>ERZ795061.313-NODE-313-length-51213-cov-38.560225_pt1 | contig 51213 bp, 46 predicted proteins | sample MGYA00375145_ERZ795061 | MGnify/ENA primary metagenome ERZ795061 (study PRJEB30190, sample SAMN05720144) | anaerobic digester metagenome | isolation source: active sludge of municipal wastewater-treating anaerobic digesters | place: USA | collected 2014-12-22 ... | reverse complement strand
ACCCGCCGCGCTGCCGGGCCCGCGTCGTAGGAGCGACGCAAGTCGCGATCGGGCGCGCCGGGTGCGGCGGGGCGCGAGGTTTCACGCGCGCCGGCGCATCGTCTCGTTGGCGGCCTCGGCGGCCGGATGGAGCAGGCCGAGGCTGCGCAGGCGCGCGGCGCTCCAGCCGTGGCCGAGCAGGATCATGCGGGTGTCGAGTTCGGCTGCACGCGTCGGGGCGACGCTGGCGCCGAGGTCGTGCATGCGCTTGGTGCGCAGCGCGACCCAGCGCAGGGGGTGGCGGCGGGCGAGGGCGTGCCACAGCGCGTGCGCGCCGGCGGACTGGCGGGCGCCGCTGACCAGACAGAAGCCGCGCCCGAGCGCCCAGTCATACACCGCGCTGGCGATGCCGCGGCCCTGGTAGGCGGGGGCGTACTTGGAGTGCGGTGAGCGCACGTGGCGGTCGGTGCGGCGGTCGACCTCGATCAGGCGGTTGAACACCGTGTAGCCGGCGAGGCACCCACGCGCGACGTCTTCCACATAGACGTAGTGCTCGCCGTCGGCCTCGCGGTGGTGGAAGACCAGGTCGGGCAGCAGCGTGGGCAGGCGGGTGCAGGCGTGCAGGGCGTCGCCGGGGGTGTGGAGCCGGCCGTGGAGGGTGTCGAGTTCGGCCTCGATGGCAGTGTCGGGCGGGCTCACGTCGATGCGCAATTCCATGCGCGGCGGCCGCAGCATGCGACGCAGGACGGTAGCGAGCGCAGTGCCGAGTGCGGTGCGCAAGGCCACGGCCGGCCCGGCAACGAACGGCGGCGGCTGCGGGAAGGCCAGCACCGAGCGCGGTGAGAGGCTGGCGCGGTGGGAGAGCGGGGTGTGGCGGGCGGGCAGGCCGCGCAGGTGCAGGGCGAGAGTGTTCATGACGCGTCCTCCGTTCAGCACGGCGAGGGGCCGGCCCACCAGCCGCTCATCAGGCCCTCGGGGCGCTGCGGCGCGCTCACCCGCGCGCTCGCCTCCCAGGCTTCCATCTGCACGTCGAGACCGGCGAACACGCCATAGCCGGTGCCGGCACGGATCGCCTCGCCCGCCGCCAGGCTCTCGCCGGCACGGATCGCGCCCGCAGCGGCGATCACGCCGCCGGCCTTGATGCCCCAGCCGGCCTCGAGGTGCATGCCGGAACGGATCGAGCCGCCCGCGGCGATGCCCTGTGCGGCGCGCAAGGTGTTCTCGACCTGGATGTCGCCGCCCGCCTGCAGGCCCTTGGCGCAGCGCACGCCCTCTTCGGCCTGCAGGTCGAGGCCGACGTACGCGTTGCCGGCGACGCGCATGCGCCCGCCGCAGCGCAGGTCCCAGCCGGTGCGCAGATCGCCGTCGCAGCGCAGCTCGCCCGCGCAGTCCACGCCCCAGCCCACGCGCAGGTCGCCGCCGATCTGGAGGCCGGCCTCGGCGCGCACGCTGCCTTCCACACGCAGGTCGGCGCCGATGTGGACTTCGCCACCCGCGCGCACCCCGGCACCGGCCTGCAGCGAGCGGCCGACACGCAGCACACCGTCGACGTCCACGCCGCCGCGCACCTCGAGGGTGCCGGCGAACACGATCGCGTCGGCCTCGATCGCGTCGACCACGCGCAACTCGTCGGTGGGGCCGAACTGCTCGAGCAGCCAGCAGGCGTCGCCGACGCGGCCGGCGGCGACCATCTCGTCGAGCATGGCCTGGTAGTCGCCGCCTTCGCCGAACTGGCGGACGAACCAGCGGAATCCATCGGTACAGGGCCGCTTCGCCCTGACGAAACTTCTTGTGAGAACCATCGCATCACCCTCGTGCATCGCATCGCCACGCGGCGGGCGTGGCGTTCCGGGTGCAGCCCCGTGGGGCAGTGCCGATGGCCGGGAGGGTCCGGATGGACCGCGGCCGGACCGCCAGTCTGGTCGATGAGCGGTCGATGGGCGGGAAGCTGGAGAAAGACCCGCGGCGGCTGCACGTTGAACGGGAGGCGCGGCGTGCGCGTCCCGGGCAAGGTGCCGTGCGGGGGTGGGGCTCAGCCCCTTTGGTGGCCCCGCACGGCCTGGGAAAGCACGGCGGGAGACCCTGTGACCTTGAATGCGAGCTGGGTCGCGAGATCGCGCAGCGGCGACACGATGCCGCGCGCACGCACACGCACGCCCGCGCGCAACGCGGCGCGACGATGGGCGGAACGAAGGCGGGCGGGCAGGGTCATGCGGCGCTCGATCGGTGGAAAGAGGCGACATTGTAGGCCAGGAGGTGGGGCATTGTCCCCCCCGCCCGGTCCGCGCCGCCCCGGCTCGGCGGATTCGGCGCCGAAGATCGCGAATGCGCCGCTCCTTCGGCAAGGATGCATCCCGCGTCGCCCCGGGGCAGGTGACGCGGCGGCGGTGGCGACCGGGCGCATTTCCGATTACCTTGCCGGGCGATGAAGACTCCCGCCAATCCCATCTCCGCGAGCGGCCGCACGGCGCTTGCCCATTTCCGCGAGGCCGCACGATGAGCGGCCAGTTCCGCCTGCTGCGGGAGCGCCGCTTCCTGCCCTTCTTCCTGACCCAGTTCCTCGGCGCCTTCAACGACAACGTCTACAAGAACGCGCTGGTGGTGCTGATCACCTTCCAGGCCGCGCGTCTGGGGGCGGACTCGCCCGGGGTGCTGGTGAACCTCGCCGCGGGTGTCTTCATCCTGCCCTTCTTCCTGTTCTCGGCCACCGCCGGCCAGCTCGCCGACAAGTACGAGAAGAGCCGCCTGATCCGCGCCACCAAGCTGCTCGAGATCGCCGTGATGGCGCTTGCGGTGGTCGGCTTCGCCCTGATGTCGCTGCCGCTGCTGCTCGTCGTGCTGTTCCTGATGGGGGCGCAGTCGGCACTGTTCGGGCCGGTCAAGTACGCGATCATCCCGCAGCAGCTCGCCGACGACGAGCTGGTGGGCGGCAACGCGCTGGTGGAGGCGGCGACCTTCGTCGCCATCCTCGCCGGCACCATCGTCGGCGGCCTGCTGGTGGCGGGGGATGCCGGGCCCGGCCGTGTGGCGGTCGCGGTGCTCGCGATCGCGCTGCTCGGCTGGTGGTCCAGCCGCGCCATCCCGCCCGCGGCGGCGGCCGACCCCGGGCTGCGGGTGAACTGGAACCCGGTGACGCAGACGCGCGAGATGCTGCGCTTCATGCTCGAGGCGCGCGCGGTCTTCGTCGCCATCGTCGGCATCTCGTGGTTCTGGTTCTACGGTGCCGTGTTCCTGTCGCAGTTTCCCGGCTTCGCCGCGGATCATCTCGGCGGCGACGAGCGCGCGGTGACGCTGCTGCTGGCGCTGTTCTCGGTCGGCATCGGCGCGGGCTCGCTGCTGTGCGGGCGCCTGTCGCGCGGGCGGGTGGAGCCGCGCATGGTGCTGCCGGGGGCGATCGGGCTGAGCCTGTTCGCGCTCGACCTGTGGTGGGCGAGCCCGGCGGCGGGCGCCTTCCCGCCCGGCCAGGGGCTGGATACGCTGTTTGCCCGCGCCGAGGTGTGGCGGGTGGTGTTCGACCTCGTGATGATCGGGGTGTGCGGCGGCTTCTTCATCGTGCCGCTGTATGCGCTCGTGCAGCAGCGCTCCGCGCCGGCGCACCGCGCGCGCGTGATCGCCGGCAACAACATCCTCAACGCGCTCTTCATGGTCGCCGCCGCGGCGATGGGCGTCGGGCTGCTGGCCGCGGGCTTCGCGGTGCCGCAGCTCTTCCTGGCCACGGCCTTGCTCAACGCGCTGGTCGCCGCGCTGCTGTTCGCCCGCGAGCCCGCCTTCCGCCAGCGCGGCGGCCCCCCGTAGGAGCGACGCGAGTCGCGATCGCAGCGCTCGATCGGCGAGGGCGCGAAAGTTCTGGGCGGCCTGATCGCGACTTGCGTCGCTCCCACAAAACCACCGCATCCGGTGCGAGCGGTAGGCGCGACGCAAGTCGCGATTCGAAAATGCGACCGCATCCGGTGTGAGCGGTAGGAGCGACGCGAGTCGCGATCGCGGCGCGGGCTGAGGCACGGCGCCGGCTGGAGGATCGGAGATCGCGGCTCGTGTCGCTGCTGCGCAGGATGCCGGCCCACGCTACATTCCCGCGCCGAAACGTGGAAAGATGCAGCCCATCCGTCCCAATGACGAGGACCCCCGCAATGAACCCCGCATCGCAAGCGACCCCTGGCGACCGTCCTTCCCCCGCTTCCTCTTCCGCCGGCAGCCCTGCGCCCCTCTTCCCGCGCACCCCGCTGCTCTCCGGCACCGATGTCGAGGCCAAGCGCGCCGAGCTGCTGCATTACTTCCACGCCACCTTCGACCGCTACGAGTCGCTGTTCGAGGTGCTCACCTGCGACGAGGCCTACTACCGGAAACCGATCAGCCTGCGCCACCCGCTGATCTTCTACTTCGGCCACACCGCCACCTTCTTCATCAACAAGTTCATGCTCGCCGGCCTGATCGAGCAGCGCATCGACCCGCGCCTGGAATCCATGTTCGCCGTCGGCGTCGACGAGATGAGCTGGGACGACCTCGACGACGCGCGCTACGACTGGCCGAGCGTGGCCGAAGTGGCCGCCTACCGGGGCAAGGTGCGCGCGGTGGTCGAGCGCGTGATCCGCGACACGCCCTTCACCTTGCCGATCGGCTGGAAGGACCCGTTCTGGGCGGTGGTGATGGGCATCGAGCACGAGCGCATCCACCTCGAGACCTCCTCGGTGCTGATGCGCCAGCACGCGCTGCAGTACGTGAAGCCGCATCCCGCCTGGCAGCCCTGCGCCGAGCATGGCGAGCCGCCGGCCAACGCGCTGGTCGACATCCCCGCCGGCACGGTCACGCTCGGCCGCAGCTTCGACGAGCCGATCTACGGCTGGGACAACGAGTACGGCACGCACCGCGCCGAGGTGCCGGCCTTCCAGGCCGCCCGCCATCTGGTGACCAATCGCGAATACCTCGGCTTCGTCGAGGCCGGCGGCTACGCCGACGACAGCGTCTGGGACGAGGAGGGCCTGGGCTGGCGCAGGTTCGCCCGCGCCGAGCACCCGACCTTCTGGGTCCCCGACGCCGCGGGCTGGAAGCTGCGCCTGATGACCGAGGAAGTGCCGATGCGCTGGGACTGGCCGGTGGAGGTCAACTGTCTGGAGGCGCGCGCCTTCTGCCGCTGGAAAGCGCGCGAGACCGGCCAGCCGGTGCGCCTGCCCACCGAGGACGAGTGGAACCGCATCCACGACCACGCGGGCCTCGCCGATGTGCCGCACGACGCCCCCGCCAACGCCAACCTGCATCTGGACCACTGGGCCTCGAGCTGTCCGGTGACGCGCTTCGCCCACGGCGAGCTCTTCGACGTGGTCGGCAACGTCTGGCAGTGGTGCGAGACCCCGACCTATCCCTTCGATGGCTTCGACGTGCACCCGATCTACGACGACTTCACCACGCCGACCTTCGACGACCGCCATGCCATCATCAAGGGCGGCAGCTGGATTTCCGCCGGCAACGAGTCGCGCCACGCCTCGCGCTACGCCTTCCGCCGCCATTTCTTCCAGCACGCGGGCTTGCGCTACGTCGTCAGCGAGGCGCCGGTTATCAACCCGGCCTCGAGCTACGAGACCGACACCCTGCTGTCGCAGTACGCCGAGTTCCACTACGGCGACGAGGCCTTCGGCGTGCCCAACTTCCCGAAGGCGCTCGCCGACATCGCGATCGCGGCCCAGCGCCGCTTCGGCAAGGGCCGCTTCGGCCGCGCGCTCGACCTCGGCTGCGCCACCGGTCGCGCCAGCTTCGAGCTGGCGCGCGCCTTCGAGCGCGTGGTCGGCATCGACTTCTCGGCGCGCTTCATCCAGGCTGGCGTCAAGCTCGCCGAGACCGGCGTGCTGCGCTACACGATGCCCGACGAGGGCGAGCTGGTCACCTACCACGAGCGCCGGCTCGACGCCCTCGGGCTGGCCGGGACCGCCGGCCGCGTCGAGTTCTGGCAAGGCGACGCGTGCAACCTCAAGGACGTGTTCACCGGCTTCGACCTCATCCTCGCCGCCAACCTGATCGACCGCCTGTACAGCCCGCGCCGCTTCCTCGCCGACGTGCCGCGGCGGCTCAAGCCCGGCGGCCTGCTGCTGCTCGCCTCGCCCTACACCTGGCTGGAAGAGCACACCAAGCGCGAGGAGTGGATCGGCGGCTTCAAGAAGGATGGCGAGTCGTACACGACCCTCGACGGGCTCAAGGACCTGCTCGCCGCCGACTTCGAGCTGGTGCAGGGGCCGCAGGCGGTGCCCTTCGTGATCCGCGAGACACGGCGCAAGCACCAGCACACGCTGTCGGAGCTGACCGTCTGGAGGAAGCGCTCCTGAGCCGCCCCGCGCCGCGCTCGTCCGTCGTGCCATGCGGCGCGGGGCGGCCGGCTTGCAAGCCCACGACCGCGGGCTATGCTGGAAGCGTGACCCGCATGGCGGTGCTCCCGGAGGGCCGGGGATCGTCACCGGGCGAAGCGCCCACGGTGGCTTCCGCCGGCGTGGTTCATCGAGCCTGACATGAATCCCCTGGTCGATTCGATCCTGCGAGGTGGAGCGCTGGCCGTGCTGGCCTTGGCAGGCGGGTGCGCGCACGTGTGGGTCGATGCCGAGGGGCAGCGGCATTTGCTCGGCTGGATGCATCTGACCCTCCCGCCGGCGCAAGGCGCGGTCGCCGGGGAGACCTTGCGCGTGCAGACCCTGGGCCTGGGCTGGACTCGTGCCGAGGCGGGCAGCGCGCTCGTGCTGGGCTATGCGGACACCACGCTCGGATTCCTGCGCGATGGCGCCTGCCTCGCGCCCGCTGCAGATCGAACGGAGGTCGTCAGATGAGCACTCGCCGCGTTTCGATCCTCCTGTCGCTCGCGCTGATGGTCGCCGGCTGCGCGAGTCGACCGGACACCGTGGTCTTCGTGACCAAGAGCTCCCTCGGCGTGGACGTCGAGCAGACGCCGCCATCGGCCAGCATCGCCTACGATCGCGTCGAGGGTTATTTCGGCCCGCGCTACGAGAGCGGCGCGGTGCCGCCCGTGTTGGCGGTGTTCATGACCAACGGGCAGCTGCTCGATCGCCAGGTGAAGCAGCTCTATGCCACCGGCGACGCCGCCCGCGCGTTGCTCGCGCCCGCGGCGCCGCTGCCGTCCGATCCGGAGCAGGGGGGCGACTTCAAGCCGATGTTCTTCGGCAGCTCGACCACGGTGGGCCTGAAGATCGGCTACGAGGCCGGCGGCAGCACCTCCACCTTCACCCTCGGCTACAAGCGCAAGGAGCTGTCGGTGATCCCGGTGAACGCAGGCCGCTTCCCCTCGGTGCTGGCGACCCTGCAGACCGATGTCGACGCCCGCAGCGCGACCGACTCGCGCTTCGGCGCCGGGCAGCTGTTCGCGACCGGCGCCGCCGCGACCGCCCTCGCCGCGCGGCCGGAGGTCCGGGACGTCTTCCTGACCAAGGCCGACGCCGCGCTGAACGCCTATCGCAGCGAGGAACGCCAGCAGTCCCGGCACGCCCTGGTCACGCTGGGCTGCCTGGCCGCGCTGCCCGATGCGAAGCTGCCCGCGGTATGGCGGAACGCCGAGGCGCTGGGGGTCCTGGACCAGGAAGCCGGTGCCGGCGCGTTCGCCAGCCTGGGCCCGGATGCCGCGCGCGAGCGCTATACCCGCTACCTGGCGCTGCTGGACGCCGATTCCGCGGACGCCACGACGCGTCTGTCCCTGCACCGCCAGTACGTGTGCGGCCTTGCCGGGCGTTGATCCCCGAACCCGAAGGAGCGAGCCATGGAACGCATCATTCCCTGCACGGATTGCGCCGAGAAGACGCTCGACGTCGAGCAGCTCGGCTTCCGGGTCACCAGCTGCGATCCCCATCCCGAGCGGCCCGGGTTCTGCGTGCTGCGCTTCGAGGATCGCAGCGCCACGCCGGCGGCCGGGGCAAGCCTCGCAGCCCCCGCCGCAGCGGCGCGCGCGGGGAGGGGGGCGGTCGCCGGTGGCGTCACCGCCACCCAGGCGGCGGTCGCCAAGGCGATCGTCAACCTGTTCGAGACCGGGGAGGTGCTGGGCCAGTACGGGAAGGTGACGCTGATCCCGGGCGATACCGGCCACCTGACCTTCGGCCGATCGCAGACCACGCTCGGCTCGGGCAACCTCGCCAAGCTGCTGCAGCAATACTGCGCCAACCCCGGGGCACGCTTCGCCGGCCGGCTGGCGTCCTACCTGCCGCGCTTCCTGGCCATCGACGAGAGCCTCGACGACGATCCCCGCCTGCACAACGTGCTGCGTGCGACCGCCGACGATCCGGTGATGCGCGATACGCAGGATGCGTTTTTCGATCGGACCTACTGGGAGCCTGCGCTGCGCGCGGCCGCAAGCTTGGGCGTGCACACCCCGCTCGGCGTGGCGGTGGTGTACGACAGCGCCGTGCACGGCTCCTGGCTGGCGATGCGCGACCGCACCACGCGCGCGGTCGGCGAGCCCGCGGCGGTGGGCGAGCAGGCCTGGATCGACGCCTATGTGCGCACGCGACGAGCCTGGCTGGAGGGCCACGCGCGCGCCGACCTGCGCCAGACGGTGTATCGCATGGAAGCGTTCGGACGCCTCATCGACCAGGGCTTCTGGGGGCTCGAGATGCCGCTCGTGGTGCGCGGCAGGGAGATCTCGAGCGTGACGCTCGCCGCCTTGCCGCCCGGCTGCTACGACGGGCCGCAGCCGGGTTCGCGCCCCTTGACGCTGGCGACCCCGCTGGCGCGCGGGCTGGATGTCCGCCTGCTGCAGCTCGGCCTGTCCGACCGGGGCGTGGACATCCTCGCCGATGGCATCTTCGGGCGGACCAGCTTCAACCTGCTCAAGGCCTGGCAGGCGCAGCACGGGCTGGCGGCCACCGGCATCGCGGACCCCGCCCTGATCGGCGAGTTGACGGCCTGAGGGGGCGGGTCGATGAAGCGCGCGAAGACGCTGTGGATGGTGGCGCTGGCCGTGCTGCTGCTCGTGGCCGGCCTGTACGCGGGCGAAAGGCGCGGCGTGCCGGCGCCAGCGCCGGCTCCGGCCCGCACTGCGGTCGAGGAGATCGTCCTGGTCGCGAACGAGGTCGTGGAGGCCTTTGTGCGACGCGACGGCGAACGCCTCGCGGGCAGGGCGCATCCGCACAAGGGCGTGCGCTTCTCGCCCTATGCCTACGTCGATGTCGAGGAGGATCGCGTCTTCCTGCCCGCACAGCTGCGCCACTTCTGGGACGACGCCACGGTCCACGTGTGGGGCCATGCCGACGGCAGCGGCGAGCCGATCGCCTTGACGGCCGCGCAGTATGTCGAGCGCTTCGTGCTCGACCGCGACTATCGCGGGGCGGGCAGCATCGGTGTGAATGTCGACCAGCAGCGCGGCAACACTGCCGACAACGCTGCCCAAGCGTATCCGCAGGGAACACGGGTGGAGTACTACGTCGAGCCCGCGCCGGGTGGCGGGGCCGCGGCCTTCGACTGGAGCGCCTTGCGCCTGGTCTTCGAGCAGGTGGACGGACGCTGGCTGCTGGTGGGGGTCATCCACGACCAATGGACGACCTGATCGGGCCTGGAATCCGCTTGTCGGGGCGCATCGACGGCCTATATTGAAGGGTATCCCGCATGGGCGTCACCGTCCTGCGGGCGCACCCAGGACAGGAAGGAGGGCTGCAAGATGAACGGAACGACCGAAAAACGCGAACCCGACGAGCAGGAGATCGACGTGTGCGACCGCCCGGTCCAGGAGACCGAGGCGACGCCCGACGAAGACCTTCCCGCCGCCGAAGGGGGGGTAGCCTGACATGCCATTCCAGCTGACATGGTTGCCGGTCGTTCTGAGGGACGCCGGCTTGAAGGTCGCGGAGGTCGATGGCTGGCCGAACCGCGGACGGAGCGAAATGGGTGTCGTCAAGGGCGTGATCTGCCATCACACCGCCGGTCCGCGGAGCGGAAACATGCCCAGCCTCGGGGTACTCAAGAACGGGCGTGCCGATCTGGCGGGGCCGCTGGCGCAGCTCGGTCTCGGGCGGGACGGCACGTTCTACGTGATCGCCGCGGGAAGGGCCAATCACGCGGGGCGGGGCGAGTGGAAGGGCATCACTGACGGCAACGGCAGCTTCATCGGCATCGAGGCCGAGAGCACCGGAATCGGTGATCCGACCAAACCCGGGTTCGAACCCTGGCCCGAGGTGCAGCTCGACGCCTATCGTCGCGGCGTGGCCGCCATCCTGGCGCATCTCGGCCAGGATGCCGGGATGTGCTGCGGTCACAAGGAATATGCGCTGCCGAAAGGGCGCAAGAGCGACCCGCACACGCTCGACATGGAGCGTTTCCGCAGCGAGGTCGCGGCCCTCATGAGCGGCGCGGCTGCGCCCGTGCCCTCGATCCCGCGCAAGGATGCGGAGGATCGACCCACCATCCGGCGCGGCGCGACGGGCAATCCGATCTTTCTGGTGAAGGAAGTCCAGCGCAAGCTCGGCTTCGGCGCACAGCAGGTGGATGGCGCCTTCGGCCCCCTGACCGAGGCGGCGATGCGGCGCTTCCAGCGCGCGCACGGCCTGGTGCCGGACGGCATCGTCGGTCCGCGGACCTGGAAGGCGCTCGACACCGTGGCGATCGGCCCCTGATGTCTGCCGACCCGGTTTCCGTCGCGGGCATCGACGGGCCCGCCGCCCTGCGGGACCGTGCCCTCGGTGCCCTGCTCGGAGCCTTCATCGGCGACGCGCTGGCGCTCGGCCCGCACTGGTACTACGACCTCGACGAGCTGCGCGCGCGCTACGGGCCGTGGATCACCGGCTATACCGCGCCCATGCCCGACCACTACCATGCGGGCATGAAGGCGGGCGAATCCTCGCAGGCCGGCGTGCTGCTGAGGCTCACGATGGAGTCGCTGGCCGAATGCGGCGGCTACGACGAGGCCGACTTCTGCCGCCGCATGGACGAGGATTTCTTTCCACGACTCGACGGCACGCCGATGCAGGGGCCCGGCGGCTACACCAGCCAGTCGATCCGCGAGGCCTGGCGCAAGCGCATCCGGCAGGGCCTGCCCTGGGGCCGGGTGGCCGGCAACGCCGACACCACCGAGGCCGCCGAGCGCACGCTGGCGATCGCGGTGCGCTACGCCCTCGACCCCGCCGCGCTCGCCGACGCCGTCACCCGCAACACGGTGCTGACCCAGACCGACGGCACCGTGGTGGCGATGACCGTCGCCTTCGGCGCGGTGCTCGGCATGCTGGTCGAGGGCCACAAGTTCGACGCGGCGATCTCGGCCAAGCTGATGGCGCGGGTGAAGTCCGGCGCGCTGCCCTTTCACACCGTGACCTCGGGAAACCTCCAGGCGCCGCGCCCCGGTGCCGCCGAGGCCCCGACCGCCGGCCGCTTCCCGTCGCCGGATGCGCTGCTCACGCAGTCGTCGATCGCGCGCGCGGCGCACGACCCGGACGTGCGCATCGAGCCGGCGTGGAAGGTCGCGCTGGTGTATGGCATGCCCTGCGCGGTGTATCACCAGTTTCCGGCGGCGTATTACCTCGCGGCGCGCTTCGCCGACGACTTCGAGTCGGCGGTGCTGCATGCGCTCAATGGCGGCGGGCAGAACCTCGCGCGCACCATGCTGACCGGTGCGCTGGTGGGGGCGCAGGTCGGTCTGGCGGGGATCCCCACGCGCTTCGTGAAGGGGCTCGTGGATCACGCGGCGCTGCTTGCGCTGGCGGGACGGATCGGGCCGGGCCGGGTCCTGTAGGCGCGACGCAAGTCGCGATGCATGGCGTGCCGATACCCGCCACGCCGGGCTCCTCCGCCGCTGTCCGCCGCACCGCGCTCCTTCGTGCCGCCGCAAAATCCGCTCACGATCCGGGGGGCTGCGAGGCGTCGTCGCCCGCCCCCGGCCTGCGATAATGCAGGCGTCGATGTCGGGCGCGCTTCCGCGCCCGCACGCCGAACCACGAGGACCGCCCCGATGACCCCGATCCGCGCTGCCGCGCTCGCTCTTGTCCTGACCTGCGCCGTGCCGGCCGCGCACGCGCTGGACGACCTCCGCCCCGGCCTGTGGGAGTTCCGCTCCACCCGCCTGAGCTTGGCCGGCCTGCCCGACATGGCGGCGCAGATGGGCATGCTGCAGCAACACATCAAGGGCCTGCCGGCCGACACCCGGCGCATGCTGGAGCAGCAGATGCAGCAGCGCGGGGTGAGCCTGGGCGCGGACGGCAGCGTGCGCAGCTGCATCACACCCGCGCAGGCGCGCCAGGACAACGTCTTCGCCGGCAAGGTCGAGGGCAACTGCACGCTGACGCGGGTCGAGCGTAGCGGCAACACCATCCGCGGCAGCCTGCGCTGCACCGATCCGGACGCCGAGGGCGATTTCCACGCGCGCGTCGAAGGCCCGGAGCATTTCACGACCCGCGTGAAGCTCGCCTCGGTGCGCGGCGACCTCGATCTCGAGACGGATGCGCGCTGGCTCGGTGCGGGCTGCGGGGCGGCGGCGGTCGCGCCGAAGCCGGCGCGTTAGCGCGCTGCTGACGGAAATCCGCGCTCGCCTTTTGCGTGCGAGCGTGATGGATTGCGGCCACACCGCGCTTTCATGCTACGCGTTGCGGGGCGTATGAGGGATGATTCCAGGAAGGACGGAGACCCACTGCCTGCGAGCCTGGAACCATGAAAAGTCATCTCGCCGAAGACATCCGCATCGCCAGCCCGCGTTTTCACCTGCCCACCCGCGACGGACTCTATGCACCGATCGCCTTCCTGTTCGTGACCGAGCGGATGCGCGACGACATCCTGAACGAGCGCTCGCTGCTCGTCGCTTCCCTGCCCCCGGCCCTGCGCGCACGCCAGCAGAAGCTCTTCGATCGCTACGACCCGGTGGCGGGGGCGCGCAGCTTCACCGAGCTGCTCGAGCTCTATCGCTACCCCTTCGCCGGCTCGCATTGAGCGGATCCACGCCGCTGCCGCCGCGCACGCAGCGTGTGCGGCGGGATCTTTTTTCCGCTTCCATGGTCGTTCAGACGGACGCGCCGGCCTGCCGCCCGCGTCGACAGCTTTCCGAGCCCGCGTGGTGCGGGACGGACATCGATTTCGACCGTACGACGGAGCCATGAAGAGTCATCTCGCCGAGAACATCCAGATCGCCCACCCCCGTTATCACCTTTCGTCCGACGACGGCCTGTACCGGCCGATCCCCTTCCTGTTCGTGAGTCCGCGGATGCGCGACGACATTCTCGACGAGCGCGAGATGCTGCTGTCGGCACAGCCCGCGGCGCTGCACGAGCGCCAGCAAAAGCTGTTCGCCAGCTACGACCCCGCGGTCAGCATGGAGGCCTTCCGCCAGCTGCTGCGCCTGTACGGCTACCCGTTCAACAACCGGCGCTGAGTCGGCGTCGAGCCGACGGCAGCCGCCCGCTCAGCGTGCGAGCCGCCAGGCATGGCCCTGACGTTCGCCGGCTTCGAGCGCGCGGGCGAGATTGGGAAAGTCCAGTCCGGTGCGCGCCTGCAGGGCGTGGGCTTGGCTGCGCATCCAGTTCCAGCGCGGCGTGAAGGCGGGATCGCGGAAGGCGAACAGGATGTGGTTGCCGTCCTCGCGCACCGGTATCGCGATCACGCGTTCGTCGAAGATCTCGAGCAGGCGGGCGACGTGGGGGGCGAAGGATTCGCGTGCGCCGGCGAGGTTCATGGCCAGCACACCGTGCCCGCCCAGGTGACGGAAGGCGTTGGCGTGGAAATCGGTGTCGAGCAGGGTGTGGGCGACGCCCTCGGCGCCGAAGGCGTCGATCAGCAGCACGTCGCTGCGCGTCTGCGTCTCGCCCAGCCAGCGCACGCCGTCGGCGTGGAGGACGCGAAAGCGCGCGTCGTCGGCGGGCACGCCGAAGTGTCGGCGCAGGGCGATCACGTCGGCGTCGATCTCCACCACGGTCAGCTCGGCCGCCGCCAGATGGCGGTGGCAGAAGTTGGCCAGCGAGCCCCCGCCGAGGCCGATCATGCCGATCCGGCGTGGGCGCGGATTGAACAGCAGGAAGGCCATCATCGCGCGTGCATAGGCGAGCACGAGCGCGCTGGGATTGGCGATGTCCATCACGCTCTGCACGTAGCCGAGGCTGAAGTGCAGTGCGCGCAGGCCGCCATTCTCGAGCACGAAGGGCTTGCCGTAGTCGCCTGCGACGAGGCGGGCGGCGAGCGCGGCGGCGTCGCTCCCGGGCGGCTCGAGCAGGCGCACCACGCCGGGCTCGGCGGGGAAGGGGCTCGGGAACTCGAGGAGGCTGTGCATCGGATCGGCGGCTGCGCGGCGCGCCCGCTCCGGGACGCGCCTGGCATCCGGCCGGGGTGGCGCCGCTCGGGGCGTGGCCCGGCTCAGTCCCAGATGCCCGGCGTGAGCTTGCTGCGGATCTCGGGGTACGCGCGGGCGTCGAAGGTGGGCAGCTTGCCGGCGGCGCGCTGGGCGTTGTAGTCCTTCGCCAGCTTCACCACCAGGCCCGAGAGCAACAGGATGGCGACGAGGTTGGTGATCGCCATCAGGCCCATCGCCACGTCGGCGAAGTTCCACACGAAGGGCAGCGAGCCGATCGCGCCGAACATCACCATGGCCAGCACGATCAGGCGGAAGATCAGCAGGCCCGCGGGGTGGTTGTGCTCGATGAACACCAGGCAGTTCTCGGCGTAGAAGTAGTTGGCGACGATCGAGGTGAAGGCGAAGAACAGCACCACGACGGCGAGGAAGTACTTGCCCCAGCCGCCCACTTCGCTGGTCAGGGCGTTCTGCACCAGGCCGACGCCGGTGCCTTCGACCGGACCGGCGAGCAGGATGATGGCGGCGGACGCGGTGCAGATCAGGATCGTGTCGATGAACACGCCGGCCATCTGCACGTAGCCCTGCGAGGCCGGGTGCGGCGGGTAGGGCGTGGCCGCGGCGGCGGCGTTGGGCGCCGAGCCCATGCCGGCCTCGTTGGAGAACAGGCCGCGCTTGAAGCCGTTGAGGATGGCCGCGCCGATGCCGCCGGCGGCGGCTTCGTGGAAGCCGAAGGCGCTCTTGACGATCATCGCCAGCACGCCCGGCACCTCGCCGAGGTTGACGAGGAGGATGCCGACCGCCACCACCAGGTAACCGACCGCCATGAAGGGCACGGCGAGCTCGGAGAAGCGCGCGATCGAGCGCAGGCCGCCGAAGATGATCACCGCGGTGAGCACGGTGACCGCCACGCCGACCACCAGCGCCGCGACGGCGACCTCGTTGCCGCCCAGCGTGAAGCTGCCCATGTCGAGCTCGAAGGCGCCGACCATCGCGCCGGCGATCGTGTTCGACTGCACCGAGTTGAAGGCGAAGCCGAAGGCGATGATCAGGAAGATCGAGAACATCGTGCCCGCCCAGCGCTGGCCGAGACCTTTCTCCATGTAGTAGGCGGGGCCGCCGCGGAACTGCCCCTTGTCGTCGCGCTGCTTGAAGAGCTGCGCGAGCGTGGCCTCGGCGAAGCCGGTGGCCATGCCCACGAGCGCGATCACCCACATCCAGAAGATCGCGCCCGGGCCGCCGAGCGTGATCGCCACCGCCACGCCGGCGATGTTGCCGGTGCCCACGCGCGCAGCGAGCGAGGTGCACAGGGCCTGGAAGGACGAGATGCCGGAGGCGTCGGACTGGCGGCTGCCGCGCAGCACCGTGAAGGTGTGGCCGAAGTGGCGCAACTGGATGAAGCCCAGGCGCAGGGTGAAATAGATGCCGGTGCCGACCAGCAGCCAGATCAGGATCTTGCCCCAGAGCAGGCCGTTGAGCAGGTCGACGACCTGGTTGGCGAATGCTTCCATGTTTGGTCTCCAGCCGCGGGTGGCGGCGTTTCGTCATGAAGCCCGGATCGCGGGCGGAAAAAGCGAGGGCGCGATTCTAGCGTGCGCATCGGCGATCTCCGCGCTTTTCGCCGCTATCATCGCGGCATCGGTCGTCGTCGCGACACCGTCCGCAGCTTCATGCTGCAGGCGTGGCAACGCGCCGGCACGGCCCCCGAATCCAGGAATCCGATGATGCGCTCGTTCCCTTCGTGCGGGTGGCGTATACGCCTTGCCCGCGTTCGCCTTGCCCGCGTTCTGGCCGCTGCGGCGGCCTGCGTTGCCCTGCCGGTCGCGGCGCTGGAACTGCCGCGCGAGCGCGCGGTGGCGGGCGGGGTCGCCCTGGTCGAACTCGGACCCGCACTGGTCGCGCCCCAGGCCAGCCTGGACGGCGTGCCGGTGCTGGTCGCCGGGCGCCCGGGCGGGTGGACCGCGGTGGTGGGCATTGCGCTCGAAGCCGAGCCGGGCAGCGTGGACCTGGAGGTGCGCGCGGAAGGCGAGCCGCCGCGCCGGGTGCCGGTCGCGGTGGGGCCGGTGCGCTACGCCGAGCAGCGCCTGAAGGTGGCGCCGGGCAAGGTCGACCTGTCGCCCGCCGACCTCGCCCGCCACGAGCGCGAGCGCCTGCGCTCGGCCGAGATCGTCGCCACCTGGAGCACGCTCGATCCCGGCAGCCTGCGCATGCTGCAGCCGGTACCGGGGCGGCGCTCGGGCTCCTTCGGGCTGCGCCGGGTGTTCAACGACCAGCCGCGCAAGCCGCATGGCGGCATGGACATCGCCGCGCCCACGGGCACCCCGGTGGTGGCCGCCGCGGCGGGCCGGGTGATCGACACCGGCGACTACTTCTTCAACGGCAACACGGTATGGCTCGACCATGGCCGCGGCCTGCTCACCATGTATTGCCACCTGTCCTCGATCGCGGTGAAGGCGGGCGACACGGTGAAGGCCGGCGCACGCATCGGCGCGGTGGGCGCCACCGGGCGCGTCACCGGCCCGCACCTGCACTGGTCGGTGATGCTCAACCGCAGCATGGTCGACCCGGCGCTCTTTCTGCCCGGCGGCGGCTAGACGCCTCGAAGCGGGTTGCAGCGCGCTTGCCGCAGCGCAACAATGCGGACATTCTTCTGTCTGCGTGCACCGGCCCGGCCGCGATCGCACGCCTCCACGCCATGAACCACGCTCCCGCCGCCGATGCCGCCACCCGCGGCCGCCATGCCGGCCTGCGCCTCGCCTTTCCGCTCATCGCCCTCACCGTGCTGGTGGGCGGCGTGGGTGCCTTCGGCTACCGCTCGCTGAGCGAGGAGATCCGCCGCGAGACCCAGCGCACGCTGGCGGTCATCGCCGAGCAGAAGCGCCAGCACATCGAAGGCTGGCTCGCCGAGGCGCGCGTGGATGTGCGGATGGTCTTCACCGGCCATTCGCAGCTCGAGGCCTTGTTCGAGGCCTGGCTGGACGGCGGCCGCCGCGACGATGCGGCGTTCGCGCGCATGCGGGCGCTCGTCGAGGAGCTCGCCCGCCTGCGCGGCTGGCAGGGCGTGGCCCTGCTCGACGCCGACGGCGCGCCTGCGCTCGCGGTCGGCAGCCCCGACCTCTCGGCCCATGCCGAACTGATCGCCGACGTGCTGCGGCAGCCGCGCGTCGAGCTCGTCGACCTGCACCAGGACGCCCGGGGGCGCACGCATTACGGCGTGCTCGCGCCGGTGGGCGCGCCGTCGCGCGGTGTGGCCTACCTGACCTGGGAGGCCGAGACCGCGCTGTATCCGATGGTCGAGGCCTGGCCGGTGCCCACGCGCAGCGCCGAGACTTACCTGGTGCGGCGCGAGGGCGAGGGCGTGCGCTTCCTGACCCCGCTGCGCCATCAGGCCGATGCGGCGCTCGCGCTCGAGCGCCCGCTCGCCACTCCCGATCTGCCGGCCGCGCGCGCGGCGCTCGGCGAGCGCGGCATCCTCTCCGGCGGGCGCGACTACCGCGGCGTGCCGGTACTGGCCTACGCCGCCGCGGTCGAGGGCACGCCCTGGCTGATGCTCGCCGAGATCGACGAGCGCGAGGCCTACTCGGGCATCCGCACGCTGACCTGGGGCATGGGCGTGGTGATGGCGCTCGGCCTCATGCTGGTGTACTCGGGCGGCTACCTGGTGTGGCGGCGCGACCGCGAGCAGCGCGAGCGCGCCACCCTGCAGGCCCGCCAGATCGCCGAGGCGCGCTTTCGGGTGATCTTCGAGCAGGCGCCGCTGGGCGTGGTGCTGCTCGACCCGCGCACACGGCGGATCACCGAGGCCAACCCGCGCTTCGCCGCGATCGTCGGCCGCAGCGTCGGCGAGCTGGTCGGCGTCGACCCGATCGCGCTCACTCATCCGGATGACGTCGCCGAGAGCCTGCGCCAGCTCGGCCGCCTCGACGCCGGGCGCATCGCCGGCTACCGCCTCAACAAGCGCTACCTGCGCCCGGACGGCACGCCGGTGTGGGTGAGCCTGGCCTTCGCGCCGGTGCAGGTGGCCTCGGAGGACGCACCGCGCTACCTCGGCATCGTCGAGGACATCTCCGCGCGCATCGAGATGGAGGAGCGCCTGCGCGAGGCCTCGGCCGCGGCTGCCGCGGCCAACGCCGCCAAGAGCGAGTTCCTCGCCCACATGAGCCACGAGATCCGCACGCCGATGAACGCGGTGCTCGGCCTCGCCCAGGTCCTCGAGCGCGAGCCGCTCGCGCCTGCGCAGCGCGACATGGTCGGGCGCATCCGCGGCGCCGGCGCTTCGCTGCTGGCGATCCTCGACGACGTGCTCGACCTCTCCAAGATCGAGGCCGGCCAGCTGCGCATCGAGCCGCGGCCCTTCGACCTGCGCGCGCTGCTCGCCAATCTCGACAGCCTGATGGGCCAGGCCGCGCGTGCGAAGGGGCTGGCGCTGCGCATCGAGCCGCCGGCGCTGCCGCCCGGGCAGCTGCGCGGCGATGGGCTGCGCATCGAGCAGATCCTCATCAACCTGGTCAGCAACGCGATCAAGTTCACCGAGCGTGGCGAGGTTTCCCTGCGCGTGCGCGCCGACGAGGTGGGGGAGGTGCGACTGCGCCTGCGTGCGGAGGTGCGCGACACCGGCATCGGCATCGCGCCCGAGGCGCAGGCGCGCCTGTTCGCCCCCTTCACCCAGGCCGATGCCGGCATCGCGCGGCGCTTCGGCGGCACCGGGCTGGGCCTGTCGATCTGCAAGCGCCTGGTCGAGCTGATGGGGGGCGCGATCGGTGTGCATAGCCAGCCCGGGCTGGGCAGCACCTTCTGGTTCGAGCTGCCGCTGGAGCGGGTTGCCGGCGGCGAGCCGGCGAGCGTCGGAGTGGTCGCGGCGCCGGAAGGCGATCGCGCGGCCGGGCCGCGGCTGGCCGGCATGCAGGTGCTGGTGGTGGACGACAGCGCGATGAACCGCGATCTGGTGCAACGCGCGCTGGCGCTGGAGGGCGCGTGCGCCACCCTCGCCGCCGACGGCCAGCAGGCCATCGAGTTGCTGCGTGGCCGGCCGCAGGCCTTCGACGCGGTGCTGATGGACGTGCAGATGCCGGTGCTCGACGGCCTCTCCGCCACCCGCCGCATCCGCGACGAGCTCGGCCTCGCCGCGCTGCCCGTGATCGCCTTCACCGCCGGCGTGGGCGAGGATCAGCAGGCCGCCGCGCGCGCCGCCGGCGCCGACGACGTGCTGCCCAAGCCGATGGACCTGGAGCAGATGACGCAGCTGCTGATGCGCTGGGTAATGCCGCAGCCGGCTGCGGGCCTGCCCGAAGCGACGCCCGCGGCCGGCGCGGGTGATCGGCCTGCGCACGCGGTCGCTGCCGCACCCATGCCGGCCGCCGCGCCCGTGCCCCCGCCCGCGTCGCCGGCGCAGAGCGCAGCAGCGCCGCCTGCCGCGGCTGGCGACGATTTCCCCGCGCTGCCCGGCATCGACCGCGAGCGTGCGATGCAGCGCCTCGGCAAGGATCGCGACATGTTCATCGGCCTGCTCGGGCTCTTCATCGAGGACAACGCCGGGGTGGTGGCGGCGACCCGCGCCGATCTCGCACGCGGCGAGCGCGAATCGGCGGCGCGCCGCATGCACACGCTGCGCAGCAACGCCGGCTTCATCTGCGCGCTCGCGATCATGCAGGCGGCCGCAGCGCTGGAGAAGGCAATCGCGCAGGACGAGCCCGACGTGGCGGCGCGCCTGGACGAACTCGCGGCGGACATCGCCGGGCTGGTGGAGGCCGGCCGTGCGTTCTTGTGAACGCCGCCCGCGTTCAGCGCGCGGGTGAGCGGCTCCATGCGGCGAGGGCGAACAGCATGCCGGCCGCGACGGTGAGACCGAGCGCCGCGGTGCCGTGCTGCACGCCGTGCCCGACCAGCATGCCCGCCCCGGCGCCCAGGCCCATCTGCACGAAACCCATCAGCGAGGCCGCGGCACCGGCCATCTTGGGATAGCCGGCGAGTCCGAGCGCGGTGGCGTTGGGCAGGATCAGCCCGATCGCCGCGGTGACGCCCCACATCGGCAGCATCACCGCCGCCGGGTGCTGCGGGCTGGCGAAGGCGAGCGCGGCGAGCAGCACGCCGCACGCCGCGCCGATCCACACGCCGTAGCGGATCAGGCGCGCCGGGCCGAGGCGGCGCGAGTGCCGCGCCGACAGCGTCGAGCCGATCATGAAGCCGGTGACGTTGAGCCCGAAGGCCAGGCCCATCTGCTGCGGCGACATGCCGAAGTGCTCGATGAACACGAAGGGCGAGCCGGAGATGAAGGCGAACAGCGCGGCGAAGGCGCCGCAGCCGATCAGCAGCGCGCCGCGGTAGGCGGGGTCGGCGAGCAGCGTACGGTAGTTGGCCAGCATCCGGGCCGGGCGCATCGCATGGGCATCGGGGTGGCGGTTGGTCTCCTTCAGCAGCGCGGCCACGGCGAGCATCAGGACCATGGCGTAGATCGCGAGCGCGACGAAGGTCGCGCGCCAGCCCCAGGCGGCGGTGAGCCAGCCGCCGAACAGCGGCGCGAGCAGCGGTGCGAGCGCGGTGGCGGTGGACACGTGCGAGAGTACGCGCGCCGATTCGGCGGGGCCGTAGAGGTCGCGCACCACGGCACGGCCGAGCACCGGCCCTGCGCAGGCGCCGAGGGCCTGCACCAGGCGCGCGCCCACCAGCACGGCGAGCGATTCCGCGAACACGCACACCAGCGTGGAGAGCAGGAACACCAGCATGCCCCACAGCATCACCGGCCGCCGTCCGCAGCGATCCGAGAGCGGGCCGACGAGCAACTGCCCGGCGCCGAAGCCGAGCAGGTAGACCGACAGGGTGAGCTGCACGCCGGCGCTGTCGGTGTGCAGGGCACGCGCGATCGCGGGCAGGGCGGGCAGGTAGAAGTCGGTGGAGAGCGGCCCGAGCGAGGTCAGCGCCACCACCAGCACCGCCAGCGCTGCGGAGGGCATCACCGCCATGGGCCGCCCGCATCCGTCCGCAGCGAAGGGAGCAGGGCCGGTGGCGCGGGCGGGGTGGAGTGTTTCGTCATCGGCAATGAGGCGGTCCAGCGGAGCGTGATTGTATCCCGCCTCCGCGCCGTCGCCGCCGTTCATCCACCGCAGCGATCGCGACTCGCGTCGCTCCCACGATCAACCGGCACGGTATCCGCAGCGCCCCGGCGCGACGCGAGTCGCGAGCGGGCGGACGGATCGCACGGACGGTCCCGGCAAGGCGGCGTTCGCGCCCCGCCGTCAGTAGATCGTGCCGGTGAGCGGTGGCGGCTCGTCGCGCTGGATCGGCGCATCGCCGCGCGCCTCCATGCGCGCGGCGATGGCGATGCGTTCGCGGATGCGCTCGTCCTTCGAACGTGCGGCGATGTCGACCAGGGTGGTGCCGTTCTTCATCGTCGCCTGCGTGGAGGCGCCGGCGTCGAGCAGCGTGTTGACGATCTCCCAGTGTCCGTTGGCGACCGCCTTGAGCAGTGCCGTGGAGCCGTCCGCGGCGACGAGATTGACCTTGGCCTTGCGGTCGAGCAGCAGGCGCACGACGCCCAGGTGGCCGCGCGCCGCGGCCTGCAGCAGCGGCGTGATGCCGGCGTTGCTCGTGGCATTGACCTCGGCCTGGCGGCGCACGAGCACCTCGCCGACCTTCTGGTAGCCGTTCACCGAGGCCCAGTGCAGCGGCGTGTAGCCGTCGGCGTCCGTCGCATCCACGCTGGCGCCGAGCCGGATCAGCTCGAGGGCGAGCGCCTCGCGGCCATGGAAGCAGGCGATCATCAGCGGCGTCCACTGGCGCGCGTCGCGGCCGTCGATGTCGAAGCCGGCATGCAGGAAGAGCGAGCACAGGTGCTGGTCGCCAGCCTCCAGCGCGCGCACGAACTGCGCCATCGTGATCGGAATGTCGAGGCGCTCGAGCTCGGCGACCGCGCGCTCGTAGTCCCAGGCGTCGTCGCGCGCGGCCGTCGTGGGCTCGGGGGCCGCTTGCGGGGTGGGACGCACCGGGCCGTGGAGGTCGTAGGCCATGCTCAGATAAACGATCTCTGCGCCCACCTCGGGCGGGAAACCGCGCCGGTTCGGCCGTTTCGAGACCATGAGCTCGGTGAAGTATTCGCCCAGCTTGTCCTTGTCGTCCCAGAGCTCCGCGATGCGGCGGGCGACATGGGGAAAGCCCTCGACGAGCTTGCGCGGATAGCGGCTCGCGTACGGCGTGGTCAGCAGGAATGCCAGCGGTGATTCGATTTCGGCCATGTCCGTTCCGGATGCGCCCGCATCCGTCCTCCTCGACTTTCCGGTTCCGTCCGGGCGCGGCGCCCTGTCTCCTGTCCACCTTGCGTGGCGGACTCCCCGATTCTAGCAGTTCGATCGCAGCACAAAGGCATGGATCGGCGGTGTCGGCGCGGACAGGTCAGCTCGTGAAGAAACGCTCGGAAAGTTCTTCCAGACCGAGCATCCCGAGCAGCGCGGCGAGGCGTTCGGCCGCGCGCCGGCGCGGGCGCTCGGGCTGGCGGCGGGCGATGATCAGCTCGTTCTTCATCGAGTGCTCCCAGCCCACGAGCTCGGTGACCGTGACCTCGTAGCCGTGGGCCTCGAGCTGCAGGCAGCGCAGCACGTTGGTGACGTGGCTGCCGAACTCGCGGGTGTGGATGGGGTGGCGCCACAGCTCCGCGATCGGGCCGCGCAGCGCCTGTTGCTTGTTCCGGCGCAGCACCGCGGCGACCTCGGCCTGGCAGCACGGCACCAGCACGATCGCGCGGGCATCCTTCTTCAGCGCGAAGCGGATGGCGTCGTCGGTGGCGGTGTTGCAGGCGTGCAGCGCGGTGACGACGTCGATGCGTCCGGGCAGGCGGTCCGAGGTGATCGAGTCCGCCACGCTGAGGTTCTGGAAGCGCATCCCGGACGAGAAGCCGAGCTTGTCGGCGAGCCGGCGCGAGCTCGTCACCAGCTCGTCGCGCGTCTCGATGCCGTGGATGCGGCCGCCGGGGGCGTGCGCCTTGAAGAACAGGTCGTAGAGGATGAAGCCCAGGTAGGACTTGCCGGCGCCGTGGTCGACCAGCTCGATGTCGGGGCGCTCGGCCAGGGCCTCGGCGAGCAGCGGTTCGATGAACTGGTAGAGGTGGTAGACCTGCTTGAGCTTGCGCCGGCTGTCCTGGTTGAGCTTGCCGTCGCGGGTCAGGATGTGGAGCTGCTTGAGCAGCTCGACCGACTGGCCGGGGCGGATTTCGGGGTGCGGGGTGGTCATGGCGGGCGGGGCGCGCGGGCGCGGAAGCGGGGTGGGCGCAAATGTACACGGCGGGGGGCGGACCACCAAGCCGCGAACGCGGCGGGCTCGCCCGCGCGCACGCCGGCGCGATCGCGGCTATGCTCTCGTCGCCCATCGAGAGGCTGAGAGGAGACCATGAGCCGCACAGAAGCTTCCCGGAACATGGGCGGGCACGCGCCGTCCGCGGCTGCGGGCGTCCCGCCCGCCTTCGTCGTCATCATCGCCGGCATGGTCGCCGCGCTGCACATCGGCAAGATCCCGCCGGCGATCCCGGTGCTGCGCGATGCGCTCGGCGTGAGCCTGGTCGAGGCCGGCTTCCTGCTCTCCATGGTGCAGATGGCGGGCATGCTCGGCGGCGTCTTCATCGGCCTGGCCGCAGACGGCTTCGGCCTGCGCCGCAGCGTGCTGCTCGGCCAGGGCGTGCTCGCCTCCGCCAGCCTCGCCGGCGCGTGGGCGACCCAGCCCGGCGAGCTGCTGGTCTTGCGCGCGATCGAGGGGCTGGGCTTCCTGCTCGTGGTGCTGCCGGTGCCCAGTCTGATCCGCCAGCTCGTGCCCCCCAGCCGGCTGGCGCTGCACCTGGGCCTGTGGGGCACCTACATGGCCACGGGAACCTCGCTGGTGCTGGCCGGTGGGCCGGCGCTGATGGGGGTGATGGGCTGGCAGGGGCTGTGGGGGCTGCTGGCGATGGCCTCGGCTGCGGTGGCGGCGTGGCTGGCGGTGCGCGTGCCATCCGACCACGCGCGCCGTGCCGCGGCGGGCACCCCCGTCGGGGCGGCGGTCGCGGCACGTGCGCGCTGGGGCGCACGCCTGCGCGCCACGCTCGGCAGCGCGGGGCCGTGGCGGGTGGCGATCACCTTCTCCATGTACTCCAGCCAGTGGCTGGCGGTGATCGGATTCCTGCCGTCGATCTACGCCCAGGCCGGACTGTCGGGCCAGGTGGCCGGGCTGCTGACCGCCTTCGCCTGCCTCGCGAACGTCACCGGCAACGTCGCCGCCGGCCGCCTGCTGCATCGCGGCGTGTGCGCGCGCCACCTGCTGTACGCCGGCTTCCTCGCCATGGCGGCGACCACCTTCGTCGCCTTCTCGCCGCTCACGGCCGAGTTGCCGGTCGCGCGTTACCTGGCCGTGGTGCTGTTCTCGGCGATCGGCGGGCTTATCCCGGCGACCCTGTTCGCGCTCGCGGTGCATGTGGCGCCCGACGACGACACGGTGTCGACCACCGTGGGCTGGATGCAGCAGTGCTCCTCGGCCGGCCAGTTCCTCGGCCCGCCGCTGGTGGCCTGGGTGGCGGGCGCTGTCGGCGGCTGGCAATGGACCTGGGTGATCACCGGGCTCGCCTCCCTTGTCGGCCTGGTGCTGTCGAGCCGGACGCGCTACCAGCGCGCCTGATGCGCGCGGCGCGTCAGCCCCGCCGCCAGGCGTGGTGGCGTTCCAGCCAGCGCAGCACGCGCTGCGGCGCGTGCGCGCGCTTCCATTCGCCGGCGACCGACTTGTTGGCCTCGGCGAAGGTCGGGTAGGCGTGGATCGTGCCGAGGAGCTTGTTCAGGCCCAGACCGTGCTTCATCGCCAGCACGAACTCGGCGAGCAACTCGCCGGCGTGCTCGCCGACGATGGTGGCGCCGAGGATGCGGTCCTTGCCGGGCACGGTCAGCACCTTGACGAAGCCGCGGTCGGCGCCATCGGTGATTGCGCGGTCGAGCTCGGCCAGATCGTAGCGGGTGAACTCGAACGCGATGCCGCGTGCGCGCGCCTCGGTCTCGTTGAGCCCGACGCGGGCGACCTCGGGGTCGGTGAAGGTGGTGTGGGGCACGCAGCGGTAGTCGACGCGGAAACGGCGCAGGTGGCCGAAGAGCGCATTGACCGCCGCGTGCCAGGCCTGGTGCGCGGCGACGTGGGTGAATTGCAGGGGGCCGGCGACGTCGCCGGCGGCGAGGATGTTGGGGTAGCGCGTCTGCAGGAAGTCGTCGGTCGCCACCGTCGCGCCGGTCGGGATGCCGAGCGCCTCCAGGCCGAAGCCCTCCAGGCGGGCGCTGCGGCCGACCGCGCACAGCAGGGTGTCGAAGGCGATGCGGCGCTCGCCGCCGCTGGCGGGGTCGGCGACGACAAGGAATTTGTCTGTGCCGCCCGCTGCCGTTTCCTGCTCGCAGCGCAATGCCGCGACTCCGGTCAGCACCTCCACACCGTCCGCCTCCAGCGCGGCGCGGGCGAAGGCGCCGACATCGGCGTCCTCGCGCGGCAGGAGCTGCGGCGCGCGCCCCACCAGCACCACCTGCGAGCCGAGGCGCGCGCACGCCTGCGCCAGCTCGCAGCCGATCGGCCCGCCGCCGAGCACCAGCAGCCGGCGCGGCGGCGCGTCGAGCGCGGCGAAGGCGTCCCATACCGTGTCGCTGGTGAGGTAGCCCACCGCCTCCAGCCCGGGCAGGTCGGGCACGGTCGGGCGGGCGCCGGTGGCGATCACGATGCTGCGGGTGCTGAGCCGGCGCGTGCCGCCCTCGTTCAGCGCCACCTCCACCGTCCATGGGTCGACGATGCGCGCGCGCCCCTGCAGCACCTCGACGCCGAGCGCGCTGTAGCGCTCCACGCTGTCGTGCGGCTCGATCTTGCGGATTACCGCGCGCACGCGCGCCATCAGCCTGCGGAAGTCGATCTCCGGCTCGCCGGGCTCCAGGCCGTAGCGGTCGGCGTGGCGGATCTGGTGGGCCAGCCTGGCGCTGCGGATCAGCGCCTTGCTCGGCACGCAGCCGGTGTTGAGGCAGTCGCCGCCCATGCGTCCGGCCTCGACCAGGGTCACCTTCGCCTTCACCGCCGCCGCGATGTAGGACGTCACCAGCCCGGCGGCGCCGGCGCCGATCACCACCAGGTTGCGCTCGAAGCGTGCCGGGCGCTGCCACCCCGCATACACCCGGCGCGCCTGCACGCGCTCGACCATCCAGCGTGCGAGCAGCGGGAAGAGGCCGAGCAGCACGAAGGAGGCGACGAGGCCCGGAGACAGCACGCCGGCCAGGCTGTCCACCGCGCCGAGCTCGGTGCCCGCGTTCACATACACCAGCGTGCCGGGCAGCATGCCGAGCTGGCTCACCCAGTAGAAGGTGCGCGTGCGGATCGGGGTGAGCCCCATCAGCAGGTTGATCAGGAAGAAGGGGAAGGCCGGCACCAGGCGCAGCGAGAACAGGTAGAACGCGCCGTCGCGCGCGATGCCCTCGTCGATCGCGCGCAGGCGCGCGCCGAAGCGCGCGTGCACGCTGTCGCGCAGCAGGTGGCGCGAGACCAGGAAGGCGAGCGTGGCGCCGATGGTCGACGCGAAGGACACGATCAGCAGCCCCCAGCCCAGCCCGAACAGTGCCCCGCCGGCCAGGGTCATCACCGCCGCGCCGGGCAGCGACAGCGCGGTCACCGCCACGTAGGCGGCGAAATAGAGGGCGGCGACCAGGACCGGCGAGGCCTCGCGCCAGGCAGCGAACCCGGCCATGCCGGCCTTGAGGGTGTCGAGGTCGAGCTGGCGGTGCAGCCCGCTGGCGAAGAAGCCGGCGACGAGCGCGAGCACGAGCAGCAGCAGAAGGGGTTTCTTCATCTTCGTCCCGGGAGCGGGTGAGCCGTGCGGAGCCGTCGTGGCCCGATCAGCAGCAGGATTTGCGCGCCGCGCTGCCGAGGGTCGCGGGGACCGGCGCCGGCATTGTCGTCGGCGCCGGGTTGTCCGTGACGGTGCCGCGCGCCGCCGTGTCGAAGGGCATCGCCGGGCCCTCTGCGGTGAAGCGGCCGTAATGGCGCTCGAAGCTGCCGATGAAGTCGAAGTGCGGCCGCAGCCGGCTGTCATGCAGCATGCGCCAGGTGTTGCCGCTCACCGGTACGACCCGGCCGGCGTCGAAGCCGTGCCGCTTGTCGAGCACGAAGCGCGTGGCTTGCTCGGGCAGCGTGCCGCGATACACCACCGCCTGGCCGAAGTCCTCGCAGGCGCTCTCCAGTCCGTCTATCCGGAACAGCCGCCAGGTCGCCGAGAAGAAGCGGACGTCGCCCAGCTTCGCGGCCAGCGCGGGGTCGGTCGCCGCGAGCGGCCGGTCCTCCACGAGGCGCGGGTCGGCGAAGCCTGCGGCGCGGGCGAGCGCGAGGAAGTCGTTCCAGTACAGCGCGCCGCCCAGGCATTCGCCGTACAGCACCGGATCGTCGCGCACGGCGGCGGGCACGCGGCGGTCGGCATACACGTCCGAGAAGTAGAACTCGCCACCCCGGCGAAGCAGGCGGAAGACCTCGCGCAGCACCGCGGCCTTGTCCGGGCACAGGTTGATCACGCAGTTCGACACGATCACGTCGAAGCTGGCGTCCTCCAGGCCGAGCTCGCCGAGGCGCTCGATATAGCCCTCGAGGAAGCGCACGTTGCTGCGCGCGAAGCCGAAGGCCTCGCGGTGGTAGTCCTCGTGGCGGCGCGCGACGGCGAGCTGCTCCGCGGTCATGTCCACGCCGACGACCTCGCCATGCTCGCCGACGAGCTGGGCGAGCGCATACACGTCGCGCCCCGAACCGCAGCCGAGGTCGAGCACCCGGCAGCCTTCGAGCAGGGGCGGGCTCACCAGGCCGCAGCCGTAGTAGCGCGCGAGCACTTCGGGGTGGATGCGCCCGAGCACCGGCCTGAGCGCCGGCGGCGGGGCGCTGGCATCGCAGCAGGCCGAGGTCCTGAGGTCGGCGGAGGATTGCAGGGTGCGGCCGTAGTAGTCCTGGACGAGTTCGTGCATGGTGGGGCCCCGGGGAATAAGGGAGTGAGAAGGGAGCTTCGGGCTTTGTCGCATGTGCTCCGCGGATTCTTACACCGGCACGATGGCTGCGCGCCGGTGACGTGCAATGAATCCTCGGTCGATGCGGTCCTTCCAGCGCCACACCCAGCGCCCCTCGGCGGACCAGCGTCCCCACGAGGCGATGGCGTGGCGCGGACCGCTTGCGATCAGGTAGAGCGAACGCGGGCGCGGCCGGTAGCTGCGCACCGGCGCGCTCGCCGGGCCGCCCGCCAGTGCGGCGAGCAGGTTGGCGGCGAGCACCGGGCCGGCATGGACCGCGTGCACGCCCGAGCGCGCGAAGCCGGGATCCGCGCGGGTGCACACGTCGCCGGCGGCGTGGATGAAAGGATGCGAGACGCTGCGATGGCCGGCGTCGACCGTGACCCAGCCCGCGGCGTCGCAGGCCAGGCCGCTGCTTTGCGTCCAGGGCGGGGCGTGTGCGCCGGTGGCGGCGATCACGCAGTCCGCGGGCAGCGTTGTCGGCGCGTCGCGCCCGGCGTCCACAAGCTCGAGCCCCGCAGGCGTGCCCCGTGCACGAGCCGGGTGGAGCGCGATGCCGGCCGCGGCCAGACGGCGCAGCACGCGCCACCGCGCACCTTCGGCATGGCCGGCGAGCAGCCCGCCGGGTGGCGCGACGAGCGCGAGCGCCACCGCGCAGCCGGCACGGCGAAAGGCCTCCGCGGCGGCGAGCACGAGCTCCACCCCCGCCGCGCCGCCGCCCACCACGGCGAGCCGGCGCAGTTGCCCGGCGCGTGCCATGGCCAGCCGCTGCGGCCAGGCGGCGATGAAGGCTTCCAACGGCTTCACCGCCAGCAAGGCGTCCGTCGGCAGGGCGTCGAGCGCGCGCGTGTCGACGAGGCTGCCGACGTCGAGCGCGAGCAGGTCGAAGTCGTGCGTGGTGCCGGTGTCGTCCAGCAGCATGCGACGTTCTGCGTCGAGCGCGATCGCGGAGGCGAGGCAGAGCCGCACACCGGCTGCGTCGGCGAGCGCGCGCAGGTCGATGCGACAGTCCTCGGCGCGGTAATGGCCGGCCATCCAGCCGGGCAGCATCCCCGAGTACCATTGCCAGGGCGAGGGCGTCAGCAGCACCGCCTCCACCCCGTGCGGACGCCGTCGGGCGAGGGCCTGGAGGACCGCGAGCTGGGCGTGGCCGCCGCCGACGAGGAGGAGTCGCTTCATGGTTTCGGGCGGACAAGGAGGCGCGGATGGGGGGGTGAGGGGGGGACGGACGAGGGGAACGGTTCGAACTTCCCGAGCGTAAGCTTTTCCGAGGCAGGTACGACAAAAGACCGTGCCGGCTGCCGCGGATTCCGCAGGTGCCGAAAGAATCGACTTTCCCGATGGAGACACTCCGCATGCATGCCACCCTCCCGCTGCTCGAATCGCACCGCTTTCCGCCGCTGCGCCGCGAGGCGATCACCACGCTGCAGGTGAACCTCGGCTATCGCTGCAACCAGAGCTGCGTGCATTGCCACGTCAACGCCGGCCCCGGCCGGACCGAGATGATGGACGCCGACACGCTGGCGCTGATCCCGCGCGTGCTCGCCGCGCGCGCGATCGGAACGCTCGACCTCACCGGCGGCGCGCCCGAGCTGCATCCGGGCTTCCGTGCGCTGGTGCGGGAGGCGCGGGCGCTCGGGGTGCGCGTGATCGACCGCTGCAACCTCACCATCCTGTCCGAGCCGGGGCAGGAGGATCTCGCCGAATTCCTCGCCGAGCACGGCGTCGAGGTGGTGGCCTCGCTGCCCTGCTACGCCGCGGACAACGTCGACCGCCAGCGCGGCAAGGGCGTGTTCGAGCGCAGCATCGCCGGCCTGCTGCGCCTGAATGCGCTCGGCTATGGCCAGGCCGGCAGCGGCCGGGTGCTGAACCTGGTGTACAACCCGCAGGGGCCGGTGCTGCCGCCCGACCAGGCCCGGCTCGAGGCCGACTACCGGCGCGAGCTCGCGGCGCAGTTCGGCATCGTCTTCAACCAGTTGTTCGCGCTCGCCAACATGCCGATCCAGCGCTTCGGCTCGATGCTGATCTCGAAGGGGCAGTTCAACGCCTACATGGCGCTGCTGCGGGCCAGCCACCGCGACGAGAATCTCGGCGCGGTGATGTGCCGCACCTTGGTCAGCGTGGACTGGCAGGGGCGGCTGTACGACTGCGACTTCAACCAGCAGCTCGGCCTGCCGCTGGGGGCGGAAGGGGCGCTCACGTCCGCGCAGGGGCACGACGACAGCGACGCGGCGGCGCGCCCGGGACGACTGCATCTGCGCGACCTGCTCGCGGGAGATCTCGCCGGCGCACCGATCCGCGTCGCCGATCACTGCTTCGGCTGCACCGCGGGCAGCGGTTCGAGCTGCGGCGGGGCGCTGAAGGCGTGAGTGCGGCGGTGTCGGACATGGAGGGGCGCCCGGTTTCGCTCTCCATCGTCGTGCCGATGGTGGACGAGGCGGCCACGCTGCCCGAACTGCTCACCCATCTCGCCGCTTGGCGCGACCGCGGCTGCGAGATCGTGCTGGTGGACGGCGGCAGCCGCGACGACTCGGTGGCGATCGCGCGCGCAGCCGGCTTCCGCGTGATGGTCGCCGAGCGTGGCCGCGCCAGGCAGATGAACGCGGGTGCGGCGGCGTGCGGCGGAGACATCCTGTTGTTCCTGCATGCGGACACGCGCCTGCCGGAAGATGCGGACGCGACGCTGCGGGCCGTGCAGGCCGGCCATGCCTGGGGCCGTTTCGACGTGCGCATCGACGGGCGCCCGCGCATGCTGCGCGTGGTGGCAGCGTTGATGAACCTGCGCTCGCGCTCGAGCGGGATCGCCACCGGCGACCAGGCCATCTTCGTGCGCCGGGAGGTGTTCGAGGCGGTGGGCGGTTTCCCGGACCAGCCGCTGATGGAGGACATCGAGCTCTCCCGCCGGCTGCTGCGCGTGTCGCGCCCGGCCTGCCTGCGGGCGCGGGTGCGGACCTCGGGGCGACGCTGGGAGCAGCGCGGGGTGTGGCGCACCATCGTACTGATGTGGCGCCTGCGCTGGGCCTACTGGCGCGGCGTGCCGGCCGAGCGCCTCGCCGAGGCCTACCGGTGAGCACGACCCGTATCGTGGTGATCGCCAAGGCGCCGCAGCCGGGGCGGGTGAAGACGCGCCTGATCCCGGCGCTCGGTGCGGAGGGAGCCGCGGCGCTGGCTGCCCGCATGCTGGCGTGCACGCTGGTGGTGGCTTTCGAGGCCGCCGGGGCTGCCGATACCGCCGATCCAGCGCTCGGCGTGGTCGAGCTGTGCGCCAGCCCCGCCCCGGGCGATCCGGCCTGGCAGGGCGTCGTGGTCCCGGCAGGCCTGCGCTGGTCCGCGCAGGGCGAGGGCGATCTCGGCGCACGCATGGCGGGCGCGGCGCGGCGGGTGCTTGCCGGCGGCGAGCGCGTGCTGCTGATCGGCACCGACTGCCCGGCGCTCGACGCAGCCTGCCTGCGCACCGCGGCCGAGGCGCTCGACGAGGTCGAGGCGGTGATCGTGCCGAGCTTCGACGGCGGCTACGTGCTTCTCGGCCTGCGCCGCTTCGACCCGAGCCTGTTCGAGGGCATCGCCTGGAGTACATCGACGGTCGCGGCGGCGACCCGGGTGCGCCTCGATGCGCTGGCGTGGTCGTATCAGGTGTTGCCCGCGCTGCAAGACATCGACGTCCCGGCCGACCTCGTCCATCTTCCATCCGCCGGATGAAGCCGGGGCAAGCCGGGATCCGCCGGTGCGGGCCGGCTTTTGCGGCACAATCGGGTTCCCGATCCCACGAAGGAGAATCCCCATGGACTTCCATCCGCTGCTGCTTTTCGTGCACGTCGCCGGCGTCGTCGTCTGGGTGGGCGGGATGTTCTTCGCCTACGTCTGCCTGCGTCCCGAGGCCGCCAGCCAGCTCGAGCCACCGCCGCGCTTGCGGCTGTGGCGCGGGGTGCTGGCGCGCTTCTTCACCTGGGTGTGGGTTGCGGTGGCTGCGGTGCTGGCGAGCGGGTTGGCGTTGCTGCTGCGCATCGGCTTCGCGGCGGCGCCGCCGCACCAGCACCTCATGTTGCTGATGGGCCTGGTGATGATCGCGATCTATGTGTTCGTCTATTCCGTGCCCTACGCAGCCCTGAGCAAGGCGGTCGCGGCCGAGGAGTGGAAGGCGGGCGGTGCGGCGCTCGGGCGCATCCGGCAGCTGGTGGGGACGAACCTGACGCTCGGCTTCCTCACCATCGCCATGGGTACGATCGGGCGCTGGCTGGGCTGAGCCGCAGCGCCCGTTCGCGGCGGGGCGGTGGCCACCCATGCACACCGCTCGTCGCAACGGCCGGATCGGGGAGAACCCTGATCCTGACGCTGCGTGCTTGGCCGGCCGGCCCGGCCGGTGCAACAATCGACCGGCATGCTCGGTGCCGAGCCGGTCCGGCAGTCCCCCGGCCCACCCGTTCCTCAATCCCGGCAGCACCCGACGGAGACCGAAAAATGAACAAGACCCGACTTGCCCTCGCCCTGCCTTTCGCCCTCGCGACGCTCGCCGGCGTGGCGGCCGCCCCCGCGGCTGCACAGACCGTGCGGTGGGCGGCGGCCGGGGACGCGCTGACCATGGACCCGCATTCTCAGAACGAGGGCCCGACCCACGTCATGAACCACCAGGTCTACGACTCGCTGGTGTTCCGCGACCAGGCCATGAAGCTGGCGCCGCGGCTGGCCACCGCGTGGAAGATCACCGAGGACCCCAACGTGTGGGAGTTCAAGCTGCGCGAGGGCGTGAAGTACCACAACGGCAACCCCTTCACGGCCGACGACGTGGTGTTCTCCATCCAGCGTGCCAAGCACGAGAACTCGGACATGAAGGGCCTGCTCACCAGCGTGGTCGAGGTGGTCAAGGTCGACGAGCACACCGTGCGCATGCGCACCGACGGCCCCAACCCGCTGCTGCCCAACAACCTGACCAACCTCTTCATCATGGACCGCGAGTGGTCCGAGGCGAACAAGGTCATGCTGCCGCAGAACTACAAGGCCGGCGACGAGACCTTCGCCGTGCGCAATGCCAACGGCACCGGTCCCTTCCGGCTGGTGAAGCGCGAGCCCGACGTGCGCACCGAACTCGAACGCAACGAGGACTACTGGGGCAAGGGGACCTATCCCATGGAGGTGGCCAAGGTGGTGTTCACCCCGGTGCGCTCGGCCGCCACCCGGGTCGCGGCGCTGCTCTCGGGCGAGGTCGATTTCCTCCTCGACCCGCCGGTGCAGGACCTCGAGCGCCTGTCCGCGGCCAAGGGTATCGTGGTGCGCTCCGGGCCGGAGAACCGCACGATCTTCCTCGGCATGAACCAGGGCGCGGCGGAGCTGCGCAGCGCGGACGTGAAAGGCAGGAACCCCTTCGCGGACAAGCGCGTGCGCGCGGCGATGAACATCGCGATCAACCGCGACGCGGTGAAGCGCGTGGTGATGCGCGGCCAGTCGGTGCCCGCCGGCATCGTCGCGCCGCCCTTCATCGACGGCTACGACAAGGCGATGGACGTCGTGCCGGCGCCCGACGTCGCGCGCGCCAAGGCGCTGCTCGCCGAGGCCGGCTACCCGAACGGCTTCGCGGTGACGCTGTCCTGCCCCAACGACCGCTATGTGAACGACGAGGCCATCTGCCAGGCGGTGACCGGCATGTTCGGCCAGATCGGCGTCAAGGCGCGGCTGGACGCACGGCCCAAGAGCATCCACTTCGCCGAGCTGCCCAAGGGCGAGCTCGACCTCTACATGCTCGGCTGGGGTGTGCCGACCATGGACTCGCACTACGTCTTCCATTACCTCTACGAGACCAGGACCGACAAGGGCGGCTCGTGGAACGTGACCGGCTATTCCAGCGCGAAGGTGGACGAGCTGACCAAGGCGATGAACCGCGAGATCGACCTCGGCAAGCGCGCCGGCATGGTCGCCGAAGTGTGGAAGACGGTGCAGGACGACGTCGTCTACCTGCCGATCCACCACCAGATGCTGAACTGGGCGATGAAGGACGACATCGACTTCCCGGTGCAGTCGGAGAACTATCCCTACTTCAAGCTGTTGAAGTACAGGAAGTGATGACCCGCGGGATCGCGACTTGCGTCGCTCCTACAGAAAGCTCACCGGACGCGGTGACCGCCCTGTAGGCGCGACGCCAGTCGCGATCCCCCGCTCCCCCGCCCGCGATCACGCTCCCATCCCCTCCCTCGCACCCCGCATCCGATTCCTCACTCCCGCTCCCCCGAATGCCCGCCTTCATCCTGCGCCGCCTGCTGCAGTCCGTCCTCGTCATGCTGACGGTGGCGCTGGTCGCGTTCGGGCTGTTCCGCTTCATCGGCGACCCGGTGAACAACATGGTCGGTCAGGAGGCGACCATGGCCGAGCGCGCGGCGCTGCGCGAGTCGCTCGGCCTCGACGACCCGGTGCCGGTGCAGTTCCTGCGCTTCGTCGTGAATGCGGCGCAGGGCGAGTTCGGCGTGTCCTACCGCATGGCGCGGCCGGTGGCCGACGTGATCGCCGAGCGCCTGCCGGCGACGCTGGAGCTGGCGCTGATCTCGGGCTTCGGCGCGCTCGCGCTGGGGATCGCGCTCGGCGTGTATACCGCGCTGCGCCGCGACGGCTGGCTGAGCCACGCGATCATGAGCCTGTCGCTGGTGGGGGTGTCGCTGCCCACCTTCCTGATCGGCATTTTGCTGATCTACGTGTTCGCGGTCGAATTGAAGCTGCTGCCCGCCTTCGGCCGCGGCGAGGTGGTGGACCTGGGATGGTGGACAACCGGGCTGCTGACCACCTCGGGGCTGAAGTCGCTGGTGATGCCGGCGATCACGCTCGGCCTGTACCAGCTCACGCTGATCATGCGCCTCGTGCGCGCCGAGATGCTCGAGGTGCTGCGCACCGACTACATCAAGTTCGCCCGCGCGCGCGGGCTCACCGACCGCACGGTGCATTTCGGCCACGCGCTGCGCAACACCCTGCTGCCGGTGATCACCATCACCGGGCTGCAGATCGGCTCGATCATCGCCTTCGCCATCATCACCGAGACGGTATTCCAGTGGCCGGGCGTGGGCCTGCTCTTCATCACCGCGGTGCAGTTCGTCGACATCCCGGTGATGGCGGCCTACCTGGTGCTGATCGCGCTGATCTTCGTCGTCATCAACTTGATCGTCGACCTGCTCTACTTCGTCGTCGATCCGCGCCTGCGCGTGCAGCGCACCGGGCGCGGGCAGTGAGCGCCCCCGGAACCCCGGAACCCAGCATGAGCACCGAATCCCCCACGCCCACCACCGCTGCCGCACCGCGCGGTGCGCTCGCACGCCTGCTCGACAGCGACCTCCTGCACGGCTTCCTCCGCTCGCCGATCACCGTGCTCTCGGCCTTGGTCGTGCTGGCGATCCTGATCGCCGCGCTGCTCGCGCCGGTGATCGCGCCGCAGAACCCCTTCGATCCCGCCACGCTGAACCTGATGGACGGCTTCAGCCGCCCCATGCAGGCCAACGCGTTCACCGGCAACGTGTATTGGCTGGGCACCGACGCGCAGGGGCGCGACCTCTTCTCGGCCATCCTCTACGGCTCGCGGGTGTCGCTGCTGGTCGGTTTCGCGGCGGTCGCCTTCGCCGCGGTGCTCGGCATCGCGCTCGGGCTGATCGCCGGCTATCGCGGCGGCTGGGTGGACAGCCTGATCATGCGCATCGCCGACGTGCAGCTGAGCTTCCCGGCGATCCTGGTGGCGCTGCTGATCTTCGGCGTGTTCAAGGGCGTGGTGCCGCCGGCGCTGCACGACAAGGCGGCGATCTACGTGCTGATCCTGGCGATCGGCCTGTCGGACTGGGTGCAGTACGCGCGCACGGTGCGCAGCTCCACGCTGGCCGAGCGCAACAAGGAATACGTGCAGGCCGCGCGCGTGATCGGCGTGCCGGCGCCCACCATCCTGCTGCGCCACATCCTGCCCAACGTGATGGGGCCGGTGCTGGTGATCGCCACCATCGGCCTCGCGCTGGCGATCATCCTGGAGTCGACGCTGTCCTTCCTCGGCGTGGGCGTGCCGCCCACCCAGCCCAGCCTCGGCACCCTGATCCGCGTCGGCCAGGACTACCTGTTCTCGGGCGAGTGGTGGATCGTGTTCTTCCCCGGGCTGACGCTGCTGCTGCTCGCGCTGTCGGTGAACCTGCTCGGCGATTGGCTGCGCGACGCGCTCGACCCGAGGCTGCGCCGATGAACGTGCCGCACATCGACCGGATGAACGCCGGCGGCGACCTGCCGCTGCTGTCGGTACGCAACCTGCGCGTGGAATTTCCCCGCCGGCGCGGGACGCTGGTGGCGCTCGACGACGTCTCCTTCGACATCGCGCGCGGCGAGGTGCTCGGCGTGGTGGGCGAGTCGGGTGCGGGCAAGTCGCTCACCGGCGCGGCCATCATCGGCCTGCTCGAGCCCCCCGGGCGTATCGCCGGCGGCGACATCCTGCTCGATGGCGAGGCCATCCACGCGCTGCGCGGCGAGGCCATGCGGCGCCTGCGCGGACGCCGCATCGCGATGATCTTCCAGGATCCGCTCACCAGCCTGAACCCGCTATATACGGTGGGCGAGCAGCTGGTCGAGACCATGCTGACCCACCTCGACCTGACGCCCGCCGCCGCGCGCGAGCGCGCGCTCGCGCTCCTCGACGAGGTCGGCATCCCGGCGCCGGCGCAGCGCATCGACCATTACCCCCACCAGTTCTCCGGCGGCATGCGCCAGCGCGTGGTGATCGCGCTCGCCTTGTGCGCCGAGCCCGAGCTGATCATCGCCGACGAGCCCACCACCGCGCTCGACGTCTCGGTGCAGGCGCAGATCATCGCGCTGCTGCGTCGCCTGTGCCGCCAGCACCGCACCGCGGTGATGCTGATCACCCACGACATGGGCGTGATCGCCGAGACCGCCGACCGCGTCGCGGTGATGTACGCCGGGCGGGTGGTGGAGATCGGGCCGGTGGCCGAGGTGGTGCGCGCTCCGGCGCATCCCTACACCCGCGGCCTGATGGGCGCCATCCCGGTGCTCGGCGCCGAGGTTGAGCGCCTGGTGCAGATCGACGGCGCGATGCCGCGCCTGGATGCGATCCCGTCCGGCTGCGCCTTCCATCCGCGCTGCACCGAGGCCAGCGCGCGCTGCCGCGTCGAGCGCCCGGAGTTGCTGCCGGCCGGCGCCACGCGCGCGGCGTGCTGGTTGTACGCGCCGGCGCGCGAGAACACCGACGGAGGCCCGCAGTGAGCATCATCGAGCGCGCGCTCGCCAAGGCGAAGCAGGAGGACCGCGCCGCGGTCGAGCAGGCCGAGGGCCTGGTGCATCGGCCGCAGGCCGGGCAGGACGCGCAGGGAGCGGTCGCGGAGCGGACGGGCGATGTGGCGGACCATCCCGCCGTGGCGGCCGCGGTCGAAGCCGAGATCGAGCCCGCAGCGCTTGCACCGGCGCCGGCTGCGGCTGGCGCGCGCCGTGTGCGCGATGCGCGTGCCGCGGCGCCGCTGCTGTACGTCGAGGACCTGCGCTGCGCCTTCGACGTCTCCCGGCCCTGGCTCGAGCGGGTGCTCGCGCGCGAGCCGCGGCGCTGGCTGCGCGCGGTCGATGGGGTCTCGTTCGCGATCGGGCGCGGATGCACCTTCGCGCTGGTGGGAGAGTCGGGCTGCGGCAAATCCACGGTCGCGCGCCTGATCGTCGGCCTCCATGAGCCCTCGGCCGGCCGCATCGTCTTCGACGGCCGCGACGTGGCCGAGGTGCGCGGGAGCGCCGAGCGCCAGCAGCTGCGCAGCCGCTTCCAGATGATCTTCCAGGACCCCTACGCCAGCCTCAACCCGCGCTGGCGCGTGGAGCGCATCATCGCCGAGCCGATCCGCGTGTTCGGACTGGAGCGGGACGAGGCGGCGATCCGTGCGCGCGTGGCCGCTCTGCTGGGCCAGGTCGGCCTGTCGCCGGCCGACGGCGCGAAGTATCCGCACGAGTTCTCCGGTGGGCAGCGCCAGCGCATCTGCATCGCGCGCGCGCTCGCCAACCGGCCCGAGTTCCTCGTCTGCGACGAGCCGACCTCGGCGCTCGACGTGTCGGTGCAGGCGCAGATCCTCAACCTGATGCGCGACCTGCAGGACGAACTCGGGCTCACCTTCCTGTTCATCAGCCACGACCTCGCCGTGGTGCGCCACATGGCCGACGAGGTGGGCGTGATGTACCTCGGCCGCATCGTCGAGATCGCCGCCAGCCGCGCACTGTTCGAGCGCCCGCGCCACCCCTACACGCGCATGCTGCTGGCGGCCATCCCCGACTTTTCCCGCCGTGGTCGGGGCGACGATGCGGTGCGTGGCGAGGTCCCCAACCCGATCACCCCGCCATCCGGCTGCAGCTTCCACCCGCGCTGCCCGCTCGCAGACGCGCGCTGCCGGGGCGAGGCGCCGGTCCTGCGCGAGCTCGACGACGGCCGGCGCGTGGCCTGTCATGCGGTGGAGGAGGGGCGCGACACGATCGAGGCGGGCGCGGAGATCTGCACGGAGGTGTCATGAGCGGCGGTACGAGCGAGGCGGCGCGCGCCGAGGTGCGCATGGAGGAAGCCGGCGGCAGGACGCTCGCCGTGGTCGTGGGCGGCGGCGGTGGGGTGGGCGCGGCCGTGGTCGCCGCGTTGCGCGAGGCGGGTGGCCACGACGAGGTCCTTGCCCTCGGGCGCCGGAGCAGCCCCGCGCTCGATCTGCTCGACGAGGCCTCGATCGCCGCCGCGGCCGCCGCGGTGCGTGCGCGCGGCGTGCCGACCCTGGTCTTCGACGCCACCGGTTTCCTCCACGGCGCGGGCATGGAGCCGGAGAAGAGCTGGCGCGAGCTCGATGCGGCCCACCTGGCGCACGCGTTCGCGATCAACGCGATCGGCCCGGCCCTGCTGATGAAGCATTTCCTGCCGCTGCTGCCGCGCGACCGCCGCGCGGTGTTCGCCACGCTGTCGGCGCGCGTGGGCAGCATCGGCGACAATCGGCTCGGCGGCTGGTACGCCTACCGCGCCTCGAAGGCGGCGCTCAACCAGCTGGTGCGCACCGCCGCGGTCGAGCTGCGCCGCAGCCGGCCGCAGGCGATCTGCGTGGCGCTGCATCCGGGCACGGTCGACACCGGGCTGTCGGCGCCCTTCGCCAAGTCCGGGCTGCAGGTGCAGGCCCCCGCCGAGGCGGCGGCGCGCCTGCTCGCGGTGATCGAGGGCCTCGGGCCGGGCGACTCGGGCGAATTCTTCGACCACCGCGGCGAACCCGTGCCGTGGTGACCGCCGCGCCGCCGCGGCGCTTTCAGGGACCAGGGATGAACGCACAGGAACAGGAACACATGTGGTCCACCCGCTATCGCAGCGCGGGCGAGGACTACGTCTTCGGCACCACCCCCAACCGCTTCCTCGCCGCACAGGCGGCGCTGCTCGCAGCCGGCGCCAGCGCGCTCTCGGTGGCCGACGGCGAGGGGCGCAACGCGGTGTGGCTGGCCGAGCAGGGGCTCGCGGTGACCGCCACCGAGATCTCCCCGGTGGCGCTGGAGAAGGCGCGCAAGCTTGCCGCCGGCCGCCATGTCGAGGTCGACTTCGTGCTCGCCGACGCGGTCGAGTGGGACTACCCGGAGGCCGCCTTCGACTTCGTGGTGGCGATCTTCATCCAGTTCGCCGACCCGGCACAGCGTGCGCGCATCTTTGCCGGCATGGCGCGCGCGTTGAAGCCGGGCGGCCACCTGATCCTGCAGGGCTACACGCCGCAACAGCTCGAATACCGCACCGGCGGCCCGTCCGCGGTGGAGAACCTGTATACGGCCGCACTGCTGCGCGAGGCCTTCGCCGGGCTCGACATCGTGCATGTGCAGGAATACGAGGACGTGCTGGAGGAGGGTGTGGGCCACAAGGGGCGTTCGGCCCTGGTCGGCCTGGTCGCGCGCCGTCCGCCCGCGCTGGGGGAGGGGCGCCGATGAACGCGATGCGCGCCGTACTCACCGGACACAACCGCGGCCTCGGCGAGGCGGTCGCCGCGGAGCTGCTCGATCGCGGCATCGCGGTGCTCGCGCTCGCACGCCGCGGCAATCCCGCGCTCGCCGCCCGCCACGGCGAGCGCCTGCGCGAGGTCGCGCTCGATCTCGCCGACGCCGCGGCGCTCGCCGCCTGGCTCGGCTCGGGCATGCTGCAAGGCTGGCTCGCCGACGCCGACGAGGCGCTGCTGATCAACAACGCCGGCACCCTGCAGCCGATGGGACCGCTCGCGCTGCAGGACCCGGCGGCGGTGGCGCGTGCGGTGGCGAGCAACGTCGGCGCGCCGCTGGCGCTCGCCGCCGCCTTCGCCGCCGCCGAAGGCCCGCAGGCGCGCCGCGTGCTGCACGTCTCCAGCGGTGCGGCGCGCAAGCCCTACCCGGGCTGGAGCGTGTATTGCGCCACCAAGGCCGCGCTCGACCACCACGCCCGCGCGGTGCAGCTCGACGCCGTGCCGGGGCTGCGCATCTGCGCGCTCGCCCCGGGAGTGATCGATACCGGCATGCAGGCCGAGATCCGCGCCAGCACGTCGGAACGCTTCCCGCTGCGCGACCGCTTCGCCGAGATGCAGGCCAGCGGCGGTCTGGTCGCCCCGGCCGAGTGCGCGATGCACCTGGTCGACTTCCTGCTCGACGAGGACTTCGGCCGCGAGGCGGTGGCCGACCTGCGCGACCTCGGACGATGAAGGACGAGTCCTACCCGACGACCGAGGCCCTGGTCGCCTCGCTTCAGGAAACCGAGTCGGCGCCGGGGACGAGTGGGAGCCGCCTCGCCCGCCTGAAGCGGCGCGGCCTGTGCGTGGTGGTGTGGCTGCGCCGCCATCCCGGGCTGATCGCCACCTTCGGCTTCGTCTCCGGGGTGTCGAGCTTCTTCCTGGTCGAGCGCCACGAGGGTGTGGCGCGCGCGATGGCGGTGGCGATGCTGGCGGGCTGGCTGCTGCTGGTGCTCGAGCGCGTGCTCGACCGCGCGCTCGAGCGGCGCTTCGGTTTCGGCCTGCCGCCGGCGCTGGTGCGCTACCTGACCCAGTTCACCCACCAGGAGAGCCTGTTCTTCGCGCTGCCCTTCTTCTTCGCGAGTACCTCGTGGAACAGCGGGCAGGCGGTGTTCACCGGCGCGCTCGGGCTGATGGCGCTGGTGGCCATCCTCGACCCGGTCTACTTCGGCCGCCTGGCGACACGGCGCTGGCTCTTCCTCGGCTACCACACGCTGACCCTGTTCGCGCTGCTGCTGGTGGTGTTCCCGCTGGTCCTGCAGGTGCCGGCGCTGGCGAGCTACCAGCTCGCGCTCGCGCTCGCGGTGGTGCTGTCCTTCCCGACGCTGACCGGGGCGATCAGCGTGCCGCGCTGGTGGCGCGGGCTGCTGGTGCTGGCGCTGCTGGCCGCGCTCGGCGCTGCGGGCTGGCTGGCGCGGCTGTGGGTGCCGCCGGCCACGCTGCGCCTGACCCAGGTCGCGGTGACCAGCGTGGTGGACGAGGCGCAGCGCGCGCCCGCCGAGAGCCTGCGCCAGATCGAGGCCGGGCAGCTGCTCGCCGAGGGCCTGTACGCCTACACCGCGATCCATGCGCCGCTGGGCCTGTCGGAGAAGGTCGTGCACGTGTGGCGCCACGAGGGACGCGTGGTGGACCGTATCGAGCTGGAGGTGAACGGCGGCCGTGCCGAGGGCTACCGGGCGTGGACGCGCAAGCGCAACTTCCCGGACGACCCGCGCGGGCGCTGGCAGGTGCAGGTGCTCGCCGCCGACGACCGCATGATCGGCACGCTGCGCTTCAGGGTGGAGTGAAGAAAAGGCCCGCGCGCCCCTGCCGTGGTGCGCGCGGGCCTGGACGTCTTGCCGGCCGGCTTGCCGTGGCGGCTAGCAGATGCGTTCCCAGAGGCTCTGCTCGTCCTCGAACTGGTCGAGCTCCAGGCCCTTGAAGTCGCTGCGCGAGACGATGCCGACCACCTTGCCGTCGACCACCACCGGCAGGTGGCGGTAGCCGCCGTCGCACATCATGTGCAGCGCGTCGATCGCCTTGTGCTCGGGGTCGATGGTGTCGGGCTTCGCCGTCATGACCTCGGACAGCTGCACCTTGGCCGGGTCGCCGCCGTTGGCGATCACCTGCACCGCGTCGCGGCCGGTGAAGATGCCCTTGAGGTGCGCGCGCGCGTCGGTCACCAGCACCGCGCCCACGCTGCGTTCGCACATGCTGCGGCAGGCCGTCTGCACGGTGTCCGTGGGACGCAGCATCAGCGGGTTCTGGTCCTTGACGATGAAGGAGATGTTGCGGTTGGTCATGGCGGCCTCCTCTTGTTCTGCTTGGTGTGATTTCTGTCACACCATAGGACGAATACCGGAGCGCGATCTTGATATTGGTTAAGGTTCATGGGTATCGATCGAAGGGGCCTGGTGGCTTCGGCACGGTCTCGCGGTGGCGAGAGACTCGCCGCGCCGCCGATCGCCGCCGTCGTGGCGCCGTCTGCGTGTGAACTGCGTCCTGTTTCGTCTGTCCATGCGGGTGTAGGCTGAATTTATGGAACCACAAGCCGTACCGCTTCCCGCCACCGCCGAGTCGGCCTCTCCCCTGCGCCTGCGCAGGGTGGCGATCGATACCTGGCGCGAGAACGTCGCCTACCTGCACCGCGACTGCGCGATCTATCGCGCCGAGGGTTTCCAGGCCCTTTCCAAGGTCGAGGTGCGGGCCAACGGGCGCCGCATCCTCGCCACCCTCAACGTCGTCGACGACGGCTGCATCGTCGAGCCCGAAGAACTCGGGGTGTCGATCGACGCCTTCTTCCAGCTCGGCGTCGACGACGGCCATCCGGCGATGATCGCGCAGGCCGAGCCGCCGTCCTCCATCCCGGCGCTGCATCGCAAGATCGCCGGCGAGCGGCTCGCCCGTGAGGACTTCCGCGCCATCGTCCGCGACATCGCCGAGCACCGCTATTCCAAGATCGAGCTCACCGCCTTCGTGGTCGCCACCAACCAGGGCGAACTCGATCGCGAGGAGGTCTCTTTCCTCACCGAGGCGATGGCGGCGGTGGGCGACCGCATCGACTGGCACGAGCGCCCGGTGGTGGACAAGCATTGCATCGGCGGCATCCCCGGCAACCGCACCTCGATGCTGGTGGTGCCGATCGTCGCCGCGCACGGCATGCTGTGCCCCAAGACCTCCTCGCGCGCGATCACTTCGCCCGCGGGGACCGCCGACACCATGGAGGTGCTCGCGCGCGTCGAGCTGCCGACCGAGGAGCTGTCGGGCATCGTGCGCGAGCATCGCGGCTGCCTCGCCTGGGGCGGCACCGCCAACCTGTCGCCGGCCGACGACGTGCTGATCTCGGTCGAGCGTCCGCTGTCGATCGACTCGCCCGGGCAGATGGTGGCCTCCATCCTGTCCAAGAAGCTCGCCGCGGGTTCGACCCACCTGGTGCTCGACATCCCGGTGGGACCGACGGCCAAGGTGCGCTCGATGGCCGAGGCGCAGAAGCTGCGCAAGCTCTTCGAGTTCGTCGCCGGGCGCATGAACCTGACCATCGACGTGGTCATCACCGATGGCCGCCAGCCGATCGGCAGCGGGATCGGGCCGGTGCTGGAGGCGCGCGATGTGATGCGCGTGCTCGAGAACGACCCGCGCGCGCCCTACGACCTGCGCCAGAAGGCCTTGCGTCTGGCCGGGCGCATGCTCGAGTTCGACCCCGACGTGCGCGGCGGCGACGGCTTCGCGATCGCGCGCGACATCCTCGACTCGGGCCGCGCGCTGGCGAAGATGGACGCGATCATCCGCGCCCAGGGCGCGCGCGCCTTCGACCACAACGCGCCGCAGCTCGCCCGCCTGAGCTTCGAGGTGTGCGCCGAGGCCGACGGTGTGGTGGTGGCGATCGACAACCACCAGCTCGCGCGCATCGCCCGCCTGGCGGGGGCGCCCAAGATGCAGGGCTCGGGCGTCGATCTGCTCAGGAAGCTCGGCGAGCCGGTGGGCAGGGGCGAGCCTCTCTACCGCGTCCACGCCGACTATCCGGCCGATCTCGAGTTCGCCCGCCAGGCCAGCGTGCGCGCCAGCGGCTACGCGCTGGGGACGGCGGATGGTGTGCCGCATCTGTTCGTGGAGTTCTGAACTCGACGTTGCCGAGGCGACGTGACAGGCTTCCGGGCGGACCGCGGACCGCGTTCCGTTTTGCAGCCGGGGCGTGAATTTCTGCGCGGCGACCGCCGCCGCACGGCGTGTAATCTTCCGCCAATGAGTACTGAAGACACCCTGCTGCTGCATTTCGACGACGAGCGCGAGGAAGCCTTGCGCCTCGCGCGTGCGGCGGGACTCGAGGCGGCGGAGATCGAGCGCCACCGCTTCCCCGACGACGAGTTGCGCCTGCGCCTGCCGGCCGAACTGCCGGCCAACGCGGTGCTGTTCCGCAGCCTGCACCGTCCCAACGAGAAACTGCTCGAGCTGCTGCTGGTGGCGCGCAGCGCCGGGCGCGGCGGCGTGCGCCACCTCATCCTGGTCGCGCCCTATCTGGCCTACATGCGCCAGGACAAGGCCTTTCATCCGGGCGAGGTGGTGAGCCAGCGCATCGTCGGCGGATTCCTGGCCGGGTTGTTCGACGGCGTCATCACGGTCGATCCCCACCTGCATCGCATCTCCAGCCTCGCCGAGGCGATTCCGGTGCCGCATGCGGTCGCGCTCTCGGGCGCCGGCCTGCTCGCCGACGTGGCGGTCGCGCGCCGCGACCGCCCGCTGCTGGTGGGGCCGGATGCCGAGTCGGCGCAGTGGGTCGAGACCGCGGCGCGGCGCCACGGGCTCGATGCCATCGTGTGCACCAAGCTCCGCCACGGCGACCGCGAGGTCGATATCGCGCTGCCCGAGGGCGCGCAGGTGGCCGGGCGTGCGGTGGTGTTGCTCGACGACGTCGCCAGCTCCGGGCACACCCTCGCGCGTGCGGCCGAGCGCCTGCGCGCGGCGGGTGCGGCCTCGGTCGATGTCGCGGTCACCCACGCGCTGTTCGCCGGCGACGCGCTCGAGGTGATCCGTGCCGCCGGCGTGGGCGAAGTCTGGAGCACCGACTGCATCGCCCACCCGAGCAATGCCGTTCACATCGCGCCGATGCTGGCCGAGGCCCTGCGGGCCGTCCTCGCCGACTAGCGTCCTGCAGCGCGCACCCGGCCCCGCGCGTGCCTTGCCGCGGGCGCATCGTCGCGTGCGCGGCGATGACGATCACGGTCCTTAATGCTAGGATTCTTGCTTGCGCACTGCAGCGAGCCCCGCTTTTCGGGGTCGCGGGCAGTGCCCGCACATCCGTCGGGGCAGGAATTCAGTGGAGCAAGCGGTCAGGACCGTGATCTTCGCCGATCTGACAGGCAGCACAGGCCTGTTCGAATCGGCTGGCAACGTGGCGGCGACGCAGATCGTCACCCGGTGCACGCACGCGCTCGGCCGCCACCTCGCCTGTGCCGGCGGGCGCATCGTCAAGTATCTCGGCGATGGCGTGCTGGTGCTGTTCGACGATCCGGTCGCCGCGGTGCAGGCGGCTTCGCGCCTGCAGGACGTGCTCGAGGAGCTGGCCAGCGCCGAGCTGCGGCGGGCTCCGATCGGGGTCAAGACCGGCATCGCGCTCGGCCCCATCGTCGAGCATGATGGCGACTGCTACGGCGATCCGGTCAACGTCGCCGCGCGCCTGAGCGATCGCGCCCAGACCGGCGAGACCTTGATCGGCGAGGCGGTGTTCGCCAGCCTCCCCGAGGGGCTGCGCGTGGCCTGCCACAGCCTCGACCGCATCAGCATCAAGGGCAAGGCCGAGCCGATGCGCGTGTGGCGGGTGGACTTCGCCCGCACCGCGGAGACCACGCTCACCACGCTGCTCGGTTTCGACGACCTCGTCGCGGGCGTGCGCCCGGTGCGCCGGGTCGATCTGGAGCGCCTCGACCAGCGCGTCGAACTGCACGCCGACGATCCCCCGCTGATTCTCGGGCGTGGCGACGGTGCCGGCTTCCCGGTCGAGGACGCGCGCGTGTCGCGCCGCCATGCGCGCCTGGAATGGACCGCCGGGCAGTGCGTGCTCACCGATTTCAGCAGCAACGGCAGCTGGGTGCGCCTGCGCGGCAACTCGGCGCCCGTGGTGCTGCGCCGCGACAGCTGCACGCTCTACGGCGAGGGGGAGATCGGCCTCGGCGCCGCCCCCGACGATTTCACCGCACCCACGCTCTCCTTCCGCGTCATAGACGAAGGCTGAGGGCCCATGCACGACGGGTCTGCGGGTGCGCCCGCCGTCTGCGGCCTCGCCCATGCATTGCGGTGTGTTCCGATGCGAATCCTGAGTATCCTCCTGCTCCTGCTGCCTTTCTGTGCGACCGCCCAGGACTGGAGCGCGCGTGCGCTCGGCGAGATCGCGGTGTATCCCGAGTTCCGCGCCCCGGCGAGCGTGGTCGCGGGCGAAGAGGCGCGCATCGCCGCCGAAGTCGGCGCGCGCATCGTCGCGATGCCGGCGCGTACCGGCGTGGAGGTCGCGCGCGGCACCGAGCTGGTGCGCCTGGACGAGGCCGCCTTCCGCATCGAGCGCGACCGCGCGCGCGCCCAGGTGGCGCTGATCGACAGCCGCATCGGGCTGGCGCGCGCCCAGCTCGACCAGGCGCGCGCGCTCGCCGGACGCGGCTTCATCAGCGCCGACGGCCTGCGCATCCGCGAGACCGAACTCGGCGTGCTGCAGCGCGAGCGCGACGCGGCACGCGCGGCCCAGGCCGCCACCGAGCTCGCGCTCGCCCGCACCGTGATCCGCGCGCCTTTTGCCGGCGTGGTGCGCGAGCGCCTCGCCGCGGTGGGCGATCTCGCCGCCCCCGGCACGCCGCTGCTGAGCCTGGCGGCGAGCGCCGGCGCCGAGGTGCACGCGCGCGTGCCCGCAGCGCAGATAGACGGACTGCTCGCCGCTGCGCCGCCGGTGCTGGTCGCGGGCGGCGCGGAACATGCGCTGCGCATCGTGCGCGTGTCGCCGGTGCTCGATGCCGCGGGCCAGGCGCGCGACGTGATCCTCGCCGCCGCGCCCGCGCTGCCGCCGGGCCTGGCCGGCGAGCTGCGCTGGCGCAGCGTCGTGCCGCACCTGCCGGCCGCCTACCTGCAGCAGCGCGAGGGCCGCCTCGGCGCCTGGCTGGTGCGCGGCGGCGAGCCGGCGTTCGTGGCGCTCCCCGACGCGCAGGCCGGCCGCCCCGTCGCGGTCGACTGGCCCGCGGACACCCGGGTGGTGGACGCGGGGCGCTTCGCGCTCGGACTGCGGGCGCCGACCGCGGCGGCCGGGGGCTCGCGTTGAACGGCTTGTACCGGCGGCTGATCGACAATCACCCGCTCGCCAACATCGCCTTCGTGATGGTGCTGCTCGGCGGCCTGTTCAGTTATCTCTCCATGCCGCGGGCGCAGGACCCCGAGATCAACTTCAACTGGGTCAGCATCGTCACCGCGCTGCCCGGCGCCTCGGCGGAGGACGTCGAGCGCGACCTCACCGGGCCGCTCGAGGACGCACTCAAGCAGGTCAAGGACATCCGCTTCAGCTCCTCGTCCAGCCGCGAGGGGGTGTCGTCCATCCTGGTGCGCTTCGAGGAGCTCCCCGAGCGGGTGTTCGACAAGCGCGTGAACGACCTGCGCCGCGAGATCCAGAACAAGGCCTCGGCAGAGCTGCCGCCGGACGCCAACGACCCCGTGGTGGTCGAGTTCACCAGCTCGAACGGCTTCCCGACCGCGATCCTGGTGCTCCATGGCGCCGGCGGCGAGACCCTGCGGCGCGCAGGCTTCGTGATGAAGAAGGAGCTCGAGGGCCTGGACGGCGTGGACCAGGTGATCGCCGCCGGCCTGGAAGATCCGCAGCTCCACGTCGATTTCGATTCCGCCCGGGTGGCGGCGGCCGGGTTGTCGCCGCTGCAGCTCGCCGACAGCGTGGCGGCCTGGTTCCGCAACACCCTCGCCGGCCGGGTGCGGGTGCAGGACCGCGAGTGGCTGGTGCGCATGGAGGGCAAGACGCCCGACCCCGAGGCGCTCGCCCAGGCTGCGGTGGTGACGCCGGCGGGCCGGGTGGCGCTCGACGAGGTTGCCAGCGTGGCGCGCGGCCACGAGCGTCCGGGCCAGCTCGTGAGCTACAACGGCGCGCCGGCGCTGATGCTGTCGATCACCAAGGATGCCGACGCCAACACGCTCGAGCTGGTCGAGCGCCTGCAGGACTTCGCTGCCCGGCGCAACCCGCTGCTCGCCGACCAGGGCGTGCAGCTGCGCCTGATCGACGACCAGACCCACGCCACCCGCCACGCGATCGGGGTGATGGAGTCGAACGCGGTGTTCGGCCTGTTCGCGGTGCTGGCGATGTGCTGGATCTTCCTCGGCTCGCGCCTGTCGGTGCTGGTCGGGCTGGGCGTGCCGTTCGCGCTTGCCGGCACCTTCATCGCGGTCGACCTGATCGGCTCCACGCTCAACCTCACCGTGCTGCTCGGGGTCGTGATCGCGCTCGGCATGCTGGTCGACGACGCGGTGGTGATCGTCGAGGCGATCTACTACCGCCTGCAGCGCGGCGATCCTCCGCACGAGGCGGTGGTGGCCGGGGTGGAGGAGGTCGGCCTGCCGGTGCTGTCCTCGGTGCTGACCACCATCGCCGCCTTCCTGCCGCTGATGCTGCTGCCCGGCATCCTCGGCAAGTTCATGTTCGTGGTGCCCTTCGTGGTGACCGTCGGCTTGCTGGTCAGCCTGGTCGAGGCCTACTGGATCCTGCCCACCCACATCCTGGCGCTGCGCCCGCAGCCGGCGCAGCGGCCCTCGCGGTCGCAGCGGCTGCGCGAGCGCTTCACCCTGCGCATCCGCATCGCCTATGCGCGTGCCCTGGTGGCGGTGATGCGCCGCCGCCGCCTCACCGTCGCGGTCCTGGTGCTGATGATGGCGGGTGCCGGCGCGGCGGTGGCGACCGGCCTGGTGCGCGTGCAGTTCTTCGCCTTCGACTCGATGCGGCTCTTCTATGTGAACGTCGACATGCCTGCCGGTGTCGTGCCCCAGCGCACGCTGGCCGAGGCCGAGCGCGCGGTGAAGGTGCTGGGCGAGACGATCGGCGCCGACGAGCTGCGCGCGGTCGCGGTGTATGCGGGCCTGAAGTTCACCGAGACCGAGCCGGTGTATGGCGACCAGTACGCCCAGGTGCTGGTCTCGCTGCTGCCGCGCGCGGCCGGCGGGCGCGATACCGGCGAAATCATCGACGCGGTGCGTCCGGCGATCGAGGCGCTCGCCGGCGAGGCGAAGCTCTCCTTCATGGAGATGAAGGGCGGGCCGCCGACGGCGAAGCCGATCTCGGTGAAGATGAAGTCCGACGACTACCCGCAGCTGCGCGCCGCGGCCGATGCGCTCCTCGCCGAGGCGGCAAAGCTGCCCGGGGTGCGCGATCTCACCGACGACGATGTGCCCGGGCGCGGCGAGATGCGCCTCGCGCTCGATCGCGAGAAGCTGGCGCGTGCCGGGGTGCAGCCGGCCGAGGTGGCGCGCTTGCTGCGTTTGTACGGCGAGGGCGAGATCGTTGCCACGACGCGCGACGGCGGCGAGAAGGTGGAGGTGGTGGTGCGCGCCCGCCAGGAGAGCCTGGATGACGTCACCGGGCTGCTGCAGCGCCCGGTGCCGCTGGCCGACGGGCGCAGCGTGCAGCTGGGCGAGCTGGTGAGCCGGCAGCTGCTGCTGTCGAAGGGCTACATCCGCCACTACCAGCTCACGCGCGCGATCACCGTCGAGGCCGAGCTCGATCGCGAGCGCCTCGACACGGTCGAAGCCAACGACCGCCTGAAGGCCGCGTGGGCGCAGCTGCAGCCGCGCTTCCCGGGCGTGGAGCTGGATTTCTCCGGCGAACTGGAGGACATCCAGGAGAGTCTGGATGCGATGGGCAAGCTGTTCGCGCTCGGCGTCGGGCTGATCTACCTGATCCTCGCCACCCAGTTCCGCAGCTACTGGCAGCCGCTGATCATCCTGCTGACCGTGCCGCTCGCCTTCACCGGGGTGGTGCTCGGCCTGCTGGTGTCGGGCAATCCGCTGTCGCTGTACACGCTGTATGGGGTGATCGCGCTCACCGGCATCGCGGTGAACTCGGCGATCGTGCTCATCGACGCCGCCAACGAGCGCCGCGCCGTCGGCATGAGCGTGCAGCACGCCGCGATCTACGCCGCGCGCCGGCGCGTGGTGCCGATCCTGATCACCTCCACCACCACCATCGGCGGGCTGCTTTCGCTGGCGATCGGCCTGGGCGGCAAGTCGCTGATGTGGGGACCGGTGGCGGCGAGCATCGTGTGGGGGCTGGGTTTTTCCACGGTGCTGACTTTGTTCGCGGTGCCGCTGGTGTATCGGATGGCGATGCAGCGCGGCGGCGGCTAGAATCGCGCTCCCGCCACCACCTGAATTCCCATGGACGCCTTTCTCGTCTCTACCGCCATCGTGGCCCTCGCCGAGATCGGCGACAAGACGCAGCTGCTCGCCTTCATCCTTGCCGCACGCTTCCGCCGGCCGTGGCCGATCGTGCTCGGCATCCTGGTTGCCACGCTGGCCAACCACGCCTTCGCCGCCGCGGTCGGCACCTGGCTGACCACGCTGATGGGGCCGCACACCCTGCGCTGGGTGCTCGGCCTGTCCTTCATCGCGATGGCGGTGTGGACGCTGATCCCCGACAAGTTCGACGAGGACGAGGCCAGGCTGCCGCGCCTGGGCGTGTTCGGCGCCACGCTGGTGGCCTTCTTCCTCGCCGAGATGGGCGACAAGACGCAGATCGCCACGGTGGCGCTGGCGGCGCAGTACCAGGCCCTGGTCGCGGTGGTGGCCGGCACCACGCTCGGCATGATGATCGCCAACGTGCCCGCGGTGCTGCTCGGCGACCGCATCGCCACGCGCATGCCGGTGAAGCTGGTGCACGGCATCGCCGCGGCGATCTTCCTCGGCCTGGGCATCGCGACCCTGGCCGGTGCGGGCGAGGGACTGGGGTTCTGATGGAATCCTCGTTCCGCCGCGGTGCCCGCGAGGGCATGCGCGACTTCCTGCCGCTCTCGGTCGGCCTGGTGCC
>ERZ795061.302-NODE-302-length-51698-cov-14.526557_pt1 | contig 51698 bp, 47 predicted proteins | sample MGYA00375145_ERZ795061 | MGnify/ENA primary metagenome ERZ795061 (study PRJEB30190, sample SAMN05720144) | anaerobic digester metagenome | isolation source: active sludge of municipal wastewater-treating anaerobic digesters | place: USA | collected 2014-12-22 ... | reverse complement strand
GGCTCTCGCTAATGGCTCGCCCGGACATGGCCGTCATCACCAACATCGGCGAGGGGCACCTGGAGTTCCTGGGCTCGGTGGAGGGCGTGGCCGCCGCCAAGGCCGAAGTCCTGAAGGGGCTTGCCCTCGGCGGGCTGATCTACCTGAACCGGGACACCCGCTGCTTCGACCTTCTCTGCGAGGCCGCGCTCTCCCGCGACTGCGAGGTCCTAAGCTTCGGCCTGTATGAGAATGCGCGCATTCGCGCCGAGGATTACTCGCTCGGCGTATCCGAATGCGGCGTGACGATTTGCGGAGAAACCTATCGCGCGCCCGTTTACGGCATCCACAATGTGTACAATCTGCTGCCGGTCGTGGCCATTGCGTCCGAACTGGGGCTGGAGAGCGAACGCATACGGCACGCGCTCGCCTCATTCAGGAACATGGACAAGCGCTCGCAGGTGTTTGAAGGGGAGTTCGTGCTCATAGACGACACGTACAATTCCAATCCGCTCTCCACGCGCTATGCGCTTATGTCGATAGCCACGGTCTTTCCCGAAAGGCGTAAGATCGCCGCGCTCGCCGACATGAAGGAGCTTGGCGCCTCCTCGGCCGGGCTCCACGAAAAGGTGGGCGGAATGATAGTCGATTACGGCTTCGACATGCTGTGCGCGTTCGGCGAGGACGCGCGGCATTATGTAAAGGGGGCGCTTGCGGCTGGAATGAGGAGCGATGCCGCGCGCCATTTCGAAAGCAAAGGCGATCTTGCGGCCTTTCTCAAAGGGACGCTTTCCGGGGGCGACGTGTTGCTTGTAAAGGGCTCGCGCTCCATGAAGATGGAGGAGGTGGCGGACGCTCTGGTCCGGTAATCGCGATGTTTTATCATTTCATACTTCCGCTGCAGGAGCACGTCTCCTTTTTAAGGCTCTTTCAGTACATCAGCTTCCGTTCGGCCTATGCCGCGCTGACGGCGCTCGTCCTCGTACTCCTGCTGGGGAATATTATCATCCGCTGGCTGCGGCGGATGAAACTCGGCGAGGAGATCCGCGAACTCGGGCCCGAAAGCCACCGCTCCAAGGCCGGAACGCCGACCATGGGGGGACTCCTCATTCTCGGCGCGGTGCTGGTTTCCATACTTCTATGGGGGAATTTCCGAAACCATTATCTTATCGTTCTCGCCGCGGCGACGCTTCTCCTGGGCATACTCGGGTTCGTAGACGATTATACGAAGTCAATTTTAAAGAACAAGAACGGCCTTCCGGCGCGCATGAAGCTGTTCTTCCAGGTCGCCATCGCCCTCGCCGCGGCCCTCGTCATCTATTATTATCCATCGAACCGCGAATACACTACCAGCCTTTTCATCCCATTCTTCAACGAGGCGGTCCTCGACATGTCCTATCTGTGGATTCTCTTCGCAGTGATAGTGGTGGTGGGAAGCTCCAACGCCGTCAATCTGACCGACGGCCTCGACGGGCTCGCCATAGGTTCGGTTATAAGCGTCGCGGTAAGCCTGGGGATAATGGCCTATCTGTCGGGAAACGTGAAGATTGCGGCGTACCTGCGCATCCCGTACATTCCCCACGGCGCCGAGCTTACGGTCTTCCTCTCGGCGCTCACCGGGGCCTCGATTGGCTTCCTCTGGTTTAACAGCAACCCGGCCTCGGTGTTCATGGGCGATACGGGATCGCTCGCGCTGGGCGGCATCGTCGGGCTGGTCGCTATCATGATAAAGAAGGAGGTGTTCCTCTTCATCGTAGGCGGGGTTTTCGTCGTGGAGGCGCTGTCGGTCATCCTGCAGGTGGTCTCCTACCGCCTGCGGAAGAAGAGGATCTTCAAGATGGCGCCGATTCATCACCACTTCGAGCTCTCCGGATGGCCCGAGCAGAAGGTTGTGGTGCGCATGTGGATACTGGGCATCATTCTCGCGATCTTCGGTTTGAGTTCGCTCAAAATACTGTAGGAAGCTTTGTGGAATGAATATCGGTCCGGAAAATTCGGTACTCGTCGTCGGCCTGGGAGACAGGTCCGGGCTTGCCGCCGCGAATTTCCTCGCGGCGAAGGGCTGCCGGGTGCTTGTGTCCGACATAAAGACGCGCGACGAGCTCGCCGACACGATCTCACGCCTCGACTCGGGCGTGGAGGTGTTCGCGGGGGACCAGGAGCCCGCGCTTCTCGACCGCGGCGTGGACCTAATCGTGCTGAGCCCGGGCGTGCCGGCCGGCGTTCCGCTTATCGTCGAGGCCCGCCGGAGGGGCGTTCCGGTTATCGCGGAGATAGAGCTGGCGTATCGTTTTCTTCGGGGCAGGATCGTCGCGATAACCGGTACCGACGGCAAATCGACCACCACGAGCCTTGTGGGGCGCCTGCTCTGCGCGCTGGGGTTCCGGGCGCTCGTCGGCGGCAACATCGGCATTCCCCTCGTTTCGCTGGTGGACGAGAGCTCGGACGACACGGTAAGCGTGATCGAGCTTTCCTCCTTCCAGCTCGAAACCATAGAGAGCTTCAGGCCGCACGTGGCGGCTTTCCTGAACATAGGCGCCGATCACCTGGACCGCTACGAGTCGATGGATGATTATTTCCAGGCCAAGCTTCGCATAGCGATGAACCAGACTCCCGACGACTGTTTCGTCTACAACATGGACGATACCGTGCTCGCCGCGGGGATCGGCGGGGTGAGCGCCCGCCGCCTCGGCTTTTCCATGACGAACACCGACGCGGCCGCCTTCATGGAAAAGGACACCGTCTTTGTCCGCGAGGCGGGCGCCGTGAAGGGCGTCCTTCATCCCTCGCGCATGGGCATTATAGGCGCGCATAACGTGCAGAACTCGATGGCGGCCCTGCTCATGGTCGTCGCCCTCGTGCGCATGGCGGGCGGCGAGCCCGATTATCCCCTGCTGGCGGAGGCCTGTTATTCCTTCGAGGGGCTCGCTCACCGCATGGAGCGGATCGGCTCCTTCGAGGGGCGCCGATTCATCAACGATTCCAAGGCCACCACGGTCGGCGCGGTCGAGATGGCCATAAAAAGCCTGCCCGGCGGAGTGATTCTTATACTGGGCGGGCGAACCAAGGGGGACGACTATACCCGGCTGCTCCCCACGGTAAAGGAGCGGGTCAAGCACCTTGTGCTGATCGGAGAATCGAGCGGCGAGTTCGCCCGTATATTCGCGGAGATCCCCGCCTCGATGGCCGGCGATATGGACGAAGCCCTAATCCGGGCAATGGGAGCGAGCGTCGAAGGGGATGTCATTTTGCTTTCGCCGGCGTGCGCCTCGTACGACATGTTCCGGAATTTCGAGGAGCGCGGAGAGGCCTTCAGGGAATCGTTCGACAGGCTCGTGTCGGGGAGGATTTCGTGGACCTAAAATCGGTAATCGACACGCGCAGGCGCGGCGAGCCCGACATGGCGCTCTTCGTAATCGTCCTACTCCTCGCGGCCATCGGAGTCGCAATGAGCTACAGCGCGAGCGCCGTCGTCGCTGCGCGCAGCTTCGACGATCCATTCCATTTCCTGAAGCGCCAGGCGGTGTGGTTTGCCGCCGGATTTGCGCTTCTATTTATGGTGCAGCGTTTCGATTATCGCAATTACGCCAGGCACACCAAGATAATGCTTCTCGTTTCACTCGTATTGCTTGTACTCGTCCTCATACCCGGAATAGGACACAGCGTAAAGGGCTCGACACGCTGGCTTGGCGGCGGCACGCTCGCCTTTCAGCCCTCCGAGTTCGTAAAGATATTCGTCGTCATTTATCTCGCGAAGGTCTTTTCTTCCGAGCCGGAGGGGAGGGGAAACCAGGTCGTCCAGCTTCTTGTTCCGGTTCTGGTGGTGGCCCTCATCTTCATCCTCGCCATGATGCAGCCGGATTTCGGAACCGCGATCGATATTCTTCTGGTCGCGGTCTTTGTGCTCTTTGTGTCCGGCTTCCCGTTCTTCTATATCGCCGCGCTCTTTGTCGTTAGCATCCCGATGTTCTATCTGCTGGTCTACCAGGTGGGCTACCGGAAGGACCGCATGCTCGCATTCCTGGACCCATGGAGGGACCCCTACGGGACCGGCTATCACGTAATACAGTCCATCGCCGCGTTCAGGCGCGGGGGCTTCTTCGGGGTTGGCCTGGGCTACGGCACACAGAAGATAAAGCGCCTTCCGGAACCGCATACGGATTTCGTTTTCTCGGTAATCGCCGAAGAGGCCGGGCTTTTAGGGACCGTTCTTGTGCTGGGGCTTTTCTGCGCGCTCTTTTACAAGGGCATGAGGATCGCCCAGGGAGCCCCGGACGAGTTCGGGCGTCTGCTCGCCATGGGGCTCACCCTGCTCGTGGTGCTTCAGGCCTTTCTAAACTTCGGGGTCGTTACGGGCAGCCTGCCCACAACCGGCATTCCTTTGCCGTTCATAAGCTACGGAGGGTCGTCGCTTCTTTCATCGCTTGCTGCCATGGGTATATTATTGAATATTTCACGATACAGAGAGGTGGTGCAGGAAGGGCTAAAACTCTCTGAAGAGGTCTGGAGATGAATTCAACCACGCTGCTCATCGTCGGCGGAGGGACCGGCGGCCATATAAGCCCGGGCGTTGCGCTTTATGAGGAGTTTGTCGCCGCCGGGGCCCGCGCATTGTTCCTGACGGGGAAAAAGGACGCGCGCTTCTCCTCGCTGCGAGACGTGGCGGGTGAGGATCTCTGCTATTATAGGGCGCCGTCATTCACCCGGAACATCCTTAAGCTTCCTTTTTTCGCCCTCGGATTCGCCGCGGCGGTATTCCGCGCGTATATCCTCATTAAAAGAAAACGGGTGGAGGCGGTCATCGGAATGGGCGGCTATGTTTCGGCGCCCGCGCTCATCGCGGCGGGAATGGCCGGATTGCCGTTTTTCCTCTGCGAGCAGAACACCGTGCCCGGAAAGGTAACCGCGTTCTTTGCGGGGAGGGCCCGCGCCATTTTCACCACATTCGAGTCGACCCGCGATTATTTGAAAAAGGAGCTGTGCGACAGGATCCAGATGTCGGGCAATCCCATTCGTAAAAAGGTTCTCGCCGCGCCCGACAGGGAGAGCGCTCGCCGGGCCTTCAATATGCGCCACTGTAAAAGGGTCATTCTGGCGATCGGAGGAAGCCAGGGGGCCATGACGATCAACGAGCTCGTGCTGGGGCTAAAGGCCGCCTATCCGGTCGAGTTGAAGGACATCGGCATCATCTGGAGCACCGGAGACCTCTCTTACGAAAAATACAGAAAGGCGGCGCAAAGTATCGGCGACGCTGGATCACTCTACATGTCGCCGTTTATAGACGAGGTGGGGGCCGCCTACATGGCAAGCGATATCGCCATCAGCCGGTCGGGCTCGGGGGTGATGGTGGAGCTTGCGGCCATGGGCATCCCGTCCATCCTTATACCGTTTCCCTACGCGGCGATGGACCACCAGGACAAGAACGCGGACGAGTTCGTGAAGGCGGGAGCCTCTGTAAAGATAGCTAACTCCGACGCCGTGCCCGAAAAGGTGTTCCCGGTGCTCTCTGAGCTATTGGAAAACCCAACGCGGATTTCGAGGATGTCCGCCCGCGCCCGGGAGGCCGCCAGGCCGGCCGCGGCGGCCGCGGTGGTGAAGTCGGTAATGGAGATTCTTTCGGAGAGGCAGGCGGGACGTGTTTAGAAAATCCAAACGAATGCATTTCATCGGAATCGGCGGCATCGGAATGAGCGGTATCGCCGAGATCCTGATTAACCTGGGGTACGCGGTTTCCGGATCGGACCTCCGCGAATCGGAGCAAACCAGGCGGCTTTCAATGCTCGGCGCCAGAATATTCATTGGTCATTATCCCTCGAACATAGAGGACTACAACGTGGTCGTGAGTTCGAGCGCCATAAGCCCGTCGAACCCGGAGATCATCGAAGCGCGCAAGCGGCGTATTCCAATAATCCACCGCGCCGAAATGCTGGCCGAGCTCGTGCGCCTTAAACACGGAATCGGCGTGGCCGGCACGCACGGCAAAACGACGACCTCGTCGCTTCTGGCCTGCCTGCTCTATCACGGCGGGATAAACCCCACGGCGATCGTGGGCGGCAAGGTTTTAAATTTCGGCTCCAACGCCAAGATAGGGCAGGGCGATTACATAGTCTTCGAGGCGGACGAATCGGACGGCTCCTTTCTCAAGCTCCTGCCCTCCATCGCGGTGGTGACCAACATAGACGCCGACCACCTCGATCATTACCGGTATTTCGAGGGGCTTAAGGACGCCTTTTTGCAGTATATAAACGCGGTTCCGTTTTACGGTTACTCGGTGCTCTGCGTGGACGATCTTACGGTCGCCGAGCTTCTGCCGCGGGTCGAGCGGCCCTACGTCACCTACGGCTTTTCCGAGAGCGCCGATTTTCGCGCCGTCAACGTGCGCGTGGAGAACGGCATGACGAGGTATGAATGCCTCTACAGGGGCCGCTCGCTTGGCGAGATATCCCTGGGCATCCTGGGGCGCCATAACGCGCTTAACTCGCTTTCAACCGTCGCGGTCGCAATGGACCTGGGGCTTAGCTTTGGAGTGATAAGCGAGGGCCTGGCGGGCTTTCGCGGCGTCAGCCGAAGGATGGAGCGCGTGGGCGAGGAGTCGGGCGTGCTGGTAATGGACGATTATGGGCACCATCCGACGGAGATAAGGGCGACCCTGGACGCTCTCTCGAACCTTGGGCGCCGCCTTATCGTCGTGTTTCAGCCCCACCGCTATTCACGCACGCAGCTTCTCTGGGAGGAGTTCGGAAAGTGCTTCTCGCGCGCCGACGTCCTATTCTTAAGCGAGATCTATCCGGCGGGCGAGGAACCGATCGAGGGCGTGTCCTCGGACATGATACGTCAGGCAATAATGAAGCATACCGGGCGTGAGGCCGGGGTAATCGGCCGGTTCGAGGAGATCGCCGGCAGGGTCGCGGAAGAGGCGCGTGAGGGCGACGTCGTCCTTACGCTCGGAGCCGGCGATATATACAAGATGGGCCCGGCGGTGCTGGAGCTGCTCAAAGAGCGGGGCCCGAGCAGATGACGGCCCGCGGGTTTCGACAGGCCGCGGCGGTGATGGTTTGCGCGATACTGGCCGCCGCGCTTCCGGAGGGAGGTCTGGAGGCCTCGCGCGATGTCCGGACGGTGAAGGGGGTCGAATTCCAGGGGCTAAAATATCTCAGCCGATGGGAGATACTGGCCCTTGCGGCCTACCGGGTCGAAGGGGATTCGCTCGTCATAGATATCGGTTCGCTCCGTGAAGGCCTGGATAAAATGCCCATGGTGCGGAGGTACGCGCTGGAGGAGAAGGACGGACGGCTTTCGGTAACGGTCGAGGAAAATGTCCCCGCGCACGTGGTGCTTCTCGATGGGGGCGGCCCGCTGATGCCACTTGAGCTCGACGGAGGGATGCGGGTGCTTTCCACGGGGACGATACACGCGGTCGGGCGGCCGCTCATTCTGGCCGGCGCGGGCGATATGGCCGGGGGCGCGCCCTCGGCCAGGTTGAGGGGTATAATCTCGACGCTCTCGAGGCTGGAGGCCGAAGGCCTTCCGGTTATGCGGGAGATAGAGGAGGTCGATATGACCTCGCACCCGCAAATACGTATCAGGCTCAAGGGAAGGCCCACCGTGTTTACGCTCGATATCGGCGGGGCGAGTTTCCGGACCCTGAGCGTCCTGGCGGGATACCTGGACGCGGCGAGGTATTACCCGGCGAAGGCGAAGGTCCGCCCCGAAGCGGCGGTACTGAAGTAAAATGCAAGGAGCCCAGTGATGGAAGATACAATCGTCGGACTCGACATAGGCACAACGAAGACCTGCGCGGTGATCGGTTTCGTTAACGAGAACAACCAGATAGAGGTTACCGGTGTCGGGATCGCGCCCTCGCGCGGGCTTAAGAACGGCGTCATCATCAACATCGACAATACCGTTTCTTCGGTCGTAAAGGCCATAGAGGACGCCGAGCTCATGGCGGGAACCGAGGTCGGCACGGCCTACGTGGGGGTTACGGGACAGCACATAAAGGGCGAGAATTCGAAGGGCGTGGTGGCGGTCTCGAACCGCCAGCGGACCATAACGCCGGTCGAGATAAAGCGGGTCATAGAGGCCGCGCAGGCGGTGGTGATTCCGGTGGACCGCGAGATAATCCACGTGCTGTCGAAGGAGTTCGCGGTCGACGACCAGACCGGCATAAAGGACCCCATAGGGATGAGCGGAGTGCGGCTCGAGGCCGAGGTGCACATTATAACCGGTTCGACGACGACGATCCAGAACCTGTTGAAATCGACGAACCGTGCCGGTTATCAGTGTTCCGATGTCATCTTCGCGCCGCTGGCATCGGCCGAGGCCGCGCTTTCCAGGGACGAAAAGGAGCTGGGGGTCGCGCTTGTGGACATAGGCGGGGGCACCACCGACATAGTGGTGTTCATAGAGGGCGGTGTGGCCTATTCGTCGGTGTTGTCCATCGGCGGCATCCACGTTACCAACGATATCTCCATAGGCCTGCGGACGCCCATCGAGTCGGCCGAGGTGATCAAGAAGAAACACGGCTGTTCGGTGGTGGACATAGTCGACGCCTCGGAGACCATCGAGGTGCCGTCGGTCGGCGGCCGCGCGCCGAGGAGAATATTCCGGCAGGAGCTCGCGCAGATCATCGAGCCTCGCATGCTCGAGATAATGGAGATGGTGGACCGCGAGCTCGCCCGCAGCGGGAAGAAGGAGATACTGGCGGCGGGAATAGTGCTGACCGGCGGGGCGGCGATGATGGAGGGCTGTGTCGAGGCGGCCGAGCGTGTTTTCAACATGCCGGTGCGCGTCGGCCTTCCACGCGACATAGCCGGGCTAAAGGACGTGGTGGCTACGCCGCAGTACGCCAACGGAGTGGGGCTTTTAAAATACGGAATCAAGATGAGCCGCTTTCGGACCAGGTCGAAATCGGACCGTTCCGGCAGGCTGGGATCGTTCGGAAAGAGATTCAGGAAGTTCATGGATAATTACTTTTAGCTCTTTTTATCCGGTAATGAGACATAACATTAGGAGAGGGGGGGAATGATGTTCAGATTGGAAGAGGAAAAACCGTTGGTCACCATCATCAAGGTAGTCGGCGTCGGGGGCGCCGGCTGCAACGCGGTCAACCGAATGATCGCAACGGGCATGGAGGGGGTGGAGTTCATCGTGTGCAACACCGACGCCCAGCAACTAAGGGAGTCTCTGGCCCCAGTGAAGATCCAGATAGGAAACAAGCTTACGCGCGGCCTTGGGGCGGGCGCCGACCCGGACATAGGCCGCGAGGCGGCCAACGAGGACCGGGACAAAATCCAGAAGGCCCTTAAGGGCGCCGACATGGTTTTCGTTACGGCCGGAATGGGCGGAGGGACAGGCACCGGCGCCGCGCCGATAGTCGCCGAGGTGGCCAAGGAGCAGCACGCGCTGGTGCTCGGGGTCGTCACGAAGCCCTTCAGGGTGGAGGGGCGCAAACGCGCCGAGCGCGCCGAGGAGGGAATCCGCAATCTCAAGGAAAAGGTGGATACGCTCATCACCATCCCAAACGATCTGCTTTTAAAGATTATCGACCGCCGCACGCCTATAGACGACGCGTTCAAGCTGGCCGACGACATCCTGAGACAGGGCGTGCAGGGCATTTCGGACCTTATTATGATTACCGGCCTTGTAAACGTGGATTTCGCCGACGTCAGAACCGTTATGAGGGAGACCGGTGACGCCCTCATGGGAGTGGGCCTGGGAAGCGGCGAGAACAAGGCGCTCGAGGCGACCCAGATGGCCATAAACAGCCCGCTTCTGGAGGAGTCGAGTATAGAAGGCGCGCGTGCGGTGCTGATAAACATAGCCGGAGGAAACGATCTGTCGCTGCACGAGGTGAACGAGGTGACCGATCTAATCACAAGCCAGGTCGACCCGGAGGCCAACATCATCTTCGGCACGACGATAGATCCCATCCTGAACGACAGGGTTCGGGTTACGGTTATCGCCACGGGCTTCGACAGAAAGAAGAACATGCTGAACAGAAAGCCCGAGGCCGAGGCGGGAGTGAAAAACGGCGCCTCGCTTACCCTGATAGAGGGCAAGAGCAGGATAGAGAAAAAGGTGCCCGCGAGCATGCAGACCTTCTCGCTCGATTACGAGCGGCGGAGGCTTAAGGACTATGGCAGGGACCCCTCCACGGAAGACCTGGAGATACCCGCCTTTTTGCGGCGTCACATTGAATAGCCCCCTCCCCCTCCCTTGCGGCCCGCCCCGAAACGGGACGGGCCGCCGCTCCGTTCGCGGGGGGCGGCATCTCTCGGCCCGGCCCTTCGAGGACGGGACGAACGACGCGGCCGGGCGGCCCATGGCCGGTCGAGGCCGATGAGGCGCGGCCATGCCGGTAGACGGGCCGAACGACGACATCATCCGCGAATTCGTGCGCGGGAACGCGGGAGATTGCGCGGCCCTTATCCCGCTCGCAGGCGACGCCTCCATGCGCCGGTATTACCGCGCTTATGCGCCCGGCGGGCCCGTTATGGTTTGTTACGACGAAACCATTTCCTTATCGGCGGACGGGGAGCACCAGTTCCTCGTGGTGCATTCCCTTCTCGAACGCTATGGAGTGCCGGTTCCGCGCGTACTTGCCCTGGACCGTGCGCGCGGACTTCTGCTCCTCGAGGACCTGGGCGACACGCTTGTGGAGGAGAGCTTCCCATCCCTCCCGGCCGATGAAGCGGAAGCGCTCTATGGGGCCATCCTCGACATTCTGGCGCGCCTTCAGTCCATCCCCCCCGACGGCTCGCCGGTGCCCTTCGGGCGTTCGTTCGACATGGAAAAGCTAATGTTCGAATTCGATTTTTTCATCGAACACGCCGTAAAAAACTACTTTGGCTTTTCCGCGCCCGCGTCCTTTTTCCGCGAGCTCCGCGCCGAATTTCTCGGCGTGGCCGGCGCGCTCCAACGCCCGGAACTTTTCGTGCTGAACCATCGCGATTTCCATTCTCGGAACATCATGTTACGCGACGGCAGGCCCTGCATCATCGATTTCCAGGACGCGCGCATGGGGCTTCCCCAGTACGACCTGGCCTCGCTTCTCAGGGACTCTTATCTCGTCCTCGATGCGCCGCTATTCGAGCGCCTTATGGACCGCTATTACCGATCGGCGCGGGAGGCGGGCATTCACTCCATGGATCGCGCGGAGTTCGACCGGCTCTTCGATCTTTCGGCCTTCCAGCGCAACGTGAAGGCGGTCGGCACCTTCGCCTACCAGTCGCGCGTGCTGGGCCGCCGGAGGTACGAGCCCAACATAGCCTCCACGCTCTCATACCTCGGCGGGTACGCCTCGAGGCGCTCGGAGCTTTCGCGCGTGTTCGAGCTGCTCTTAGAGTGTGCAGGCGGCCGGGCGTGAAGGGCTTCATACTGGCCGCTGGATACGGGGAGCGCCTGAGGCCGGTAAGCGACATTTTCCCCAAGCCCCTCGTTCCGGTCGCCAACGTCCCCTCGATATGTTATGCGATATCTATTCTCGTCTCGGCCGGAATAAAGGAGGCGGTCGTAAACCTGCACTACCGGCCCGAAATAATACGCTCTTTCTTCGAGGAGCGGGACAATTTCGGCCTTAAGGTATCGTTCTCGTACGAGCCAAAGATTCTGGGCACCGGCGGCGGCCTGATGAATTGCAGGAAGGAGCTCGAGGGGGACGACTTTTTGCTTGTTAACAGCGATGTCGTAATGGACCTGGATGTGGCGTCGCTCGTCCGGCGGCATCGTGAAAGCTCATCGCCCGGAACGGTTGTTCTATATCGCGCAGCCGGGGCCGCGTCGATAGGGCAGGCCGGAGTTCGGGATGGGCGTGTGGTCGATTTCAGGAATTTCCTGGGTACGGGTGTGGCTTCGGGATTGGTCTATACCGGGGCGGCGGTGCTCTCCCCGTCGATTTTTCGCTATCTCGAGGAGGGCTTTTCGAGCATAGTGTACACGGGCTACACGGGGCTCATAACGCGCGAACGGCTCGACTTCTACGAGCACGAGGGCCTCTGGCTCGACATCGGCTCGATAGGCTCGCTTCGCAGGGCATCACTCGGCCTGGCGAATACGCCCCTTGCTAAGAGGGCCGCCGCCGGCTGCGGCTTCGACGCCTCTCCCGTCGCGCGCGGTGCGAGGGTGGCGGACGACGCGAATGTGGAGGCTTCGGTGATAGGGGAGGGCTGCGTGGTGGGCTCCGGGGCGCGGATCGTTTCATCGCTCCTGCTGCCGGGTTCCAGTGTGGAAGCCGGCGCGCGTATCGAAAACGCCGTTGTCCTGGGCGGGGAGGTGCTTAAGGCATGAACGTGCGTACGGGTCTCGATATTTTTCTTTCCGAAAGCGGGCGTTACGCGAAACGCTCCATTGCGCTCATCGCCAACCAGACCTCGATTACTCCCTCGCTCGAATACTCATGGCGGGCCTTCTCGCGTTTGGGCCTTCGCCTCAGGCGGGTGTTCTCGCCGGAACACGGCCTCTACGGCACGGAGCAGGACCAGGTGCCTGTCGCCGGGCAGCCCGGGGCGGGGCCGGAAATCATAAGCCTTTACGGGGATTCCATAAACTCGCTGCGACCGCTCGAGGAGGTGCTGGATGGAATCGATACGGTTATCTTCGATATTCAGGACGTGGGCTCGCGGTACTACACCTACGTGAACACCATGGCGATGTTTATGGAGTCCGTTTCGGGGCGCGACCTCGAGTTTGTGGTGCTCGACCGCCCCAACCCTCTCGGTGGGCTTGCCGTGGAGGGCCCTTCGCTTGGACCGGGCTTTGAGTCCTTCGTCGGGGTCTTCCATCTGCCCGTACGGCACGGGCTTACCGCGGGCGAGCTCGCGCTGTGGTACCGCAAGCGTCACCGGCTCGACGTAAATCTAAAGATAACGAGGATGATGGGATGGCGTCGCTCCATGCTCTACGCAAAGACCGGTCTTCCCTGGGTGGCGCCTTCCCCCAACATGCCCACACCGGGGACAGCCCTTGTGTACCCGGGGATGTGCCTCCTCGAAGGCACCACCCTATCCGAAGGGCGCGGAAGCACGACGCCGTTTGAGCTCTGCGGGGCACCGTTCATAGAGCCGGAGGAATACGCCGCCATGCTGAACGCCCAGAACATTCCCGGCGTCCGATTCCGGCCGACATATTTCCGGCCTACATTCAACAAGTTTGCGGGCCGGACCGTGGGAGGCGTTTTCCTGCACCTGAGCGACCCCGGATCGTTTCGGCCGTTCCTTGCGGGCGTGGCCGTGGTCTGGGCGGCGAGAAGGCTTTACGGGGACGGATGCGGCTTCCCGCACGGGGTGTACGAGTTCAATTCGAGCCGTCCGGCCTTCGATCTTCTCGCCGGAAACGACGCGCTGCGCGGCATGATAGAGGCCGGCGCCGATCTGAAGGCGATCGCAGCGAGTTGGGCTTCGGAGGAAGATGAATTCAGGGATCAGGCGAATGCCCACCAACTATATGATTGACCGCCCGTAAAAATAATATTTGAAATAATGATATTTCCGCGTTATATCGGATGGATGACGGCGGCCGTCGGGCGCTTCGGCCCGCCGAAACCGTCCCAAACAGGCGCGATCGTGTTTCCGGGCGTCTAAACGGTGGAGGCGTTGCGGCGCCTAATCGCGGGTTAAGGGGTTTAGAAACATGGAAAAGTCATGCCGCGCGGGCGCGGCGAAGAGGCTTTCGAGCGAAAACGGGGAGATAAACGGAAAATACGTGCGGCTGCTCGAGTCGGTGGTAGGCGCCCTCTGCCGGCCGGAATCGTACGAGCCGGTATTTCACGGCGGGCACCACGAGGTCGCCATGCCATCGATCGAGGCGCTCGGGGAGATAGTCGACCTCCTGCGCGCGGTCTTATTCCCCGGATTCTACGGACACCCCGAGCTTAAGCCGGGAACCATGAGGTTTTACATAGGCTCGGCGATCGACCGGATATTCCTCATCCTCGCCGAGCAGATAAACAGGGGACTGTGCTTCTCGTGCGAAAGGGAGGGGACGCTCGATTGCGCGCTGTGCGAGACCAGGGCCCGCGAAACCACGCTTGCGTTCATCGGGGCCCTTCCGGAGATAAGGCGGGTGCTGTCAACGGACGTGCAGGCGGCCTACGAGGGCGATCCTGCGGCTAAAAGTCCGGGAGAGGCCATATTCTGCTATCCAAGCATAAGCGCCCTCACTAACTACCGCATCGCGCACGAGCTGTACCGCCTCGACGTGCCCCTCATCCCTCGGATAATCACCGAGATGGCCCATTCCACCACCGGAATCGACATCCATCCGGGCGCCCGTATCGGCGAGCGTTTCTTTATTGATCATGGCACCGGCGTTGTCATCGGCGAAACCTGCATTATAGGCAACAACGTCCGCATATATCAGGGCGTGACTCTCGGCGCTAAAAGCTTTCCGCTCGACGAGGCTGGAAGGCCCATCAAGGGGATCCCGAGGCATCCGGTCGTGGAGGACGATGTCATAGTATATTCGGGCGCGACGATCCTCGGGCGCGTCACCATAGGGCGCGGTGCGGAGATCGGCGGAAACGTATGGGTAACGCGAGACGTTCCGCCGGGCGCAAGGCTGTACCAGGGCAGGGAGGACGAGTAGCCCTGCCTGCGTTCAGGAGTCTTTTTTATTGTAAATTAAACCGCGGACCGACTTTAAGCGGATATGGCAGGAACGCGCACGACAAAGGCGGCGCCGCGACACGAGAACGGCGCCCTTCAATGAAGGCGCTTCTTGCGCTTTAATGGAAAGAGCCGTCGACTCAATCCTTGTAGCGGACATAAATGGGGGCCAGGAGCGCTTTATCGCCGAAGGCTTCGGCGGGTATATAGCCAAACCGGTAAACATTCAGGCCCTCTATCGAAAGATAGTTCAACTTGTCCGATAAGGCGGCCGCCGCGCCGACCGCCCGCTCCAGGGTGTACCGCCGATCATTTAAGGGTGTGAATTAAAACCCGGGTGAACATACTGTCATCGTGAGGAGCGCGGCGACGCGGCGATCTCAAAAGGCAAGAAATTAGCCCGTAGAGTTTAGAAAAAGAGATTGCCTCGCCTCGATAAGGCCGAGGCTCGCGATGACAGTGCTTAATCCCGAAATTTAATTTACGCCCTCATTTAATACATGCACGGTGCAAAATTATGATTGACACAATACCGCTCCGCCGCCATAATGAGTAAGCACTCACTCGTTTTGTGGGCGACCTCAAGCGTAAAGGAGCCGATTATGAATACCGATCTGGTCAAGGCTCATCTCAATCTCAACGCGGTGCTGGTAAACCTAGAGGACCTCGTTGTGTACGACGAGGAGATGGCGGCATTGTCGAAGAACTGGGCCCTCTCCATCCAGTTTATCGTGCGGAACGGGCCGCGCGCGCACATAACCTTCGAAAACGGAAAGTGCACGGTGGGCAGGGGCAGGCGTAAAAGACCTTCCATTATCCTCTACTTTTTTTCGCCGCGGCATCTGGTAAGGATGTTCGACGGCAAGGCGCAGCCGGTGCTCTTGAAAGGGTTTACAAAGCTCGGATTTCTCCTGAAAGACTTTCCCAAACTCACCGCCCGTCTCGAGCATTATCTAAAGCCCACGCCGGAACTCCTGGCCGATAAAAAATACCTCGCGCTCAATACGCGCTTCACCATCACCACCGCGGCCTTCGCGGTGCGGGAGCTCGGCCTTCTGGATCCGGTGGCGCGGGCGATCTCTTCTCATATCGGAAACGGGGTGGTCCTCATGAAGGTCAATCCGGAGGGGCCCGCCGCCATGCTGCGCTTCCAGGACGGGGGGATAGAGGCGGAAAAGGGGGATACGGCAAAACCGATGTCGGCCATGCTTTTCCGCAATCTCAAGACGGCGAACGACATTCTCAACCAGAAACTCGACGCCTTTACCGCAATAGCGACAGGCGATGTGATGCCGCGCGGCCGGATAGGGATGGTCGACTCGCTGAGCCTTATTCTCGATAGAATTCCACTGTACCTTGGCTGAAGGGAGGACGCCAATGAAGACCTATACCTATAAAAAATCGGTGGCTCTGTTCAAGCGCGCGGCTAAGGTTATCCCATGCGGTATTTACGGGCATCTAAGTCCCGCTCCGCTCGTGCCGGCGACCGATTATCCTTTTTACGCCTCGCGGGCAAAGGGGGCGCGCTTCTGGGACGTGGACGGAAACGAATTCATCGATTACATGTGCGCGTACGGGCCGATGGTGCTCGGCTACAACGACCCGAAGGTGGACGCGGCGGCGATGAAACAGCTTAAAAGCGGCAATTGCATAACAGCTCCGGCGCCGATAATGGTGGAGCTCGCCGAGCACATGGTCGACACCATCGCCATAGCCGACTGGGCCTTTTTCGCGAAAAACGGGGGCGACGTGACCTCGTACGCACTTATGACCGCTCGCGCCGCGACCGGCAGAAAGAAGATAGTGCTTGTGCGCGGAGGCTATCACGGTGTCGCTCCCTGGGCTCAGGCGGCCGGGCATCCCGGCGTCATCGACGAGGACCATTCCACTATAATGTACGTGGAATGGAACGATTTCGAGGGGCTGGAGCGGCTGGTAAACGAACACCCCGGGGAGATCGCGGCCTTTATGGCCACGCCCTACCACCACCCCACATTCGTGGACAGTGAATTGCCCGCTGTCGGCTATTGGAGCAGGGTGGAGGCGCTGTGTAAAAAGAACGGAATCGTCCTGATAATAGACGACGTGCGCTGCGGATTCAGGCTGGATATGCGCGGATCGAGCGAATACTTCGGATTCAAACCCGACCTCGCATGCTACTGCAAGGCGATTGCGAACGGATATCCAATATCCGCCCTGGTCGGCACGGAGGCGCTAAAGACCGCGGCCGCCAAGGTCTTCTATACCGGCAGCTACTGGTTCTCGGCCGTCGCCATGGCCGCGTCACTGGCCACGCTAAAGGAGCTCAAGCGCCTCAAAGCCCCCGAGCTCATGATGGCGCGCGGAAAGAAGCTTCTGGACGGAATGATCGACATCGCGCGTTCGCACGGGTATACCCTCAATGTGAGCGGAATCCCATCCATGCCGTCGGTCTATATCACCGACGACGAGAGCCTGATGTTGCATCAGGACTGGTGCGCCGAATGCACCAAGCGAGGAGTGTACTTCACCTCGCACCACAACTGGTTCATCTCGACCGCCCATACCGACGCCGATATCAAAAAAACCTGGAATGTGGTGGACGAGGCCTTTAAGGTCGTCAGGAAAAAATACGGCATGTAGGATCTTCCTCCTAACAGGGCGCCGTCCGGAACGTGTCGTGGGCACCGGGCGGCGTTCTGTCCACAAAATGGTTGACTGCCCCGGTCGGCAGGTGTAATATATGCGCTTTCAAGAAGACTCTGAATACATGTCCGGAAAGCGCCGCCAATGTCCGAAGATAACAAAATCACACATGAGATAATAGCGCTCAAGGTCAAGATCAACCTTCCGAGGCAGTCCTCGTCGGGGCTTCTCGTCGCGTATATAGACGCCGCGCGGCTCAACTATCTCGGTTCCTTTTCGATCATCGCTGTGGGACAGGAACTGGCGCGCGAAAAGCTCGCCCGTCCCCACGGCGAGCTGGTAAAGACTATCATGCAGGGCATCTCCCGCCTCGAGCTCAACGTCGATCTCCACGGCAAGTTGAAGGCGAACATCGAAGGCATGATAACGCAGGAGACGATGCGCTCCATCGTGGCGAACATCCAGGCGAAGGACATCGGGACCGCGGAAAATTACATTAAAAAGGCGATCGAAAAATCCCTTACACTGGATAAAACCGAGGCCCTGCTCGATTTCGAGCCGGTAAGCTACGGGCAGTACTCCGAGCTTATGGTCGAGGACGAGGTCGAAAAGATGACCTTTGCCCAGAAGATCAAGCTCGTATTGCCGTATGTGAACAACAGAAACGATATCGCCGAGAGCGTGGTAAAGGGCGCGGTGAACGACGTGGCCCTCGTAAAATTCGCTTTCGAGCGCGGCGAGCGGCTATTCGGGCGGGGTCTCATCATATATGGAATGGTAAGCAAGTCGGTCAACACCGTCTTCGTAGTGGCGGGCCCGGAGCGGGCGTTTCGGGACACGGACATGTCGGCACCGGTTTCCGAGTTTCTGGACGATCTCGAACCTCTCGTCAATGCCGAATCCTTCGATGACCAGGCGGCGGTTAGAATAGAGAGCGTGATGCGTCGCGCGAATCCGACTCAGCTTGCCGACGCGGCCTCCAAAGGCGACCGTGCCATCGCGGGCAAGGCGGTCGAGGCCCTGCTCGCGGCCGCCATAGGCGACGGGGTTGACGCCGAGGCCGATTCCCTGCTTATGAATTCGCTCAGGATGGAGCTTCTCCTAAAGCCGGGCACAAGGGCCCGCAGACGTTCAGCCGAGGCCCAGGAGGCGCCCGCAAAGGAGGAGACGCCGGGCGGCATGAAGCTTCTAAATTGCGACCTTATACTCTCGCCGACCCGGGGGCGCAACATTTCCAGCCTCAAACCGGGGGACCATGTGCAGGTAATGCTCGACAGCTCCAATCCGGTGGCCTATAAGATTTTGAAACAGCTCAATCTTATGACGGCCGACAGGGTAAAGCCGGTAGGCGCCACAGTCTACTCCATTAAGTTCAACCAGAAGGAAGGCTACAAGGTTTTCGTTCACATCGCAAAGGGAATTCTCGGAAAGGCGGAAGAGGAACAGGACATACGCATCAAGACCGGAGACCCGGTGGTCGAGGAAAAAATGCGCCAGGCGTCGAGCAGTATGGTAATCGGCATTGTGGCGGGGGTCATCGTTTTGCTCATCGTGGTCCTGGTATTCCTGTTTCTATAGAAGAACGACCGCGCCATCCGGCCGAAAAATTATATTTGACCCCGGGCCTTCCGATAATAGTGTTGGGAAATTTTTAGGGGATGCCATGTCCGGCGAGACCTCCACTAATCGAACCATTCGCCTGTTGCGCGCAATGGCCATAACGCTGGCGCTTTTTTCCGCGGCCCAATGGGCGACCTCGAGGGGCGACGAGGGCGCCGCTTCCGAAGCGCGACGTATTCATGAGAGGATGGAAACGCTTTTTCGGAACTGGGATCGTGGACTTTTCGGCAGCAGGCGCTTCCACCGGCGTGAGCTTGAGAGCTTTCTTGCGGCCAGGGTCGGCCAAAAAATCGCCACGGGATTCGATTATCCGCTTGTCCATCCGGAGGCGTTGAGCGCTGGGAGTTTTAGGTGCGGGTTTCGATATGGCGCCTGGCTGGAGGTGCGGGGGGAGATGTCCGAAGCCGATCTGAGGGCGCTTGCCGGGGGGGAGGCCTCCCGGCCTTCACGATGGTGGCGCCTGCCGCTCTTGGTCTCCCTGGAGGGGAGGCTTCGGCGATTCAGGCTGGACGACGGGCCGCCGCGCACCGTGATTATCGTTCTCGAGGATCTTCGGCCGGTCTCCCCCAGGGGCGAACCGCCGCACACCCCCTGAATGGCGTAATAACGTGGAAAAGGAGCACCTCGATGTGTGGAATTATAGGCTATATTGGAAGGCGCGGGGCCGCGGAGATTGTCGTTCGCGGACTGAAGAGGCTCGAGTACCGCGGCTATGATTCGGCCGGAATTGCCCTCGTTGACGGCGGGCTTTTCTGCCTTAAAAAACAGGGCAGAATAGCGGACCTCGAGGATGCCCTGGATTACGCGTCGCTCGAGCGCTACCGGACCGGGATAGGCCATACCCGCTGGGCGACCCACGGCGCGCCTTCGGACAGAAACGCGCACCCGCACCTGTGCTGCGCCGGAAAAATCGCGCTGGTGCATAACGGAATAATAGAGAATTACGCTTCGATCAAAAAGACCCTACTCGACAAGGGGCACACCATCCTGAGCGAAACAGACACGGAGGTGGCGGTCCACCTCATTGAGTATTATTACGCTAACAACACGCTCATCGACGCGGTGATGAAGGCGCTGTCGAAGATAGAGGGGACCTTCGGCATTGCGGTGGTGTCCAGCGACGAGCCCGACAGGATAATAGCCGCTCGAAGGGGAAGCCCGCTCATTCTCGGGATCGGCGATGACGAGATGATACTCGCCTCGGACGCCAGCGCCATCGTGGAGCATACGCGCAGGGTCATCTACCTCGAAGACAACGAGATGCTCGAGATAACCGGCTCGGAGTACCGAGGCTACGACCTCGAAAAGAACAGGAAAAACAAAACCGTCGAGGCAATCGACTGGGACCTGGCCCTTATCGAAAAGCAGGGCTACGACCACTTCATGCTCAAGGAGATCTTCGAGCAGCCCGAAACCATCCGGAACGCCTTCCGCGGAAGAACGCTTCCGGATTCGGGCGCCGCCAGGCTCGACGGACTAAGACTTTCCGATGAGGAGCTCAACTCGATCGAGAGGATCATCTTTATCGCCTGCGGTACATCCTGGCATGCCGGGCTGGTGGGCGAATACCTCATAGAACAGTACGCGCGGATACCGGTGGAGGTGGAATACGCCTCGGAATTCCGCTACCGCCGCCCCATACTCCGAAAAGGCGACCTGGTTATCGTGATAAGCCAGTCGGGTGAGACCGCGGACACGCTTGCGGCCCTCAGGGAGGCCAAGGCGCGGGGCGTCCGGGTCCTTGGCATCACCAATGTTGTCGGAAGCACAATAGCGCGCGAGAGCGACGGCGGAGTGTACATTCACGCCGGGCCCGAGATAGGGGTGGCTTCGACCAAGGCCTTCACCTCTCAGATAACGGTGCTCATACTCATCACCCTTCTGCTCTCGCGTCGAAGGGACATGACGGCCGAGAAGGGCAGAGGGATCATAGAAGACCTCGTCAGGATTCCCGAATATGTGAGGAGTATACTGGACGCCGACGAGCGCGTCAGGGAGATAGCCTCCATCTACCGGAAGAGCCGCAATTTTCTGTATTTAGGGCGCGGAATTCATTTCCCAGTTGCGCTCGAGGGGGCGCTCAAGCTCAAGGAGATCTCCTATGTGCACGCCGAGGGCTATCCCGCGGCCGAGATGAAGCACGGCCCGATCGCCCTTATCGACGAGAACATGCCGGTGGTGTTCATCGCGCCGCGCGACGAGGTGTACGATAAAATCGTAAGCAATATGCAGGAGGTAAAGGCGCGTAACGGGCATATCATCGCCATCGCGAACGAGGGTGATGAGGAAATCCGCTCGCTCGCGGAGCATGTCATATACGTGCCGCCGACGAAGAAAATAGTCTCTCCGCTGTTGACGGTGGTGCCGCTGCAGCTCCTGGCATACCACATCGCCGTCCTGCGCGGATGCGACGTGGATCGGCCGCGCAATCTGGCGAAGAGCGTTACGGTGGAGTAGGGTATGCCTGGGTCCGCAGCGAAAGCATGTGCGTGTCGACCGAGGTTTTGTCGAGGATATTCGCCACGTAGACGGAGAAATCGTTCTCCAGGTCGATTATAATCTCGCGCTTCTGCGGTTGAAGCTTCTTGTCGGTCAGCAGCCGCACTATGGGGTTGAGTGAGTTGTTCTTTCTGAGCTCGAGAATACGGGCGATCTCGCCGGTGTTCAGCCTGACCATCTCCTCCGTCTCGAAGATGTAATCGCCCATGTTGATCATGAATCCGATTCCCTTGATGAAATCGCGGAAATCGTCATATATGAACTGCGAGTGCTTCTTGAACGCCGCGTGCACCCCGTTCTGCATGATGCGAAGCGCGCGCTTCTGGGTGTACGCGGGCTTGTAGGCCCGCTCGGTCGTGAGCGCGCTGAACGCGTCGCACAGGCTGATGAGGCGCACGTCCCTGGGGACCTTTTCGATGAAGCCCTCGGCGTCGAAACCGAAGGGATATCCCATCCCGTCGGGACGCTCGTGGTGGAACAGGATCGCCTGTTTCTGGAACCTGGTAATGTTCCTGTTGTTTTCGGCGATCTTGTAGCCGTAATGGGGATGCTCCATCAGGCTCTTGATTTCCTCCGCCGTGAGCTCGGTGGGCTTGTTCACGATTTGGTATCCGACTATCGCCTTGCCGATGTCGTGCAGCAGACCGCCCACGCCTATCTCGATAATGCGGTCGCGGCTGTAGCCGAGACGAACCGCCAGGGTGGACGCGATTACCGCTACGTTGGCGGAATGCACGAAGGTGTACTCGTCATAGTTCCTTAGCTCCTTTAGGGTGATGAGAACCGCGTCGTCGTTGTGCGCCACTTCGTCGATGATTCCCTCGATGAGCTCCCTGGATCTGATAATCTTCGCGCGGGATATGTCGATTTCCTGTCCAAGCTGGAGACGCTCGGCGATTTCTTCCAGAATGGCCCTGGACGTCTCCCTGGCACGGGCCTGGGTCCGGTCGGAGACCGCGTTTCTGCCAAGGTCGAGGCCGGCGGGGTTCGCGCCCGCCTCGAAGGATTTGCTGTAATAGAGATATCTGAGCCCGCGCTCCCGGCATGATTGGATTATCCGCTCCGTCAGGGGGGAATCGGCGGCCACAATACGGGAGCCGAACTCGTCGTACACGTTATGGCTGTAAATGGCGCCGGGCTTGACGCTCTTCAGGTCGATCTTGATTCCCTCGAGGAGGATATTTTGGGGCAGGATGTTGCTTTCCATTGATGTCTTTTCCGTTTTTCCGATAAGTGGGCGGCCCGATGAAACACCGGGGGGCGCCTGTACAGGGACACCGGCCCGAAAAACCACTCCGGAAAACAATGGTTATAAATACAAGACCCGCCCTTATTTTTCAATTAAAATATTCATGACACCTGCCGGATGTCGTATCGTGGTGAGGCGGGCAATTCACCCTGGGAAGTTATAAAGAGATGCCCCGGCGGGACATAATGGAACTTTTTGGCCCCTGCCGCTCAATAATGATTGACATAATAAAAAGCGGGGTGTACCAGAAATTCAGTCAGGATCGAATAATCCGGCCACGTTGAAGTCCGCCTGTCTAACCGTGCGGGACTTCGATGGCCCGGAACGAGGCATATTCGTCGAATTGAGAGGGAATGATGATAGTAATTGAAAGCATAGACCATATCGGGATAACGGTATCGAATCTCGATCGCTCGATAGAATTCTACCGGGAGCTTTTCGACTTCGAGGTCGTGGAAAAGATGAGCAATGCTCGTGAGGCCTTCATCAAGGTCGGAGAGGTCATGATAGGTCTTTTCGAGATCGAGGGATACGCGAATCAGCAGGGCAGCAAGAACCATATCAGCCTCTTCATCGACGAGGAGGACTTCGATGACGCGGTGGACGAGCTCCGCGAGAACGATATAACCATCGTATTCGGCCCGGAGAACCTCCGGGGAGGGAAATCCGTGGTATTCCTCGATCCGGATGGCAACCAGTTGGAGCTCTGCTATCCGAGGATGAATATATAGGCGTTGGCGGCAATGGATGCCCGGACCAGGGAACTCTTCCATAAGGCGAGAATAGTCCCCGTCGCGGTTTTCCAAGACACGGAAAGCGCTCTAAAGGCCGTCGCCGTGCTCGAAGAGGCCTCCCTTCCGCTTGTTGAGGTGACACTGCGCACCGAAGCGGCGTTCGACTGCATCCGCGAGATCGCCCGTGCTCTGCCAGGCGTAACGGTGGGGGCGGGAAGCGTGCTTACCGTGGAATCCCTTAAAAAGGCCTCCGATGCCGGAGCGAGCTTCTTCGTTGCGCCGTGCCTGGATTTCGAGATCATGGAATACGCCTCCGCGCTCGGCGCTGACTTCATACCCGGCATCGCGACCCCATCCGAACTCAACCAGGCCCTCAAAAGCGGTTGCGAGCTCGTCAAACTGTTTCCGGCGGGCGCTCTCGGCGGCGTGAAGTATATCGACGCGCTAACGGCCCCGTTTAGAATGCGGCGCTTCGGGCTCATCCCCACCGGCGGCGTGGACGAGTCCAATGTGGCGGATTATCTCGCCAACCAATTCGTCATTGCCTGCGGGGCCTCCTCCATAGTGGATCCCTCCCTCGTAAAGGCCGGCGATTATGACTCTCTCGCCCGGAAAATCGATCGAATGAAAAAGGCGGCAGGCATCTAAGCCGCCGCGTCATCGAGACATGTCGCTTACCCCGTTATTTATCGGCGCCTTCGAATCGCGGGCGGAGCTGTTCGGGCTTCCGGATGAAGGATGCTTCAGGCTTTTCAACGCCTCGGGCGATGGGCTGGACGGCCTTACGGTAGACCTCTATGGGGAATACCTGCTGGCGCAGATGTATTTCGACGAGACCTGCGCCCGCGCCCAGGAGATTATCAGGGCCATGGAGCCGGCCATTGCCCGGCTTCCCCGTTCGCCCCTTGCCCTGCTTGTAAAAGACAGGCGCAAACTCAACGATGGCGATGGATTCGCGCTCCGGCGTACCAGTGAAACCGTCTGGGGAGACGCTCCGCCGCCGCAATACCGGGTCAGGCACGCGGGCACAACGGTGCTTGTCGACCTGCTGCACGGGCAGCATACAGGGCTGTTCCTCGATATGCGCGAGATACGGGGAAAGCTTAGGCCTTTTTATGGAGGCGCGGGGCGCTTCCTCAACCTCTTCTCGTACACGGGCGTATTTTCCGTGCATGCCCTCCTCAATGGCGCGCTCTCGGCCGTAAACGTGGACCTGTCGGCCGCCGTACTCGAAAGGGCGCGCCGGAACTATCGCGCCAACGGCCTGGAGTGCGACGACAGGGACTTCGTTCGCGGGGATTCCTTCGAGTGGCTGCGGCGTTTCGGCAAAAAGGACAGGCTTTTCGATATGGTGATCTTCGACCCGCCCACGTTTTCCCGGAACAGGCGCAGGAGCTTCTCGGTCAAAAGGGATTACCGAGCCGCTCTCGAGGCTATCCGGTCGTGCGCCCCGGGGGGGATGGCGCTTACCACCATAAACGCGGAATCGGTCACCGAAAGGGAATACCGTTCATTTCATCCCGCCGGATGGGAGCCGATTTTTTATTCCAACGAATCTTCTGATTTTGTCTATAAAATTAGGCCCTATCTTAAGGCGGGGTTGTGGAGGATACCGGGGTAGACAGTTCCGACCGGCTCCGGGTCCGTCCAATGCGCTTCGCCGCGCCTGTACGCTTGCGGGTTTTACGGGATGAGAAATAAAATTCTTGACAAGGCTCCAAATCCGCGTAGAGTGCGGTGACTAAAGTGGGATGAAAAAAAGTTCATGCTCTATCTTTCGCTGATACTCCTCGCCTCGGGTCTTTTCCTGGTCGTATCCTCCATTTACTTCACTCAGAACAAGCCGCGCGGCATCCATTTGGGCGATCGGTTCGTGCCGAACGACGATTTCAATTATTCGATGGACCATCGGCTGCCTGAAGCCGAAAGCGGGCGGACGGATTTTTCGAACCATGGCCGGCAGGCGGTGTCCCCGGAACGTGAGGCTGTCGGACCCGACTCCCCACTGGAAGACTTTATGGGGGACGGCGACATCGCTTCGGAGGAACTTTCCGACGAACCATCGGGAATTTTAGGCGAACTCGATGATCATTTTAACGATAATTATACCGAAGAGGCGCAAGCGGAAGAGGCCCCTCCGGAGAGCCGTCCGGGGTCCGGCCGGGCGGTATTCTTCGAGGACGCCTCGGGGCTCGTCGATTATGAGGGAGGGGAGAGCTCGATCGATCCTTCTCTCGAGGCGTACTCTAGGCTCAAGCGGATTGGCGAGGGCGAGGTACAGATCGCCGGTGAGGGGCTTGTCATAAGGATCGGGAGGGCCATCCACCGCTTCGATTTCCACAAGGTGCGCGATTACAGGATAGGTGATAATTTCATCGCGCTGTATCCCAGAAACGGAAAATCGGTGAGGCTTTTCCTGGTTGACGATAATCCCGAGCTCAGATTCGAAATCCAGGCGGCGGTAGAGGACTACTTCCGCGGCGCGGGTTGATATGTACTCTTATTATAAAACACGGAAAAGAAACAACGGGATGTTCAGAATTCTGGGCCTTCTGGTCCTGGCGGGCGCCGTGGTTTTCCTGTTTGCGAACTTCAAGCAATACATATTTTTCTGGAGATATACACAGAATCGGATCGCCCGCGAGATCACGGAGGCGATGAATATTAGGTCGCCCGAGGCGCGCGAGAAGCTTCTTCAAAATATCGCGTCGAACTGTGAGGACCTCGACGGCGACAATCAGTTGTCACATGAGGCCTTTTTTCTGGCGGGGGAGGCGAATTGTCTGCTCGGCGAGGCGGTAATGGGGAGGAGCTTTTCGGAGGCTCTTATCCACGACGGACTTCCCGTTTTGGTGGGGGATGCCGCAAGGCCTCATTTCATAGCGGCCATACGCTGTATAAACAAGGGGCGCGCTCTTTCGGGGGGGATGGAGCCCAGGCAGGCCCTTATCCTTGCGAAGGCGGGCTTCTACGCCGGCTATTATGGAGGGGATACGCTGCGCTCCATCATCGAGGAAGCGGGGCCTGCCTCCTCCCTCCAGTCCGTGGACGATGCCCGCTTCTGCGCGCTTATGCACATACTGGCCGGCAAGAACGAGGAGGGATTCGATATACTTGCCGGACACGGCAAGACCACTGACACCCTGGAGGGCCGCCTCTTTCAGGCGTCGCTGTACGCGATATCGAAGCGGTTTACAAACGCGATCCAGAGCTATCAGGAAATATTCCAGAAGACCTCCGACAGCGCAATCCTGAAGCTCGTGCATTTCAATCTCGGGAAATTGTATTATAACCAGTCCCTGTACAATGAATCGCTCGCGCACTTTTCAAGCGCTCTCGCGATCGACGAACGCGACAACGAGCTTAAGATTTGGATCGGCAAGAACTATTCGGCGCTGGGTAATAAGGCGAAGGCGCGGGCGGTATGGAGCGAGGTATTGGCCATCGACTCGGCCAACGAAGAGGTAAAAAAGCTCTTGGCCCCCGCAATGTGACGGCATCCCCTCGCCCGCAATCGTGTTTTGGGATATTATCGCTTGACAAAAAATTCTGTTATAATAAGTGAATGGAGACGGGCCTGCATAAGCCGCGTCCGCGAATGGTGAATCCTGTAATATCGCCAGAAGACATCCCAGAGGATTTTACGTGGGGTTTATTGCCGTGAGTAGTGCGGGGTTTTTCCGGTTGCCGGCGGATTTCCACTTCCGGTAAAAGGAACAAAAACGGTCGAAATGTGCAGTGCCGGATTTTAAGTGTCAATGTGGAATACTGTCGATAAAGAGGCGTGCCGAAGATCATAAGGCGGGCGGCCGGGCCCTCGATCTGAGCGGCTGGTTTCAGTAGCCAACGGCGCCTCTATTTATTCCGGTAAGCCGGAAAGAGGAGATCGGTATTATGTTCAGTTCCATCTATGGAATGTTTTCCAACGATATGGGGTTCGACCTGGGGACGGCTAACACGCTTGTGCATGTGAAGGGCCAGGGGATCGTGCTCAGCGAGCCGTCGGTCGTGGCCGTGCAGAGCGGCACAGGCAAGGTGCTTGCGGTGGGCCATGAAGCCAAGCGGATGCTCGGGCGGACCCCCGGCGATATCGTCGCGATAAGACCCATGAAGGACGGGGTTATCGCGGATTTCGAAACTGTCGAGAAGATGATCCGCTACTTCATCACCAGGGTGCACAAGCGCAAGACCCTTGTTCGCCCGCGGGTGGTGATAGGGGTCCCGTCCGGGATCACCGAGGTGGAGAAGCGCGCCGTGCGCGAGTCCGCGGAGCAGGCGGGAGCGCGCGAGATCTTTCTTATCGAAGAAGCGCTCGCGGCCGCCATAGGGGCGAATATCCCGATCCACGAGCCGGCCGGCCATATGATCGTGGATATCGGCGGCGGAACCACGGAGATCGCCGTCATATCGCTCGGCGGCCTGGTTACGTCCGATTCGGTGAGGGTGGCCGGCGACGAATTTGACGAGGCCATAATAAAATACATGCGGACGCAATATAACCTGGTAATTGGGGAGCGGATGGCCGAGGAGGTCAAGTTCCGCCTTGGGAACGCGTTTCCGGAGAAGAAGGCCGAGACCATGGATCTAAAGGGCCGGGACGCGATATCGGGTCTCCCCCGGACCCTTGAAATCGACAATTCCGAAATTCGCAAGGCCCTGAAAGAGCCCGTGGATCAGATACTCGACGCCATAAAGCGGATACTCGAAAAAACGCCTCCAGAGCTTGCGGCTGATATTGTTGAGCGAGGCATCGTAATGACCGGGGGCGGCTCCCTGCTCAAGGGGATCGACAAATTTATCAGCAAGGAGACGGGCGTTCCGGTTATTCGGGCCGAGAACCCCCTCACATGCGTCGTGCTGGGGGCCGGGAAGTTCCTGGAGGAATTGAAGAACCTCTATCGGGCGAACTTAAAATAGCATCGGCAGATAAACGGCGGCCCCAAGGGGCCGCTCGTTGATTGAGGGTAAAGGCGCTGGATCCAATTGGAATTTTTCGTCAGACATAAATCGATAGTGGCGTTCTGCGCGTTCTCCCTGTTCTGCTTCATATCGCTCTCGGTCCGTTCTTCCGCGCTGACGTTCAGCCTGGAGGGAGTGGGGAGCCTTGCGCTGATGCCGTTTCAGAAGGCCTATTACAGCCTGCAACAGGGCGTTCACATGCTGTGGGCGGGCTTCACGGAACTCGGCGACGTTCGGGACGAGCTCGTTCGCACCAGGGAGAAGCTGCAGCATTACGAGGCGGTCGCCGAGGAGCTGGGCGAAATCAAAAAGGAGAACGAGAGCCTTCGCCGGCTTCTTGACATGCGGCAGCGCGTGGAGTACAAGTCCATTCCCGCCATCGTTATATCCAAGGACCCGGACAACTGGTTCCGAACGATCGTCATCAATCGAGGGGAGGCCGACGGAATACGGGTAAATATGCCCGTCATCGCCTTTAAGGGCGAAGAGAAGGCCGTTGTTGGCAAGGTCATCGAGGTGCGGGGCGGAATATCGAGGGTGCTTCCGATTATATCCACGGACATGAGGCTCGGTGTAATGTTCCAGGAGAACAGGTTTCCGGGCCTAAGCCTTGGGTACGCGCCGAATTCCACGCTCCTGCTTATGGATTATGTCAGCAAATCAGCGACCATCAAGTTCGGCGATGTGGTTATTACCTCGGGCCAGGGGGGCGTATTCCCCCAGGGGCTGCTCGTCGGCAAGGTCATCAAGACCCTCGTGACCGATACGAGCGCCTATCAGAAGGCCCTGGTGCGCCCCATCATCGATTTTAATCAGGTCGAAAACGTATATGTAATCAATAAAGAGCCGGATGCCGAGATACTCAAGATGCTCGAATCAGAGGAACAATGATCGTCACCTATATATTGACGGCGGCCCTCGTGCTCGCTTCGCTTATCATCCAGGGGCACTCCTCCTTCGACATCCTGCGCATCGCGGGGTGCAAACCGGACATCATTTTCATCGTTATCGTATATATGGCGTATAACTTTGGCTCGTTCTACGGGGAAACGACCGGATTTATCGCGGGCATATTCCACGACGCAATTTCCAATTCGCCGCTTGGCCTCCTGGCGTTTCCGAAAATGCTGCTGGGGTACCTGGTGGGCTTTTTCGGCAGGTCGGTTTTTCGGCTCAACATTCTGACCGTCGCCGTGCTCATCTTCCTCTCCTCCATAATAAAGGGGGTGGTTACGCTCTTCCTCGCGTACCTGTTTCATACAGCCTCGGTTTCATCCCTGGTGTACGTTGTGTTTCCCGAATCGTTCTATAACGCGCTCCTCGCTCCGCCCCTGTTTTACCTGTTCGACAAGCTTTTCGAGAAGGAACTGGCGAGGGAGGGATACTGACTCATGTCCCAGACGTCCCTTCGAACCAGAATGCTGGAGGCGTTCAGGCGCCGCATGTTAATCGTAATGGGAATGATGGCCGCGGTCTTCATCATTTTGCTCGGCCAGATGGTCAATCTTCAGATCATTCAGGGGGAGACCTACAGGCAGCGCGCCCGGATGAACATGGAAAACTACATACCCATCCCCGCCTCGAGGGGCGAAATGTACGACCGCAATTTCAAAATAGGCAGGCGCAATGAGGTTATCGTTTCAAACAGGCCCTCGTTTAATATTACGACCATTCCGGCAAGTTTTAAAAACAAGGAGGAGATGGCCGCGGTGATCCGGCCGCTGTGCCGTCTCCTTAAAATATCGTACGACGACGTGATGGCCGACATACGTTCGCGGAACCCCTGGGAGCGTGTCGTGATACGCGAGGATATAGGGTTCGATACGATCGTGCTGATCGCCTCGAACCAGCACCTTTTCCCGAACATCGACTGGGAGGACGCGCCGGTACGGGTCTACAATTACGGCAATATGTTTTCCCACGCGGTGGGCTATATCGGAACGATAAGCCCTGCGGAGTATAAAAGGCTGCGCGACTCGGGCTACCGGCATTATCAGAAAATAGGGAAGTCCGGCCTCGAGGGCGAATACGACAGCCTGCTCCGCGGAGTCGACGGCCATTACCGGCGTGTGGTCGACGTGCGGAACCGAATCGAGGGGGAGGAGGTGGGCCTTCAGGCCGTCGCGGGCAACAATATAGTCCTGTCCATGGACTTCGAAGTGCAAAAGGCCGCCTGGGAGGCGATGAATGACGTGAAGGGCAGTTGCGTGGTCCTCAAGCCGCACACCGGCGAGGTCATCGCGCTCGTAAGCAGACCGGATTTCGATCCGAATATGATCATATCTAAGAACAACGCAAAGATCATAGAGGAACTCAACGCCGACAAGAACAAGCCCTTTTTGAACAGGGCCATACAATCGAAGTACCCGCCCGCTTCCACTTTCAAAATCGTGACCTCGATAGCCGCGCTGGAGGAAGATAAGTGGAATCCCAATTATACCTTCTTCTGCCCCGGAAAATACACGCTTAAGGGCTTCATCGACAAGGACTTCTACTGTTACGCCTCGCACGGTACGCTCGACATGTACTGGGCCATCGCCAGGTCGTGCAGTGTTTATTTTTACCAGCTCGGTTACAAGATCGGGCCGACCATCATATTGAAGTATGCGGATTATTTCGGGCTTTCCGGAAAAACCGGAATCGATCTGCCCGGGGAAATACAGGGCTTTCTGCCCACAAAAAAATGGAAGTTAAAGACTTTCGGCCAGCAGTGGTTTGACGGCGACACGGTGAATCTGTCCATTGGCCAGGGATTTGTAAGCGTCACCCCCATTGAAATGGCCAACCTTGTCTGCGGAATCGTGAACAACGGCATAATCATGCGGCCATATCTCGTAAGAGAGGTTCTCTCGCCGGACAACAAGAAGGTCCTAAGGAAAATCGAGCCCAAAAAAATCCGCGAGATACCGCTTTCTCCCATGACGCTCGATACGCTGCGGCAGGGAATGAGGCTTGCGGTAAAGAGCGGGACAGCCGCCAGGTTGTCGTATCTCAAGGTGCCGATCGCGGGAAAGACCGGAACCGCCCAGACGCGTTCGAAAAGGACGGACGATTATTCCCAGCACGCCTGGTTCGTAGGATACGCGCCCTTTGACGGTCCCGTTGAAAACGCGGTTGCAGTGGTCGTGATGATCGAGTATGGGGTGGCCGGCGCGGTAGGCGCCGTCCCAATAGCGGAGCGCGTATTTTCGAAGATGCTGTCCCTGGGGTATTTCTGATGTTTAGAAAGAATGAAATTTACAGGGTCGATTATGTCCTGGTATCGGCGGTGCTGGCGGTAATCATAGTGGGCATACTCATGATTTACTCCGCCGGTTTCGACCCCATCGACCGCACAAACAGCGGCCTATACAAGCGCCAGATCGTCTGGTTTATAATAGGCTTTATACTGATGATAATAATGACATTCGTCCGCTACAAGTCGCTGGGGGACTACTGCCTGTATATATATTTCTTTCTATTGACGATAGTCATCGCAACCACGTTTTTCGGAACGCCCATCCGGAACACCCGCGCCTGGCTTACCTTCGGTTACTTCTCCATCCAGCCCTCCGAGTTTATGAAACTGGCCGTGGTCATCGTACTCGCGAGATACCTTGAGCTGCGGGAGCGCGATATGCGGCATCTTCGCGAACTCCTCGTGCCGACCGCTGCCACCGCCGTGCCCGTACTTTTCATCCTAATGCAGCCGGATTTCGGGACCGCCATGGTCTTCATTCCGCTTCTCTTCACGATGCTTCTAATAGGCGGCGCGGACGTCTCCCACCTTGTCGCGATTATCAGCATCGCCGCGATAGCGCTGGTATTTCCGATGTTCCTCACCTACAGGGAATGGGTCGCGGCGCAGGACGAAAGCATCATAGTGAATTTCTTCAAGGATTACAACCTGCTCTTTTCGGTGGCCGGCTTCCTTATGCTAATCGCGATAGCGGCCTATGCGATGCACTTTTTCATGATCAAAAAGGCCTTCAGAAAGATTTACATCCCGTCGGTTGTCCTTTCGCTCGGCCTCTTTTTCTCGGTTTTTATAATGCGCTTTCTTAAAGATTACCAGAAGAAGAGGATTCTGGTCTTTCTGAATCCCGACCTCGATCCGCACGGATCCGGATATAACGTCATTCAGTCGAAAATTGCCATAGGTTCCGGGGGCTTTTTCGGGAAAGGCTTCCTCAGCGGTTCGCAGGCACAGCTCGGGTTCCTTCCGGAGAAATCTTCCGATTTCATCTTCCCGGTAATCGCCGAGGAATGGGGCTTTCTGGGCGCGACGATCGTCCTGGGACTTTTGTGTCTCATAGTAATGCGCGGAGCGCAGATCGCGCTTGAGGCGAAGGACAAGTTCGGCTCACTTCTCGCCGCCGGCATCTCATCGATCTTCTTCTTCCATATCCTGATAAACGTGGGAATGGTGCTTGGAATCATGCCGGTCACCGGACTTCCGCTTTCCTTTGTTTCCTATGGCGGGTCAAGCCTTCTGGTCGGGATGATATCCATAGGCATCCTCATCAATATTCGAATGAACAAATTCGTCTACTGACTGCCCAAAGGGATTAACCAGGACCACGGGCTGCGCAATGCGCCTGTACGCCTTTATGCTTCGATTCGGACCTCGAGCCGTCGAATGATGGGCTTCGCCGGCGATGATCCCGGAATCATACCGCCAATATGGCATATTTTAATATAAAAAAGAATTGAAACTTTCACAATTAATGCCATTCTGTTATACATTTTGCTAAGGCCGTATGTAGCGAGGCATGGAGACAAATCCATAATTCGCACGGTCTTACGGCCTGCGGCATGCCGGACGAGGCGAGCGCGGCAGACTCACTCATCCTATTGGTTACGGACGGGATATGGTAATAAGGATCCTATTATTGCTGCTGCAGATATCCTTCACCGCACACATCTATTTCCTTATTCAGTACGTGCTCAGAAGAGAGGGGAAGTCGCTGCGGCGCTTTATAAACACCGCTATCAGCAATATCTCGCTGGCCGGCGCCCTCACGATCATTGTCATTTTCCGTCCGGATCTCATACGCAACGTCAACCTGCAGTATCTACTGTGGATAATGGCCGGCCTTATAATGGTCATCATGGTCATGATAAAAATAACGATATTGAGGAACATGTACCGCCGATCCAAGGACCCGGCCAACTATCATTTCAATTTTTTCGGAAAGAAGGTGCTTCATTCGAAGGTCGTTTTACAGGAGGAAATCTATATTTTCCTTTTCACGATACCGTTCTTTCTTTTCTGCGGGGCCTATTTTTTCGCGCGTCTTGTTAATCTACTGATGTTCGGGCAGCTCTGATATCGAGCCGCGCCGACATACGGGCCCGTGGGATGCGCATGAACCGTTTTTACAGGCTTTCGGGCCCCGGAAAACCCGGAATCGCGGAAGGGGACAAACAGCCCAGGGACTTTTGCGAACGGCCGGGAATAAATATTAGTGGATTTTTTCGAGTAATCAAAATAAGTTGTATTTATCGTGGATGGATTGTTTAGGACAGGAGTGTCCGGTTTCTGGAGATGTCCCGGAGTTTTCGGGGCGACTATACGATCCGCGGTTCAATATCTTCTTATGGGGGTTGGCCATGCCATTGATCACCGACAAGATTAAGGAAAACGCCGAAAAGTGCAAGCGCTGCGCTTTTCTTAAAATCAGAAATATGGAAATCGACAAGAACAGCGTTCTCTTCGATGAGGCGGTAATTACCCTGGAGGGCATCTACCGCGCAAGCTGTACCATGTGCCCGTTCGCAAAGGACTTCGAAAAGGTCTTTGGGATGAAACCCTACGACTACTTCCCGATGAAGAACGTCGTGGTCAAAGACTAATCGTTCCGGCCCGGCAGTGGGAAGTGATGCGGGATTGATCCTTTTAAGCGGCGGTCTCGATTCGGCGACCGCCGCCGCTGTGGCGATAAGGGAGTCTTCGAGCTGCCATGCCATTACGTTCCGGTACGGCCAGCGCCACCTGGTGGAGCTCGAATTCGCCCGGCGCCTGGTATCGTTCTTCGGCATTAAAGAGCACATCATTGTCGATATACCGGTGGATATTTTCGGGCGGACCGCCTTGAACCCACTATCGGGTATCGATATCCCAAGGAAAAGGGAGCCGGATCTCGATCGTTCCATCCCGGATACCTATGTTCCGGCGCGCAATACCCTGTTTTTAGCCTACGCCCTGGCTTTCGCGGAATCCAGGGGCATTCGGGCAATATATATCGGAGTGAACTCGATCGACTACAGCGGCTATCCGGATTGCCGGCCCGAGTATATCGCCGCCTTCGAGAGGATGGCGAATCTGGGCACGCGGGCGGGCGTTGAGGGGAGAGCTTTTAGCATTCGGGCGCCGCTTATTTCCATGCGTAAATCGGAGATTATCAAGCTCGGGACAGAGCTCGGTGTCGATTATTCCCTTACGCACAGCTGTTACGACCCGGGCGAAGACGCGTCATCATGCGGGGAATGCGACAGTTGCCGGCTGCGAAGGAAAGGATTCATGGACGCGGGGATAGCGGACCCTACGAGGTACGCGAAATGATCGGAAAAGCGAGGCTTCGGATCGGCGCGTTTCTCATGGCGCTGGCTGACGTGCTGTTTCCGGCGCGCTGTTCCTCCTGCGGCCGTCCGGCGCCGTACGCATCAAACCTGTTGTGCCGGGAATGCAGGGACGCCATCGGGCCGCTCGGTGACCACTGCGACCGCTGCTCCGGCGTGGAGACGGCGGACGGCTGCGGCTTTTGCGGAAACAGGAGGTTCTATCCGATCAGGCACATCGCGGCCGTCGAATACGACGGGCCGGTCGAGAAGGCCCTGCACGGTCTCAAATTCTCCGGGCGGAGGCGCCTGCATCTCCCGCTTGCCGAGCTCCTGCTTGCCTCTATAACCAAAGCGGCCTGCGAAGTGGATGTGGTTACCGCGGTCCCTATGAACAGGGCCAAAAAATGGAAAAGGGGATACAACCAGTCCGAGCTTATAGCGAGGCGCATAGCCCGGGAGCTCGGCCGCCCTTTTGTCCCGCTTCTCAAGGAGAACCCACGCTCCAGGACCCAGAGAAAGCTCCACATTAGAGAGAGGTTTCTGAACGTTCTGGGCCGTTATAGGGCGATAAACCGGGCCGCCGCCCTGGGGAAGCGGGTGCTGCTGATAGATGATGTACTCACAACCGGCGCCACCATAAACGAGTGCGCCAGGGTGCTCGCGGAAGGCGGGGCGGCCGGAGTAATTTCCGCAACGGTCGCCAGGGCCGGAATAAAAAAACTTGAAATCCTCTGACCGTGATATACTATAAGTAGTCGCGAATGGCGCCACGATCGCGCCATTTTTAATGTACGGGGGATTTTTACCCATGAAGCGGATTTCACATGAGAACGCGGAAATGATAGTCCTGGATGGGCGGATAGACCAGGACGCCTCGGAGGAGCTCGAAACGGCTCTGAAGGATTGCATTAAAAGCGGAAGCTACAACATCTGCATAGACATGATCAACGTCAAACACATCTGCAGCTCCGCCCTTGGTGTGCTGGTCGCGGTAAAAAGAAAGATCAGGGACAAGGACGGGGACATCAAACTCGTCATAGTGAACGAGAATCTGCTCAAGCTTTTTCAGACAACAATGCTTGACAAGGTATTCGAGATATTCGAATCTCAGCGGGAGTGCATGAATGCCTTCGATTAATGGTCCCGGTTCCCGATATGCAGAAGCGGCTTAAATCCGATCTTGCCCGGATTCTCGATCCCATAGATCCATACCTCAAAAAGGTCGACGAACAGATAAGGTTGAAGCTGTCTACGGGCGTTCCGCTCATCGACGAGAGCGCCCTGTACCTCTTCGAGGGAGGAGGGAAGAAGATACGCGCCTCGCTGGTCATTCTTAGCGCCGGAATGCGTGTGGAACCATCGGACGAGGCCATCGACCTTGCCGCGGCGGCCGAGATAGTCCACTGCGCCAGCCTGATCCACGATGACATCATCGACCAGTCCCTGCTTCGTCGCGGCGTGCCGACCGTATCCCGCAGGTGGGGAAGCCGCGTCGCGGTGCTGGTGGGGGATTACATGTATACCACCGCGCTCAAGGTGGCTGTGGGCGAAGGCGCCTACAGCCTGTTTCCGGTTCTCGTGGCGGCGACCAGCGATATGGTAAAGGGAGAGCTGTATCAGCTCGAATATTCGGGTATCGACCGCATTGACAAGCGGCATTACTTTACCATCATCGAGCTGAAGACCGCGCGCTTTATGGCGGCCTGCATGAAAATGGGCGGAGCGAAGGGAGGTTTTTCCAGCGAGGAAAGCGATGTTCTTTACGGCGCCGGGCTAAACCTGGGCTTCGCCTTTCAGATTGTCGATGACGCGCTGGATGTAATGGACGACAGCGAGCTTACCGGAAAGGACGGAGGGAACGATTTCTTCGAGGGCAAGGTGACCCTGCCGTTCCTTCATCTCCTCGAAAAGGCCGACTCCGCGGAGAGGGCGCGGCTCGTGGAATACTCCAAAAGCCCATCAGCCGAGGGATGGGGCTATGTAAGAAGCAGGATCCGCGATGAGGGAGGGGTGGAGTATGCGCTGGAGGCCGCCCGGGATTACAATCGACGCTTTCTTGAGGCCATGGACGCTTTCCCATCATCTCCCTATAAAGATATAATTCTTCAGCTTTCCAAATTTTTAGTTGAAAGAAATTACTAAAACCGCGATCATACTGCCGGGCCGCGCGCATTCTATGGCCAGGCGGAAGCTCTTAGGCCAACCGGAGGGCGATCTCATGATTACAAGGGAGAAACAGGAAGTCCTTAACCATTACAACGCGGGCCTTGCCGCGTACAAACAGCGCAAATGGGACGAGGCCATTAGAGCCTTCCAGGAGGCCCTTCGCTTCGATCCCAAAGACGGCCCATCGGCGCTCTACCTGAACCGGGCGAAGGAATACAGGGAAAACCCGCCGCCGGCGGACTGGGACGGGGTTTTCGTGATGACGACAAAATAAAAGAAGGAAGCGCATGACAAAAAAGATCATCCAGGTCAACACAAACCCCGTCTACGAAAACGGGATGATCGGCACGGTTTTCGCGAAGGACACGGAGTTCTATGGCGACCTCTCCTTTCAAAAGTCCCTTCAGATCAACGGGTATTTCGAGGGCGAGATCGTCTCCGAGGGCTTCCTTGTGGTCGGCGAGGGGGCCACGATAAAGGCGAACATCAAGGCGAGGACGGTCATAATACATGGGACCGTTCACGGCAATATCGAGGCCGTCGATCGGCTCGAAATACAGTCCAGCGGAAAGCTGTACGGCAACATACGGACCTCCAAGCTCAAGATCGCCGACGGCGTGGTGTTCGAGGGTAAATGCGAGATGGTCAAGCCATCGTCCGCCCCCGAACGCAAGAACGAAGGCCAAAAGCTGGAGAGCGCCTGAGCTCCATCATCTCCAGCGTTTCGGGGCGGCGACAGGGTATCGCCGCCTTTCGATTTCCAACGGAGACGGCGCGCGCAACGCGCTTCGGAGGTGGGGACCATGAATCGCACAGAGGCACGTCATTACAAAAAGGGGCGCGGAGGCAGGGTCGACTGCCTGCTCTGTCCGCATAACTGCTCCATCGCCGAGGGCAGGTCCGGCATATGCGATATACGAACGAACTTGGGCGGCGCTCTCTACTCCGACATTTACGGCCGCGTAAGCTCGATCGCCATGGACCCCATCGAGAAAAAGCCGCTGTATCATTTCCACCCCGGATCCCTTATCCTCTCCATAGGCACCGTCGGCTGCAACATGAAGTGCTCCTATTGCCAGAACTGGCACATCTCGCAGAACACGGCGGCCTCAACTTCGTATTACGAGCCGTCGGCTGTGGTTCGAAGCGCCTCTCGCGAAGGCTCCATGGGGATCGCCTACACATATTCTGAACCGATAGTATGGTTCGAATACGTTATGGACTGCGCGAAGGAGGCGCGCTCGGCAGGGCTTAAAAACGTCATGGTTACCAATGGGTTCGTAAATCCCGATCCGCTCGAGGAGCTTCTGGGGCTCGTCGACGCCATGAACATCGACCTCAAGACCTTCAGGGACGAGACCTATAAAAAGTACCAGAAGGGAAGGCTTAAGCCCGTGCTCGACACTATAAAACGCGCGCACGGCGCCTGCCACATAGAGCTCACGACCCTCATCGTAACAGGCATCAACGATGACATGGCCGAGATGCGCGAGATAATGGACTGGATAGCCTCTATCGACAGGACCATACCCTGGCATATCTCGCGATATCATCCAAGCCATCGCTACGACGCCCCCGCGACCGATATAGCCTTTATCATGAAGGTATACGAGGAGGCGCGTCGTAAGCTCGACTTCGTGTACTGCGGAAACATCGCAGGGGCCCGAAACGGCACCGACACCCACTGCCCGTCGTGCGGCGCGACGGTTATTAGCCGCAGGGGATATTCGACCGAAATTACGGCGCTCGATAGCGGCCGCTGCGCGCGCTGCGGGGCCGCCCTAAAAATCAGGATGTAAATCCGCCAAATGCCGAACAAGGCTAAGGCCCCATGCGGGAGCGCGAATGGGAAAGATAAGGGAAAGCCTGCGTAAGATATCCGACCATTGCCACGAGATTCCGCCGTCCTCCCGGAAAGGGATGCTTGCGCCGGCGCGGATTTACGGCGGCGACGCGCTTTTAAAATCGATGGACGATGCCGTTTTCGAACAGGCCGCAAACGTGGCCATGCTCCCGGGCATACAAAAATACGCACTCTGCATGCCCGACGGCCACTCGGGCTACGGTTTTCCGATAGGCGGGGTGGCCGCCGTAGACCCGGAGGACGGCGGTGTAATATCCCCGGGCGGCATAGGCTTCGACATCAACTGCGGCATACGGCTCATGGCGACCTCGCTTACGCTTTCCGAGATAGAGAAGGAGATTCCCGCGCTGGTAGACCGACTGTTCGCCAGGGTGCCATCTGGCGTGGGGGCGACCGGGGAGGTTGCCCTTAAAGGCTCGAGGCTCGAAGAGGCCATGACAAAGGGGGCTCTCTGGGCCGTCCAGAACGGCTATGGTGAGCCCGAGGACCTGGAATACTGCGAGGAGAATGGCCGTATGGAAGGGGCGGACCCCGACGCTGTATCGCTGAGGGCCCGCGAGCGCGGAAAAAACCAGATCGGCACACTCGGTTCGGGCAACCATTTTCTCGAGATTCAGGTGGCCGAAAGCTCCGGAATTATCGATGCGAACAGGGCGCATGCGTTCGGCATAGACCGAGAAGACCAGATAATGGTGATGATACACTCCGGGAGCCGGGCGACGGGGCACCAGATCGCGACCGACTACCTGCGCCTCTTCCTTTCGGCCCAGCACCGCTATGGGCTGAACCTGCCCGACCGCGAACTGGCCAGCGCACCGTTTCATTCCGATGAGGGCAGGGCGTATTTCGGCGCCATGAACTGCGCCATCAACATCGCGTTTCTAAACCGCCAGCTCATTATGCACAGTGTGCGCGAAGTCTTCGCCGATCATTTTAAAAAAAGCCCGCGCGAGCTCGGATTGCGCCTGATATATGACGTTTGCCACAACACCGCCAAGCTCGAACATCACGAAATTGACGGAAAGACGCGAAGGCTTCTCGTCCATCGAAAGGGAGCGACACGCGCCTTCGGCCCCGGCATGAAGGGCATACCCGGCCGGTATACACAGCACGGGCAGCCGGTAATCGTGGGGGGAAGCATGGAATCGGGTTCGTACCTGTGCGCCGGCACGGCTTCCGCGGCCGAGACTTTTTATTCGACGGTCCATGGAAGCGGAAGGGCCATGTCGCGTACGCAGGCCAGGAAGGCGTTCAACGGGCGCGAATTGCAGCAAAGCTTGGGAAGCCGCGGAATACATGTCCGGACCGCCTCGTTTTCCGGCCTTGCGGAGGAGGCCGGAGGCGCGTACAAGGACATCGACGCGGTGGTGGGCGCGGCCTCCGCAGCCGGGCTTTCCGTACCCGTCGCGAGATTGAAACCGGTCGGAAACGTCAAGGGATAGGCCGTGGCCTACGAACGGATTGACGATATCACCAGGGCCGATGTCGCCTTCAAGATAAGCGCCGGGAACCCCGGCGCCCTCTTTGTAGAGGCCGGCGCCGCGCTGTGGGCCGCAATGTTGGAAGACATGGGACCTTCTTCGGGCGCCCCTCCAATGAGATTCGAACTCCAGGCCGAATCGATCGAGGCCCTGCTGCATCTGTTTCTGGACGAGCTTCTGTACCACAAGGATGCCGAAGGCCTCATTGTCGTCCCCTCCGCGGCCGAGGTGGAGCTCGGCGCCGCCGACGCCATCGTGCGCTGCGATGCACTTGCCGAAAGAATCGATCCGGCGGTCCACCGCTTCGTAGTGGACGTAAAGGCGGTCACCATGCACAGGTTCTCGGTGCGGCGCGAGGGCGGCATCTGGACCGCGACCGTCGTGTTCGACGTATAGACGGCGGCGCCTCCGGCGCCCTCTTTCGCTGATGCAACACAAAGTATTGACAGAACGCTATTATTTTTGGAATCTGGCGGCATCCCCATTCGGTTCCGACGGGTCAAAGGTGAAAGGAGATACTTTATGGCAATGATTATTGACGGAAAACAGATCGCCTCCGAGATACGGGAGGAAATAAAAAGCGAGGCGGCCGCCCTCAAGGAGAGGTACGGCGCTGTCCCTGGACTTGCGGTGGTACTGGTGGGCGATGACCCGGCTTCGGCCGTGTACGTCCGGAACAAGGGCAGGGCCTGCGAAGAGGTCGGCTTTGCGTCGTTTCAGCACACGCTTCCGGCGGACACACCCATGCGGGAGCTGGTGTCCTTAGTGGACGAACTCAATGCCCGTAGCGATGTGGACGGCATACTGGTCCAGCTTCCCCTGCCGGGGCACATGGACGAATCCGCCATCATCGACCGCATCGATCCCGGAAAGGACGTCGACGCCTTCCATCCGGCGAATGTCGGAAAAATCCTAATAGGCGACGAGAAGGGCTTCCTGCCCTGTACGCCCCAGGGGTGCAAGGTCCTCATAAACAGGGCCGTGCCGGACCTCAAGGGCAGGCACCTGGTTGTGGTGGGGCGCAGCAACATAGTCGGAAAACCCATGGCCGCCATGATGCTCCAGAAGAAAAAGGACGCCGACTGCGTGGTAACGGTCTGCCATACGGCCGCCCCCGACATATCGTATTATACGCGCCAGGCCGATATACTCGTGGTGGCGGCGGGAAGGCCCAATACCATAACCGGCCCAATGGTAAAGGAGGGCGTGGTGGTCATCGACGTGGGCATGAACCGCATAGCGCATCCCGACGACCCCTCGAAGACGAAACTGGTGGGCGACGTAAAGTTCGACGAAGTCGAAAAGCTCGCATCGGCCATAACCCCCGTGCCCGGGGGTGTGGGACCCATGACCATAGCCATGCTGCTCTCCAACACGCTTAAGGCCTTCAGGATGCACCGGGAAGGATCGTAGATATATGGAGTCTCATGCTTCCTGAAAGCGACGATGGCATCGTCGCCCGTACGAGACGATGGCATCGTCGCCGCGATCCCACAAAAAACCCCGCTTATAAGCGGGGTTTTTTCGTTTCACTGAGAGAAGCTCAGGCGGTCGCCTCGCCCTCGCCGTGGCCGCCCTTTTCAAGATGCGGGAAGAGCGGGAAGAAGCGCGCGAAAGCCATATAGATGAGGGTCATGCAGGCCAGCGAGCCGAGGAATATGAACCACTCCTGTACCGTCGGGTTATATGCGGTGAAGCCCTTCCAGGAGAAATTCGGCACCGAGAAACCATGCAGCACGGCCTCGACCTTGCTAAGTGAGATAGCGGCGACCCCGGAAACAAGACCCGCGAAGTGGAGTTTTTCCTGCTCCCGGAGTTTCTTGACGTTAAAGATGACTATAGGGACGAGGCAGAGGAGTAACTCCCCGATAACGACCCACCAGCCGTAATAACCGCCAAGAATATCCGCGTAACTACGGTCGGCGAGCGGTGCGTATGTATTGAACAGGCTGTAGAGGTCGTATCCCCTGAATATGAGATAGAACACGAACATCACGCCCGATATGCGCGCCAGGGTCATGAAGCTCTCCTTCGGGGCGACCTCCTTCTTCATGATCCTGCCCGCGATCTTCGGTATGAGCATCATGAAGGATGTGCCCCCGGCGGTCGCCGCCACGATTGCCAGGAAGAAATAATGCGGGCGGAACCAGCCCGGCTTGGCGTACAGAACGCCCCACATGCCGCCTCCCAGGGAGCCCTGGTGAAAGAACGAGAGGAAGGTGCCGACCGCGGCCATGATCCACATGAGCTTGTGGAGGTAGTGCCCGAAGTAATGGAAGAATGGTATCTTGTCGACGATCTTGTGTTTCAGCGGAATGGGGATAAGCTCGACGCACAGCACGAGGAAGTAAAAGGTCAGACACCATACAACTTCCGTCAGCATCGACTGCGGCATGAGGCCCGGGCCCCAGTTGGGGTAGGAATAGCCGAACCATGCCCTCAGGGGCTGGCCGATGTCGAACACCAGCAGTATGAAGGTGAACAGATAGCACATGAATCCCAGGAGAACGGTAGAGTTGATGAGCGGTTCGAGCTTGTCCACCCTGAGAATGTAGAGGAAGAAGCCGGTAAAGAAGGCCCCGCCCCCAAGCGCCACAAGCCCCAGGTCTCCGATGATCCAGATGCCCATGGCGAAATTATTGTTCATGTCGGTGTATCCCAGTCCCCAGAACAGGATCTGGATTGCGAAGATGCCGAAAAGCGCGACCAGCCCGAAGAGGACGGCCAGGGCGATCCGCATGTTCTTCGAGTAGCTGTTCCACTCGTTTTTAATCCATTCAATTACGTTCTTCACGGTCGATCTCCTTGTGGTCCTCTTAGGATTTCTTGAATCCGCTCAGTTTTTCCCTGAGCCACTGGTCGCTGGTCAGATACCACACCTTGGGGTTCGGATAATTTTTTATCTTTGTCCGGCGCTCATATTCCGCCGGGTTTGTGTCCCTCAGCGCGTCGATGGAGTGAACAAGGCGGACGGCTCGCGGGTCGCGCTTTAGCTTCTCCTCGTATACGGGCGACTGCGGGTCCTTTAGGTCGCCGAATACCATGGCCCCGGTAGGACAGGCCGCTACGCAGGCGGGCGTGTACTGGACGGCGTTTATATCGGTGACGCCTTTAGCGATAAGCCTGTCTCGCTCGCGCTTCCAGATGTGGCTGCAGAAGGTGCACTTGACCACGGTGCCGCGCGAAGCGATCGATACGTCGGGGTTCAGGCCCTCCTTAAAGCTCCCTTCGTAGCGGGGCTTCCACCAGTTGAAGACGCGCGCCTCGTAGGGGCAGGAGGCCTGGCAGTACCTGCAGCCGATGCAACGGGACCATATCTGGCTCACCACGCCGTCGTCGCCTACGTCGGTCGCCACGACCGGGCATACCGAAACGCAGGGAGGCTGGGGATCGTCGGGATCGTTTCCGGCGCACTGCATGCACATCTTGGGGAGGTAGGCGACCTTTACGTCGCCGAACTTCGCGTCCCTGTCGTTGTCGTTCGTAACCTTCATTAGGTCGAGAAATACCACACGCTTGGGAAGATCGGAATCGTCGTCGAAGATCGGCATATTGTTTTCCTGGCTGCAGGCTACCTGACAGGCCCCGCATCCGGTGCATTTATCGAGATCTATGGCCATGCCCCACAGCCGCTTCATGTCGCTTACCTTCTTTTTTGGCGCTACGTGACCGCTCATTGATCATCACCTCGTTAGCTGATTTTTACCCTGGTAAACCACCAGTCGGCGGCACCGGATATGGGATCTATATCATCGGACATTATTTCCTTCGCGTTGACGCCCTTGTCCCCGGCGTATTTGGTATAGAACTCGTGGCCGAATCCAAGCGGAATCGCCACCGCGCCGGGAGCGACCGTCTTCGTGATGTGGACCTTCACGCTGCCTATCTCGCCCCGCGAAGACTCGATATCGATCCTCGAGCCTTCCGAAACGCCCTCCTGTTTCGCCGTGTCCGGGTTCATCATCACCCACAGCTTGCTGCCGGTCAGGGTAAGGCCGTCGAGGCCCTTCAGTACATAGGGAAGCGCCATCCCGTCGCCGTCGCCCACCATGGGCGCCTCGACGGGGACCAGCGCGAGCGGATATTTCTTGTCGCCGATTTTCTTTGCGAATCCGGCAAGATAGTCCTTTAAGAGCCCGACCGGAAAAGCGAAGTTTCCGGCGCCCCTCAGGTTAAGCCTGCCGATGAGCGGATATACGTCCTTGAAGGATTTCCACGGGAGAGCGTTTTCGAGTCCCTTGACCGCCCCGGCTATCGAGAGCAGGGCGTCCACGGGGTGCATCGACTTGAAGCGCGCTTCGATCGGTTCCCCCTCTATGGACGAGATGGTTGGAAGCACATAGTCGGCGTAGGCGGCGGAGTCGTTAAGCAGAGGCATGAGGGCCACCACCATCCCGTCCTTTTTCATCTTGTCGGCGAGCGTCTTTCCGTAAACGCTGCGGTGGACCGGGTTGGCATCGTTAATGAAGAGAAGCCCGGCCGAGCCGTTTTTAATGAAGTCGTCCAGGCCCTTCGCGGCCTGCGCGTTAAGGGCCACATCGCCGAGGCCGGAGTAATCGGCAAGCATCACGCCTCCCCGGCGGCCGAGGCTTCCCACCATGCTGTTGAGCGCCTGGATGGCGGCGAACTCCACGGAGGACGAGGAAACGGCCGAGGCCCCTCTGCCGGCCACCGCAATGGGATTGCGCGCCCTGGCGAACTCGGCGGCGATCTCCTTTATCGCGTCCACGCCCACGCCGGTAATCTCAGCCACGCGCTCGGGGGTGTAGTCGTTTATCACGATCTGCGACCACTGGGCGAAATTGGCCCCGGCCGAGCGGCGCCCCATGGCTATAAGCTGGTTGGCTATTCCGAGGGCCAGGACCGTTTCGGTTCCGGCGTTCAGCGGCACCCACCTGTCGGCGACCGATGCGCTTCGTGTACAGACTGTGTCGATCTGCACGTACCGCGCTCCGCGTCTCTTCCAGTCCACGAAGGCCCTGTTCATCCTGCCCGGATCGCCGCCCCAGCCCTCCACGAGCCGGGCGCCGAAACTGAGGATGAAGTCGGCGTTTTCGAAATCGTAATATATCGAGGCGGACTGTCCCTGGGTTAGGCCCGAAGCGGCCGCCGAAAGGCTCGAATAGCAGGGCTCGGAGTACACGTTGGGGCTCCCGGCGGATTTGACGAGGCGCTTAAGCACCTCGGCCGAGGCGAAGGCGCCCGCGCCGTTTATCGCGGCGATCTCGGCGGCCTTGCCGCCCGAGCGCAGCTCGTCGATTTTCGCGGCTATATCCTTTATGGCCTCCTCCCAACTGACGGGCGCAAACTTGCCGGAGCCTTTTTTGCCCGCACGCTTAAGCGGGCTTTTTAAACGCTCGGGATGATAAAGCATCTGAATGGCGAGCTGCGGCCTGTAGCATCCGTTATTCGCTGTTTCCACCTTTACCGCCCGGTTCCCTATCATGCGGACCGAGATGGGGCAGGCGCTCGGGCAGAGCAGGCACTTGCCCTGCAGGTATGATTCTTCGCCCGGGGCGGGCACATGCTGGTCCTGGGTCCACTCCACCAGCCATTGGAGGCCGAGGAAGGGCGCTCCCGAGAAAACCGTACCTACCGCGGCTCCCGCCACGGCGCCGCCTGCCATCAATATGACTTCGCGTCTTTCAAGCTTTTCCATGGGTTAAATTGCTCCTCGTTCGATATTTGATCGTGGCGCGGCCGTTAGTTCAATCGTGACAGACCGCACAGGCGTTGCTGATTCCAAGTGAGGTGTGGCAGTCCATGCACTGGCCCATCGGCATCTTGCCCTTTATTTTCGCCGTCGTCATCGAATTGGCCTTGTCGCCATGGCACGAGGCGCATCGCGCCGTCTTGTTGTTCTTCATGACGGCCATGTGGCTGAAGTACACCAGATCGGGCTGCTTGGCCCACGCGGTCCAGGGCTTGTCGGTGTCCTTGAAGTCCTTAAAGAAGTCCTTCTCCTTGGCCGTGTCGCCGTCGTGGCACATCTTGCAGTCGCCGACTGTGGGAAGCCCCTTGAACCGGCCCCCCTCGTAGAAACCGTGGCAGAGCTCGCAGTCGGAGGCATCGTACTTGGTTACATGGGATTTGTGGTTGAAAGGAAGGCGTTTCTCGGCCCGCAGGTTCATCGCGCTGTCGCAGGCGGACTGAAACACTATGAACGAACCGTACGTAAATACAACAAAGGGAAGGAAGAAAAGCATCAATGATCGTAGCCGTTTCACACGCTGTCTCCTTTATCATGAAAGATGACGCCGGCGGCCTGGGAGGCGGCCTGCTTCAAGTTGAATATGAAAAAGAACATGAATTATTAAGGAAAATTGGGCCATCGAGCCTTTTTCCGATATTCGCGCCCGGAGGGGTTATGTCAACAAAAATATGTCGAAAAGGGCTAAAAAGGGAAGGGCCGGCGCCGCCAAGGCGCCCTGGGAAGGTTCACTCGAACGGGGATTGTTCCATAGAAAGTCAAGGGATGCTGGTGATGTCTGGGCCGGTGGGGGCTCCGTTTTTATGCCCGAAGGCTTCGAGTCGCCGCCGTCCCATGCGGGTCATCAGCGACCCATAAGCTCCCTGGCTTTGGCAACGCCCGAAACCGCGTCCGGGGCGTAGTGCGCCCCAATGCCGCGCGCGTACTCCTCGTTTACGACCGCGCCGCCTATAAGGAGCTTCGCGCCCAGCCCCCCGGAGCGGACCAGCTCCGCGACGGCGCGCATCTCGCTCATGGTCGTGGTAAGAAGCGAGCTCAGACAGACGATGTCCGCGTCCAGCCTCTTCGCGGCGGCGACCACCTCCTCGGAGGGCACGTCCTTGCCCAGGTCGGTGACCTCGAATCCGTGGTTCTCGAGCATCATGGCCACAATGTTCTTGCCTATGTCGTGTACGTCGCCGCGCACCGTGCAGATTACCACCCTGCCAAGCTTCCGCGAGGAGGCGGTGGAGAGCAAAGGCTTGAGGAGCGCGAAGCCCTTTTTCATGGCATTGGCGGAGGCTATCATCTGCGGAAGAAAGTACTCCCCCGTGGAGTAGAGCTCGCCGACGCGCTCCAGCCCTTTAATTAGTCCCTCGTTCATGATGAGGTCCGGGGCATGCTCTTTGAGGGCGGCCTCCACGGCCGGGGCGATGGCGTCGCTGTCGCCATCCACCACCATGGAATGGATAGTTTCGATGGGGCCAGAATGTTCGGCCCGTTTGGCCGGCTTCGCTTCCGCATCGGTCTCTCTTCCGCTCACAAAGGCTATATAGCGCACCGCGCCGGGGTCCTTGCCTGTTAAAAAGTCGAGTGCGTGCCTCTCCTCGGCCGAATAGCCTGCTTCTGCCGTCAGCGCCGAGGGGTTCACTATGGCCGCGGAGAGGCCCTTTTCGCGAGCAAGGCGCAGAAAGACGTTGTTGATGTGCCTGCGCGCCGGCAGGCCGAAGGAGATGTTGCTCAGCCCGATGCTCGTCTTTATCCCCATCTTCGCGAAGTGCTCTATCACCTTGAGGGTCTCGAGCGCGGCGCCGGGCTCGGCGCTTTCGGTAAGGATGAGCGGGTCGATAAAGACACGCTCCGGGGCTATGCCTCGCCGCTCGAGCTCCCCGATAAGGCGTTCGCCGATCGCGATGCGCCTGTCGGCCTCGCGGTGGATGCCGCTCTCGTCCATGCAGAGGGCCACGGTGAAGAAGCCGTAGCGCCGCACGAGGAGCGCGACCGAGTCGAGGCTTTTCGCCTTTCCGCTTATGGAGTTCACTATGCCGGAGCCGGGATAGAGCGATAGGGCCGCCTCGAGCACCTCCGGGTTGTCGGAGTCGATCATAAGCGGCGTCTTGACCGTTGAGGAGAGTATGCGGAGGCACTCGCGCATGGCCGCCGGTTCGTCGATGCCCGGGACGCCCACGTTGATGTCGAGCGCGTGAGCCCCCTCGTCCACCTGCTTGCGCGATTCCTCACGGAGAAAGGCGAACTGCCCGGCCTTAAGCTCCTCGGCGAACTTTTTGCGCGCGGTGGGATTGAGCCGCTCGCCGATGACCATAAGCCCCTCGTGCGCGCGGGTGTCGATCGCCGCAAAGCGGCTCGTGATATACGAAAAACTCTTTGCGCCGCGGGAAACCGGCCCGGAAAGCCCCGCGAGGCGCGTTTTGAGAGCGCAGATATGGTCGGGCGTGGTGCCGCAGCAGCCGCCGATGATTTTTATGCCGAGCCCGGCGAGCTCCGCCGACAGCTCAGCGAAGCGCTCCGGCGAGAGCGAATAGACTGTTACTCCGTCGCGTATCTCGGGAAGGCCGGCGTTCGCCCACACGCTAAGCGGAGCGCCGATTCCGCGCAGAACGCCGATGTGCTCCCGGTACAGCCCGACGAGCCCGTCGGGCCCCATGCTGCAGTTCGCGCCGACCGCGTCCGCGCCGGCCTGCGCGAGAGAGGCCAGCGCCGCGAGCATGCCGGTGCCGCTTATGGTCTTTCCGTTCTCCTCGAAGGTCATGCTGGCGATTACGGGGAGGTCGGCCGCGTCTTTAGCCGCGCGGAGCGCCGTTTTGGCCTCCAAAAGATCGCTCATGGTCTCGATGATGAAGAGGTCCACGCCGCCCTCGGCCAATCCGCGCGCCTGTTCGGCGAAGGACTCGTAGAGCTCGTCCACGCGCGTCTCGCCCAGGGGCTCGGCGAGCCTTCCGGAGGGGCCGATGGAGCCGGCCGTAAACACTCCCATAGGAGCGGCCACGGAGCGCGCGAGCTGTGCCGCCGCGCGGTTGATCTCGCGGCAGCGCCCGGCCAGGCCGTACTCGGCGAGCTTCAAGCGGCTCCCGCCGAAGGAGTTGGTCTCTATAATGTCGGCCCCGCACGAGGCGTAGGCCCGGTACACGCGCTCTATGACGTCGGGCCGCTCCAGGTTGAGGAGCTCCACGCATCCCCGGTAATCGGGCAGATGACGGAAGAGCTCGGTTCCCATGGCCCCGTCGAGTACCAGGGGGTCGGCGTCGTGGAGTCGGTCGATAAAGTTCATCGCGTGGCGTTCCGGTAAAATGAAATTTCCCGCGCTCGGTCGCGGGAGGGTGGGCAGTATGCGCCATGCGGGCGCGTGAGGTCAATTGTTTTATCGGGCTCAGTCGTACTCGTATGCGCCGATGGACCAGGGGACGGTGCGGGGGTTTTTGTCCTTGTCATCATCGAAAAAACCGGCGAGATCGGCGCCGCCCTGCCGTATCGACAGGGGCGGGTAGAGTATCCGGAAATCGGCGCTGAGTGTGACACTGACCGAAATATTGTGCTCGGTGAGGTTTCCCGCGATAACCGTGTAGCCGGGAATGTTCAGATAGTTATAATCGACGATATCCATAGCAGGGTCGTCGTTGCGATAGAGGGAATCGCACGAGAAAATGTTGTTGTTGGTCAGAATAAAAGGGCTTGATCCTGCGGGGTTTCCCTCCGTGATCCCTATGCGCTCGGGCGCTGTCCCCGATATAAAGATGATGTTGTTTCTTATCAACGGGGCGGCGTTGAATATGCGGATTCCATACGAGCCGGTGTCCGCCGTGCCGCCGTCAATGGTGTTGTTGTAAATCGACGCGTCAGCGTTTGAAGCGAGGTCGATGCCATAGGAATAATCCGTGTCCGTTCCTCCTCCGCCCCAAATGGTATTGTTGAAGATTTTAATCGGCGAGTTGATCGCGTAAACGGCTGCAGAAATCACGGTACCGTATCCCGCCCGTATGTCATTACCCACAAGAAAAAACGCACAAACCTCACTGTACACACCCCAGCTTTGTTGCGCGTCACCGCCTTCGATGCGATTGTATCCGATGCCGGGTCCGGCTCCGTTCCGGTTGTGCACCCCGCGCGATATGGAGGCGCTCGGACCGCCGTTGATGAGGTTTCCGGCGATTATCGGGTTAGTCCCCGAGTCGCCGTTGTATATGCCGATCGAACTGTTAAACGAGGTGTCGGTCGATCCGTAAATAACGTTGCCCACAATGACGGGGCTCGCCCCGGAGGCATTCCATATTCCGTAAGCGTCCATTGGCGCATCTTCCCCGCCGGATATGATGTTGAATTGTATGGTGGGGGATGAGTTGGAGTTGTATATGCCGACGGAGCTGCCCGACGGGCCATAACCGACTATTGTATTGTTAGCTATCCGCGGATTGGATTGAGCGTCGTTTCTGAACGCCATTTTTCCCCGAATAAAAAAGCCCTCGATTTCGGTCGCCGAGGTGATGGGTCCGGTTCCAGTGACGGTATCGCCGGATTCTATCCGCGTGTGGTAGGGGCTCCCTTCCGCGCGCGCCGCGGGCGTTATGGCGCGGTCGGTCCAGTAGCCCTGTCGGTACCCGCCGAAAAGCGCAATACCCTCCTGCAGCGTTATCGCCTCAGGGTAGACCCCCGCGGCAACGAAAACCGCGTGAAGGCCGTTCGCCGCAGCCTGTGTTATCCCGTTCTGAATGGTCTGGTAGGGACTGCCCGGGCTCCCGTCGCCGGTAGTGTCGCTTCCGGTCGTGCTCACGTAGATCCCGACGGGGAAGGATGGCGGAAGCGAGCCCGATGACGATCCGCCTTTAAGCTCGTTCCAGTAGTTCTCGCCGCCGCATGAGCCTGTCATCACCGCTGTCGCGAGAGCGAGGATCAGAAATGATCGTTTGTACCGTGCGGTGAGTTTCATAATGGGTTTCTGCCGTTGTGCCTTACAGGAAGTCCGGCACGGTGGCCGATAGCGTTCTGGGATATCCCGCCGGCGAACCGCTCTGAAGTGTCGTCAGATCGCCGGTATGATGAAGCAAGTCGCAATCGATATCGGCCCTTATGTGAAGCGCATTCTCCGCGTTCAGATCTTCCGGATCCGTAATGAACGCGAGCACTTGTGCGTTATCGGTCGCGTCCACCCGGTTATCTCCCGAAAGCACATCGCCCATCAACCGCGCGAAGACGCGCTGGCTGAGCTCTACGCCGCTGTTATTTTTCAGCCGTATCCGGTAGCGCGCGATATCGGTAAGGCCGAACACGGTAACGCGCACCTGCGTGTGCGCTGCGTTCATGCTGACGGAGAACGGTGGATCGCACACCGCGTCCGCGTTGTCGCGGCCGATAAAGTCGATATTCGCCGTGCTGATCGACGCCGGATCGACGGGCTCCGGGAGCACGGCAACTATGGTAATCATGCTCGCGTTTCGCGGTTCGGTGAACGTACCGTCCGCGGGGATCTCGAGCGGCAGCGAAACTCCCGCGTGCTGGACCACGGAATACCAGCGGACCTCCCTGTCGGCGCTATCGAGAATCTCCCCGAAATCCTGCACCTCGCATGAGACTGCAAACGCCGCCAGCATTAGCGGCAGAATAAGGGATTGACGAATGTGGGACAGTCGTATCGGTTTCATGACTCCTGGTAATACCGCGTAATTGTCGGATCA
>ERZ795061.301-NODE-301-length-51704-cov-8.521869_pt1 | contig 51704 bp, 42 predicted proteins | sample MGYA00375145_ERZ795061 | MGnify/ENA primary metagenome ERZ795061 (study PRJEB30190, sample SAMN05720144) | anaerobic digester metagenome | isolation source: active sludge of municipal wastewater-treating anaerobic digesters | place: USA | collected 2014-12-22 ... | reverse complement strand
GCCTCGAGGTACTGCATCCAGGATCCACCGCTTCACTGGAGAGCGACGCGTTCAAGGGCAGACTCATCGCCATGAAACCGGAGGACGTGCCGTACCTTTACTGGGCAGCCGCCGGCTGGATGGCCGCCTTCGCCTCGGACCCCTTTGACGTGAACATCGGAGTGGGCTTGAAAAATGCCGCCGCAATGATGGAAACCGCCCTGCGGCTGAACGAGTCATACAATGACGGAGCCATCCACGACTTTTTCATCCTTTACTACGGCTCCCTGCCCCAGTCAATGGGCGGAAGCGAGGAAAAGGCGCGGTATCATTTCAAAAAAGCCGTTGAAATATCCAGGGGCCTTACCGCGTCACCCTACGTCGCCCTGGCCTCTACCGTATCGGTCGGCAACCAGAACGTAAAGGAATTCATGGAGCTGCTCAACAAGGCCCTGGCCATCGACGTATCGAAAAAAACAGGGAACCGCCTCGCCAATATCATTTCACAGAGAAAGGCCCGGTGGCTCCTTGACCATAAAGACGACAAGTTCTTAACAGACACTAACGAAGGAGATAAATAAATGAAGCACATCAGAACAAGCATGCTTGCCTTTGCGATGGCGGCGGTGATGGCCGCGCCCCTCTTTTCAATGACCATCAAGGTGGGCAGCATCGCCCCGAGCGGGTCCCCCTGGGACAAGGCCCTTAAAAAGATCGCGGTGGAATGGAAAACCATATCGGGCGGCAAAATCGAAATGAAAATTTATCCGGGCGGCATCGTCGGCAACGAGCCCGACATGATCCGGAAAATGCGCATCGGCCAGCTACAGGCGGCCATATTCACCGGCATGGGCATGAGCTACATAGCCCCGGAAGTCTTTTCGCTGAGCCTGCCCTTCCTGGTGCGCAACGACAAGGAGCTCGATTACCTGATGAAAAGATCGACCCCCTATTTCGAAAAGCTCATCGCGAAGAAAGGGTTTTCAGTCGTGGTATGGTCCAAGGCCGGGTGGATCAATTTCTTTTCCACCAAGCCGGTGGTATACCCGCGGGACCTGAAGCCGCTCAAGCTGTCGGTGGCCGAGGGCGACGCGGAGCTGCTCCAGGCCTGGCGTGTCATGGGATACAACGCGATACCCCTGGCCACCAACGACCTGATGACGGCCCTGCAGAACGGCATGGTGGAGGCCTTCTATGCGCCGCCCCTGGTGGCCGCGTCCTTCCAGTGGTTCGGCATAGCCAAGCACATGTGCGGCATCCAGGTCGCACCGCTCATCGGCGGCATCGTGATAAGCAAGAAGACCTGGGACGAAATTCCCGCAGACATCAGGCCGAAGCTCGTCAAATCGGCCAGGCAGATCGTTGACGGCCTCTTCGCAGAGACCACTACCCTCGAAAAGAGCGCCATCGACACGATGCTGAAGCACGGCCTCAAGATCCACCCCGTGCCCGGAGACGGCGCCAAGCTCTGGGAAAAGGAGGCGCACAAAGGATGGGACGCCTATGTCGGTAAAACCTTTCCCGAGGAATTGCTGGAAAGATTGAAGGGATACCTCAAGGAATACCGCGAAAAATAATCAGCATGGGGGGTTATAAACACCATGCGAACCACTGATGATGATTTCCCAAAGGCACGGGTTTAAACTCGCGCCTTTTTTATTCCACCAAACTGGTCAGGATCGTTGACATGTGCGGCACATAGGTAATGACCAGCACCGTGAACAACAGCACGAAGAGAAACGGCAGTACCTGCCAGTAGATCCGTGTCAGGGGCTGCTTGAACCGGTACGACGCCATAAAGAGGTTCAGACCGATGGGAGGATGGCTGAAACCCAGCTCCAGGTTGGCCAGGAAAATTATACCCATGTGGACCGGATCAATTCCAAAGAGAGCCCCCAACGGGATAATGAGAGGCACAACCACCATGATCGCCGAGTATATATCCATGAAAAAGCCCACAATTAAAAGCCCCACGTTGAGCATCAAGAGGAAAAAATATTTATTATGCACATGGCTGCTGAACCATGCCGTGAGCTGCATGGGAATCTCGGCATCGACAATGTAATATGAAAGCCCCCGGGCATGGGCAAGGATTATCAGGATCCCCCCTATGATCGGCACGCAGTTGATGACGACCCTGCCCAGTTCCTTGAGCTTGTAGTCCCGGTGCACAACAAGGGTTATAAACAGGGAATACAGGACTGTAAGCGCAGCTGTTTCGACATGGGTGGCTAAACCGCTGAAATAGACGGCGATTATCATAACGGGAAGCATGAGCTCCCATATCCCTTCACGAATGGAGGATAGCGCCTCCTTGAAATCAAAGGGGTGCCGTTCGAGCTTGCCCCGCACCGCCACAAACACGCCCATGAGTGAAAGACAGACGACCATGAATAATCCGGGAATGATTCCTGCCAGAAAGAGCTTCTTAATGCTGACCTGCGCCACGACCCCGTATAGTATGATGGGAAGACTTGGCGGGAATAAAAGGCCGATGCTGCCCGAGACTATTAAAAGTCCGTAGGTGAAATTTTCGGAATACTTGCCGCTGTTTATGAGAAGGTATGAAAGAATCCCCCCCAGGGCAAGGATCGTTACGCCGGACGCCCCGGTAAAGGTGGTGAAAAACGCGCAGACCAGGACCACGGCTATGGCCATGCCGCCCGGCATCCAGCTGAAAAAAGCGCGGAAAAGCCGTATAAGACGTTCCCCCGCCTTGCTTTCGGAAAGGATGAAACCGGCCAGGGCAAAGAGGGGAATGGTCGGGATGGACTGATCGGTGAGCATGGTATAGGCTTCACTCGGAATGATTTCAAGCGAACCTCCTGAGCGCATAAAAAACAGGTAGGCAATCCCGCCCAGGACTATAAATATAGGCGTGTCGAGAAAGGCGAAGACCACCAGGATGATGATCAGGGGCAGCGACAGGGCCTGGATGATCCCGACCGTGGCGGTGATCACCGGCTGGAACGACTCAAGCACCGAAGTCGAAAAGGCACCGATAATGGTGCCGATCTGCGAAAGCGACAGGAACGTGCCCACCAGGACGCCAGCGCCCGCGATGACCTTCTGCACCCTGCTCCCCGGAAGGGTCGTTATAAACCTGACCGCGATGATGGCGTAACCGATCGGCATTATAATAGTGGCCAGCTGAATCGGAAAGAACCCGACTTTTTTCGCCGAATCGAAGCCGATGAGCACCAACGACAGGGCGTTCCACGCAAAGGCGATGCAGATCGTCGCCGAGATGAAGGAGCTCAGCGTTTTAAACCATATTTTCACCGAATCCTTCATGAGCTCGACGCCGGCAGCCAGGGAAAGGTGCTTTCTCTCCCGCGATGTAATCATGCCCCCGACGAAGGTAATCCAGAGTACCATGTGCTGAAGGTAATTGCTTGAATCGGGAATCCCTGTTTTGAAAAATATCCTGACCACCGCTTCAGAAGTAGGGATGAGTGCCAGCAGAAAGAGGAATATATACGTTGCGTAATCTTCGAGAAACAGTATAACCCGCGAAATGGCCTTCGCAATCATTGTCATGTCCTTGTCACAAAAATGGTATCCTCACCAAACAATAGATGAAGGTGAATCTGAAAAATCAAGAAATTAATTTCAAGACACAATCCGATTTTTGGGCCCGGCCTTTTTCTCCGACCCGGATTCACCGCGCCGGATCAGCCAGCAGGAGTGGATCCTCCTGTTTCTCTCAAAATCCCGGGGGATCGTATCCTCTGTTATGTCTTCCGCCGTCAGCCCGTTAAGGGCACCTGCATCCATCCTGAATTTAGTCCTGTTGGTGCTGAAAATGAGGGTACCCTCCGGCGCGAGGAGCCTCGCCGTGTCCCTGATGAGGTCCGCGTGGTCCCTCTGCACATCGAAGGTGCCGCGCATCCGCTTCGAGTTGGAGAAGGTGGGCGGATCGAGAAAGATAAGGTCAAACCTATCGCCGCATTTCCTGACCCATTCCCGGCAATCGGCCTGCTCCATGCGGTGCTTTACGCCCCGGATGCCGTTCAGCTCGAGGTTGCGCCTGGTCCAGTCCAGGTAGGTGGCCGAGAGGTCCACCGACACCGAGGACCGGGCCCCGCCCAGCACCGCATGGACCGTGGCCGCCCCCGTATAGCAGAAAAGGTTCAGGAACCTCTTCCCCGCCGCCATGGAGCCTATCAGTTCCCTGGTTATGCGATGATCGAGGAACAGGCCGGTGTCAATATAATCGGTAAGGTTGACCAGGAGCCGGCACTTCCCCTCGGTCACCTCGACCGGCTTCCCCTTCCCGTCCTGCTTTTCATACTGGCTCTGCCCCTTCTGTCTTCTCCTGACCTTAAGTATTACCCGGTCCTCCCCGACGCCGAGGACATCGGGCAGGACCGCGATAATGTCATTGAGCCTGGCCCCGGCCTTTGCCGCGTCCACGGAGGCAGGCGCGGCATACTCCTGCACATGGACCCAGTCGCCGTAGCGGTCAATGGCCACGGCATACTCCGGCAGGTCAGCGTCGTAGAGGCGGTAGCAGGATATCCCCTCCCGGGCGGCCCACTTTCCGACGGTGCGCATGTTCTTGCGGACGCGGTTGACGAAGGCATCGGCGCCGCGCTCCATGGCCCTCTCTATCTTTATCTGCCTTTTGCGCGAATCCAGGGCCTCGCGGTCGACAAAGCTTTCCCGCCCGATCCGGAACTGCAGGAGACGGCACTCCAGGGGCCCGTTATAGAAGACATTGGTCTTATGGGCCCGCAGGCCCATCCGCTTCCCGAGCTCAGGCTCGCCGGTAATGACCGCCGCCTGCCATCCGGGGAACTTCGATTTCAGGGTGTCGCCCAGTTCCTCGTACAGGGGGGCCAGTTCCCCGGCATCGCCCATCCTTTTCCCGTAGGGCGGGTTGGTCACGATGAGACCGTCAGTGATACCATCGGGAGGACCTGCGGAGCCGAGGAGCCTTTTTTCAAACTGGACGACGGGATCAACCCCGGCGCGCGCCGCGTTATGACGCGCCATTCTCAGCGATTCCCTATCGCTGTCAAAGCCAAGGCACCGTGGGGCATGGACAAGTCCCTGCTTCATCCTGGCCGCCGCCTCCTGGACCAGCTCATGCCACAGGGCTTCATCGTGGCCCAGCCAGCCCCGGAAGCCCCATCGCTGCCGGCCCAACCCGGGCGCTGCGTCCGCCGCGATGAGGGCGGCCTCGATCACCATGGTGCCCGACCCGCACATCGGATCAATGAAACCTCCGCCCGCCGAGGCAATGTCCGGCCACCCCGCCTTGAGGAGCAGGGCCGCGGCAAGGTTTTCTCTTATGGGAGCCGCTCCCTTCTCAAGGCGGTAGCCCCGGGCATGGAGTCCGCTTCCTGACAGGTCTATCCGCACTTCGAGGCCGTTCTTCGAGAGGTGGCAGTTGACCAAGAACCCGGGGGCCTTTGTATCAATTGACGGCCGTTTTCCCCGCCGCTCGCGGAGGCGGTCCACTACGGCATCCTTCACCAGCTGCGCGCCGTACATGGTGTTGTCGATGCCGGCGCCGGTTCCGCTGAAATCAACGGCCATGGTCGCCCCCGGCGCCGCCTGCTCCTCCCACGGGAACGACCGCACGGCGTCGTAGATATCGCCGCTCTTCTCCACCCTGTGCCCGGAGAGGACAAGATAGACCCTGCTGGCGGTCCGCGACCAGAGGCAGGCCTTCAGGGCATCCGAGAGGGTCCCGGTGAAATGGACGCCCCCGGCGGTGACTTTGCATGACGCGGCGCCCAGACGCCGCAGTTCATCCTCGAGGATTGGCTCCACCCCCCGCGGGGCTGATGCGAAAAGCTTATAGGGCTGCAATCGGTTCACTCGATGAGATTGTTGGAGATGACGTAATGGGTAAGCTCGGCATTGTTCTTCATGTTCATCTTTTCAAGGATGCGCTGCCGGTACGTGCTGATGGTCTTCACGCTCAGAAAAAGCTCCTTCGCTATTTCGGTGATGGTCTTGCCCGAGGCGATCATGCACATGACCTGGAACTCGCGGTCCGTGAGGTATTCATGGGGAGGCTTGCTCCGCGAGTCCGCAATGCTGTCGGCAAGCTGCTCGGCCAGGGACGCGCTGATGTACTTGCCGCCGGCGCACACCTTGCGGATCGCCTCCACGAGCCTTTCCGGCGCCGTTTCCTTGGTAATGTAGCCGGAGGCGCCTGCCCTGATCGTGCGCACGGCGTACTGCTCTTCAGGGTGCATGGACAGCACCAGGACCGGAAGCGATGGATGTTCCATCTTGAGCTGCTTGAGGATCTCCAGCCCGCTGCGTCCCGGCATCTTCATGTCGAGGAGGACCACGTCGTACCTTTTTTTTCTGAGTTTTTCCAGCAGTTCCTGGCCGTCGCCGGCTTCTCCGTCAACTGATAGCTCCGGATCGTCCGCTATTATCTGCTTCAGGCCGGCACGGACGATCTCGTGGTCATCGGCTATGATTATTCGCTTCATGAGTTTCCTCCGAGCGGGATATGGGCCGTTACGACCGTGCCCCTTCCGGGTTCGCCCTCGATGGCAATGGTGCCGCCGCAGGAGAGGGCGCGCTCCCTGATGCCGATAAGGCCGAGGGAACGGGCGCTGTTCGTTTCTTCACCGGTGATCCCCCTGCCGTTATCGCGTATGGTCAGCGTGAGGTCGTCCGCCTCAACGACCAGGTCGACGTCCACCGCCGTAGCATTAGCATGGCGTATGATATTTGTCAACGATTCCTGGACGATGCGGTAAATATTAATGGATACCTTTTCGTCGAGCCGCGGCTCCTCGGATCCCGCCGAAACGCGGCAGGCGATACCGCTCCGCTTCTCGAATTCGCCGGCATACCACTCGATGGCTGCCAGGAGGCCAATGTCATCGAGGAGGCCCGGCCGCAGTTCCCCGGATATCCTCCGGACGGTATTTATGGTCGCGTCGATCATCGATCCCATGGCCTCGGCGCGGGCGACGAGTTCGCCCTGCCCTTCCAGCCTGTTCTTGATCCATGACAGGTCAAGCTTCATTGCCGTGAGAGACTGTCCCAGGGCGTCATGGATCTCCCTCGCGATAGCGGTCCGCTCCTCCTCCCTCAGCGACTGAAGGTGCGTCGAAAGGCCGCGCAGTTCCTCCCGGGAGCCGGCAAGGTCCTCGAAGGTCTTCTTCCGTTCAATGACGATCCCCAGCCGCTCGGCAATGGCACCCAGGAGGTCACGGTCCTCCTTGGTAAAGACGTCCTCATCGACGCCGGACGGTCTTGCCGCATGGAATATCTCAATTGACCCGGCCTCCTTTCCGAACACCGTGAGAGCCGCCGCGAGGGACACGGCCCCCTGAACGAATTTAGGCGATTCGTACTCCCCGCCGTCGAACCTTATCCTGACCGAGACCAGGCCCGGGTTCTGAAACGCGGTGGGCACGACCTCCGCGGTCTGCAGGAACATTTCTTCGAGGGGCGTCTTGATGTTCCCGGAAATGGTGGCGAGGCGGTAGAGGCAGTTAAGCTCCTTGACCCGTTTGATCTTTTCATGGAACAGCACGTCCCGCACCCGCTCCAGGCGCTTTTCCACCGTCACGTCCCGGATGATACCCTGGCAAAGGAAACCAGTTCCCTGGCCGGTCACAATCCTCGTCAGGGTCAGCAGGCACTCCGATTCCGTGCCGTCGCTCTTCCGGAGGCGGACCGACCGGTTCTCCACGCAGTCACATCCATGGATGTCGGCAAGGAGCCGCTCTCCCTCGGTGCGCAGGATAAACAGATCAAGGATGGACATACCCTTCAGACGTTCGATCTCATACCCGGCAAGGACCTTCATGGCCGGATTCACATCGGTTATGGTGCCGTCCGCGGAAGATATGAAAATGGCATCGGGGGACTGTTCGAAGAGGGCCCGGTATTTTGTCTCGCTGTCCCTCATGCGGCGGTCGATCCAGTTGCGGTGCAGCGAGGTTTCTATAGTAGTGTAAAGCTCGCGTTCGTTGTAGGGCTTGACGATATAGCCGTACGGCTCGGTAATTTTCGCGCGGTTAAGCGATGATTCGTCAGACATGGCCGTGACGAAGATCACCGGCGCGTCGGAAATTGAACGCAGCTCCCATGCGGTATCGATACCGTCCATCTCCCCCTGGAGCTTGATGTCCATGATGATGAGGTCCGGCCTCAGGTGCGGCACCTTCACTATGCATTCGCTGCCTGAGAGGGCCTCGCCGACCACGATGTACCCGAGTTTTTCAAGGACGGCGGTCAGGGCCAACGCCTCGACGGCTTCATCTTCGACTATGAATATTTTCGTCGGCTCCATGAATGTTCTATACTAATGATTCTTGTTTTGGTCAATGAAAAAAATGCTGCCTGTTTCCGGAATATGGAGCGTCAGAAAAAAGCCTCCGGGCCTGCGGGACTCGGACAAAAAAATGAAGACTCAGACAGTCCTCGGCCCTTCGGCTCTTTTTTCTGACGCATTTCCCGTGAAGCCGGTTACGCTCTAACTCATGAAGCCTTAGTGCGGTATTTAAGGAAGGAGAAAATCTTTCTGGATTTAAGATAGTCCGGATCATACATCCGGTCAAAGGCCTCGCGCTCGAAGATTATATTCCGGTAGGCATCGTGCCACGAAAGGCCGCGCAGGCGTCCCGCTATAAAGGATACGGCGTACCACAGGGCGAACACGACCAGGAGGAGCTCAACCTGCTGCCTGATATGTATTTTTTCATGGTTTATCGTCACGGTTGCCTCGGCCGTTCCGCGGATCTCTTTCCTGAGGATGATAAAGGGAAACAGCGTCAGTCCGGTGATATCATGGAACCAGGGGACCAGGAACCGTATCAGGCGTGTGCTGAAGATGACGATCATGATTATTGCGGCAATACCCGCGGGAAAGACTCGCCGGTCTTGGGACATCCGGCAATTATAAGGAGCCGCAGCCTGTCGAGGGACTTGCACTCGTTCTTGCGGCATTTTCCGTCGTTATCGACATGGACGTAGTTCTTCTTATAGCCGTCAAGGGACTGGTACAGCTCTATGCGCCTCTTGCGGTACTCGTTCATCTCCCTTTTTTTCTTGGCGCGCGCCTGGGTGCTCAGATTGTACCATTTTGCGGTTGAAGGTTTCAACTCGTCATTTTCCGTGAGGCATTTTTCGGACATGCTGTCAATTCTGGCCTGGCTCCACCTGCCCCCCATCGTCATGCAGGACGCCAGGAAGATCATGGCCAGCACCGCGGAAATCATTACTCTTTTCATTATATGTTCCTCTCATTTTGAAGGAACTTCATGATGACATATTCTAAAGCCGCCCCATCAATCGATTCCGACATTGACGTTATAAATAAAACCTCTGCAGAGATGTTTCAGTCAATCTTTTTTTAACTGTCCCGGTATCGACTCCGTTCAAGGTCAGTCACTGCGGCATTCATGCGAATCTTTTTTTTTCACTTGAACACTGTAAATACCTAGACTCCCATGAATCAGCGATAATTTTCAAGGAAAAAATAACAGCATGAATAACGTGTTGATAAAAAACCCTCCCGCAAGGGCTAAATAATATACCGTTATGCTTTATTGCAGTGACATGATCAATATTTTTTTAAAAATATTTGTAAAAATATTTGACGATCACAAAATTATTTTATAATTTCTTAAGGTTTAACCAAAGATGGGGTACTAAAAATTCTGGCCCCATGTGGGGCATGAGGCCAGGACCGGGTTTCCCCGGAGATTGACATTAACATTATGTAACATCAGAAAGAATGTAATAAACAAAACAATAAATGTCAATCAAACCCCCAAAATATTTCATGGTTTATATGGAGGTTTTGATATGAAGAGAGAAAAAGCATCAAACAAGGCCAACAAGATCGAGCAGGAGATAGTCCGGAAAGAACGGCTGGCCAGGGACGCGAAAAACAAGGGAATGCATGCCGTGTACAGCAATTACGTCATGGATATTTCCGTACTTAAAGCCGAGCTTCAGAAACTGTCCACCGGCCCGATGAAAAGCGCCAACTAGAGCCTTGGTACGAAGTCATGAGGGCTGGGCCCCGGTCCGGCCCTTCTGGTTTTGCCGGCGGTACGTGCACAGCAGCGACTGACGCCGCCCGAGGCCCCATCAAGTATCCAGCCTTACATCATTTTCTTTAAAGCATTCAAAATGGCGGGAAGGGCTTCCCCCGTCTTCATCGGAATATATACATCGGTGATGTCGCTGAAGGCATTTTCATTGGGATTGACGACGATGATATCAGCGAACTGCTTTTTCGTTTCAAAGGGGATCTCCGCCGCGGGATACACGACCCCGGAAGTCCCCAGCACCATCAGCACGTCGCAGCTGCGGGCGGCGGCAAAGGCGGGAGGCAGCTCCTGCACCGCTTCGCCGAACATGACGACATCGGGCCTCATCAGCGAACCGCAGGCCTCGCAGCGGGGCACCAGTTCCAGCAGGGCCGGAAGCGTGAAAGCCGTGATCGCCGCCAGCCTTGCCCTGAGAGTTGAAACAAAGGGCTTCCGGTCGACCCTGATCTTTTTCCCGCACGAGATGCAGGCCAGGCGGAAGAGATTGCCGTGGACCTCGATGACCGCCCTGCTGCCGGCCTCCTGCTGAAGGTTGTCAATATTCTGGGTGATGATCCTCTTGAGGATCCCCATCTTCTCGAATTCAGCCAGGGCGCGGTGGCCCGGATTGAAGTCGGCTTTCTCAAACACATCGAGGAGCTCCATGAACACGGGGAGGATCCTGCCGGGGTTCTTATTTAAAACGGAGATCATTCCTTCCGGCGTCCCCACCTCCATCGGGTTGACACGCTCCCATATACCGCCCGGATCGCGGAACGTGGCTATGCCGCTCTCTTCCGATACGCCTGACCCGCAGAAAGCAACGGCATTCCTGGTTTTCATCAGCAATTCAGCGGCTCTGGATATCTCATTTAGGTACTGGTCCATGGGGGGCTGCCGGTAACAAAAATACGAAGCAATCAAAAATCTTCATTTGATACTATATCCGAATCCCTCCTCAGCCTGTCAAATAATTATTAATCCATTATTCAAACCCCTTCACGTACCGTCATGAAGGTGGAATGCCCGCGAGCATGACGAAGTGAAAAAAGATTGACTTTACCGATACCGCCTTCATTTTATCATAGACTACACATCGACAGGGGGAATATCATGCGTCCACTCAAGTACATCGTTATCATCCTTGTTCTTATAGTCCTTATCCCGCTCGGCTTTATTTACATGGCCCCGGAAAAGGCCACCGGCCTCATCCACAGTACCGGACACCTCATGTCCGGCGTCGCACGGCGCGAGATCACGCTGCCCGGCGGTCTCCGGTATGTGTATCTCGATGGAGGAAAAGGCGAACCGCTGATGCTCCTCCACGGCTTCGGCGCCGACAAGGAGAATTTCACCCTTATCGCCCGATACCTGACGCCGCGGTATCGGGTCATTATCCCCGACCATATCGGTTTCGGCGAATCGTCCCACCCGGCCGACGCTGATTATCGGACAGCCGCGCAGGCAAAGCGCCTCCATGCCCTGGCGCAGGCCCTCGGAATCAAGGAAATCCACCTGGGGGGAAGCTCCATGGGAGGCCATATAGCAATGGCCTACGCCTCCCTCTATCCGAAGGAAGTAAAGAGCCTCTGGCTCCTTGATCCGGGCGGAGTGTGGTCGGCACCGGAAAGCGAATTCAGAAAAATCATCCGCGAAACGGGGAAGAACCCCCTCATGGCGAGAAGCGAGCAGGAATTCGCCGAAACATTCAAGTTCGTTATGAACGATCCGCCGCCCATTCCCCGGCCGATGCTTGACGTGATGTCAAGGGAGCGCATCAGGAACTTTTCCCTGGAACAGCGCATTTTCAAGGAGCTTACCGGCGATTCGATCGAAAAGCGTATCAACGGATCAACGGTGCCCACCCTTATCGTGTTCGGCGACAAGGACCGTGCCATCAATCCGGCCACGGCGGAAATCCTCCATAAGCTCATGCCGAATTCGAGGGTTATCATGCTGCCCGGCATCGGCCACCTCCCCATGCTCGAGGCCACGGCGCGGTGCGCGGACGACTATCTGAAATTCCGCGGGTCGCTGTAATATCGGCGCCGCAGGGCAATAGCAATTTAAATTGTCATTGACTTGACAGTGGCGCTTAACCGGATATTTTTCAGGTTGTATGCGGAGTTAGTGTATACACAAACGGTAACAAAGACGCGCTTTCGCGCGCAAAACCATCAAGGAGCGGGCACAGGACCGGTTCACCTATGAAAAAAATAGCGTATTTTGATTCATCCCACGATATGCCCGAAGAGATCATCATGGCAGCGGGGTTTGTACCCTACAAGATATTCGGGGACGTCCATGCATCCAATGCCCCGGCCGACCAGTATCTGCAGGCATTCTTCTGCCCGGCGGCGCGGAGCTTTCTCACGGAAGCCCTTACCAGGTCTTCGGAGTGGGAGGGAATTATCGTGGCCCAGGGCTGCAACGCCACAAACCGCCATTATGACGTGTGGAAGCGCCACGTCAGCACGCCTTTCCTTCACTGGTTCAACGGCCCCATCAAGGACGACAGCATGGCCCTCCGTTTCATGAAGACGGAGCTGTGGCGCCTCATCGACACCCTCAACCGCCAGTACAAGGTCTCCATAACAGATGACATGATAGCGGCCGCCAGCAGGGAATCGAATGAAGTTAAGAAGAAACTCCAGAAATTATCGGCCCTGAGGAGCGAAAAGGACATTACCAACCGCGAATACCTCACGGTACTGATAAAAAGCATGACCCTCCCCAAAAAAGATGCCGTTGCCGCGATCGACGAGCTCATAGGCAGGGCCGAAAAGGGCGGGCCCATACCGAAAAACAAGATAAAGGTGCTGCTGACCGGCTCCGACGTGACGTACCCGGAGCTCATGGACCAGATCGACGAGTCCGGCTTCAGGGTCGTCCGTGACGACCTTTCCGTTGGCGAGCGTTATTACGCCACCCTCATCCCGGAAGACGGGAACCCCGTCGACGCCCTGGCGCGGTACTATCTTTCCATTCCGAAGCCGGCCACGAAGGTGGGGCTGAGGAGCAGGATCGAATACCTGGAGCGGGCCCTGTCCGATTCGGGCCTGGACACGGTCATATCACAGAACATAAAATTCTGCGAGCCCTTCGCGTACGACTCGGTACTGGTGAACGGCGAGCTTAAAGACAAGGGGATACGCATCCTCCACCTTGAGCGCGAATTCACGCCCGGGCCGGACCACCAGCTCATGAACCGTCTTGCCGCATTTTCAGAGATGTTATAACAGGTGAACACCATGAACCAGCAAACAACAGCACCGGCTTCCCTGGAAGCCCCCCAGATACGGATAGACACCCTTCCCCACGCCAAAAACCTCAAGTGGCCCATGCTATGGTACCTCCTGGTCGGGGAGCTCTACTCCATGCTCCCGTGGAAAAAGACCGCGTGGACCTGCGCCGGCTTCCCAGTGGAGCTCCTCTGGGGCTTTGACATCTTTCCCCTTCACCCGGAGAACATGGCGACCGTGGCGGCCGCCCAAAAGCAGTCCCAGCGCCTTATTGAGCACGCCGAAGGGATGGGATATTCCCGCGACCTCTGCTCCTACTGCAAGACGAACTTCGGCGCCGTGGACACCGGCATCAAGACGACCCTGGGCGGCATCGCGAAGCCGGACATCATAACCTGCACCAACACCATCTGCGACACCCACTGGAAATGGTTCCAGATCCAGGCGGAGAAGCTGAAGGTGCCCATATTCGTCTTCGACTGCCCCAAGATCGTAAGCGGCACAGACGAGCGGACCATCGAGGGATACATCAATTACATGGTGGAGCAGTTTTACGATTTCTTCGAATTCGTCAAGAAGCACACCGGCAAGGAGCTCAACATCGAACGCCTTAACAGGGCCTGCGAGGAATCAGAGCGCATGAGCGTCCTCTGGCGTGAGATCTACGAGTACCGCAAGTGCGTCCCCAGCCCCTACAGCTCGGCTGAGACCTCCGCGTCCTTCTTCCCCCTGGTGGTGCTCCCTGGGAAAAAGGTCGGCATCAAGTTCTTCGAGAAGATAAAGGCCGACATCCGGAAACGCGCGGAGAGCGGCCGGGGGACCCTTTCCGGCGGCGCCAGGGAGAAGTACCGCCTCCTCTTTGAGGGGATACCCTTCTGGTACAAGATGCGCTTCATGTACGACCTGGCCAAGTACAGCGCCGTGGTGACCTACGAGCCCTACACCTTTTCCTTTGCGCCGCCGAAGCCGGTGGGCAAGGATTATACCGAGACGCTCAGGGACGTGGCCCGCATCATGATGGACCTCCCCTACTCCTACAACCTGGAAAAGCGGATCCAGTACTTCGAACAGGCCGTGAAGGATTACAAGATCGACGGCGTCATCCTCCACGAGAACCTGTCGTGCCGCCCGTCAAGCACGGGCATGATCGACCTTAAGAACGCCATCCAGGAGGACCTGCACGTTCCGGTCCTCATCATCCAGTGCGACATGAACGACCCCCGCGCCTATTCCGAGGCGCAGATGAAGACGCGGATCGAGAGCTTCATAGAGGTGATGGAGAAGAACCGGAAGGGGTAATAGCGGATAGATTCATGCCAGAGGCCCTTCCCATCGGCCCCGCCTATCACTCAGCCGAGGTCAGCCTGTTTCAATTCCATCTTTAGATTTACCGGCCCTGATGGGCCGGCGGCGATAAAGGGAAAATCCACTTTCGCCTTGCCCTTTTCCGATATTTCCCTGGCAATGAGCTCCGACCCCTCGGTTATGCGCTGCATCGCAAGGTTATCACCGGCAAGGTTGATCTTGTTCGTCATCAGGAAGCGGGCCACAACCACCTCGATGACTCTCCTTCCCGCCGGCGTGCTCCCGCGCTTTACCACCGGCCCTCCGGATTGAGGGGTCTCAAAGTTTAATTCCGATCCGCAGTATTCGCAGGTCACAATCGCTCCGCACGAAAGCCGGGCGCCGCATACCGGACAATTGACCGGTGTTTTTATACCAGGCACAATCATGATATCCTCCTGTCAGGATGCATCTGTTCAACACTATTATTTCGAAAACCTGGAAATATCCCAGACAAAGTCCCCGGTGACGACTATTTGTTTTCCCCTGGCGTCTTTAAGAACTATGGTGCTTTTGAAAAAGCCGAGAAGGTTTGGGAACCTGCCGCTTGCCTTCAGTTCCTGAGCGGTTTCACCCGAATAACTTTCGGAAAATTTCTTTCCGTCATGCCTTTTCAGGACAAGGAGCATACTTTGTTTTCCCGGTTTATTTGTCACACCGGTCAGGTCCATCATCCACAGGCTCCCGTTGAAATCGAGCTGAATAAGCAGGTACGAGGGGCCTCCATCATGGACGATCTCGCACTTGAAGCTCTTTACTTTCGCATTGTTGACGGTACCGTTAAACATGCACGGTTGCTTTGCCTGGGTATATCCGGCATTGAACAGGAAAAAAGCTGACATGACCAGAATAGACAGGACTGCGAAAATTTTCAATATCCCCTTTTCCATCTGACTCCTCCTGGTGAAATAGACGGCATGCGGCGCAGTCATTAATAAAAAATGGCCCGGATTTTATCGATAGTCAACAATAAAATCATCGGGCCGTTTACAGGCAGGAGATAATGTTCAGCCGGGTCTTTACTATACCAGGAACGCCTCGCGGCCGTTTTTCTTGAAACCGTCCTTTATCTCAAGGAATTTATCCATGGTCAGGGGATGGTAGGTGCTGCCGCCCCGCTCGCGGTAAAACACCTTCATGTCCGGGTTTTTCTCGATATTGAAATAATCCTTCTTATATGGGCGGACCATGATCTTCTGGGTGTCGGTGACCGGGAAATGGTCGATAATTCGTATGTAATCGGGCATCCACTTCGGGTCCATCCCGCCCTCCTTCTGCTGACGCAGCAGCCACGCATGGGCGTCTTCCGGATTGAAGGCGCAGTTCTTCCTGAGCTGGACGGTTACCATGACATGTTCGTCAGCCACAGCGCAGGGAGCGCCATATGCGACGGCTATATCGACTCCGGGGATCTCCTGGGCGAAGTGGAGCACATTCTCGGCGGAAAAGTTCTCGCCGTCCTTCCGGATCCAGTCGTCGGTGCGGCCGTTGAAATAGAGATACCGCTTGCCCTTGACGATGCGGACATGTCCCAGGTCGCCGGAGTGATACATGCCGTTGCGGAACTTCTGGCTGGTTGCGCCCTTGTTATCAAAGTAGCCGTCGAAGCGGAGGTTGTCCGTCCCGACCCTGCGGCAGATCTCGCCGACAGCCTCGTCATAGTTCGTGAGCTTGCCGCTGGCGTCAACGATGCCCGGCGGGCATTCTTTCCCTTCTTCATTCAGGATCAGCACGTCTTTCGGCGCCATGCCGACGCTTTCAATCGGGTCGCCCGGCCGGTTTGCCGTTGTAATGACCGCCTCGGTTGAGCCGTAGATCTCGAAGATATGCTCCATGCCCAGGTACCGCTTCAGGTTTTTACGGTCAATGACGGAAGCGCCGTTCCCGTAGGCGACGCGGAACCTGTTTCTCGGATCACTGGCGAGGGCCTTCTCTATGGCGTCGCCGCTGCCGTATTTCTTTTCAAGGGCGTCAATGATGTAGTGCAGCGGCTGGCCCACGTAATTGAGGAACGTCACGCCAAACTCCAGCATGTCCTTCTCAAAGGCGCTGGCGCTGAACTTTCTCTTGAGCACGAAGCTTCCGCCGGCGATGAGCTGCGGCAGGATGCCGATGTACCAGGCGTTGGAGTGAAAGAGGGGCATCGAGATGTAGCCACGGTCCTTTCTGGTGAGCTTGACCGCGTTCTGGACCACGAAGCCGGCCCCCACGAGCTTGATGTGGGTGCAGGGCACGCCCTTGGGCATCCCCGTTGTGCCGGACGTATAAATAACAATGACGGGGCTGAAATTGTCGACCGGGACCCGATAACGGCCCGGGACCTTTTCAGACGCATCAGCGACGGCCCGGGCAAGGCTTCGGTACCCTGTTTTCTTTATTTCTTCATCCGAACCGACGCAGAGGATGTCCTTCTCGCCGATGACGGTTATTTCGCCGGCAACCTTCTTGATCTCGTCTGCCGAATTCCCGTTCACGACAAGAAACGCCACCTTCGCCTGGTCTATTACCTTCGCCAGGGTCTCGCCCCTGAAGCCGGTATTGATCGCGAACAACACCGAGTTGCCGAGGCCTGCGGCCAGAGACGCGAACACGTACTCCGGCGTGTTCTCCATGTAGACGCCCAGGGCCAGCCGGTCATGCTTGCCCAGCTTTCCCGCATCGACCAGCTTCTTTCTTTCCGTAAGGAAGAAATTCGCGTATATGCTGGCCTGTTTATATGTTTCACCGTAGGTGTATTCCCTGCCCTCGAAAATGAAAAGCACACGATTTCTTCGCGTCCGCATCCACCATATTGTCAGTTTTAACATTGTACGGAAATTGACAAACCAGAAAAAACGTCTGAGAAATGACTTAAGATTCATGAACTACCTCTTTACGACAGGATATTTATTATATTCCATGAACGTACCGACCCCGGCAGGTACCCGGACCATACATCCAGCATCCATATAATGAATCAATTATAAAATACGGAAATTAAAATCTTCTCAAAATCAATCCAAATTGTATTTGCGAGGGGATTTATGTGATGGCGTTTTATTGGGGGTTATCTAAAAAGTCTGCCACAGAGGCATGGAAATTATAGGATTATCTCCTGGAATGCATAAAATATAGACTGTTTCATGCAATAATAATGTTTTAATCTCTGTGCATCAGTGTCTCTGTGGCAAATTATTTATTATTGGACAGCCTCAATAAACCATAAATTACAAGCTCGGCGCTGCTGGAGGTATGGTCGGGCCTGGTGACGGATTCTGAACAGCCGCAGGTGCTCCAGGCTTCAGCTTCGTATAGGCAGCAGCGAACACGATCATGGTGAGAGGCATGGCGAAAAGGAGCCCTATGAACAGGAGCAGGATCCCGCAGAGTATCATAAGGCCGTTGACCAGCGCAACAAGGAACAGGGTGCCGGTGAAGCCCTTCGTGATCCGGGCGCTCTCGCGGAATGCGTCCATCACCGTCATGCCGTCAATGATGAGATAGGTCACCATGGAAAAACGGAGGATGACTATTATAAGGGCCACCAGGGTGACCGCGGATACGGCAATGGTGACATAGGGAAAGAAATTTTTGAAACCGCCATGGATCGCCACATCAATGCCGAAACCGATGATGGGAGGGATGAAAGCGCCAGCCACGATGGCAACGAAGAGCCAGTAGGCGCCGATGAAGCTCCCGAACCAGTTCCCGCTGAATCCGGCAAAAAGGTCTTCTATCTGCCCCTCCCCGCCCCGTGCAGCTTTCAGGGCAAACATGGCAAGGCCTGCCGACATCACCGGTGTGACGACCACGGCCACGGCAAGGTTCACCAGAGGAATCATGTTCCCGATGGAGGTGATAATCCCGTAAATTACGACTATGCCGATGGCAATGCCGGCATTCTTTTTAAAGCCTTCCCATCCTGTCCTGACGCAATCGCCCACGGTTAGTTGTGGCATAACTGACCCTCCGGTATTTCTTTCATTCAATTTGACAGCATTTCCAACAATTTGTAAATTAGTTTTTCTGTTCAGTGGACCAAAAAACTATTGCCATTTCCCGGACAGAGTTTATCATAATAAAAAAATGTTAAGGGTCCCCCCATGAAGCCATCAAGTACGTTATTCAAGTCCGGCATTATTGCCACGCTGATATTCCTGGTGTTCCTTGTCATCATCCATGATTCGACCTTCCACCCGGCCCCCGCGCAGGGTGAAGCATTCGTGTCCCCGCAGTCGGCGCCGGTGCTGAAACCGGGACAAAAGGTCAAGGTCCTTTCCTGGAACATACAGTATATGGCGGGAAAGAATTACGTTTTCTTCTACGACCTATCCGACGGGAGCGGACCCGACGAGCGGCCCTCGAGGAAGGACATCGCAGCGACACGCGGTGAAATTGCGAGGATCATCAGCGCCGAAAATCCTGACATTATTCTATTCCAGGAAATAGACGAAGGCTCAAAGAGGACCGATTACGAGAACCAGCTCGCCCTGCTTCTCGGAATGCTTTCTCCGGAGTATACATCGTATTCATCGAGCTTTTACCACAAGGCCGCCTACGTGCCGCACCCGCGGATAAACGGGAGCGTGGGCCTCAAGCTAGCACTACTTTCGAAGTACAGAATAAGCGGCGCACTCCGCCACCAGCTTCCGGTAATACCCGACAATCTCCTGGTGAAGCAGTTCAACTTCAAGCGCTGCGTCCTGGAAGTCCGTATGCCCGTCGAGGGCGGGAAGGACCTTGTGGTCTTCAACACGCACCTAGACGCCTTCGCCCAGGGATCTGACACCATGGAGAGACAGGTCGGGTTCGTGAAGGCCCTCCTCGACAGAACGACACGGGAAGGGAACCCCTGGATGATCGGAGGGGACTTCAACCTTCTGCCCCCGGGAAAAGCGTATGAGCGCCTGCCGGAAAAAATGCGCACATACTACAACCCGCAGACCGAGCTCTCGCTCCTCTTCCCGAAATATAAATCGGTGCCAGGCGAGCCGGAAGTGGGCGGCCCCGGCTTCCAGAAATGGTTCACCCATTTCCCCAATGACCCGGCGGCCACGGGGCCTGACAGGACCATAGACTACATTTTCCTCTCCAACAGCCTGGAGCTGCGCACCCATTATATCCGTCATGAAGACACCTTGAGGATATCAGATCACCTGCCCCTGGTGGCCGAAATAATCGTGCCGTGACCGATAAGTTCCCTGCCGGCAGGCTTTTATCATCGCTTCCTGTTGATGGTTCCCGCGGCGAAAAAAACCACCGTAACGACAACCACGATAAGGGCCAGCACCGCCGCCAGGTGGGGGACAGCCCAACGCGGAGTACCCGGCGTCAGGCAAAACCGATAGATATGAAACGACAGGCTGACTGCCGTGAAAAACCCTATACCGGCGATTATCACCCGAATGATCTTATGCTGACGCACCTGTTTGCTCCTTGCTCATCAGCTCTGCGGCAGGGACGCCCTCACCCCGCATCCGCCCTTCCGTCATCACATGGTTCACCCGCGTCTTCATTACGCACCATCTCCGCATGGTCCGCGGAGGTGCAGTATGGAAGAGGCTCCCTCACCATCTCCCTGTCGCAGCAGGTGGGAGCCACCGATTTCGTTGAGTAGCTGACCGTTTTATCGCACCCGGTGCATCTGTATGTATATTGTTGATTATCCATATCATATCCTCTATCTATAAGATTAGCAGTTTGCTGAAAAAAAGCAAACTGCTAAGCGATACAAGGATGTATCGCCATTTTTCGAGGCGTTAGCCGAGAAAAATGTGAGGTTTTACGAATTCACTTCGTAAAACCGTCCCTGAAAAACTCCCCGGGAGGAGTTTTTCAGGAAACTGTTAGAACAATATACATTCTCCGGGCGGGGGAAAAAAGTTTTTGAATAAAATTTCCAATAAAAAAACCCCTGATATCTTCAGGGGTTATGATGCGCGCCAGGCTGGGATCGAACCAGCGACCAACGGCTTAGAAGGCCGTTGCTCTATCCACTGAGCTACTGGCGCATATGTTTCGACTTTCGGGGTGAGAGGATTCGAACCTCCGACTTCCTGCTCCCAAAGCAGGCGCTCTAACCGGGCTGAGCTACACCCCGAGGGGAATCAACCTATAAACTTCATAGCCCTGTGTCAATATTTTTTCCTGCGCCCCGGGCGCGCCCGCCGGGAAGATCCACCTGTCCGGGGAAGATTACTGATCCCTTCCGGCGAGCTGCGATTTCCGCACGAAATTATCAATCTCTTCATGCATGTTCTCAACCCTGGCGACGATGGATTTGGTGGAATCGGTGATCTGTATGATCTGATGGGTGTTGTGCTGCGAAAGCTCGTTGATGGAGCCCACGGTCTTCGATATCTCCTCGATGGCGAGTTTCTGTTCGTTCATGGCATTGGTGATCTGTTCCGACCGGGTCTTGACCTTCTCCGCGTTCTCGTTGACCGTCTGGTTCGCCAGTGTCTGCTGGCTCATGTTCTGGGAGATGACGGTTATTTTGTTCACGATCTTTTCTATGTCGCTGATGATGTAATTGATCTTCTCAACGGCGGCGCCCACGTTCTGGTTTCCCTTTCCGATCTCGCTCTCGTTGGTCCTGATGAGGGTGTCGATGCTCTTGATGGACGACGCGGTCTGGTCCGCCAGCTTCGATATCTCGTCCGCCACGACGGCAAAGCCGCGACCTGCGTCGCCGGCCCGGGCAGCCTCTATGGCCGCGTTCAGGCTCAGGAGGTTGATCTTGTCGGATATGTCGTTGATTATCTGGATGATGCCGGTCATCTCCTGGGAACTCCTGCTGATGTTGCCCATGCTCTCGTTCATAACGCTCAGCGACTGCTCGCCCGACTTGGCGTTCACCGAGATCTGGTCGATCATGGTGAGGGCCTCTTCCACCAGCGCGTTCATGGTGATGATGATCTCCGAGAGCTCCTCCATGGTGTGCAGGAGAAGCTCCAGGTTCAGGAACTGCTCGTCAGCTATGCTCTTGACGCTGTCGATCCCCGCCGTGATCTCCTCTATGGAGGCGGTTACCTCCTCGGTCGCGGCGGCCTGCTCCTGGCTGTGCTGGGTGAAGTCAGATATGGTGGCCGAAAGGGACTCGATGTCCACCACCAGCGAGCCAGACCCGTTGTCCAGAACCTCCCGGATGAACCTGTTTTGTTCCAGGTTTTTTTCTGCTTCGGCCGAGGCGTGGGCCTCCGCCCGTTCCACCTCGTGGGCCATGTCGAAAAATTTACGGTACACTGCGCTCATGCAGAAAACGATCATCGCCGTGATGCCGACGGTAAAACGGGAATGGCTGCTCCACGGGGTCAGGTCGTAATAAACGCGGGTGTAAACGAACATGATGTCGACAAAGGCACCATGAATCGCGATAATGAAACCTATGAAAGGCAACAGCACATAGGCGAAACGCCGGTTTCGGGCCATCTCGAAAATAAAGCACCCGGTGCCGTACAGTATCATGATCCCGATGAGTGCGTCCCGGACCTGGTACAGGGGGCCCTCCAGGCCTCGCCCGTAGTCGGCCTGGATCGTCTCCCACCCGGCCTTGTGACTCGCCTGGGAGATAAACAGGTCCGGCATGATGAAGGCAATGATGGTGATCAGCACGGCAAGGCCGAGGCCGGCATAACCCACATAGCGATTCACCTTTTTCCAGCCCGGCGTGAGGTCCGTCAGACCCTGCACGAAATACGCTATGCCGAACATGAAATAGGCGCCCGAGAGCTGCTCGATCCGGTGGAACTGCCTCCCGATCGAAGCGTCCAGGAGCCACATGCCCACGGATAGGATCATCGCCTCGGAAAACACGAAGACGAAACCAAGGAAAAATAGAATCAGCATGGCCAGGTGGAGCGCCTGCATTGAACGGATATACATGTAGGTGAACAGAAGCCATCCGAGGAAGAGGATTCCGGAACAGGCCATGGGGATGAACAACTGCGACAGCTCAATGGTAACCTTGAATTCCGGCATTGCGGTAACTCCATCCTGAAATATCAGTCATGATGATTATCATAACCAATTTTAAAAAGTAAAGTAAAATTCCATAAAAAAAAGGCCGCCCCTTATTTTGGGACGGCCCCTTTGCGGTGTTCTTTGATTCGCGGTTGGTCACTTGTTATATTTGGGGTTCTTGCACTGCTCCTTCAGTCCGGTCAGGGAGTTGAAGGGCATTTTCACCACGGTCATGTTCACGAGGCCCGAGGGAAGGCTGCCGCCCGGGTTGCCGAGGTTCTGGTAGGTGACCTTGGTCTGGTTCTTCCCCACCGCCTCGAAAATCCACATCCCTACCATGCTCGGCATTCGGACGATCCCCTTCCGCGGCGGCACGGAAGCAAGTTCGATCCCCTTGAAATAGCGGCTGATCTTCTGCGGCGTGCGCACGATCCTGGTCTGGATCACCACATCGCGGTTCGCCACCAGGGGCGCCGTGATGACGTTATACTGGACCGGGTTGACCGGGTCGGCCTTGATGACCTTCGATTCGATGATGTCGCACATCCAGTTCACCTGGTTCGGAACGTCTTCCATGACCCTGTCCACCACCGCCATCGGCGCATCGATGGTGGTAACGCCGAGGAATTCCTTGAAATCGATCCCGTCCACGTCGCGGACAAACACCTGGATGCCGTCCTTGTTCTTCTTCAGCACCCAGGGATGATCTTTCTTCACTTCAGTCTTCTGAGCGTCTTTTGCCTTGTCGTCTTTTGCGGCGGCATAAAATGGTATCAATGCGACGAGCGCACATGCCGTTATGAAGGCCATCAGTTTATGCTGATACTTCATTTTCTTCCTCCTCTCTAATAATTTTTTTATTTTGCACCCTCCAGCATACGCCGTGGGATGTTATACCTGCCATGAATAACCGGGACATCCGCCCTGATGGTTCGGCATCCCCCCTGATAAGGCTTTTTTTATTATGATAGAAAACATAATTAATAGTAAATATTATGTCAAAGTAAAAAAATGATTGGTTTTCATCCAACCAAAATTTTTTAAATTTAGAAACTGGACAGGCGTCCAAATTGGACATATTTTAAGGGTATGTGTATAATGACAGGAATTGTTACGGCAATACCTCTTAAACTATATCTCAATAATGCATGTGCGTTACAACCCATTAGGGGCCCTTATCTTCTTGACTTTCCTCCGGCATCATGTAATCTCATGCTGTATGACAACAAGCACAGGGAGACCCGCCAATGGAACAGCTCAAATGCAAGGCCTGCGGATTTATTATCAATGAAAAAAAACTGGGAAACATCTGCCCCGCCTGCGGCGTGTCGCGGTCGGCCTTTGAACCGTATAAAGAAAACATATCAAAAAAAAGAAAGACCATTCTGGGCTTGAACCTCCATCCCATAGCGGTCCACTTTCCCCAGGCCTTTGTCACGATAATACCGCCCTTCCTTCTCCTCGGTGTCGCGGTCAATCCCCCGCTGGGGCATGAACTGCTCGTAACCGTCAAAATCGCGGCGCTGCTCATGCCTTTCACCGTGGCGGCGGCTTTCATATGCGGAGTCATAGACGGGAAGACGCGGTTCAAACGCCTGACAACTCCCTATCTGAAAAGAAAAATATCAGCCGCTTCGGTGCTCTTGCTCCTGTCAGCCGCCATGGCCGTTACGGTCTTCATTTACGGGACCGAATACCCGGGCAGGCTTATACTCCTGCTGCTTTCCCTGGGATGCATCGCCTGCGAGATATACCTTGCTGAAATAGGCAAGACCCTCATCAACAGCAAACTGCCCGGATAATGCCTCTGTTTTTTTTCAAGGCACCGTTTTTATTATTGATTCATTGGCATTTATAGTCTATCTTTGCCGGGTGAGGAAAACTATATGATTAACAAAATCATCTCTGTCGTGGCAACTTCATCGGTAATGGTCCTTCTCTCCGGCATGGAACTGCTGGCAAAGGAACAGGCCGCAGCCGAAGCGGCACCGGATATCTCGGTATTCTGGGTCCTGCCCTTTATCGGCATTTTATTGTGCATAGCCATCATCCCCCTCATCAACGCCCACTTCTGGGAAAGGAACCTCTGGTGGATATCCCTGGGCGTATTCTGCGTCCCCATGACGGTGATATTCACGGTTTTCATGGGCGAAAAGCTCAGGGAGCTTTCCTTTGAGAAAGCACTGGACTACGTGTCCTTTATCATACTGCTGGCATCACTCTTCATCATATCCGGGGGCATCCTCATCAAGGGCAGCCTTTCAGGAACGCCCAAAGTCAACACAATATTCATCCTTATTGGAAGCATCATCGCCAGCTTCATAGGCACCACCGGGGCATCCATGCTCCTGGTGCGGCCCCTTATCAGGGCAAATAAAGACCGTCAGAGAAAGGCCCATGTAATCATATTTTTCATTTTTATTGTGAGCAACATCGGCGGTTCCCTTACCCCGTTGGGGGACCCCCCGCTCTTCCTGGGATATCTCCAGGGCGTCCCCTTTGAATGGACCTTCAGACTGGCCCCGCAATGGGCCCTTGCCTGTCTGATTGTTTTATCGATTTTCTTTATTCTTGATTCCTTCCTTTACCGGAAAGAGCCGCCGGCGCCTGTCGCGGGCAGCGCCATAGATGTTGAACGTTTCGGCATTGACGGTAAAATCAACCTGTTTCTTCTTGCGGGAGTCGTATTTATCGTTTTCATGCAGGGTTTTCTTATTAAAAAGGTGTCCTGGTGGCCCCGATTCGGTCCCCAGGAAGGGGGCATGGCATTACTCCTCATTCTCTCACTTGTCCTGACGCCGTATAAAAGTGATCTCCGTCAGCAGAACGGCTTCACCTTCGGCCCTATCAAGGAAGTGGCCTATCTCTTCGCCGGCATCTTCGCTGCCATGATTCCGGCCCTGTATATCCTTGAGCATAAGGGCGCGGCCCTGGGCATCACCCAGCCATGGCAGTTCTTCTGGTCCACCGGCATCCTTTCCTCTTTTCTTGACAATGCTCCCACCTATCTGACTTTTCTTTCACTGGCAAAGGGGCTCAATCTTACGAGGGACATCATCCTTAATGACGGTGGTCATGTTTCAAACACGGTGTTAACGGCAATATCCTGCGGCGCTGTCTTCATGGGGGCCAACAGCTATATCGGCAACGGTCCCAACTTCATGGTAAAATCAATCGCCGAGGAACAGGGAATCAAGATGCCCAGTTTCTTCGGCTATATGATCTATTCAATGGTCATCCTGATTCCAACCTTCATATTAATAACATTTATTTTCTTTATATGAGCATTAATTCATATTTGAATCAGAAAGGCACTGTCCTATAAGCCACCCCCCGGAGGGGAATATATTTGACCAAGAGTAACATTAAAAGCCCCCCGGGAGGCTGGGGGATGTTTTGAGACATCCCCTTTTTTTCAGGTACCGGCCTTACGCCACTTTCACCTGGACCGCGTTTTCCATGAAATCCTTGTACGGCGCCTCTATCCTGAGCAGGCCGTTATGGTATTCAGCTTTCGTTTCAGCGGCACGCACCGGACAGCAGAGTGAAAGGGCCACGGTAAATTCAACATCCTCCCGGGGGGCGTTGAGGGTAAAGCTGTCATCGAGCATCCGCAGATCAATGTCTTTCTTGTCCACGCCCGGGATTGATATTTCAAGAATCAGCGTTTTATTATCTTCACTGTTATAGGTACATACGTCAGGGGATACTTTTATTCTTTCCTTTTTCATTTCAGCACCTCGTATTAATTTCATTATCCAATGTATGGAATTAATTACTGGAATATAGGCACAAATGAGGGCAAAGTCAATGTGGAATTATAGTTTTTTAGTTTTTTCTTAACCTCTTGGAATCAAGAGAAGCAAAAGATAGGAAGGAACAATCTTATCACCGCAGAATGGCAAAATTGACCGCTAGGGGGAAGATCGCTTTATTATAACAACCGTGGCGTCGTCATCCGTCCGGAAATTGTCCAGATCCATCACTATTTTTTTCAGAATGACCCCAGGCGCTTCCCGGCCATTGCGCTCAAGAAGACCGGCCAGACGCTTCTGGCCGAACATGTCCATTTCAGGAGAGCGTTGATGCCGCACCGACTCCCGGCGCCATGCCTGCACTACCCCGTCGGTATGGAGCAGCAGCACATCGCCCGGCTCAAGGGCAAGGGTTTCCGAGCGCACCTGCCCGCGGATGTCATCATACATGCCGATCCATACGCCGTCGGTCTCGTGGGCCGTGACCGTTCCCGTAGCTCCGTGATAGATCATCATGTCCTCGTGGAGGCCCGAAAACCGCAGCGTCCCGTCATGATGCACGGCAATGGCCGTCAGCGTCATGTACTTGTCCTCGGCGAATTTTTTCATGTTCTCGTGGAGTACCCCGTTCATGGCCTCGATGAGCCGGTGTGGCTCAACATCAGGGTTGTTCCTGACAAGCGTCCGGATCGCCGTCTGGGCCATCATCATGACAAGGCCGGCCGGCACGCCGTGGCCGGAAACGTCGCCGATGACCACCCAGTCAATGCCTGGACAGTTGATGACATCGTAGTAGTCGCCGCCCACCTGCGCGGCCGGCGCCATATGGACGGCCACATCATAGCCCTTCATGAGGGGCATCGCCGGAAGAAGGGAGGTCTGGATCTTCTTGGTGAGCTCCATTTCCCCCCAGAGCTCGTCCCGCGCCTCGGCGAGCTGTTCATTCGTCGCCGTCAGCTCCTCAAGGGCAGCATTGAGCTCTTCCGTGCGCTGTTCGACCTTCAATTCAAGGTTGTCGGTAAGGTCCTTGTTCTTCTTCACGTAGGACCGGAGCGCCTCTGCCAGAAAATTGACGTACTGGGTTATCATGCCGATCTCGTCCCGCGAGATCATTGCCAGGTGGACGCCGAAATTGCCGACCCGCATGTTCTCCAGGGTGCGGATGGTAAGATTCATGCCGCGAAGGATATTGACCGTGGATTCATAGGCGGTGCTGATGATCGACAGGAGGGACAGGCCGACGATGAAAAATACGTGGAGCCTGGTATTCTGAAAATGTATGAGGCCGGCCTGGGACAGGACGAAGAAATAGCCCAGGATGACCGTCGGAATGATGATGATCGAAACAAGGATCAGCAGGGTCCTGGTGAAAAGACTGACGTGGCGGAAGGTGCCGGGCTGCAACATGACCACGCTCAGGCGCTCATCCAGCAGGACACGGCCGAGGAAGTTTTCCGTGGTGCAATAGAACAGGGTATAGTTTGCCGGGACGACCAGAATTATGGCGAGCAGGTATTCGATGTCGCCGAATATGCCGGTCTTGAGGTATACATATCCGGCCGCCACCGTAAGGCCCAGGACCCACCGCATGATGATGATTACTCCTTCAAAGAGCGGGTAGTTCAGCAGCCCCCGTTTTATCTGCTGCAACTTCTCTTCCGGCAGGTCAACCGCTGATGGACGGTAGAGGGGGCGGAGGAGAGGCGCCAGACGCCATATACGCATCGGCAAACCGAATATAATTACGATGGGAACGGCCAGCAGTGCGCCGTAGACTATGAGCATGACGTCCGGACCCCGGTGGGCGCCGCTCAACACCACGAAGTATACCGCGAGGGGCGTGATCATCAGGAAGGCATACGCTTCAAGCTTCAGCGTAAGCAGGGCTATAATTGACACGGTTTGTGACATAGGGTATCCCCAGCCGGATGCGGATACGGGCGCCCGCCATGCCCGTTCAGCTTCATCACGCGGACTGCATGCATCTGATTATTAAATTGTGATATATGAAGGCGCGGTAAACGAAAATGCAATTATTTTTTCACCGCACCGTAAAATTGTACCGCCAAAACCGTCTCGCCGTCTTGACTTTGATTTTTATCATCCCTATATTAGAAACACAACCCGGCCAGGAGGTGCGCCATGGATTACCGCGATAAAAGCTGGTGGCTCGAGACACTTCCCAAAGATCTCAAGGAAAATCCTTCCCTGGAATCATCGGAGAAAGCCGACGTGGTCATTATCGGCGGCGGATACACCGGGCTTTCCACGGCCTATCATCTCAAGACCATGAATCCGAACATGGACGTCTGCATCCTTGAAAGCGAGATCTGCGGATACGGGGCCAGCGGACGCAACGGCGGCTTCTCCATGACACTCTTCGGCCTCACGAAGGGAATAACGAAATTACGCTTCGGCGACGGCAAGGCCCGCGATGCGCAGCTGTACCTGGAACAGGCCGTCGACTACCTGGACGAATTCATCTCGAAGAACAGGCTCAGCTGCGATTACGAGCGGAGCGGGTATCTGCTCGTCGCCACGAGCCCGGCCCAGATCAGGCGGCTTGAGCACGACTTTGACATCGTAAAGCACTGGGGCATAACGGGCATCGAGCGGTGGGAGCGGGACCGGCTCGCCGCGGAATTCAACACGGATTTTTACAAACTCGGCTGGTTCGAACCGCGCTGCGCCATACTCAACCCGGCAAAGCTCGCCCGGGAGATGAAGCGCATCACGGAAAAAAAGGGCGTGGTCATATACGAGAATTCCCCGGTGACGGCCTTCGAGAAAAAGGGAGACGGCAGATTCCGGGTAATGACCGTCAACGGCGAAATAGTCTGCGAATACCTGGTCCTGGCGACCAACGCCTATTCCGTCATGTTTCCGCAGCTTAAATCCCTGCAGACCCCGGCTTTCACCCATATTGTCCTCACGGAACCCCTCAGCAGGCAGCAGATAAAGTCTATCGGCTGGAAGTGCCGGGCCGGCGTGGAGGACGCCCGAGACTTCATTCACTACTACCGCCTTACGGCGGACAACCGCATCGCCATGGGCGGCGGCGATGTGTCCCTCACCTACGGCGCCGACTTCGACCATGACCTTAACGACCGGATTTTCAGGCTCCTCGAGGCTCACATCACCGAGGTATTCCCTCAGCTGAAGGGCATCGGCATCACCCACCGGTGGGGCGGACCGGTCTCCATAACGCTGGACATGGCCCCCGCGATCGGGTACATCGGCCGCGACAGGAAGGCCATTTTCTCACTGGGCTGCATGGGGCACGGCGTGTCCATGACCACCCTCAACGGGATGACCATTGCTGAAATGATCCTCAATAAAAAAACTCCCAGGACCGGCCTCTTCTTCGTGGGCCGCAGGACGATACCGTGGCCGCCCGAGCCGCTCAAATTCAGCCTGTCCCAGGCCGTGCGCGGCTACATGATCCTGGAAGACAAGGTTAAATATAAATAACAGGTATTTTTCTTTACAAAAAAAAACATCCATCTTATGGTGCCCCACCTGGCGGCATGAAATGCCGCGACTACAGCAAGCATCGGCAACAAAATGAAAAAAACCTGTTATTTGACAACAGCCGCTGTTGTTATGCTCTCCGTATCCATCCCCTTGACGGCTCCGGCGCAGGAAAACGGCTGGACGCTGAAAAAAAACAGGAAAGGGATACAGGTATACACAAGGGATGTCCCGGGGTCCGGCTTCAAGGAATTCAGGGCCACCGTTGAGGTGGAAGCGACCATGGCCGGGGTCCTCAAGCTGATGGAAGACATCCGGTCATACCCCCGGTGGTTTCCCAAGCTGAAGGAGTCCCGTCTCCTGAAAAAAATCAGCTCCACGGAAATGATCCTTTACCACTGGATGAAGGTCCCCTTCCCCGCTGACGACCGTGACTCCGTTTTCAAGGTCACCGCACGGCGGGACGTGAAAACAAAAACCGTGACGCTGGGCCTGACCAGCCTGCCTGATTACCTTCCCGAAATCAAGGGCATCATACGGGTGAAGAAAATCTCCGGCAGCTGGACCTTCATCCCGAATAAAGAACGGAAAACGGTCACGGTAATTTACCAGATGCACAGCGATCCAGGCGGCGAACTTACGCCGCTCCTGGCCAATGCCGCCGTGGTAAAACGGCCCTTTACCGTATTGAAAAACATGCGTGAAATGCTAAAAAAACCGGAATACCGCGACGCGAAAGATTCCGAATTGCAGCTTTTCAGATAACTATCACACGTGGATCGATTTTCTGAAAATCTGGTGTACAAAAACCAGCCCGCTGTCGCCTTTTCCCATTACCCGCCGCTAATTTTTTTATTTTTATTATTTACAACCGTGATGCACTCCCATACTGTATTGACACCTTGCTGAAGACAGGTAATGGCCTGCATATTGCGGCGGTGACCTGTCCCAAACACATATAACAGCGTAGGGCTAATTCTAATTACTGGATGCATGCATAGGCCTGATGGCCGTGCAGGATTAAATCTTTAAGTCCCAAGATTTATCACTACATTGTTATATGGAGGCATAGATGCGATTCTTAAAAACTACGATCATAGCCGTACTGGTATTCGGGTGCGCGGCATCGGTTCTGGCTGAAACGGCAGAGGAAAAGGGAACTCACCTGATGAAAACGAACGACGACCAGCCGATCTTCCAGAAGGTCAAGGGCGACGCTACCATTAAAATTTACGGGAGCACCGGTGATCTGAGGTTCCAGAAAAAGCTGGTCATGGCGTCATACACCGAGTTCATCGGAACGGACAGGCAGAAAGAAAACTATATCAGCACGTTCCTGGAACCGGCTGATGACAATGGCAACTCCTACATGATGTTCAACTACAAGTACGAGCCGGACATCAAGTATGTCTACCTCAAGGGCATCAGAAAGGCGAAAAAAGTCACCGGCGCGGACAAACGCCTCAGCTTCTTCGGCAGCGATTTTTCCAACGGCGACATAGGAAAGCCCGACTTCACCGAGTGCAACTACAAGGCCCTTGCCGACAGCCGCATGACCTTCAAGGGAAAGGATTTCGACTGCCATGTCATCGAGAGCATCCCGAAAAACGAACAGATAGTCAAGGACACCGGCTACGGCCGCAAAGTGACCTACCTTGAAAAGAAGACGCTGCTCACGCTGAAGATTGAATATTACGACGAGAACAAGATCAAAACGAAGGAACTTTCGCTGTTGTCATTCATAACCCGCAACAACGTCAACGGGAAAAAGGTCTATTACACGACCGGCCTCGAGATGAAAAACGTCAAGCGCGGCACGAGAACGGAACTCCTTTTCAGCAACATGCGCTTTGAAGAGGAAGCCAACTTTACACCCAACATTTTCACCGTTGAATACCTGACGAGGAAATGGTGGTAGAATACCGGGGAGGTCATCGTGTCAGAAAACATTCTCATCTTCGGTAAAAACGGCTGACCCTACACTGACAAAGCCAGGTCGGCTTACGGAAACAGGGCGCAGTACCTCGATGTGCGTGCAGAAGAAGGGAATCTCGAAAAGATGCTGGTTTATTCCGGCGGCAGGCGCCAGGTGCCGGTCATCGTTGAAAACGGGAAGGTGACCGTGGGATACGGCGGGAGCTGAGGCGTCTGACCGCCGTGGTACACGGCACAACACTACTAACACGGGAGGTTGCTATGCGAAAAAAAATCATCATGGTGTCGATTATTTCCGCGGCATTTCTCATTGGCTGTCTGGCAAACCTTGAGAAATATCCGAAGGAAAAATGCGCCGCCCTGCCGAACGACAACGTCTTCAAGGCTATCCAGGACAACTGCATCAAGTGCCACACCAAGGATTTCACCACGAAGCAGGATATCTGCGCCCGGAAGGCCATGATCATCGATGCAGTCAAAACAGGAAGAATGCCGAAGATGGGAAAGCTCTGGCCCTCCTACTTTAAAACCATTGTGGACTGGAAATAACAGAGTCTCTAGCATGAAGGCGGGGCCACGTGACCCCGCCTTCATGCAAACAGTGTCAATTGTTCATCCTCGGGCTTTTCAACCTTATCGAAAACGGTGCGTCCGCCGTACCGGCGCGATTCCCGCATCTCCTTTTCTATGACCCTGTCAAAATCGGCTGACGGATCGTGACGATCTTCGATGATCTGGACAGCCCGGGCAAGCCCCTTCAGGGCCTGCTGCCTGTCGGCAAGACCGATCCTTGCCCGGTTGACCGCCTTTCTCAGCTGTTCAATCGTTTCGTCATACACCTTCAGCGGAACCGGGAAAGGCTTTCCGTCCTTCCCGCCGTGGGCGAAGCTGAACCGCGCCGGGTCGTCGAACCGGGTCGGCGTTCCGTAAATGACCTCGCTCACCAGGGCAAGGGACTGCATGGTCCGAGGGCCCAGGCCCTCGAGAAGGAGAAGACCCTCGAAACCCGCGAGGTCCCTTTCATGGGCCAGGGCGAGCACTCCGCCCAGCCGTTTCAGGTTAACATCATCTTCCGTGACTTCATGACGGCGCGGCATGATGACCTTGCGTATCTCCTTCATTATGGTCCCCGGCTCTTCCCGCGCAATGGCCATGATGCCGTCCCTGGCCGCGCCGGCCTGCCTGTCCACCAGGTTCAGGATGCTTCCCCGGTTCTTGCCGTAAATGGACGCGTGGGGCTCTTCAACGAAGGAGCGGATCCGGGGCGAATGCCAGTGGTAGCGCCGCGCCAGGCCGGTGTTTTCGTTGAGGCCCTGCTGCACCACGGCCCATTCGCCGTCATCTGAAAGGATGAAGGTGTGGAGGTAAATCTGGAAGCCGTCCTGAACGGCCGTGTTGTCGATCTTGGCGCTGAGCCTGCTGCAGCGCACCAGGTAATCGCCGTCAAGCCCCCCGGCATCGGCCGCCGCCGTAATTTCCGCCGGTGTGCGGCGCGAGTGCTTCCCCCTCCCTCCGCATATGCGGATACCCAGGTCTTTTGAAACGGGATTGATCGCCTGCTTGAGTGAACCCATGACGGACGTTGTGATGCCGGAGGAATGCCAGTCCATGCCGAGAACGGCGCCGAAGGACTGGAACCAGAAGGGATCGCTGATGCGCCGGAGTATTTCGGAAGTGCCGTATTCGGCAATGATAGCTTCAACAATCGCCCCGCCGAGCCTGGCCATCCTCTCGTAAAGCCACCGGGGAACATGGCCGTAATGGAGAGGGAGATCTGCATATCCTGAACGTTTCATATCATCAATAACTCTGATATCAATTTATCATTTCATTGATAATAATTCAACTGTTTTTCTAAACATTTGTGTAGTCATGATGGACTGTTCTGATGAAGCAACCCTGGTCAGCGCCGCTCCCAGTTGCCTTTTCTCACCATTTTATTTATATTTATCTAACAGTTTCCTGAAAAACTCCATCCATGGAGTATTTCAGGGACGGTTTCACGAAATGAATTCGTAAAACCTCACGTTTTTCTCTGCTGATGCCTCGAAAAACGGCGATACATCCATGTATCGCTTAGCAGTTTCTGTTTTTCAGCAAACTGCCAATTCCGAATCCACCAGGAGAATGACATGAAAGCATATCGAAATATAGCAAGGATACTGAAAAGCAGGCCCACCATGGAGGGCGCCGGTGTCCGCCTCAACCGCGTCTTCGGGTATGACGAAGTGCCGCTCCTCGATCCGTTTTTACTGCTCGATGATTTCCATTCAGACAATCCGGCCGACTACCTGAAAGGGTTTCCCTGGCACCCGCACCGCGGAATTGAAACCATGACGTACATGATCAGCGGCTCAATGAAGCATGAAGACAGCCTGGGAAACAAGGGGACGATTAACGGCGGCGACGGCCAGTGGATGACAGCCGGGAGCGGCATCATCCATTCAGAGATGCCGGGCCAGGACTCCGGTCTCCTCTGGGGTCTCCAGCTGTGGGTGAATCTTCCGTCGAGGCTGAAAATGACCGACCCGCGGTACCGCGACATCACCGCAGCCACCGTGCCGGAAATTTCAGCAGGGGACGCGTCATTGAAGATAATTGCCGGAGATTTCGAAGGGGTGAAAGGACCCGCCCTTGAGATTTCAGCCGAACCCACCTACATCGACGCGGCCATTCGTGCCGGCGGAAGGCTCGAACTCTCCATGCCCCGCGGCCGGACCGCCTTTGCCTATGTCATGGAAGGGAACGCCATTGTCAGCGACGGCGGGTACCCGCTTGGCCCGGCGACCCTTGCCCTTTTTTCTGACGGCGAGGCTATACAGATACGGGCAGGGAAAACAACCACCCGGCTCATCCTGGTTTCGGGAAAACCGATAGGCGAGCCGGTGGCCTGGCAGGGGCCCATCGTCATGAACACGAAAGAGGAACTTGCCCGGGCCTATGAGGAGTATCGCAATGGAACATTTCTCAGGCATACTATGAAGAAATAGGCGCTCCGCTGTTCTGGGGCCGCCCGGTGATTGGCTATCGAATACGGTTCCAGGTTATCCTGGCGTACTTGTTTTTCATGACCAGCACCTTTCGGTCCAGCTTGGTGATGGTGTATGAAAGATTGAGAAGCGAGAGCCTGAAAACCAGCTTGTCCCCATCGAGTTCGTAGGTGCCCTTGATCGGCTTCATGTCAAGATCCTTGATTTCAGCGGTCATGGTGCCGTCGCCCTTTATTACCACGGTCATGTTCTTTTCAAGGGTTGCCTTGCCGGCGTCCCATGTGCCGATCAGGTCCTTGTTGTAATCCCGGCTGCAGGCGGTGAAAGTCATGGCAACCGCCAGTGCTGTTACAATTGTCCTCTTTTTCATGGATGCCCCCATGCAGTAAGTATGGGAGGCCTGATGGGGATGTCAATAGAAAAAAATGGCCCTGAAAAGCAAAAGGCGCGATCCATGGACCGCGCCTTTACGATTCCTTTGACAGTCACTGCAAGTTCTAGCGTTTTCCCACGACCAGGTTGTACAGCCGGTCAAGGCTGCCCACATACCCGAACTCGTTGTCGTACCAGAAGTTCAGGTCAACCATGGTATACAGCCTGTCATCCCGTTTCGTCGTCCTCCGGTGTGTAAACGGGGAATCGTAGATCGTGGAATAGGAACTCCCGATGATGTCCGAGCTCACCAGCTGGCGTTCGGAGAACATCATGATGTCGGGGTTCCGCTCGCTGTATTTCCTGAATATGCCGTGGATATAGGTATTGTCATATTCCCCGAGCAGGGAAATGTCCAGGATAACGATGGATGCCGTGTTGGTGGGCACGCGGAGCGACGATGCCTGGGAGCCGATACCGAGGGTCCGTATTTCCGGTATGACCTCGATGACGGCATTGGCGGCGCCGGTCGTCGAGGGTATGATATTGTTCATGATGCTCCTGGTCTTGCGGCAGTCCTTTTCCCCGTCCTTGGGCAGCACGTCCAGGACCTTCTGGGAGTTCGTGGCGGCATGCACCGTGGTAAGCGCGTACGATATGAACTTGTCGCCGAAATGCTCCACCAGCGCCTTTATCGGGGGCGCGCAGCAGTTCGTGGTGCACGACGCGTTGGATATGATCCTGTGCACCGCCGGGTCGTACTTGTCGAAATTGACCCCGCCCACGACCGTGACCGCGTCGTCGGGCATCGAGGTCCCCTTGTTCTTGATCTTGAAGGGGGCCGTCAGTATGACCTTTTTCGCGTTGTTGAGGTGGCCCCGCAGCGAATTGTCCTCGCTGGACGTGGGATCGGTCATCTTTCCGGTGGTGTCGAAGACGACCTCTACCCCGTACCGCGACCAGGGTATGGCGCCCGGTGCGCGGAACTGCGATTCGTTCAGCCATACCAGCTTCTTGCCGTTCATGTATATCGCGTCGTTCTTTATCTCTATAGCTTTTTCCTTCTGGAACCCGAACAGGAAGCGCGCGTAGGGCCCGTAGGTGGAGTCGTAGCCAAGATAGGTGACAAGGTCCTCGAGGCTCTTGCCGGTTTTTCTGCCGGTGGAAATCACGATTTCTTCAAGATCGCTTTTCGTGGACATGACCCAGACCAGTAGTTTTCCGATCCTGCCTATTCCATTTATCCCAACCGGTGATTTTGGTGATATGGTGCTCATGATCCTTCTCCTTAAAATAGTAATCTATTATTGCATCCATCCCCCTCGATGGGGCCGCTCTCGGCCATCCGTGGCCTCCGCGGCATTCGGACATCCTGTCCAGCAGATGCCAGGTGGGGGTGAATAACCACCCTCCCCCGACCGGCGAGCGCTTCTTTGACGTCCTGTCCACGCTCGCCACTGCAACCTCCTGTTGGGAACCCCCATCAATGGAGGGGAGTACTGCAATTTAATCCTGACTCAGTTAACATCCGCCGGCATGCCGTGTTTCCGGGTCCGGTGATAGCCCATGTAAACATTCCCCGTTGATCCGTCAATGGTAATAAAATCGCCTTCACGAACGAGGACATGGCCGTCCTCCGCCGAAGCGTACTCGACAAAGGCCTGGTTGTTTTCCTCGTCGATATGCATGATGGAAAAGTCGCTGACGCCGGACTTTTCCAGGCGACGCATCTGCAGCACGGCGTGGGACGTCATGCCGCCGATGCAGGTGAGGATCCCGTCCGACTTCTCCATCCCCACCACGTCCTCTGGATTTGTCTCGGGGCGGATAAGTATCAGCCTGTCGCCGGGGAATTTCTTCCGCAACTCGTCGATACGGTCTATCATGAACACCGCCCTCCCGGATACGACGCCGCCGGACGCGGCCAGGCCCTGCCCGAGGTGGTACGGCTCGATTGCGTCGGGAGGATCAACGAGCTCCTCGACCTCGAAAATCTGGTTCACCATGCCGCGCACCTGCAGTATGTAGAGTATGCCGTTTTCAATGGTAAACTCGATCTGGAGGTCGTTCCCCCACTTGTCCCGTATCCGCTGGACCGCGTTGAAGAGCATGTTGTACAGCTCGGGGAATTTCTCCTCCATGGAAGGCATTGAGGTAAATTTGCGATAGACCTTTTTCTGGTCCTCGCTGATAGGGAATACCCTGGCTATGCCGCTGACGATATCATGGCCCTGCGACCTTGTCTTGTACTCGCCGAAGAGATCGATCTTCTCGTTGCCATGGTACCGGCTGTGCACGACCCCCGTGATGCTGTCGGGGGAGGAATTGCCGAATACCATGTTCTGGATGATGACCGCGGTGCCCCACTCGTCCGATATGTTCACCAGCTCGCGGTATTTCCGGGCCACCGGCGAGTTCCAGGAGCGGAACACGGCGACGATCGAATAGAGGAGCTGTTCGTAGGGATCCTCCGGGATGTAGTGCCCCTGGTTCTTGATCTCGTCATAGTACTGGACCGCCAGGTCCGCCATCTGGTCTCCGGTCATTTTCTCCTTCAGGTCTACGCCGACCCGTTCCTTGTAGTCGTACATCAGCGTCTCGAAGACCTGGCGGCTCATGCCATAGTACGATATGGCAAGGTCCTGGAGGAAGCGCCGGTAGCAGTCACAGGCGAACCACTGGTCTGAGCGCGCGTAGTAATTCAGCACCTCCCGGGTCATACCGACATTGGTGATGGTGTCCATGACGCCGGGCATGGAAAAGACCGCCCCGCTGCGCACCGACAGGAGCTGGGGATTGCGCGCGTTGCCGAACCTGTTCCCGGTAAACTTGTCGATATACCGCTTCAGCAGGTAGATCATCTGCTGCCGAGACTCGGTGTCGTTTATTATGGCGTCGCCCAGCCGCTTGTAGAGCTCGGAGGAGAGGATGATGCCCGGGGGAGCGTTGACCCCCTCCATGTTGGCGATAAAAAGGAGGCCGTGGGCCTTGCTGCCGATCTCCCAGACCGGGGCGAAGCGCTCCTCCTCGCCGTGGGCCTCGGCGATCTTCTTGATGTCGTGTATCTGCGCGTAATGGTCCTCGTCATAGGGATCGTAGGGGTCAAAGGGATCGCTCGGATCGTCGAGGAGCCTGATGACCTCCCACACGCTGTTGCCGACGCCGGGACTGCGGTGGGATTCGTTGAGGCACACGGCGTCGCCCGATTCGCCGATCATGGCGGTTAGGCGGTCCTTGAGGGATATGAGAAAATTGTCGAAGAGCTGCAGCAGCGGCGACTGCATGATCTGGCTCCGGACAAAGCGGTCAATGATGATGTCGGCGTTTTCAGCGTTGTCCCGGGGGATGTACTGCCGGGCGATGCGCTTGACGCCGATGTTGCGGATCGCCTCGCGGCACACGTACTTGAAGGTCTCGTTGAACCGGTCAGATATCTCGCCGTGGATGAAGAGCGTATGGGTCACGATGTCCCTTAGCTGGGAGAGCTTCAGGTCGGGCGTCTCCAGCAGATTGTTGTAGTTCAGCATCTCCTGGTTCGCAAGGCCGTCAATGACGAAGGTCTTGATGAAGAGCTTCAGCACCTTCTTGACGTCGCCGAGGGACATCGGCCCTCCCGAGGGGATGTCCATGTCCTCGATTATCTTCTCAAAGAACCGGACCCTGATCAGGTTCATGTGAAAAAACACTTTCAGGGTGTCGAATTTCTTTTCCTTGTAGGAGCCGTACATCGAAGGGATCCCGAAGGCGATGTGCCGCTTCAGGTCGATGGTGTCCAGGGGCTCGAAGACCTGTTTCGAAAGCAGGATCTCATCTTTCAGCACAAGCTGCTCCTTGAGAAGCACGTCCAGGGCCGACAGCGTATCGGGGCCCTTGATGGCCCCGAAGAAGCCCTCCGGCGGCTCGAAGAGGATCTCCCGCGCGTACTGCTCGAGCTTTTCGATGACCCGGATGTCGGTGAAATTATACTTGTCGAAGAGGAGCCGGTACACATGAAGGAAGGTGATGAATTTTTCCATGTTCACCTTCGAGACGTCGCGGGTGCGCACCTCGTCGAACATCTTCCTGAAGTCATCGTCAGATATCTCGTATATGAACTTCCATATTATTTTCTTGGAGGAGTCCAGGGAGAACTTGTTCTTGATGAAATGCAGGATTTTCGTCATCTCCGTCGGAAGCCGCGTCTCGAAATAGAGGGCGAAGTAATGCAGCGCCCGGGCCTTATCCTCGTCGGTGACCCCCTCGAAGGACCGGCTGTTCACGAACCCCAGGAAAGCCTCTTCATCCACCGTGTCGAGAAAGTCCCAGAATTTCCGGTCCCCCATGTCGGGGAATTGCCTCAATGCCTCCAGGTATATCTTCCGCGGCCCGTCCTCAACGTCGAGGTTCACGAGTCGGAAAAATTCCTCCAGGTTATCGTACACCTCCGGAGGCACCATGTTCTTCAGGAGGGTCTTCTTCCCCGTCATCCAGAATTCCATGACGCGCTGGATAAGGAAGACCGTCTGGCTGCTCGATTCCACGTGGACCTGTTTGCGTATGAAGTGGATCAGGTCGTCCATCCTGTGGTTGGTGTCGATACGCTCCGTGAACGAGCGGATGTCGCCTGTGGCGCCGATGTCATGGTAAAAGGCGGGGAACACCGAAGCGAGGGATATGATGAGGTAAAAGACATCCCGGTAGTTGCTGTTCAGGAGTTTCGATATGTCGCGCTGGAAGACGTCGGTATCCTTCAGGAACACGCCGTACAGCTTCAGGTTCACGATGAGGCTCGCCGAGAGCTTCTTCATGACCGGCGGGTTTATTTCGATGAGCTTCATCCAGGTGCGTATGTTCTCCAGGTGGCTCGAATTCACGATCACCGACCAGTCCGAGGCTATCCCCGATATCTCCGGGAAACTGAACTTCGAGCGGACCAGTATGTCTTCGAAGAAATCGATGAGGCCGATGTTGCCCGATTCGATGACCGAACGCCCGATGTTGTATATCGTAGAAAAGGCGGCGGTGTAGTTGCCGCCCCGCTCGATCTCGGACAGGAGCACCGGCATGATCAGGTTGATGACCTTCTGCAGAAGGGCAAAACGGCTGTTTTTCACCAGCACCGAGCAGAGCGACGCCAGGGTGCGTGAGATGAACAGCTGGAGGTGCCGGTCCTCTCCCTCGTTGGACTTGCGGATGAGGAACTCGAAGATGTTTATGATCGCCTCGTCCTCGTTTATCTCTCCGCTCTCGATGGACCCCTTGGCGAGGATGCATATCTTTTCCCAGAGGCTGGTGTTGTGCTTGAAGTCGATGATGTCAACCTTCTCCAGGAAAAGCTCTGACGGTTTTTCAGAAGCAAGGCGTTCGATCTCCTCGAGGCGGTGGGTATAGGAGGCCATGGTGACCGATCTTAAAAGTTCTACCAGCCGGTCACGCCCGCCGATATTTTTAAGGACGCCGTAGAGCTCGAGGATGTCCGTTTCCTGGACGATAATCGCCCGCTCCATGTATACGCGGTACTGCAGCGCAAGGACCCGCGCCACGGACTTCACGGCCGGGCTGCCGCCCTCCCCGTTTTTGCAGAGGAGGTTCCCGAAGGTGTAAAAGCGGTCATGGATGTTTTCGAAAAAGAACTTTTCGCCGGTCAGGTCAACCAGCAGTGACAGGTAGTCGCCGACGGAGGAATCGAAGAACTCCCTGAGGGCGCCGAAGGATTCATCCCCGCCGAGGGACTTGTTGAGGACAAAGATGTACCGGTCGAAATAGGTGTCGCATGCCCTGATCGCCGACACCTTTTTGCGGATCGTCGCCTCCCGGAGATAATGGTACACCACGGGCATGACTGTTTCCGCATAGGGCAGGATATCATAGATGTAATCGAAGAGGTAGCCCCGGAGGCCGGTGATGGCGTATTTCCAGTCGATATTGGGATGGGTGAGTTCCGCGATGAGGTTATTGGTCTTCTGCACCGCTCCCACCATGTCCTGGACCGGCAGGAGAAGTTCTTTTACGCGTTCCCTGATGTTCTCATCGACAGCAATCATCCTGCCCCGACCAGTTTCTCAGTAGTTGCAGACGTGTATCGCACTGCCCAACCACACTATAGTTACCGCCTAAAACGTCCAATAATAATTACCGCAGAATCTTAACATTAATAATATTAGCTATTTCCGGGGATGTGTCAATTGCCGGATCTTGCTATTTGGCCTTAGCAAAAATTGATGAGTGGAGGGACAATGGAATCTGTTATATTTCCGGATGGGTATTGATTATATATAGAATTTTCGATCTTTGTTCAACATACAATGCATCTCCATTTTGAAAAATTTCAACACAGAGGCGCCGGGTGCGCGGAGTCACATGAGGGATGTTTATTCAATATTGTAATCGGTTCTTTGTCGAAAGTATTGTTACATATGATGATAGAGATAATGGAAGTACCGTTGGTTCATTTTGAAGGAATGAATCTATACCTTAACAAATCAGCGTTTCTCTGCGCCCTCTATACCTCTGCGTTGAAACTCCAGTAATTTTAGAAACAAAAGAAACCAAGATACAGCTTTACCTTTTATTTACGGATTTTATACTCGGAGGCGCTATATTCAACTTCAAACCTGGCGGGTTTCCCTTTCATGATATGGAAATCCACGGTGAAAGGAGCGTCATCGCCGTTCTTCAGCACGGTCTGCCCCAGGAAACCGCTTGCATGACCGATGATCCTGCCTGACTCGTCAAAAGCGGTGACCGCCACCTGGACATACCGCGCGTCTTTTCCAGATATGTTTTTTACTCTGCCTGAGGCCCGGTAATAATCGAACCGGTGCTCCGGGCTGGTCATCTTCAGCCTCGAGATCGCGAGCTTTGGCCTCGGTTGGTAATAGGACGGGCTTTCCGGTATACCGATGGACTTCACGGTTTTATAGGCCGGGGCGCGCATGATCAGGACCGATATGGGCGTCCTTTCTCCCGGCATGATGTAGCCCCGGATGCCGTAACCCCGCCCGACCGCGACCTTCTCCCCCTTCGCGTCATAGAGTGCGACCTCGGCCCGGGGATAGACCGGGGTCACCCCGGTGTTCCGGTACATGCCCACAAAATAGATATTGCCGATGACATCGTAAAGGGGCGTGATATCGGTGAACTCCGCGCTCACCTTCTTCTCCGCCTCAATGGCATCTTTACCGGCCTCGACCTGTTTTACGGGCCTTTCCGCCGGAACGAAGGTGTCACGGCCGGCAGGCCCGGCCGAGCGGTTCCAAAGGAAAATGCCAGCGATAAAGAGCGTCAGGAAGGCGGCCGCCGCTGACACGGCCACGGCCTTTCTGCTCTTCGTCATTACCCCGACGATGGCATCGAAGAATTTTCCGCCTGCACCGGCGGCGCCGTAGTGGAGCGTGCCGCAGTACTGGCACACGTACCGGCCCTGTTCCAGCCGGAGGTCGTGGCTGCCGCACTGGCGGCAATAGTGGGACTTGAGTTCAGTCATGTGGGCACCCCGCGTTTATACACGGCGGATGGTACGGTAATCATCCATCTTCTTTCAAGTATTTTTCTGAAGGATCATTTCTGTCCGGGAAAAACCCGGCGGTATTCGCCGGTCCGTCGTGTGGAAAAGGAGAGGAGCCTCGATGTGGCACCACCGGCGCCTCGGATATCGATTGAGACAGAAGCCCCGGCGCCTTCCGGCGACACCGAAACCTGTTCAGGCGCCACGCCGGCCTCGACATATCCCCTTTTTATCATGGCGGCAATGTCAATGACCGGCTCTGAAGCATGGTAATCGATGACAAAGCGCACCATATAGGCGCTCCTTGACAGAGGTAGTTTCTGGGCTATGATTATCCGGCAGTCCGTTAACCGCACCAGGCATTTGCCGTACCGGTAATACCGGATGCGCTTTTCATCAACGGCGACACCATGCTCTTCGCAAATCACGATCTCACCGGGGATTGCCGCCAGGCGCGTCAGGGCCGAGCGGCGGTAGAGGAGATAGAGCATTAGGGCTATTATGGCAAGGAAAGCGATGATAATGGATACTGTTGACATCTTGACAACTCCCGGTAGTGATAATTACAAAAATTTCCAATCTGCATTGATATCTGCATATTAAGCATCAACAGTAAGACAACTCTCCCAAACCTCAGCGTCCTCTGCGCCTCTGCGTTGCAATCTTTATTCAAAACTCTACGCAGAGGTCCCAAAATTTCCGGAGAAACATCCTTCAGCTTACCCGCACCGACTGCTCCGGTGCAGGCACCCCTGACCGTTAGGGTTGTCGCAGCACCCGGGAAGGATCAGGCGCACCGACCGCTCGAAGAAGATATAGTCCCAGATCCAGTTGACGATGACGAAGAGCTTGTTCCTGAAGCCGATGAGGTTCATGATGTGGATCACGATCCAGATGAGCCATGCCACGAAGCCCCGGAACTCCCGTTTCCCGATGCGGGTCACGGCGGCGTTGCGGCCTATGGTGACCATGGCGCCGCGGTCCTTATATGCAAACGGAAGGGGGTCCGCACCCTTTGCCTGGCGGAGTATGTTTTCCGCGGCCCAGCGTCCCTGCTGGATCGCCACCGGGGCTATCATCGGCAGGGGCGCGCCCTGTTCCTCCAGGCAGGCCAGGTCCCCCGTGACGTACACTTCCGGCCTGCCCTCCAGCTGCAGGGTATTCATGGTTTTTATCCTTTTATTTGGCGAAAGGGGAACGACGGTCTCTGATTCAGGCACAATGCCGCTGACACCGGCGGTCCAGATGACCGTTTCCGTATCGATGAACGAGCCGTCGCCGAAGGCCACGCCTGCGGCGGATATCTCCTTGACCCTTGCCCCGAGCCTGACGTCAACGCCCATGCGGCAGAGCCGGTCGGCTGTATAGGCGCTCAGCTTCGGCGAGAGCATTGAAAGCACCCGCTCCGCGCCCTCCACCAGCACCACGGAAACGTCCCCGGCCGGGATGCCGGGAAAGTCCTTCTTCAGGGGCCCCCGCACCAGCTCGGTCAGGGCGCCGGCGAACTCGACGCCCGTGGGCCCTCCCCCGGCGATCACGAAGGTGAGGAGCTTCCTTCTCCTGGCCGGGTCATCGATGTAGGCCGCGCGCTCGAAGCAGGTAAGGATGTGGTTCCGGAGCACCATGGCGTCATCCAGGGTCTTCAGCGGGAATGCGTATCGCTCCGCCCCGGTCACGGTGAAATAGTCGGTCCTGCTTCCGGTGGCCACGATGAGGTAGTCATAGGATATTTTCTGGTTGTTGCAGAGGACGCAGTGTTCATCGTAATCGATCCGGCCCGCCTCTGCCCGGAGGTACAATACGTTCCGGCTCTTCCTGAGGAGGGACCGTATCGGATAGGCGATCTGCTCCGGCTCGATCTCGGCGGCGCCCACCTGGTACAGGAGTGGAAGGAAGGTATGGTAATTATTTTTATCGATGAGGGTCACCGCAATCCCCTTCTTACCGGCCAGGGATTTAACCGCCCAGAGGCCGGCGAACCCGGCGCCGATGATGACCACATGTTTTCTGTTTTTCCGATCCATAACAATCGATTTCCTTTTATACGATCATTGCTTTAATATCTTAAAGCAAACATAGCATATGAGATGATTCATGTCATTGATTTAGATCAATAGTATAACTTTATCTCGCAGAGCCGCGGAGACGCAGAGTTCGCTGAGGGTTTTAAAAGACGATATTGTTTCGATTAATGATAATGCAAGATTCCAATTTTCAGCATGCGCAACGACAAACCTTCCAATCTCTGCGCCTCAGCGCCTCAGCGAGATACCTTTTTTTATAATATCAGTGACAAGTTTATGTCAATCAATCAAAGGGCACGAGCTTCATCTTCTTTCCCTTGACCGTCACCACCGGCGTCCCGCCCGACACGTCAAGGCTGAAGGCATCGTTTTCATCGGTGCATACTCTGCCTGCCCTGTTCAGCTTCGGATCATAGGTCCCCCGGCAATGCTCGATGGACCGGCATTCGTAGGTATTATTGCTCCGGGGCCTGCAGCTTCCGGTCGTCCTCATGGGACAGGTCTCGTCACCGCAGGGCACCACATCGATGGAAAAGAGGTACCCCCGCGAAAAGACCAGCGCCCCATCGTTGACCGAAGACATCCCTTCCGCAGATACCCAGCTCTTGCCGGTTATCTTCGCGTAATTGTCCCGGCGGTTGAAGGCATCGCCCGGATCCGCAAGGGCCACTTCAGCCAGACAGGTGTCGCTCCACTTCTCTCCTTTATAAACAGATGATATGACTAGTGTTATCGTGTCCGTTGCCGTTCCGGGAAGATTGACCGTCTGGAACCCGGGTACGTCCTTCAGCGTATAGATCTTCCCGTTTATCTTCACGTCCTTTACCCGGTTGTTAGCCCTCCAGAATTTAGCAATGCCCATGCCGTTCTTGACGTGGAGCTTTTTAATCGCAGCGGGAGCATCGAGCTTGATGGTAATGCTCTCGCCGACGCCGTCATCCTTCTTTCCTTCGCACCAGGAATCGTCGGAGAGGTCCATGATGTTCCCCTGGTCATAGGTCCCCTTTTCAGGCTCGAGCACCGATGTGGCGTCAATGGACTTGATCCATAGGCCCTTTTCGGCGGCCGAGATCGAATATGACAGAATGACAGCCAGACAAAAGATCAGAAGAAATGATGTGATCATGACTCTTTTCATGTCACTACTCCTAAGTGAAATATTATATATCCCCCTGACCCTCCGAGGGGGTACTGGTAATGCTTATCAAATACTTCATTAGCCTGTCATTGTGAGCTCAGCGAAGCAATCCTGTTATTGCTATAAAAAATGATATGATCTCATAATTCAATTTTTTCTCATTTTCAAGATCGCTTCGTCGTTTCACTCCTCGCGATGACGACTGCAAAATATTCCCTCATGCCCCCACGGGGGGACAGGGGGGATATAATAAAGCCCGCACCGGGGCGCCTTCGACCCCGGAAAGCTTCATCGGCAGGCAAACCAGCTTATAATCTCCAGCCGGAACTGCCGATAAATCAATTCCCTCGAGTATCATAATATTGCTCTTCAGCAGGGCATTGTGCACCGGATTCCCTTCTTCAGCATGGAAAGTTTCGATGGAGAGATAATCTATGCCGACAAGGGCCACGCCCTTATTCGCCAGGTACTCAGCCGCGCTCAACCCCAGGGCAACGAAGTCCTCCCGGAAGGCGGCAACGCTCTCCTTCCAGAATCGGGAATTCCCTGTTTTGAACAATACCCTTTTACATCCGTCCATAGGGATTTTCTCTATATGCTTCTTTTCGATGAGCGGGGCCGCGTCAGTTTCAATGACACGGCAGGGCCCGATAAGAACCTCAAGGGGTATGTCATCGACGGTCCTCCCTCCATCAATAAAATGGAGCGGCGCGTCGATGTGCGTGCCGGAATGGATGCCCATGGTCAGTGCGGTAAGGTTGCACGCGTCTCCCTGCGGGATGGATTTTTTACTCACCATCCGCACCGGAGGATCACCGGGCCACACCGGCATGGCGCCGGTTATCGGGACGGTTATATCGTAGATTTTCATCTTTTCCACTCCGTCCTGAACAACGTCCCGGCCGGGGCGTCGACGCGCTCGTATCCGTGGGCGCCGAAAAGATCACGCATGGCCTGGAGCAGGTTTGCCGGCAGGCGTTCCGACCGATAACTATCGAAGTACGCCAGCGTCGAGGCGAGCACCGGAGCCGGGACGCCGTGCAGCACCGCCGAGGACACGGCCCTGCGCCATCCCGCCTGTTTTTCCCGCATCGCGCCGGCAAGGGGCTCTTCCATGAGGATGCTTCCGGCATCAGGCCTTATCCTGAACAGGGCCTCGATGTCATCCATCATCTTCGATTGTATGATGCACCCGCCCCGCCACACCCGGGCTATTGTACAGCGGTCGAGGCCCCATCCGTATTCCAGGGACGCTTTCCGAACAAGGGAAAAGCCCTGCCCGTGGGCAATGGCGATGGCGCAGTAGAGAGCGTCTTCCAGATCAGCCGCCAGCGCTGTGCCGTCACCGGTAAAGGCTTTTCCGGCGGGAAAGATACCGGCGCTCCGGCGCCGCTCCTCTATCATCGCGGATATGAACCGCTCCGAAACAGCCTCATCCATGGCCGGCACAGGGACACCCAGGCCGAGGGCGGCGATGGAGGCGTCTTTGCCGGTGCCCTTCTGGAAGGCCCGGTCCAGTATCGAGTCCACCAGGAGGCCGCTCCCGTCCTTCATGGTCAGCACCGGCGGGACGATACTGACCAGGTAGCCGCCGAGGATCCCGCCGTTCCACCGGTCGAACACGCCGGCGATCTCATCGGCCTTCATGCCGACAAGGCGCTTCATCATGTCATAGGTCTCGGCGATTGCCTGCATCATGGCGTACTCTATGCCGTTGTGGACCATCTTCACGAAATGCCCCGAACCGCCGGGCCCGATCCATTCGCAGCACGAGGTGCCGTCATCGAGCCGCGCCGCGATGGACTGCAGCAGCGGCCTCACCCGCTCCCAGGCGCCTGGCGACCCCCCGGGCATGAGGGAGGGGCCGCGGAGAGCCCCTTCCCCGCCGCCGGAAATGCCGCACCCGACATAGAAGAGGCCCTGCTTCTCCACAGACGCCGCCCTCCGGGCCGTGTCGAGGTAATGGGAATTGCCGCCGTCGATGATGATATCGCCGGGCTCAAGGCGCGGCGCGAGGCGGTGGATCATGTCATCCACCGGCGCGCCCGCCTTCACCATCATGAGGATAACGCGGGGCTTGCGCATCATGGCGACAAAATCATCAAGGATGCGCGCGCCGGCAATGCCGTCGCACCCGTGGGCCTTCAGGAAGTCCGCCAGCAGGTCCCCCTCGCCGGCGACATCGGGGTTGAACACAGCGACCGCGCTGCCGCGCCTGTTGAAATTGAGGGCCATGTTCCGCCCCATGATCCCGAGGCCCACGATGCCGATGTCGCAGTCACCCAAGGTTAAGGCTCCTGATGTAGGACTGGGGGAGAAGCTCCCTGCGGATGATCTCCGCTATAATTTCCGAGCAGATGTCCTCGGGCCTTTTCTCAATTGAAACCGTCACGGCTCCATCGGGCTCTTCCAGGTCCCTGAACTGACTCTCCAGCAGGGACGGCGGGAAGAAATGGTCCGCCCTGTTCTTCATACGCCCGAGGATAAGATCGCGGTCGCCCTTCAGATGGATGTAGGCGACCTCCTCCTTGCCGTTCCAGTCGAGCATGTCGCGGTACTGCTTTTTCAGGGCCGAGCAGGCCAGCACGGCGCCGCCGTGCCTGTTCCACTGGGCCACGTGCACAGCCAGGTCGAAGAGCCACGGCACGCGGTCCTCGTCGGTGAGGGGGACGCCGCTGTTCATCTTTTCCAGGTTGCCCTGCGAATGAAAGTCGTCGGCATCGTGGAAGGGAAAGGCGATGCGGCCGGCCAGCATCTTTCCCACCGCCGTTTTCCCGCATCCCGACACGCCCATCACGATGAATACCATGACCTTTAACACTTCTCCTGCGTTTTACAGTGAGTTTATATCAGCTTGAAATATTGTCAAATAGAAATAATGATTAAGAATTTCGATAAAACACAGTTTCAATTTCGAGACCGGGAGCTATCCTGCTCGTCCGCCTCGTATAACATCCTGTTGACTCGGCGGAATCGGCGACATCCCTGTCGCCTGCTCGCAGTGACAGCTCCCGGTCTTTGAACAACCTTCCGCTATAATTCTCATAGGACTCCAAGTTAATAGTAAAATCTTGAATTAGTACTCAAAATTGAATATTTTTTTAATAATTCCTGGCGGAAACGGCATTCACCAGAATTTCGCGAGTCATTGAAAGAATTTGACCTTCGTAAAAAGAAAATGAAAGCACGCGCGGGCAGATAGATATCCTGATCTCATGAAGTTTTCTCAAAGCAACTAATAACTAAGCGTTTTTTTATTGCCCTTTCAGCTGCAATAACTATTCTGACAAAAATCATTACATTTAAAAACTGATATTTTTTTGTGTTTTTATTGGGAATCAGACACTTATATTGTGAGAAGCAATTTATAAGATAAATTCAGTTTATATAATAGATTAATTGCATTTTGAAAAATCATATACCTATTTGGGGGAAATATGAAGAAAATATTTTATTTACTTTTATGCATACCCTTGTTTTTCGTATCCGCATGCTTTGATGGCTATTCTAAGTCGGATTCGATAAGTAAAAATCTATTATATTCTTTGGGCATACTTTCATTTTATAACAATGACGAATGCCTTCCAGCTAACGGCTATTATCATCCCAATATTACCTTTACTGAAAAAGATAGTATTGAAGGACCATCCGGATCAACAAAAGTTTCAGTTTTAAGCAATTACGCATTTATCCTTAGCAGAACAGCCTTGTCGGTTGTAGACATATCAGATAAAGACAATATAAATGAAAATTCATCATTTTCGACAGATATAACAGATGCTAGAGATCTTTTTATTGATGACAATTACATATATATTGCCGACGGTATTAGTAAAAATGTAGTTATTGCTTCCACCAGCTCAAGTCCGTCACATGTAATAAATCTTGGACATGAAGGACTGGCATCAAGTATCGAGGACGTTTATGCCAAGGGGAGTTACACATATGTTGTTGGATCAAGCAACTCAGGTTTAGACGGGTGTTTATTTATCTGGGACTTATCTAATCCCGACTCTCCAGCAGGAATAGGATCTTTAATTATCAGCAATCCGGTTAAATCGGTTTATATAACAGATTCTTATGCATACCTTGCAGAAGAAATTATCGGACTGCGTATTGTAAATATTGAAGATCCAGCAAATCCTTACAGCATCGGAGCCTGCGCCGTTACTGGGTCTGCTCTTGATGTAAAAGTTTCGGGAAATTACGCCTATGTTACCGATGGTTCAGGTTTACGAATAATTAATATTAACAATAAAAACGATCCTTTCATGGAAGGCGAGATAGAGACAAACGACACTGGCAACATGGCATATGAAGTCAGTCTTGACATCAATAACAATGTGTGCTATCTCGCAGACGCCAACAGAATCGTAGCCGTGGACGTTTCGGATCCTTCAGATCCAAGTATAATTGCTTCATACGATGTCTCAGGTATAGTACAGGGCGCAAATGCCAATGGAGGGATGGTATATCTTGCCAATAGCACGGGAATGCAGATTCTACAGGCAAATTATTATCTTCCGGAAATTATTACAACAGCAAGCCCGGCAGGAAAAACGTTATTTAAGAATAATACAAATACTGTTTCATTGTCATCAAATATTACCGGAACGATACATTACACAGTTAATGGTGATGACCCAACAACATGCTCAAGGGTATACACCAATCCAATTCGGATAACACAATCAACTACACTCAAATTTTTTACTATTGACGGTTACGGTAACAGGGAACAATTTAAAACCGAACAATATGATATACCTTCCAACATCACTGACTTAGGCAGCCATGGAACAAGTGTAAAGCATGACTCAGAAAAAAATATAGATATAGCTATAGACTCTTATGACGGTAAGCCGTTGATTATATTTTCAAGGGGTGGTTTACACCCCACTCTGAAAAAATGGGATAATGCTACTACATGGACTGATTTCGTCGGCTATCCTCAATCTGAATCAACAGATAATTCAATAGCAATTGGAAAAACTGACACCAGACCTGTGGTTTCTACTTGCAACAATCTAATTTATTATGATACATATATATACAAATGGGATGCAGGAACAGATTGGACAGGCTTGTTATGGATACCTGGCAACTCAAGCAATCTAACCAATGCAATACTTTCAATCGATCCAACAGAAGATAATCCAGTTGTTGCTTTTCGTGAAGATGGGAAACTCAAAGTAATGAAATGGTCATCAGGGGCATCCTGGACAGATCTTGGATATGTAAGCGAATCCGCATCAGCTATTTCACTGGCAATAGGATCTGACGGCAAGCCGATTGTTTCATTTAGTGATTTGAATGATTCATCGAAAAGGGCCAGGGCAATGAAATGGTCGTCAGGAACAACCTGGACGGATCTTGGGTTCGTGAGTACTGGCAGTACAAATTATCATGGGACATCAATAGTGATAGATGCTTCAGACGGAAAGCCATATGTATTGTTTCTTGATGGCTATGATTATTCTGTTAGGGTTAAAAAATGGAGTTCCGGCACCGAATGGGTTGATTTAGGGTCTGTCGGCAACGGGTGTCCCTCAGTTCTTGGAAAACACAGCCTAGCCCTAAACAATAACAATAAACCATTCGTTGTCTATTATGATCAGTGCAATCAATATGCGGTAGGGTTATACTCATGGGACTCTGGAACAACATGGGTCCAAAATGCAATTATCAAAACGAATGATGATCCATTTGAATGTTCTCTGGCTATCAATTCAACAAATGATATTTTTATTATATATGGTGAATCCGGTTCCAGCGATAATGTCCGAACTATAAGAATAGAATAATAAATGTATAATAACGTAATTGAACCTGAAAGGCCTCTCGCATGAGCGGCCTTTCATATAAAAATTACATAAAACTAGAACAAGGACCCCACTCCAACCCCGAAATCCAGGAACTGGATTCCCCGCACCTTTTCGATTATGCAATAGTATCCCGCATGGGCATTGAGGCTTACCCTGCCGTTGAACAGGTACCCCACC
>ERZ795061.300-NODE-300-length-51780-cov-7.168217_pt1 | contig 51780 bp, 52 predicted proteins | sample MGYA00375145_ERZ795061 | MGnify/ENA primary metagenome ERZ795061 (study PRJEB30190, sample SAMN05720144) | anaerobic digester metagenome | isolation source: active sludge of municipal wastewater-treating anaerobic digesters | place: USA | collected 2014-12-22 ... | reverse complement strand
CAGACAGCCAAGGGAGCGAGGCCCCAGTAGGCCTTACCGTAGCCGTACTGTTCGACACAATCAGGGCAGAGTCGGCTTGTCGTGAGTGCCAGCAGCCCGCGCTTGAGGTGATGGCCACCCAGCAGTACCGTCTTGCGGTCCATTTCTGCGGGGATCATGGGTTCAAGCTGCGTGTAGCCTTCCCCAACGCTATTCATCAGTTGATGGCAGCGCTCCAGGGAAAGCGCGCGTCCCGGTTTCCAGCGAAGTGCGCTGGCGATCTCGGAGAGCGATCCGAGTCCATTCAAATCGACTGCGCGGTAAGCAAAGCTTTCCAGACTCTCCCAGGGCCGTGGCGCCACGCGAACCAGTAGGTCTATTTCCGGCATCATCATCTTTTTGATGACGCGGCGGGCTTGATCGCGCGTGCGTTGTGCTCGCAGCCGCTCTTCGTGGGCGTGGACGGCCTTGTAGAATATGTCGTCGTAGACTCTCATCACACAATGCCCGGCGTTGCCGCCGGGCATCCTCACGGTTCAGGCCTCAGGGGTGTCGAAGTGCTCGAACGGCTCGTGTTTCCCAATGAGCGGTGCAAAGTCGAACTCGGCGGCAAACGGATTCCGATGGCTCGGCGCCTGGCTCCAAACCTCGTCCCTGAAGGCATTTGCCAGCACCTCCAGGTCAATGCCACGACCTCGTCCCTGGGAAACAAGCCAAACCGCTCGGTCCAAGATTTTGATCAGGTAGTCGATCAGACCGAAGGAGGCATGGTGGAGCCGGTGGAGCATGTCGTCGGTCACCAACTTCACCGTGGGGACAGGCAGGATCCCACCGATTGCATTGACTAGTGCCGCGAACTCGTTCTGGTCCTCACGACTGTCCCAGCGCAGGCGGTCATAGAGAACGCTGGCCGAGAATCTTCGTCTGAGCTGCTCGTTGGTCCACAGGAGTTGCTCGGTCCGCGGCAGGCCAACGAGGACGAACGTGGTGCGGGTAGCATTAAGCAAGCTCTTGATCCAATCGGCGGCTTCATAGGTTGTGGCGCGCTTGTAGTCGATGAGGTGCTGCGCCTCATCCAAAATGACCAGTTCCACGTCCAGGCTCTCGAGCAGTTTGACGATGCGCTGGAACTTCGCCTCGGCTGAATGGCGGCGCGACGTCGCGAAGGGATCCCCCAGGGCGAGCAATACGGCGGTCGCCAGATTCTTTTTCGACGGGGAGGACGGAATCTCGACCCTGAGCGCGGGGCAGCGCTTGCCAGGCACAAAGCCGCCCTGGAATGTGGCGCTGATAAACTCCTGGATCAGCGTGGTTTTGCCAACCCCACTGGGGCCCTGAAGCAGAAGTCCCTTGCTCGTCCGTGAGCGCAGGGTGTCCTGACGCACCTCCTTGAGGCGTGTAAATGCGCGCTGTGCCTGCAGGGTGTCAATGAACTGCTGCCGCAGGGAGAAATCTTGGGTTGTATTCATGATGATGTCCTCCTTGTCAGATCGAGCGGGGCCGGATACTCATCGCCGGCAATTCACTGGGCGGTTCGTAGGTCGGCATTGGCACGGGTGATGGCGTGGCAACCTCGGTGCTCTGGCTTGACCGTGGTTGGCCGTCAGGATCCGTCTTGGTCTTGGCTGCGAAGCGGCGTTGCCGCATCTTGTTCGATTTACGTGCTGCTTCCGCTTCGGCCATGATGTTGGCGTATGCGATCCGAACCCGGTGCCGATCGTTGGCGTCACCTTTCTCCTCGCGGACGCGTGCGCGAGCGGCGTTATAGATGTCTCTGCTCATTCCGACCATCTCCCTGTCCTTATTGGGGACCTGGAGGAAGGTGTTTCGAAATGGATCGTGCACCCACACATACCCGAGCTCGTCGCGATAGCGGACGTCAACACGTGCATCTGCCCCAAGACGTCGTGCCAGTTCGCCAAGCTCAGGGCAGTGGTACTGCTGGCCATCCAACTCGATCCCGTAATGGTGGACACGTGTAGCCGGACGACGCAGCCCCAGCACTGCCTCGAGGGCGTCCAGGTCGTTGGGCAAGCGTGGGGTGCGCTCGGTCTCTCCAGCCCGCCAGACCTCCGCTGGGGTCTTGCCGTAGAGTCCTCGGTGCGGTTTCTGGTGATAGACGTCGACGACCCATCGCAGCACGAGCGCATCAAGCTCCTGCAGGGTGAGGCAAGCACGTTCCTCAGCGGGGTAGTCACCACGTTCCCGAGAATTCGAAAACGTGGTGCCGCGGAGGCAATGGATTAGGGCAACAGCCAGCGTCCTAAAGAGGCGCTCGACACCGCCCTTCATTTGAGGTCCGCGTGATCGGGGATAAAGGATCTCGATTCCCAACTCGTCGAACGCCAGCACCGAGTCCAACGCATGGAATTCGGCGGCATTATCGGGAAAGATGACAAGCGGCAGGCCGCGCGCTGGCCAATCGTTCTCCACCTCCGGATGGTTCTCCAACCATGCGTCCTTCGGTCGGATGGCACGCTCGATCACCCTGAGGACGCTCTCGGTGTTCGGCGCCGCCAAGTGAATCAAGAACGCCATGACCATACGGCTACGGCGGTCGAGCACCAGGGTGATGTAAGGCCGGCCGATGACCTTTCCAGTCACAGGGTCAACGACCAGAACATCCAGGAGGGTGTGATCGATCTCCCATCGATCCAGAATCTGTTTGACGAGCAGCTTGCCCGTGGCGTCTCGGTGCTTCTTATCCGCCGCGTATTTCCCGAGGCGGGCGCAGTCGACAAGGTACGGATCAAGCCGGTCGATGTAGCGCCGGACCGTCATTTCCGACGGCAGCTTCAATTGATCAGCCGGTAGTAGACGGGTGTTCTCCTCCTCGACACGTAGGACAAAGGCGTCGTAGAGCTGGTTGACCCTGGGGCGTTCTTCTTTCAGAAAACTTGTCTCGAGCGTTTCTTCAAGGAGTTCCTCGAGCCGTCCTTTCACAACGTGGGTGCGCCCCTTCCTGTTGTGGGCAGGGACAAGTCGCACGGTACATTTCCCGCGCAGGTAGAGTCGCGCCCAGCGTCTCACGGTTGAAGGACTGGGCGGTTTCGCGTCGTTCCTGCGCGTCGCGATCCCCTGAATCAAGCCCATCAGTTTCCCATTTCCAGGAAGAACGCCATTTCCCTCCTGGAGCAGTTCGTCCAGGTAGGCTGCTCGTCGCAGCGCCTCTTCTGCGTGTGCCTTTGGCCAGCAAGTCAGGTCCGGCGGGGCATTGCGGACGCTTGGCACACGACCGAGGAGTGGTTGCTCCTCGGTGACCAGGATGTCCTTCTTCTCATATGCCGAATAGAACTCCTTTTCGGTCATCACCACCGGCTCACCAAAATCATCCTTGAAGGCCAGCTTGCGATTCATGTGGCGTCCCGTGAGTACAAGGTGGCGCCCCTTCATCTCGACAGCGAGATTCTGCTTAAGCGAGAAGGTCAGCATGGCGATGCCCTCCCGTCAGAAAGATCTGGGATTGCGGTTCGATCACCTTTTCAAGATCAACCCCGACGAGTCCCGCGCCCAGCAGACGCCACGCGAGATCCTTGCCCAGGAGTTCTTCAAGGGCGACAAGGATCTTGGGGCTTGCAACATGCAACTGACGCTCAATGGCCTTCACCTCGACCGGATGGAGGGGAGCGCGACGGTGGTACATGAGGCCTGCGACGTTGCTGCGGCGCGGTTCTTGATGCAGCCACGTGTCGGTGACGACGACAAACTTGGAGCCGTCGCGAGCGAAACGGGCGTGAGCCGCTGACATACGTGCAGCGACACGAGCGACCGCGAGTCTTGCCGCCGGCTTCACTTCGCACCAGACATCCTTCCCGTCGGTGAGGAAGACGTGGAAGTCAGGGAAATAGCGCTGCATCTCATCCCCGACCTGCAGTTCCAGCTTCATTGGTTGGGCGGTGAAGCTCGCAACCGTCGGGGAAAGCTCCAGGAAGCGCACAAATTCCGCCTCGAGGATCGACTCGCATGGAGTGGGATGAGGGTTCTTCCGCGAAGGGATGATGGCGCGGAAGTGGTTCGAGCGCCGTGTGACGACTTTTCTGACTGACATGATGGTCTCCTGCTCGCCGATTACTTCTGAGCAATACCTGCCCATCGGCAACCGACCGATGTTTCCAGGGAGCCTTCGGAAGGGCGAATGCAGCCCTCGGAAAGCCCGATTTCGTCGAAAAGATGGGGGAGTATCTTGACGCGTGCCTGGAACAGGCGGAGACTTCAGTCACCACACCGTAGTACCGCTGTACCCAGACGCGATCATGGCTCCCGGCTTTGGTCGCGTTTTACATTGGCGCCTCCTTTATCCGTCTGTGGCCGGATTTATCAGCCTGGCCGCGTGGTTGATGATGTCCCTGGCAACTCGTCCTCCGGCGGAGGACAGTCGGCCCCGTAACGCTGAGCGATCCACGTTCGAACGATCGCCGGCTCCCACCGTCTCGACCGCCCGACCCAGTAGTACGGCGGAGCCTCTCCTGCGCTGATCAACTTCTCCAGGGTTCGAAGGGAGATGCTGAGCAGCGCTGCGACCTCCTGTGCTGACAGCTGTTTTTCCATCGTGAGCACTTCCGTGCAGCTAAATGCATTGGGATGAAGTTTCCGTCGGCGCGCCGGGGCGTACAATGCCCCTGTAAAAACAGAAAGTGTGCACACGTCAGATCATAAGGCGCTGATGAGAAAGCGTTTTTCTACTACATGATCTGATAATGCACTAGGCATTGAATGCATGCGCAGTGGCTGAGAGCTCGGCATTTTCGACTTAGTGCATCTGCGCTGCTCTCGGCGGGCTATGCGCTACTCCACCGCGCGGCAGCATTCGCTGCACCGGAAAATCCGCGCTCGCGTCGTGCTTCGAACGCCCTCTTTCTTGAGCACCTTGCAGGTCTTCCACTTCGCCTTGCCGAGGATGCTGCGTCCTTGCGCGATCTTCCGGTCGTTACTGCCAAGCTCCTGGCCGATCTCGACGCGCTCGGCCCAGGGGACGTCTCGCTTCGTCGCCTGACCAACACGAGGACTTGGGACCTTGGCAAGGATGTCGACTACGGGGAGCTCTTGCGCTTTGAGCCTCATTCCTTGTTTGGCAGGTGCTATGAGCTCCTCTTTTCGAGAAGGCGCCAGGCCCAGGTCAGCGAGCTAGATCTCTATTTACTTGTGCTGATGGGCCTGGCCGCGACAGGCTTGCGTGAGATGCGTTACTGCGAGTTCTGTCCGAGGTGGGCTTGCCCCGGCTCGAGTTTGTGCGTCCATCACAGCCAATCCCGCTTGGTGCCCGGCACGCCGTCAGAGAAGGCGGCCCGGTATCGGATTGGCCGCGCGGTCGGCGAGATCTTTCGTCGCCATGTTCCCGAGGTCCCTGTTCAGGTTGAATTGACGGACTCGACTCTGCCCGCTTTCCTTGCGCACTTGCTGTGGCGTGCTGCGAGCCCAAACGAAGCGAGGACAGCGGCTGCGGTGAGGCGGCAGATTACAGACAGTCCGGCATTACAAGAGCTGATCGGCCAAGACGTCGACTCGTTGGGCAACGATCGGCTTTACTCCCGTCTCCAGAAAACGGTCGACCCCTACGAGGTGCGTCCTGCGGCGTGGCTGTGGAAGTTGCGGCTGCTCCGGTTGTGGTCAGGTTATGCGGCAGCCGTCGCTGCTCGACCGCGCAAGACTTCTTTCGATGCCTGGCTGCGGCTGGTGAAAGCGAGTTTTCTCGAAAGAGAGGGCCTCACGAGGGCAGAGATCGCGCGCCAGCTCAACTTGTCGCCCTCTGCGATCTCGAACTGGCTTCGACGTCATGAAACGACGTCTTTACAAGACGCAGTTAAGAAGCATGTCGAAGACAGTCGGATGACGCTCAGGACGGATCGGACGCTCGCTCTGGATGTTGAGCCTGACGAGAACCGTCCATGAAGGGAAGCACACCGGAAGCCTACGGTGCGCTCGAGGACGACATGCTTGGCATATGACGCCCGTGCGGATGCCCTCGCGGTTCCCGAAACAGGACAGGTCGTGCTTCTTTTGAGCTTGCGGGCGGCTGGTAAGCCTGGATATGGATGTCATGCTCAACGACATCAGGCAACATGCTGGATTAGCGCATTCTTGCAAGTAAAGCCGTCGGTGGTGCGAGCCAGGGCGGCTGGATGGGGATGAGAATTGAATACTGAAATTGTGAAACTGGATCAAGCGACAACCATTCCTCGAGTCGGCATGTTGGCGACCGTCCGCAACCGCCGAGGGGTGATCTCGGCCGTTGAGCCCTTCAGCGACAGCAAGACATCTAGCCTTCTGCACCTTGTCACCATCGAGTTCAGCGATGCCGACGGTGACGCGGAAGAGTCCTTGTTGTGGGAGCGCGAGCGCAGCCCGGTGGTGCTTGAACCCAACGCACTTCCGCGCATCGACCGGGAATTGCCGATGAAGCATGAGGAGTTTCTCGCGCTTCAACGAGCGACGCGCTGGGGGGCGCTCACACCTTTCCTGTCCGCCAACTCCGCGCAACAGCGCTCTGAGCCGGTACCCACTGCACCAGTCTATGGGGCCGTCAGCGTTGATGACTTTCAGCTTGTGCCACTCGCGCGTGCGATGCGCATGCCACGCGTCTCACTGCTGCTGGCCGATGACGTGGGTCTGGGCAAGACGATTGAAGCAGGGCTGATCCTCGCCGAGCTGATCCGGAAGCGGCGCATTCGCCGCGTCCTCATCATCACGCCCGCTGCGCTGCGGACTCAATGGCAGCAGGAGATGGAGGAGAAGTTCTCGCTGGGATTCGACATCGTCGACAAGGCAGCGACCCACCGCCTGCAGCGGGATATGGGCCTCGACGCCAACCCCTGGCGAGCGCTGCCGAGAATCATCACCTCTTATCACTACCTGCGTCAGCCGGATGTGTTGGAGCAGTTCATCGCCAACTGCGAGTCCATCAAGCAGCGTGGCGGTGCGCAGCTGCCGTGGGACCTTTTGATCGTGGATGAGGCGCACAACCTCATGCCCTCAAATTTTGGTGAAGACAGCGATCTCGCGCGGATGCTGCGCGTGCTCACCCCTTACTTCGAGCACCGGCTGTTCCTCACCGCCACCCCCCACAACGGGCATACGCGCTGTTTCTCCGGGCTTCTCGAGCAGCTGGACCCGGTCCGTTTCACCCAGACACCAAGCTTCACCGACAAAGAGCGCAAGATGATCGGGGACGTGTTGATCCGTCGCCTCAAGAGCGAGATCAACGAGCAAGACAAGCTGGCCGGCCGGGTGCCAAGGTTTGCCCGGCGCTATCTGGAGCCGCTACCGCTCTACATGTTCAAGGCGGAGAAGGAGCTCTCTGCCGCGGTGAAGGCGTTCTGCGCACAGCTAAAGAAGCAGATCCGTGCCACGCCGGAAGCGCGCATGGTGCTCAACTTTGCCATCGAGATCCTGCGCAAGCGGCTGCTCTCATGCCCCGTCGCCTTCGCCGACAGCTGGCTGCGCTTCAAGGCAGGTCTGGCCACCCAGGAGCAGCTCGAGCCTGCCGAAGTTGCGGCGGCACGCCGGGCAAGCGAAGAGGACATCGACGACGACAAGGAGCGGGAAAGCCGAAGCGGGCACGCAGTTCATGTCGTCGGCGCCTGGATGCATCCCTATGTGAAGACGCTCGAGGCCGAGATCGCCGCCGTCGATGGTGCCCTCGCCGCACTCGGACTGACTATTCAGCCGGTGACGCGCGCCACGCCGAAGTCGGACGCCCGTTTCGAGCGCCTGCAAGAGCTGATCGGAAAGGAGCTCCGCAACGCCGAGCAATGGAAGCCCGATGAGCGGCTGATTATCTTCACCGAATACAAGACCACGCTCGACTATCTCGTGAACCGCCTGCAGGCGGAGTACGGCTCAGAGGCCGGCAGCATCAGCCAACTGTATGGCGGCATGAACGACGACGAGCGTGAAGCGGTCAAGCGCGCTTTCAACGACCCCGACTCGTCCGTGCGCATCCTGGTGGCCACGGATGCCGCGTCCGAAGGTCTCAACCTCCAGCACACCGCGCGGCTGCTGATGCACTACGAGATCCCCTGGAACCCGTCGCGCCTCGAACAACGTAATGGCCGGATCGACCGGCATGGACAGTCGCGCGATGTCACGATTTTCCACTTCACGAGTGACGACGATAGCGACCTGCAATTCGTGGCGCGGGTGCTCACCAAGGTCAACGACATCCGTGAGGACCTCGGCTCGGTCGGCGAGTTGTTCGACGCGGCGTTTCAGCGCCGCATGCTGGAACTCAACGAGGAAGGCGACGTGTTGGGCAATCTTGACCAGCAGATTGCCACTCGGCGCGGTGCGAGCAGCGAAGCCAACGTGCAGACCCAGGAGCGCGGCGACGAAGAGAAACAGCGTCTGCAGCAGCTCCTCGCCGATCTGGACCTCAGCCCCGACACGCTCAAGGAGACCCTGCGCGTCGCGATGGGTCTCGGTGCCACGCGCGAGGTGCTCGATGGCCCCGACGCACAAGGGCGCATGCGCCTGCGCACACCGCTGCCCAGCCGCTGGCAGGCCGTTGTCGATGACAACCTTCGTCTGCCCGCGCAGAAGGGCGTCAGTGGTGCCATGCCCTGGCTGGTGTTCGACAACAGCTTCTTCATTCATCAGCTCAATGGCCGACCGGTCTTCCGACCTTCACCCGACACCGTCCTGCTCCATCTGGGGCATCCCCTGCTACGTCAGACCCTCAACGCATTTGCCCGACTGCGCTTCCCTGGCGGCCAGAACGATTTCCAGCCACCGAGCCGCTGGGTGGTAACCCGTGGTGAGGTTCCGGCAGGCAAGGAGGCACTGGTGCTCCTGACCGTGGAAGAGATGGCCATCAACGAGTTGCGCGAGACCTTTCACCACTGGACCCGCGCCTTGGTGTTGCCCGTTCAGGGCGGCACCGTCGGTGCGGCCTTGGCCTACCAGGGGCCCCATCACGGCCAGCCGGGTCAGCATTCCAGCGCCGATCTCGAGGCAGCACGTGAGCTCTGGGACCAGTTGGAGGACCAGGTGAAGGCTTTGATCGGCCGTCACCGTGCCGAACTGACCAGCACGCTACGCCACGAACTCAAGGACGCACTGGAGCAGGCAAGGAGTCACGAGAAGGAAGCCTTCGAGCAGCGTATCCGTGAGGTCGCCGCCCTGCGGAAGGCGCAGAGTATCGACAAGCTCAAGCGCGAGATCGAAGAGGAGCGGAGGAGAAGTATCCAGGCCGAGCTTTTCGATGACGCGGACGCGCTGGCCGAGAAGCGGCTTCGCGACTTGGAGGACGAATTGCGGCGTCGTGAGAACCAGTTCGGAGACCTGCAAAACCGACTCAGCGAAGAGAAGGCTCGCATCCTCGAAAAGGTCCTTCCACGCCGCTTTGCCCTGCGCGGGGAAGCGCAGGTGTTCCCGGTGACCATTGAGATCCGCTTTCCGGAGACCCGAGCATGAGCTTGCACACTGAAGGCTGGGCGCAGCTCAAACACGGTGGTCTACTGCTTTCCCCCGCCAAGCTGGATGAATTCTTCCCGGCTTCCCCGCCAGCCCTTGGGGGCTACGAGACCGACAGACTTCGTCGCGCGCTGACGGCCTTCGACGGCAGCAATGAAAGTCTGAGCCGACTGCTCGACTACGTCCTGCAGGACTTGACCGGCCTGCCCGCAGAAGAGTGGCAGAAAGCGCAGGCGCTCGATGCGCGTTGGGCGGTGCGCAGCTTCACCGGCGCCCAGATCAAGCCGCGCAGGCTCTGGCAAGGCCCGAATGGCGAAACGCTCGCACTCTTCGTCCCAGACGAGGGTGGGTCGCGTCAGTTTGCTGGCCGTCTCGGCGTGGGACGCTCACGACAGCTGCTCGGCCGCGTTGTGGAGTGGCTGCGCCGCACGCAGCAGCCCCTCGCGGTTGTGGCCAACGGCCGTCAATGGCGACTGGTGCATGCGGGTGCGGATTACGAAGCGTGGTGCGAGTGGGATATCGACCTCTGGTTCGACGAAGGCCAGCCCTCTGCGCAGACAAGCATCTGGCGCACCCTGCTCAGCCGTGACAGCCTGCTCGCCGCGTCGGGTCAATCACCGCTGCTAGGTGCGATCAGCGCCTCACGCAAGGGTCAGGCCGAACTCTCCAGCGTCCTGGGCGAGCGCGTCCGTCAAGGCGTCGAAGAGCTGATCACAGCCTCCCATGCGGCCATCGAGCAGGCGCAGCAGCAAGGCCAGGCGCATGATTACAAGGATCTCTACGTTGCAGGTTCGCGCATCATCATGCGCTGCATCATCACCCTGTTCGCGGAAGCCCGCGGGCTGATGCCGGTGGATAACCCGATCTATCAGCAGGCCTACAGCCTAGAAGGTTTGCGTCATCAGCTGGACCGCCGCGCCGGCGGTCGCGGAAATGACCGCCTGAGCCAGGGCAGGAGCGCATGGCCACGGCTGATCGGGCTGTTCAACCTCATTCATGAAGGTTCCGCCCACGAGCGTCTGGCCGTACCCCGCTACGGTGGCGCATTGTTCGAGCCAGGCAACCCCACCAGTGACGACGGTATCTCACGGGCGCTCGCACTACTCGAAAGCGGCCAGAATGCGGTGAGCGACCTCCAGGTGCACAAGCTGCTGCGCCTCCTCACCCGTACCAAGATGCGGGTACGCCAGGGGCGTGGTAACCGCCTGGTGGATGCGCCAGTCGACTTCTCCACACTCTCTTCCGAGTACATCGGCATCCTTTACGAAGGCCTGCTGGACTTCGAGCTTAAGCAGGCGGCCGCGGACGATCCCGTTGTCTTCCTCGCGGTCGGCAACCAGCCAGCGCTGACCCTCTCACAGCTGGAAGCCATGGACGATAAGGCCATCAAGCAGTTGTTCGAGGCCCTGAAGAAGAAGGACAAGGCCGGCGCCGACGAGGGCGATGAGGGCGATGGCGACAGCGAGGACGAAGGGGAGGGAGAAGGGGCCGAGGCGGAGGAGCTCGAGGATGACGCTCTTGAAGAAGACATCGAGGCGCCCGATGAGGATGTCGATGAGGAGCCGCAGGACAGCACGGATGCCGACGATGTCCCGGCGCTGAGCGAGGATCATCTGGCCCGCGCTACCGCGTGGCTTGAGCGTGCCGCGCAGCTGGCCGGCCTGGTGCGGCGGCCACGGGGACGTCGAGCCAACGTCACCGACGACGACCAGCAAAAGTTGGTGGCTGCCGCGGCCAAGCAGCTTTGCGCGCGTCTGGTCGCCCCTGGCCAGTTCTACCTTGTACGATGGGGCGGTACCCGCAAGGGCGCCGGCACCTTCTACACCCGACCGCAACTTGCGGCACCCACGGTGCGCCGCACCCTGCAAGCGCTGGCCTTTGACCCGGTACGCAGCGAGATCGACGCGCGCACGGGTCTGGAGGCCGTGGTCGAGTGGGCACCGAAACCGCCCGAGCAGATCCTCGCGCTCAAGGTCTGCGACCCGGCGATGGGGTCCGGTTCTTTCTTGGCCGGTGCGCTGCGTTACCTCACCGATGCGCTGACCCAGTCGCTGTTCCATCACAAGCTGATCGAGCGTGGTGAGGACGGCAGCGTGCCGCGCATGGCCGATGGCAAACTCTCGGAGCTGTTGAGCGATGAGTTCACCAAGCTCAACCCTCGAGAAGATGGCTTCGAGGAAGCTCTGCGCGCGCAGCTCAAGCGTCACGTGGTGGAGAACTGCCTCTATGGCGTCGATCTCGATCCGCTCGCGGTGGAACTGGGGCGCATGGCGCTATGGGTGGAAACCATGGACCGCGACCTGCCCTTCGGCTTCCTCGACCACAAGCTCAAGGTGGGCAATGCCCTGGTTGGCGCCTGGTTCGACACCTATCGTGACTACCCGGCCATGGCCTGGGAGCGCGAAGGCGGTGACAAGGACTACCAGAAGAACAAGCCCGACAATCTGATCAACCATTGGTACACGGACGCGAAGGGCAAGAGGAAGGGCGATGTTTTCACCGACGCCATCAAGGCCCGTGCGAAGGCGGTGCCGGAGCAGCTCAAGGCCATGCTCAGCGGCCAGCTCAGCCTGGACGGCGGGCTGGATGCCGGCAACGTGCATGACGAACTGTTCAAGGTGTTCAAGAAGCTGCACCGTCTGCCAGTCCACGAAAGCGAGAAGCGCGCCGAGGTCTACCGCAACGAAGTGCTGAACAACCCCCACTACCATGCCCTCAAGGCCCGCATGGATCTGTGGTGCGCGTTGTGGTTCTGGCCCGGCGAGAGGATCGAGGAGGCGCCCCTGCCGCGCGACTTCGTCAAGCCGGGGGAAGATGTGCTCGCGATTGCCACCGAGGTGGCGCGGGAGCAGCACTTCTTCCACTGGGAACTTGAATTCCCCGACGTGTTCACCGCTTCACAGGACGGGTTCGATGCCGTGCTGGGCAACCCGCCGTGGGAGATTCAGAAGCCCAACTCCAAGGAGTTCTTCTCCAACCACGATCCGCTCTACCGCGCCTACGGCAAGCAGGAGGCCCTGGGCAAGCAGTTGGATTACTTCCGCACGCACCCTCAGCTCGAGCATGACTGGGTCGCCTATATCGCCCGCTTGAAGAGCATGTCGAACTGGGCCAAGTACGTGGGCTATCCCTTTGGCGACTGGGTAACGACGGACAAGGACGGCAAGAAGAAGCACGACCTCAACTTGGGCGGACGCGGCAAGAACAGCTTTGACGCCTCGCAGGCTCTTCACCGGAAGTGGCAGCAGCAGCGCAAGAAGAACAAGGGCTTTGCCGATACGGCACATCCCTTCATTCATCAGGGCTCAGCGGACCTGAACACGTACAAGATGTTCCTCGAGCTGAGCCATGCCTTGCTGCGCAAGCAAGGGCGGCTCGGCATGATCGTGCCCAGCGGCATCTACACCGACAAGGGCACCACGGATCTGCGGGAACTCTTCCTTGGAGCCTGCGATTGGCAGTGGTTGTTCGGGTTCGAGAATCGGGAAAAGGTGTTCGATATCGACTCCCGCTTCAAGTTCTGCCCGCTGATCGTGCAGAAAGGTGGTGAAACCCAAGCCATTCGCGCGGCCTTCATGCACCGCAACGTGGACGACTGGGAGCAGGCTGAGCGCCATGTGCTGGCCTACCCGCGCGCACGCGTGGAGGAGTTTTCGCCGTACTCAAAGGCCATTCTGGAGATCCGTAGCGAACAGGATCTGCGTGTGCTGCAGAAGATCTACGCCAACGGCGTGTTGTTGGGCGATCAGAGCGAACGTGGCTGGGGCATCAAGTATGCCCGTGAGTTCGACATGACCAACGACTCCAAACTGTTCCCGCCGCGCCCCAAGTGGGAGGAGCAGGGTTACCAGCCGGACGAGTATGGTCACTGGCTGAAAGGTCCCTGGCGCGATTACGACGGCCCGAAGCACATTCTCGACCGCGAGCGTGGAATGGTGCTATCGCGCGATGGGCAGCAGGCGATGCCTGTCGATGAAATTGAAGATGTGGCTTTGCCGCTCTACGAAGGGCGGATGATCGGTCAGTTTGATTTCAGCGAAAAGGGCTGGGTGAGCGGTAAGGGCCGTTCCGCTGTTTGGCGTGATATTCCGTTCGAAGGGAAGGTGATTGAGCCGCAGTATTTAATGGCGCGAATGATAGCTCTTGAAAATGGGATGCTTTCTGGTTGGAAAAGTCCCGTTCTCAACATCGGCAGTGCAACAAATAGCAGAACAGTTGTTACGAGCTTGATTCGAGAGTTCCCATGCAACCACGCGCTAAATCCAATTACCTTTGAATCCGTGGATAGAGTTTTTCTTGCTCCGGCCATCATGAACAGTTTTCTGTTTGACTATGATGTGAGGCAAAGACTAGGGGGCCTTAACTTAAGTTTTTTCATCCTTGATGAATCGGTTTTTCCGCGCCCGCAAAGCTTGCCAGCTCTGGAGTCTTCAGTGCTGGCCCTAGCAGCTTGTTATGACGGGGCTGCAACTGTTTGGCTTAAGAATTTTGAATTTTTGCGGGCTAAGCAGTGGAGGAAGAACTGGGCTGTTTCACCGCATGAGCGTTTAAGGCAGCGAGTTTTGGCTGATGCTTTAGTCTCCTATTTGTATGGGGTCGACTGGAAAGATTTGAAATATGTACTGCGTGACAGCGATAGAGCCGTTGAGCAATACCGGGAAGGGCATTTTGACCCGAAGGGCTTCTGGCGCATCGATAGGGACAAAAACCCCGAGTTGCGCCACACTGTCCTGTCGCTGGTGGCCTTCCACGACCTGCAAGAGAAGGGGCTCGAAGCCTTCCTGGCGCAGAACGATGGTGAGGGCTGGATGATTCCCGAACAACTGCGCCTCGCGGACTATGGCTTGGGCCACGATGACCGCGCCCAGCAATACCAGCCCGTGGCTTCCCGGATGGGGCCACGCTTCTACGACTGGCAGCTGAACGAGGACGTTGAGCGCTCCTGGCAGGAGTGCGCGGCGCACGCCGAGCTGATCCGCCGCATCGTGCCAATGCCGGAGGCTGACGCCGCCGCGAGCGGGATCGGCGATGCTGTCGGTGCTGAGAAAAAGACGCTACAGGGGGCGCTGTTCTGATGCTGAATCCAATTACCTACACCGAAGACGTCGTCAGCGACTTTCTGCGCTATCAGCTGAGCACCTACGCCTTTGCGGACGAAGGGCTCTATCGGCAGATGCGGCAGTTGCTCAACCTTGAGCACACTCGTGACACCCCGCTGCTGAAGGGCCCCTACATCTCCCTGTCTCGCACCTTCATGAAAGGAGCGAGCCTCGACCAGCTGATTGCTGAAGGCGTGCTGCACCCGCACATCAAGCATCTGTCTCCGTACCCGGCAGCCTACCTCCATCAGGAGAAGGCCTTCCGCGCCATCAAGGACGGTAAGGCCACGCTGGTGTCGACCGGTACCGGCTCGGGCAAGACAGAGTCCTTCTTGCTGCCGATCATCAGCCACTGCCTGCACTTGCGCGACCAGAGGGCCGCTGCAGGCATCACCGCCGTGATCGTCTATCCGATGAACGCCCTGGCTGAAGATCAGCTACAGCGCATGCGAGAGCTGCTTGTCGGCACGGGCGTCACCTTCGGGATGTACGTGGGCAAGACGCCGCGCACCGAGGCAGACGTTAATGGTGTGCGCCTGCCGCAGGGAAGCACGGTGGCGGACTACCGCAGCAAGCTGGCACAGATGCAGCAGCAGAAGATGGACGTCGCGCTGCACCCGGCCGAGGAGCGTGTCAGTCGCGAGGCCATGCGCACGCCCGGCCAGCAGCCGCGCATCCTGCTCACCAACGTCAAGCAGCTGGAGTTGCTGCTCACCCGCCAGCAGGATCTGGAACTGTTCGACAACGCGCGCCTGGAGTTCATGGTCTTCGACGAGGCGCATACCTTCACCGGGGCCGCGGGCGCCGAGACCGCCTGCCTGATCCGCCGCCTGCGTGCGTACTGCGGCAAGGACGAGAACACCACCACCTGCGTTGCCACCTCGGCGACCATCGCCGATCCGCGCCGGGGTATCGAGGCCGGCCGCGAGTTTGCCAGCCGCTTTTTCGGCGTCGACGGCCAACGGGTGGAGTTGATCGGCGAAGCCTACGAAGAAGACATCTGGGGCGAGCCGCGTACGGTCAGTGCCCCCTTCAACGGCGATCAGGCACTGCAGCTCAAGACCGTGCTGGAGATGCTCAGCCGACTGGATCGAGCCGAGGTGGAGGCCGCTGATCTGCAGGCCTTCCGCCTCTGGTTTCAGACCACCAGCGGCATGCGCATGCAGGATGACCACTGGCGTGCGGCATTGAACCAGTGGCTGTCTCACAACGAGGTGGTCTATCAGATTGCGGCGGCGCTGCGTCGACCGCGGCGTGTCGCCGATCTGCTGGAAGAGCTGACCGAAGCATTGGGTCGTGCAGTCACCGAGGAAGAGGTGCTGATCTGGTTGGCACTGGGGGCCGCTGCCCGAAATGGCGAGCGCCCCCTTCTGCGCCCCGTCGTCCATGGCTTTGTCCGGGGCGTGAGTGGTGCGGTGGTGACCTTCGAGGATGCCAAAGACCAGTCACCAAGATTGTGGCTATCCGCCGAAGACGCCATCGCCAAGGACCCCGATCTCAAGCCGTTTCCGCTGTCGACCTGCACGACCTGCGGGCAGCACTACTTCGAGCACGGTCTCGAGGACTTTAACTTCACCGGAGAGGTGCCCGGTGGCGGCAGTGCTGAGGGTAAGGGACGAGTCTGGCGCGCGCTCGACCACACGTTGGGTGGCGCACGCGCGGTATCGCTTGACCACCAAGTGGGCGCAGAGGGCGATGAGGACCCGCCCCGCAGCGAGATTCTCCACGTTTGCCGCTACTGCGGCACCGCACACGACCGCCCCGCGGCGGAGTGCGTGGGCTGTGGGCGGAGCGAAGCGCTAAAGCCGCTGTATTTCGTTCAGCAGAAAGAAGAGCACCCGGGGCGCCTTACGCGGTGCGTCTCCTGTGGTGCCCAGGGTCGTCGCTATCTAGGCAGCTACCGCGAACCCGCCCGCCCCGTCCGTGCAACGGGCGTCGCAGACGTCCATGTGCTCGCGCAGAGCATGATCCATCGCGCCGAACGCAAGCGCCTGCTGGTCTTTGCGGACAACCGCCAGGATGCAGCCTTCCAGGCAGGCTGGATGCAGGATCGTTCACGCCGCTACCGCTTGCGGGAACTGCTTTACAAGAAGCTGCGCGAAGGCGCTGTCTCGGTCAGTGATCTCACCCTCTGGCTCGACCGTTACCTCGATGGTGACGATGAACTGTCTCGGGCTTTGATTCCCGAGGTTTGGCGCGTCGAGCCCAAGTCGCAGACGAGCCTCGCCCACGGGGAAGAGCGCAAGTGGTTCCTGCGCGTGCAGGTCCTGCGGGAGTTGACCCAGGGCGCGCGTCAGACGACGGGTTTGGAGCCGATTGGCCGCTTGAAGGTGAGCTATCAGGGCCTGAAGCCAGAGCTGCCAGTCGTGCGCAAATGGGCGGCTCGCATCGGTTGTTCTGCCGAGGAGTTGTGCGACGGCATCGCCTCCCTGCTCGATGCAGCGCGTTCGCGCCGCATGGTCTTCGACCCGGTGACGCGCATCTACTCGAAGTTCTGGCAGGACGGGGAAAAGGAGGTTCAGCGCGGCTACCTGCCGAGCATGCGCGGCGTACCGGAAGCGCTCGTGTTCGAGCGCGAAGGGCAGCATGACAAGGGACGTATCAAGCAGTGGTTCAGCAACTACGGCACGGCGGCAAAGCAGGCTGCGGTGGCGTGGGGCGTCGCCGCCGATGAGGTACAGGCCTTCCTTCACGATGTCTGGCAGCTGTGCTGCAACGAGCTCAACCTGCTTACCCAAGTCCAGCTAAAGGGATCGCGCAACCGGAATTTGCCTGGATGCCATGGGGCAAGACAGGTTAGCCTCGACAGCCTGGTTCTCATGCCGGGGTCCGGCATGTACCGCTGCCAAACCTGCCGGCGGCTTCATCCCCGCGCGACGCCTCGCATGGCGTGCATGGCGTGGCGCTGCGGCGGCACGCTGCAATTCGAGCCCGAAAACCCCGACAACTACGATCTGCTGTTCCTGGATGAAGCGTTTTCGATGCTGCTCGCACGCGAGCACTCGGCGCAGATTCCGGCAGCGGAGCGTGAGCGCATCGAGAACGCCTTCAAGGGCGATGGCGACCGGATCAACACCCTGGTGTGCACGCCCACACTGGAGATGGGCGTCAACATCGGATCGCTGGATGCCGTGCTGATGCGGAACGTGCCTCCCCTGCCGGCGAACTACTGGCAGCGCGCGGGCCGCGCCGGTAGACAGTTCCGGATGGCGCTGGACCTCACCTACGCTCGCACGACAAGCCATGACCGCGCCTATTTCAGCGATCCGCTGAAGATGTTGGAAGGCCTGGTCGAGCCACCCAGCTTCAACATGCGTAATCCCGTCATGGTCGCCAAGCACGTGCATGCCACGGTGCTGACTGCCCTGCTCAAGATGCTGCGTGCCAAACAACTTCCAGAGGCGCAGTTGAAAGCACTGGCGGAAGTGCTCCGCACCTGCCTTCCCGCCCAGATCAAGCCCTATCTCTTCACGGCTGAGGGGTTTGTGCGGGAAAAGCCTCTATCTGTGGAGCCGCTGGCCAAGCAAGTCGGCCTGCATCATGACGTGCTGCTCCAGTCGGTGATTTCCGCATTCCAGCAGGGCTGGCCGACAAGTGACCGCGAGGTCGTCGAGCAGGGGCAGCTAACAGCGCTGATCCAGGGCTTTGCACACCAGTTGCAGCTGGTGATCGACCGCCTTTTCCAGCGCCTGCAGTGGGCCCTCGACCAGCTGGAGCGCCTGCGCAAAGTTGCCAGCAACAAGGGGGCGCTTGATGCTGACGAGGAAGCGCTGCGCAGCCGCTGCGAACGCCTGGTCAAGAAGCTCAAAGGCGACGCGAGGCGCACTCGCAATCAGGCCGAAGGCATCGATGAGACCAATACGTATGGGGTTCTGGCAGCGGAGGGCTTCCTGCCGGGCTACGGACTCGATACTGGCAGCGTGACGTTGACGCACGTTGCGCCACGTCACAGTACCGACATCTCTGATTGGGAACTGCGCCGTAACACCGCGCTCGCAGTTCGCGAATACGTTCCTGGCAACCTGATCTACGCGAACGCTCACAAGTTCGTGCCGCGACACTACCACCTGATCCCGGAAGAGCCGCTCGTCTTTGCGGTGGACGTCGCCAGTGAGTCCGTTATCGAGACTGCGCATGGTCGTCAGACTGGTGGCAGCCAGGTGGCCTCAATGGGGGCGACGCAGATCCCGGGTGTTGCGATATGTGATGTCGATGCGCCTCATCACTCGTACATTTCTGACAATGAGGACTACCGCTTCCAGATGCCGGTCGCGGTGTTTGCACAGGACCAAGGGCGCCACTCTGGCGGGGCTGCCTATGAATGGGGTGCGGCGGAACTGCATCTGAAGCACGGCCTGCATATGCGCCTCGTCAATGTGGGGGCGGCCGGGCAGGTTCGATCTGGTGCTGGGATGGGCTATCCGCTGTGTCTGGTATGCGGTGCGAGCCGCTCGCCCATGAGCGGCCCGGAGGAGTTGAGCCGCTTTAGTGACTTCCATACGGACCGCTGTGGCCGACCAGTGCAGAACATCGCCTTCTATGCCGAAGTTGTTGCCGATACGCTGGTCCTTCAGAACTGCCCATCACAGGAGGTCGCATACAGTGTGATGGAAGCGCTTCGTCAGGGTGCAGCCGACGTACTGGACATGGAGATCTCCGATCTTCAGGTGCAGGTGATCGGTAAGCCCGACAGTGAAGTGGTGGATGCACTGCTCTATGACCCGATGCCCGGCGGCTCGGGATTGCTCGAGCAGTTGGTGGCGCACTGGTCTGCAGTGATTGGAGCGGCACGCCGACTCGTCGATGAATGCTCATCGGCTTGTGCATCTTCCTGCGTGGACTGCCTGCAGCATTTCCGCAACTCCTTCTATCACGACAAGCTCAATCGCCACACCGCACTGGAATACCTGACCGATTGGGGGGATCAACTGCGACTGGGCCACGAGTTGGCCCCCGTCCTACCCGATGAGACACTGGTTCAGCAGCCCGGCAACTCGCCGGAGCAGCAACTTGTTGCCTTGTTGAGGGCAGCGGGGCTGCCCACCTTTGAGACCGAGCGGCCGATTCCGCTGTCAGGTGGGATCACCACCCGGCCCGATGTGTATTTTCATCAGCCGAACGAGCAGTACGAAGGCGTCTGCATCTACTTGGACGGAATGAGCGATCACCTGCACGGCAACGCTCAGACCGCGGCCAGAGATCGACAGATCCGCCAGGAACTGCTCAACACGGACTACGAGGTCATTGAGATCCAGTACCAGGAGCTCTACGACAAGACCTTGATGCGGGAATACATGCGGCGGATCGCCCGTGCGGTGGTTGGCAGGGCCAGAGCTCGCGAGCTGCTCGAAACCGATGGCTGGTTCGAGGTGGCAGCGGAATCAGCGACGAATTTTTCCCTACCGGCGGATGATGCGAGAGAACGGGGCCCTGGGGCCGTTGTGCTGCCGTTCAAAACGCTCGCGCCCAACGATCCAGCCTGCAAACCCTACGGTAACTGCGTGCCGCTCAGCAGCCTGAAAATGGCGGCCGGGGGCTGGAGTGAGGAACAGGCGGGCTTGGATGCGTTGGCCGATCAGGCAGAACAATGGGTCTTGCTGCAGGACTCAAGGCTTGAGCCCGGCATGTTTGTCGCCCAAGTCGTCGGAAAATCCATGGAGCCCATCGTACCGGATGATAGCTACTGCCTATTCCGACCTGTTCCTGGGGGTACGCGGCAAGGCAGGAAACTACTCGTGTGGCACGCGGGCGTGACCGATGAAGAAACCGGCGGGCAGTACACGCTGAAGGTCTATTCCAGCGAGAAGGTCGCCGTCGAAGATGGCGACTGGCAACACGAGCGGATTACCCTCAAACCTCTGAATCCGGAGTTCGCTCCTCTGGTGCTGGATCCGGAGATGGAAGGGGCTGTTCGTGTGATTGCGGAGTGGGTGAAGGTGCTGGACTGAGGTTCGTTGCCGTCGTCAGTACGGGAAGCTGCGCTCCCGCTGCTGACGACGGCAACGTCATTCACAAGGCGCCACTGTGTGGGTTGGAGGGCAGAGTTGAATTGCCCTCTTCCTGGGCGGGCGCGCAGACAACAGCTAAGACCACGTGAAACTGAGACGCGGACTCGATCGGGTCAGCCGGGTGCTGAGATTATGCTAAAGACATTTCGGCCGACCCGGGGCTGCCCGATCTGGAGCAACTATTTGTTAGTTTTCTCAGTTTTTCTGTGAACCTACAGAAGGAATCGACATGGCCAACCCAAACAACTGCTCAACCTGTGATTACAAACAGCACCCCGATGACGGGCACTGCTACATGTTCCGTGATGAGCCGCAAGACGTCTGCATGCAGCACACCGGGCGCAAACGCTCGTTCTTCAGCTTCGTGGAGCTGCTCTCCGAACCCCAGCCTTACGAACCGCAACGTCCCACGTCCTCTGACTCCGAGCATCACTGACACGTTCACACCACAGGCATCCCTGACCGGATGCTCACACTCGAAAGGACCGCATCATGAAGAGCATCACCCAAGGCCCCTGGAAATGGAGCCATCACACGAACCCCCTCAGCGAAGCCAACGAGGCCGTGCTGATGGCATCGCCCAACGGCGACAGCGCTGCCGTCGTGATAGCACTCGGACCAGATTGGCAAGAGCCGCTGCGCTGCGATATCGAGCACGCGAAAGCCATGCTGCTGATCGAAGCCGCCCCCGAGATGCGCGACGCACTCCTCGATCTGGTCGGAGCACTCGCGAAACACCATCCTGGCGGGGTGCTTCCCGAAGTCGCGAGCGCGCTTAAGAGCGCTCAAGCCCTCGTCGAGCGCATCGCTCCCGTCCGCCTCCCCGGTGCATGGGAGAAAATCGAGGGGCAAGAAAATCTCTACGTCAAAACGTACGCATCCCCCGGCGTCTGGATCGAAGCCCACATCGCGGGTTCGCGAATCAGTCTGCGAGCCAAGCGTGAATTCTTGCTGCGCGGCGTCATGAAGGCAGCGATCGAAGTGGGTCGCGCCAACGTACATGCCTGCGACCAACTCGAGATCGACGCTGCGATTCGGGAACTCGAGCAACGTCTCGACGAGGCGCTCTGTTCGGCAAAGGAGAACGATCATGCGTGAAGGCAAACCCTCCAAGCGCTTTGGTCACCTCGGGCTCCATAACGTAAACCTAGGCGGCGCTGGCTCCCCCGTGCTGATCAAGCTCTACGGCACCGAGGACCAGGTGATCGCAACGCTGACCGAAGAGCAGGGCGCCTGCATCGACCCCGGGCACCTGGACTTTTTCGAAGGACCGAACTGCCGGCCCGCGCGATACGCGTCATGCCTGGTCGAGATCCTCGCCGACGGCACGAAGCACATCGTTCACGATAATCCAAAAGTCCTTGCGGCCGATCCTGAAGCTTGGATCGAGTTTCTGGGGGACTGGGTGTATCGCCTCCAGCATCAACCGACCTGACTTCGCCGCTAACGCGCCACAATTTCTTCAACCTTCTCCAGCAGAGAGGCGAAATGGAAACACAACCCACCATCGGTATCACGACCGAAGCGGGACAGCTTTACGTCCTCACACCGGTCCCTATGAAAACCATGCCCAGTCACGATCCCGGCACCTGGCTGCGCTTCATGGGCAGGCATGTTCCCGGCACGCAGCTCCCGGAATCGACCCAGGACCGTATCCAGGCCTTCATGCGCAAGCACCGCACCGAAGCGCTTCGCGATGCCCATGGCGTCACCTATACCTTGGCCGGCGGAATGCTTGCCACATGTCACCCCGAAGTGGTCTAGCAATGCCCCACTTCGGATGACCGATCACTAACCCCCCCCAGCCCGCTTGTCTTCGACAGGCGGGCACTTTCGTTCAGACCCCCAGGGAAGGCCTGGCTGACGAGGTGCGAGGCATTCTTGCGAGCGCGCTCGTTGCCCCACAGCTCCTCGCCCTCCCCATCTCGTAGCGCTCGACGGATTGCCATCGCTGGGCGTCGAAGTTCAATTTCACGCCCGCTGCGCCCATCAGTGCGACCACGGCGACGGCGCAGACCGATCGGCGCTCAGGCGATCTGCACTTCGTCGCTGCGGCTCTCGCCCTTGTTGTCCACCCAGGTCACGACGAGCTTGTCGCCCTTGGTGCCACCGTTGAACTTGAACGCGACGTACGGGTTGGTGGACACCGAGGGGCCAAATTCGGCGCTGAGCACGAGCCTGTCGTTGTGCTTGGCGGTGAGCTCGGTGATGAAATGAGCCGGGATCAACGCGCCGGCCGAATCCTTGCGCTGGCCGGTTTCCATGACGTGTGATATCAGCACGCGGACTTCGGTGACGCCATCCTTGGCAAGAGCACGAATGCGCATCGGGCTAGCCATAGTGTTTCTCTCCTTGATCGTGTTACCGGATCAGCCGCTGCAGCCGCCCCGGGTGACCGTGACTTCCTTCTTGGCTACGTAGAACTTGCCATCGGCCTTGACCATCGCGTAGACCTCCGAGGTCTGGCACATTTTCATCCGCGTCTGCACATCGGCGACAGTGCCTTCGGGCAGGGTGAAGGTGGCGGCGACCATGTTCGGGTTCTTCTCGATCATGATCACGATCTGCTCGGTCTTGGGCAGATTGCTGACCACGCCGACCGTCACCACTGCGCCGTTCTCAGCGATGTCCGGCGCAGTGATCACCACGTCGGCGCTCTCCGCGGGCTTCTCGGCGCCGAGCGCGGTGAAAGCCACATCCATGTTCTTGGCCTCGAAAGCCGTCTGGTTCCAGGCTGCATTCACCATTTCCGGCTTGATGATGCCTGCCGCAGCCAGCAGGCCAAGCACGCCCAGGCCGCCGCCGGCTTTCAGGGTATTCCTGCGTTGGTGGTTCATCCTGTCTCTCCTCGTCTAGCTAATCACCGATCCTTACAGGCTCTGAATAAATCAGAGCCTCCCTAGTGCCCCCGGCCGTCCATTCCGAAGAGCGGGACGCTCAGCAAGCCCCCACCCGCCAACCCTAGCGCGGCGATGAAAAACTCCCGCCTGCCCCGCGGCGGATACACCAATGTCGTGGCCCCGCGTACCGCCACACCAGCCAGTTTCGGCGCCTTCTCGCCCAAGGCGTACCCGTGCGCATGCCGCCCGGAGATTACCATTCCGAGCTTCAAGTAGGCGCCCCGATTCGCCGCAGAGACCGAGTCATTGAAGAGATCGTCCAACACTTGCGTCGCCATCAGAAGGAAGTGCCCCTCGCGATGCGACCACTCAACCCACTCCCGTGCCACGTCCCGAGAGACGACCATGCTGGCTGCCTCGTCGGCAATGACCAGCGACCCCCTGGGCAGATCCGCGCACACGGTGCGTAAGTCGTCCATTGGCGCAACAGGACGGGCATCGATCCGTAATCCGAACTCCGAGCGCAGATTCCGGTAGAGCACTGGCGCCAGATCCATCGGCGAAGCTTTCCTTGAGTCCCCAGTCACCAGTTCGGGCGGCAGCGCGACACAAACATGAGGGACGCCTTGCCTAAGCGCCTGGTTCGCAAGATGCATCGTCAGGACGCTCTTCCCTGTTCCGGCCATGCCGACCAGAAGCGCTGCAGGCTGGCTCCGGCTCAAGGCGAGCTCTCGCTTTGTTGAAGGTTCTTCCCCAACTGCAACGCTCAGGCTGAAGACCAGCCTCAATGGCGCAACAAGTGGGCGTTCCAATTTAGCTTCCACGCTCTCAACTGCTTCCATCACCCTCTCTCACGACGAACGCAACGCCTTCTCTTATACCGCCCCGCCTTGTCGTTCCCAAAAGAAACCCGCTATTCCTCGCATGCAGTCCCTCTGATTTGGCCACCTTTCGGGGCTCGATGCTTATCGAGCTGAGTTCCCCTAACAGCTTTGCAATGCCAACCGGGCCCGCGCACGCGGATCCGCTTCCTGCTTCCCGTAACCGGCAAGCAAATAACCGAAAGGAGTCCTCATGCAATACGAAGCAGCACGCGTCCTGTTGGGCGCAGATGGTCGCGAGAGCGCTGAATTTCCGCAGTGCTTTGAAACGTATCAACAGGCACTCGAGTACATCGACACCACGCCTGTTTCCAAGGATGGCGTACGCCCCTGGATTCGCGACACCCACGTGCGCGATGGTGAATTCATGGTGATCGGTGGAAAACACTACTGGATGCCCATCGACGCAGCCCCCACGGGAGACGGCCATGCGCTCCACCAATGACAGCCGCCGCGATCGCCTGCCAGTCAAAGTCGGTGCAGGGTTGCTCGACACGCCGATGACGCCCGCGCAGGCGCAACGCTGGGGTGAGCACAACATGCCCTCAGGGTTGCGAGCCGCTGGGTTCAAGGTCCGTGTCTCCCGCTCCGATCCGCAGATGCATGGCGGCACTTGGTTGCGGGTGAACTACGGCAAGTAAACCTCTCGCCGGCCTTCAGTGAGCAAATCTCTCGGAATTCTCAACATGACAAAACAAGTGATCTCTTTTCAGCAATTCGCTGACGATCTTCGCGCCTGTGTCCTCTGCGCGGTCAATCAGTTCGTCGAGGCAAGAACCGGCCAGCCCCTGGAAGCCGGATGGTGCACCCTTGAAATGCAGTCCCTTCTGACCGAACTTGAGCAGCCCGCTCAAAAGCTCGCCCAGCGAATCAACGCGCAGCGCTTCGACACGCTCGAAATTCTCGTTCCCGACGCTGCCGGCACGCCCGTCAAACTCGCCTCGCATCCAGCCTGGTTCTGGAAGTTCCGGAGCGACGCTGGAGCGCGCCACGCCGGCTTCATAATTGGCCGCGACCTTCGCGATGCTGTTTCCCGCGTGCTTACCTCGACGTTGCCCAACGGGCAACTCTTTGGCGAGGCGTACCAGGTTCCGATCGACGTCCTCGACGAAGCGCCCGGCAATCGGCAATCGACGCTGGTGCTCGAGCGCCCGGGACTTCGTCTCGAGTTTCATTCGCTTTAAGCGCGAGCACACGCGCTCTCACACCTCCCCCCCCAACGCTCCACAGGCCTCGCCTGCGGAGCGTTTTTTGTTCATGGCGCCGAGATGGCGTATCTTGAATGAGCCTTGATCCTTGGACTCACTTTCAAGGTGACCCCCCCCCGTTTGCGCTTGATGCGATTCGGGTTGCTCATTCTCAAACCTAGAGACCGACATGCAGAAAGCCTTCAATCTCGTAAATAGCCTATGGGTCTCGGTCGACTTCGCAGACGTCATGGCAGGACGGGCCGAACCGCCGTGGGTCAATCACGACCGGATCGATTTTCCCGCGCTTGCTGAGCTGCTGGCGCGTTCCTTCGAGTACGGTCCTCCTGTGCGTATCCGTGTTCCCAATGACACGATCGATCAGGCCACTGTTCACGCGCGGATGGGCGTCATTCCGCTCCGCCCAGGGGCAAAACCGGGCAATCCCGCATGTACCGATTTCGGTGATGCGCTCCTCGTTGCATCGCGAAAAAACACTGACGCCGTCATTGACGTCCGTCAGTCGTGGGCACCCATGCATTATTTGCCGAACCGCGCGAAAGCCCCGCCTCCGTTGGTCCTGCCCTTCGTGATGGAAGCCGTCGATTTCGAAGACGCAGCGATAAGCGCCGCCTCGATGCTTCCCATTCTCGGCCTGCCGATGCCTCCGATTTTCCCGGAAGGCGAAGCGGCAAGAGCCAAGCGCCAAGAACAGCCCGGACGGCTTCCTGCTGCGTTGCGCAAAGGCCTCGAGGACCTCTTCGGCTGTAAGTTCGAGTCGACTGCGTTCTTGAATCGACTTGCCTCAGAGCCCATGCCCTTGGGCTGAACCCTTGTACAGCCGCGCAATCGATCTCCCTTCCTCACTTTGTCGCACCGGGAATGCCTCGCATGGACTCGCTTTTTTCCCAGCCCCCCGCTTTGTCATACCTGAGCCTCGCCACGAGCAGCTCTAATATGTGCATCACCGTGGCGATCCTTCTGACTGCCTCGTCGCTCGGCATCCATTGGGCAGCGGCCCCCTTCAGGACAATACCTCGTCATGTGCCCCGCGTCTTCTCGGTCACGCCGGTGAACAAGAGCCAAGGGAGGAGGCGCGCAAACCTCGACTCAATCCGTGACTCAGACCCCGTGCGCGTTTGAGCCTGCTCAAACACCTGCCCACCGGGCCCCTCTTTCTGAGAGCCCGGGGGGCCTTTAATCGGATTGCCCTTTTCTTGCGCATTATTTGACCTTCAAGAGGAAACCCCCAACCATAGGGCATCTTTTCTCTACAGGCGGCGCCTCATGCGCACTGACGACTTCCACCTGGAACGCATCATTCTGATCGACTCGTATCGACAGGGTGATATCGTCGAAGTCCGGCTCGATGGGCATGTCAACGTCAACGGCATCAATGCCGCCGGCAAGACCACGCTCTTGCGCACCATACCGCTCTTCTACGGCGAGCTGGCCGCCCGAATGCTCAAGGGCGAACAGAGCAAGAAAGCCTTCACCGACCACTACCTGCCGCGCAGCACGTCTTACATCGTCTTCGAGTACGCCCGCCGCGGGCAACTCTGCATGGCCGTGCTGCACTCGAATGCGACCGGCGAGAGCGTGCAGTACCGCTTCATCGCAACGGGGTACAGTCGGGGTCTCTTCGTCGTCGGGCAATCGATCGTCGAGAGCAATACCCAGCTCTACCGCCATGTCGAAAAAAACGGCTTTCAGTGCACGAGGGCTCTCACTCGCAGCGAGTACCGCTCCATCATCCAGAACGACGTCGATCGCCGCGAACTGCGCAGCCTGGCCGCACAATTCGCCTTCACGGGCAGCGGGAGTCGGCTCTCGCACATCGACCGGATCGTCACCGGCATGTTTGTGCGGGCAGCAACGTTCCGCGATCTGCGGTCGATCATCGTGTCGAGCATCGCGCAGGAAGACGGCGCGCTCGAGATCAGGGCACAACGCGATCAGATGGACAACTGGTTGCGCGATCACGATGCTTACCTGGACGTAATGAACGAGGCACCCCGGGTCGCAGCGCTGATAGACGCCAGCAAGGCGCGTTCGGCGGCGATTGCCTCGTTGAGCCTGACCAAAGGGCACCTCATCGCGCTCGAGCGGGCCTGCTCGACACAGCTTCAAGCGGTCAAGAAGGGGCTCGAGGCCCTCGAGGAGCAAGTCGCAACCGAACGCGCACAAGTCGCGCAGAAGTCGGCCGAGACGAATGGGCGCCTAACAGCCCAGGGTGAAGCGCTCAAGCAGGCGCGTGCCCAACTAGAGCGTCTGGACGCGCAGGCCAAGCGCTATCAGGACGAGCAGTTCGAGAGCCGTGCGCAGGATGAGGAACGTCTGCCTTCGGTGCAAGCGGATCTCGAGATGCAGGAAAAATCCCTTGGCGCATTGGTTGGGAACCAGCGCAGCGTGACCGAAGAGTACGAACGGCTCGAGTTGCAAGCCGATCAGCGCACGAAAGCAAAGATCGCAGACATCGAAAAGGACAGGGCCCCAATCTACGAAGAAATCGACCGACTCAAGGGTGACTGCGAAGCGCACTACCAAGGCCTCGAGTCGGTGTTGCGCAAAGAGCATGAGCGCGCCCTTCATGAAGCCCACGAGGAGGCGAGGGGCTACGCTGAACGGATTGGTTGGCTCAACGGCCGCATCAACGATGCCCAGGCCAGCCCCGAGCTCGTCATGCAGAAGGAGGCCAAGGACGACGAATGCGAAAAGGCTCGCTGCACGCTTGAGCAATCCCGAAAGGCCCGTGAGGATACTCAACGCGCACGACAAGCTGAAAAGGCACGCTTTGAAGACGCTGACCGCCAGCTTGGGCGGATTCACGCGCGACTCCAGGAACACAAGGGCGCATTGCAAGGCGCGATGCAGATGGGCGATGCAGCGCCGGGCACGCTGATTCACTTTCTTCGCGCTCAAGTCCCTGACTGGCGTGAGAGCATCGGCAAGCTGGCTTCGCGCGAGCTGTTACTGCGCACCGATCTCGTTCCCGAGATCGACGAAGCGCCAAAGCAGAGCCTGTACGGCGTGCGCCTGCGGCTCGACCGCATTGAAGCGCCCTGGCACGCCCACGAAGAAACGATCGAGGCGCGTATCGCCCAGTTAAAGAGCGAAATCGATGCTGAGCAAGCGCGTCACGCCGCGCAGGAATCCGTGCTCGGGCAGGCAAGGGCTGCACTCGATGCCGCCGTCAAAGCCGAAGAAGACGCTTCGCGGGCCTACCAGACTGCCGATGAGCGGCTTCGCCGCCTATCCGGTGAGCAACAATCCTTGAAACGACAGATCGAGGAAAGCCGCACGCGAGCGAAGAAGCAGGCCGAAGAAGAGCGCCGCGATGTCGCCGCACAGCAAAAGGCGCTCGAGCTCGAAATCCAACAAATGCAGACTGCCTTCGATCGCACCGTCCGCGATAACGCAGAAGCCCGCCAACAAGCCTTGAACGCAATTGAAGAAACCAAGAGAGGCAAGCTCGCCGCGATCGAAGCGACCATCCAGAGGGAGCGGTCGGAACTGGCGGCCGAGCTCGAGCGACTCAAGGCGGAGCGTCATCGCAGCCTTGCCGCCAAAGGCATCGATCCCGACACGCTTTCCCGTCTCGAGACTGCAATCGCCACCCTTCGAGCCACGATCGACCGAATTCGCAAGGATATCCCTGTCATCGCGCGGTATCGCGAGTGGCTTGAAACCCAGGGGCCGCAGCGCTCGGCCTATCTCACACAGGTCGAGACCATCGAGGCCGACGTGCGCCGGCTCAAGGACGAGCTCACGCGGATTCAAGCCGACGGCGAGCGGCGAAATGCGGCGCTCATGAAGGAACTCGATTCTCTCGAAAAGCAGGAGCACCGCATTGGCGGCGAACTCTCGGCCGTGAGGGTCCGCATCGAAAAGCTCTCCTACGTGCGCGAGGACGCGGATGCGGCCCACGCTGACCATGACGCAGCCCATACGCTCGCTTATCTCGACGAGATCAAGCGTACCAGCGAGAGCGCTCTGCTTGATGCAGAGAAGAAGATCGAAGACGACGTCGGTGTCATCCTGCGTGCTTTCACGAAGCATCGCGGAACGGCCCCCGACCGCTTCTACGAGAGCTATCGCAGCGATTTGGCGGCACACAGCAAGCGCGGGCGGGAATGGTTGCCCGCGATCCAGGAATGGTTTGCTAGCCGGCACCTCGAGGCGCGTCGTGTCTTGCGTGATGGCGCGTCTTTGCTGGGGCAGACTGTCGATGAGTTCTACAACGCTTTGCGCACCTTCAAGACGCGCACGCAGAGCTTTTCTCGGGAGCTCCAGACCTGCATCGATTCCTCGGCCGACTTCGAGAAGATCACCAACGTCCAGGCCCGCATCCAGACCACCGTCGATACCCTCAACTACTGGCCCAGCATTCAAGCGCTAAGTGAGGAGTTCAGGTTGTGGGTCGAACGCCAGGACGATGACTTGCCTCACCAGGAGTTCTGCCAGGCCTTGCGCCGGGTATCTCAATGCTTCGAACGCGAGAACACACTCTCCGCGGACCTCGTCGACCTCATCCAGCTTGAGATCGACCTGGTGGAGAACGGCCGGCACGTGACCGTGCGCGACGAGAAAACGCTCGAACACGTGAGCTCCAACGGCATCTCCTACCTGATCCTCATCGTGTTGTTCCTGGGCTTCCTGCAGCGTGTGCGAAAGGACGCCCCCGTGCAGGTGGTCTGCGCAGTCGACGAGCTCAAGAATCTTGATCTCGGCAACACCGAGCGGCTCTTCAACCTGCTCGATCGGCATCGCGTGACCTTGATCAGCGCGTTCCCCGATGCCGACCCCGAGGTGCTGCGTCTCTTCGCGCACCGCTACACGATCCTGGAAGAGCGCCGGATCGCCAGTGTCGTGTTGGATGACGACCTGGAACCCGCACAGCCTCGCGAAGAGCAGTCGCTCGACAGCACGCAGTTTGCGCAGGCACAAGAACCCGATGGAAGCACTGAGCCTGTGCTCGAGCCTGGCCGCATCGCAACCCCGCTCGAGGAGGATCCCAACCATGTTTGATGTGATCGCCATGCGGCTTATCGCCGGCAAGTTCCTCTGCGAAACCACGGCGCCCGAAGCCTTTCGCGCACTCGAAGAGGACGCAATGCGAAACGACGTCGATGCGTACCTGCGGCGGATCGGTCGCCGGCTCGCCTGCACGGCAGGCGGGTACGCCTACTACATGGCCTTTGAGCGCATCGGAACCGATGAACGTACGGAAGTGAAGCGTCTCTTTGCCGAGATCAAGCACGAGCTGCGTCCGATGGTGAACTTCCTGAAATTCGTCATGCAGGCGCTCAGAAACGAGGAGGCTCCGTCTCCCGGCGAGCGGATCGACTACCCGACCATTCTGGGCGCCGTCACTGCACATCCGCAACTCGTAGACGAGCTGCGCAATTTCGCGGCACTGGGCCGAGATTTCACCGCCGCGGACTCGACACCCCGGGCGATGCTCGACAAGGTCTTCGGCCAGGTCGTGAAAAGTGGCTATCTGGTCCAGCTCGATCGGGATCGTGAGGTCTACGCCTTCACGGGCAAGCTCGATTTTCTGCTCGAGGTCATCGAGTTCCTGATGGCAAACGAGAAGATCGTCGAAGATGCACCCGACGATCAGCCTGATCAATTGCGAATGCTATGACACGCGACGTGACTGTCACGCTCTTCGAGCGTCTCCATGCTCACCGGCATCTCGTCGCCGAGGCCTACCATCAAGGCTCGGTCCTCCGGACCGACGACAATCGAAGGGCGATAGAGATCCTGCAGCAGCAGCGCGTCTTCGTGCCGCATTCCCCGGACGAGTATCGGCTGCACAGCAGCTTGCGGCGCTTTCTCGCCTCGGCCTTCAGTTCGCACCGCATCCTTCAGAGCTCTGGCGACATTGGCGCGATCTTCGCTCACCTGGAAAAGCTGACCGACTTCTACATCGCAGCCTTCAACGAAGACGATCAGGCCGCAACGGACAGCTACGAAGACGAGATCTCGCAGACCGTTTTCGAGATCAACGACAGCCTCCAGGGCTTCATCACCAACCTGCAGGCGAACATCGAAACCCGGTTCGCGGCCGTCACTTCGCTGGCCGCCAAGAAACTGCAAAATGAGTTTTACCTAGCCGCTACGCATACGCTCGTTCAGGTGCTCGAGTCCTTCCATCTCTCGGATCTCCTCGAGCGCATCCAGGCGTTTCCTCGCATCGAAACGCTCTTGCGAACACAGCTTTTTGCCCGCATCCCGGTCTTTCGAAGCACGCTTCAGACCATCTACGAGACGCTGCGCCAGTTTCTCTTCGAGTTCCGCAAAATCGAAGCCCGCGCCAAGCGCATCCAGCAGATGTGGCTCTTCCTCAAGAAAACTCCCGACTACGAGCCCCGCGCATGGGACAACGCTTCGGATCTGCCGGCCTGGCTCGAACGCTCGCCAGGTCTTCCGATTGCAACGCACCCAGACGTCTCGGATACTGCTTGCGAGGACACGCTGGTCGAACTCGCCCAATCAATCAAGGCGGATCAGAGCCCGCGCAAACGACGCGAGGCGGGCGCCCTCACCGCGGAGGAAGTCCCCGCAAAGGTCATCGTCAAGGTGCCAGCGCACGTCCTTGCCCTTCGACAGATGCTCAAGGATGCCAAGGCATCCGAAGCGCCCGTATCCGTGCGGCAATGGCGGAATCAGCACGCAACGGAGCTCGAGCTCGACGACACGCTCTGGCTGGAGCTCGCGCTCGATGTGCTCGCCAAGAAGACCAGCATCACCAAAGGTCTTGAGGTCGGCTACAACGAACACTCTCGCGAGGGGCCGTTCTCGACTGGAAACATTCTCATCAAGGATCTGAGCCTGTGGAAAAGCGCCTGATCGACACATTGATCCGCATCGTTCAGAGCCCCGAGACTCAATTCATGGATGGCGCCGGCCTGAAGGATTTTCGTCAACGCTACGGAATCGGTTTCCCCGTCGGCACCACCCGCGTGCGTTTCTCCGACAAGGACAAGGTCGAGATTGCGTCGCTGCTCAAGGCCAAGGCCGGCATCGACACCGACCAGGTGAAGCCCGGCGCTTGGCAAGGCCTCACCCGCACCGAGGCGCTGGATCTGGGGCACAACGAAAAGCTCGCCCGAGGCGCAGTCAAACGAGACAGGATCTCGGTCAAAGCGGTTCCTGGGCACGCCTTGAAACTCTCCGGTCGGCATCTGAGCCTGCCCGAATATGCCCATGTGGACATCAACTGGCGGGAGATCAGCGCCCTCGAGCACCCTGTCGCCCTCGTGGTCGAAAACTACGAGGTGTTCGACGGCCTGCACCGCACCGAGATTGCTGCAGCGCTCGCTCAGGCCGGCTACCGGGACGCGCTGGTCATCTACCGGGGCGACGCCACTGAGAGCCGCAAGGACAACGTGCTGGCGTTCCTCGCCGCCTTCGAGTTACCGGTGATCCTCTTCGGCGATATCGATCCGGCGAGTCTGGTCGAGGCATCCCGATTTCCGGGCGTGTGTGCGATTACCGTGCCGGCCGATCCCGATCTCACCTTCGAGGACTTCGGCAACGGAGCGCTCTACGCACGCCAGGTGGGCCAGGTTGGGTCTGCCTTCGAGGAACTGCTCGGCTCGGCCTCACCGGGGCTTCGTGCGGCAAGCGGCTGGGTGCATGCCCATCGCAAGGGGCTCGTGCAGGAAAGCATGATTGGGCGTGGGATCAAGCTCGAGGTTCGGGCTATATCTGGCGACACCGCTCGCTAATCCAAGGGCGTTACCCCACTCAGAATAGACGGCTCTGCCTCCCGCTCATTGCATAGAACGCAGGGAAGTTTCCATGATTTCGAATCGGGAGCAAGCTCAGATCCTCTTCCACCACATGCCTCGCGTCAACTTCAATCCACTTGTATCCCGCGTAATCAAGGGCCTTCTTTTCGTCTACCGCATGCGAGTGGTAAACTTCAATTAGAAGGACGGGGTCTTCGTTTTTATCCAGAATGGCAATATCAGCTCGCCGACCAGATACTGGACAGGTCCATTCGCGCTGTGCTCTCTTTGCGAACAGCAGAGGCAATAGTTTCTCCTTGCCATCGACTGTGTCGATTTCAAATCTCAACCAGTTTCGACCTTGGTGAAGGGCTGCGTCTATGTACTTTTGCAAAACCCGGACGGCTGTGTCGTGAACCTGCTGATTACGGACCTTCCCCCTAGCAAGTTCACATCCATCACCATTTTTACGCGCATGCTTAAAGCACAAATACGGAGCCTTATTCCGCCAGAAGGACGCCCGCAGCTCACGGTCACAATTCGGACAGAAGTAACTGCCGGGGCTTGCTTCCCGCGAGGACTCCGCCGGCCACACGATGTTTCGAGACGCGTCCAAAGCAAATGGAATCGAACCGCGCTTGCTAATCATGACGTTAATCCGCAGCCGAACGAAGTGCAGCCAACACCTCGGGTACAAAAGGCTTATGGATAATCCAGTTGTTATATCTGGCATTCCAATATCCCCGGCCTCTGCACAATGGCTCAACAACACTCTGAGCCGAAGTGCTTATTGGATGCCAGACAGCAAGCTGTCCGAACTGAAGCTCTCGTGCTTCAACCAAAATGCCTGCGATGATGAAAGTGTGCCTGATCATGTTCGTCTCCGACTTCAAGTGAAAGTGAGGCGAATATGGGCTTTCTTCCGAGGAACGGCCACATTTGACCGGTCTGGCAGGGGTCTGGTAGGGGGTCTGATAGGGGTCTGTCAGGGACCTCAGAGTGGCAGTTGAGAGCGGAACAGGCCGCTTACAAGCACGAACGTCGCGATGATTGTCATCAACCCCTTCAGCCGTTGAGGGGCAATTCTGAGTTTTGAGTTTCGCGTTTGAGTCTTACGTAACTTAGAGGGCTTTATGCAAAAAAAGAGCGTCGAAGAACTATGGAGATCCGATAGAGATCAATGCCGAAGAGCCTTAGAGCTTTATCGGGAGGTTCTTGAACGACAGCGGCGTGATCCCAGAACAGATAAGCCTTTTATGCCCGTTAGGATTCTGTTGCACATAGTCAGCGACGCGCTTGATTCCCTTTCCAAGGTAGGTAGTTGGAGGATGCCTACGTCGTCAGCTATACAACATGCGCTTTATGAGAAGAGAGAAACCACTAAAAAACCGAAAGACGCTTCTTCTTGGCTGGCTGGTTATAAAGACCACTTCGAAAGTGATCATGAAAGAATCCGGCCGATTCTTAACGAGGAGGCAATCGAAAAGGGGATAGCATTTCGTGTGGAGTTAGAAGTAACGAAAACCAAAGGGGGAGGCGAGAGTAACGAATATGGACTTTGTTTGATACCCGTAGTTAACGAATCTGGATCGAGAGAAGTTCGCAAAAATACAGATAACGGGCAGATAAAAGAAAAAGTTCAGCCGTCTGCTAAACCAGCCATTTATCAACCGGATCTTGCGCCGCGCCTATCCTTTAGGGGGGAGCTGGTGTTTGGAGAGGAAGGATACGTTCTAAAAGGCGCGCGGCGTAACTTTATACTCGCAGTTGCTATTGCTCCATGTGTGGTTATTTCCGCTGCTGTAGCTACCATAGCTTGGAGCATGCTTGCTTACGCCCGGCCGATATCTACGGCTGACTTAGTATTGTTCGCAATAATTGCCGTACTTGCTTACGCTGGGGTGAAATATCTTTCAGCGTTTTTAAAGCTAGGCAGCAACCGCATCAGCCTTGCGCCAGATTGGGCGTTGAAAGATCACGATCCTGGTACAACTATTGAAATCATTGGCGATCGAAGTATCGGAGAAACGCCGGTTATTAAGATCCGCCGATACACCGCTGAGTGCCCGATCTGTGGCGGTATGCTAAGAGTCGCTGAAGGAGAGCCGGACTTCGAGCAACGCCTCGTAGGGCGCTGTACCAATAGCCCGCGTGAACACGTCTACTCATTCGATCGCCAAACAAAGCGAGGTCGGCCGCTAATTACCCCATACTTGAAAGCTCAAGAGCCCCATGACTGAGTTCCTGCGCTTCGATAACGCCTTGCGTGCCTGCACCAAGTGCGCCCCACTCTTTGCCTGCAACAAGGTCGATCCGCGAGAAGGCGACGCCACCGTGCTCCCCCGCCCGATCGTCTCCGGCAAGAAGGCTCACGTGATTGCCAAGGCGCATGAACGTTCCAGAGGCGCGATCGTGTCCCGCATCGAGCACCTGGGGCTGCGACCCTCCATCCCCGACGATTTGATCTACGACGCCAACGAGTGAACGCATAATCACCCCCCCCTTACGCCAGGTCCTCGACCTGGCGTTTTTGCGCTTGCTGCGTACCCCATCACAAATCCTACCACCTCGTCCAGTTGAAACCGGCCACAGCTTCCACCTGAAACCCTGCCATTCGTTCCACTCCAAAGCCGACCGCCGCTTCCGAAGCAAAACCGCTACAGAGGCCGGTCGATCATCAGGCCAGCGGCCCATGCCGCACGCCTTCTTCACCCTCATTTGACCTTGATCAGTGAACGCATAATCCCCCCTCAAAATCGCAGAACTTCGCAACTAAACCAGCGTTTAGCACCGCAGAAAAAAACACCACCGAGCGAGGCCGGGTGGTGTTTGGGGGGAGTGAGACGCTCAGCCGGCTAAATCTCGCCGATGTCGCAGGGGCGTGGCGCCCAGTGGGTTGCGTTCTGGCAAACTTCCGGTTGCTCGTCCGGGAATTCGTAGTAGGACTCGTTGAGGGTCTCAGCCTTCACGTCGAAAAATTGCTCTCCATTGAAATCGACGCCCTTTGTGTAGATCAGGACCCGAGGATATTGATCTGGATCCGGCATCCGATCGGTCAGCTTGATGAAGTTCATGTTTTGCTGCTCCTCCTTGAATTGAACGAAACGGCGCAATCAGTCGTGAAGCGCCCTGAATGAGTCACGGCTCCGAGCTGCTTGCGCCAGTACACGCACTCTAACCGCGACAGTTATTGCGCGTTGCTCGGAACCAATCCGGTTCGCACGTGCGACTCAGGCGAAGCTCACGCTTCGTCAGCCCGGAGTAGGGCCCGCGCGGGGCGTTGTCGCGGTCACGCTCAATGTTCCGAATGGCGCGCTTTTTCAGGTAGAGCAGGACGCGTCGGGCCTGCGCTTCACGCGGCGTGCCATCGAAGTCCCAGATCCTCTGCCGCATTCTGCGAAGAGCAGCTTCGGACGAGAGGCGCGGACTGGCGCTCGAGCCGCTGGGGATGCTTTGGCATGTCATGGCCGCCCCCTCAGTGAAATTGAAGCGGCTGGTTTGCATCCCACGGCGTTCCGGGGATCTCCAGGCGGATTCGGCCCGGCGAATCTTCGCTGACCTCGTCGTTGTAGTAGAGGAAGATCTCCCCAGCCAACGGCGGAAAGTCGTCGATGATCTGCCCCGCACGGTCGAAAAGATCTTCGGTCTCGTCGGTGTGATCGATCCCGCTCTCATCCTCTTCGATCGCGAAGCGCATCAAGCGCTCGTCGATCTCGGACAGTTCGCGCAGTGCGGTGGCAATGCGCATGAGGTGATGAAAGTTGTCGTCACAGATCGTGCCCAGTGCGACTGCAGTGAGTATTGCTGCTTGATTCATGGTGGTCTCCACGAGAAGGCTTCGCCAAAGGCGAAGGGTTGTCATTGCCTCCTCGTGGCACTGCATCGCGCGATATGGGCTTGGCGCCCTATGCTCCAGAACGCCCGGCAAGCCCGCCTGCAAATCAGAGGCCCAGGCTTCTGGCGAATTCCTTGCCCTGATCCGTCGCCGCCCAACACCGTGCGTCGTCCTGCCGGACCAGGCCGTGGCGCTCCAGCGCGTGCATCGTGTCGACGTTGCAAACACGGCGACCGTTCACCATCACCGCAGACCCCGCGCCGGGGAGTGCCGACCAGCCCTTCCCGACCCACCTCATGACCTTCAACTGCGTTTGCGACAGGCGCATCACTTTCACCCTCGTTCCTTAAACCTCGGTACTGCCGACCCAGACCCCGCCCAAGTAGGCCTCGGCACCTTCTTTCGTCAGCTCCTCGAGGAGCTCCGCCTGTTCCACCAGTCGTTCGTGCGTCCATCCCCCAGAGGGTGCGCCGATGAGCTCGAGCACTTCACCATTCAGCGACCGAATCTCCAGCCAATCCCCCTTCAGCAGCGTCAAGATGTCCGGCTCCACGCTCGACCGGATATCGGTTACGAAACAGATCATGCCTGTGGGCTCCGATTAGTCCTGTGCTCCGCCAGACGCGCATTGAACGTGTCGGCGCCATGCCGGGCCACCAAAAGGTCAATCGCACGAAGGGCCAGCGGGCGAATCTGCGCGAGCTTGAAAGCCCTCCCTGAGTCCGGGCGGCCGAGGAGAAGGCCATAGACCATCGGCACCACGGCCACGCTCGACTCCGGATCCGAAATCATCCAGTCGCGCCCGGGGCCGCGGTGAAGCGCAAGCCGATGGCTCTGCCCGCCGATCGTTACCGGGAGCGGATTGTAGAGCATCGTTTGAACGATTCCATCCTTGCGGGCAATGGTGAAGGTGGGTTTTGGCATATGCGTTCCTTGCGAGCTGATTCGTGAGCGCCGGCAGCACCGAAGATGGAAAGAAGCATAGCGTCCGGTCCTGTGTGGGGAAAACATTCGACCCTTTGCCTGTTCGTTCGCGTGACATGCACATAGGAAAATCCTGTCGCCTCGCCGGCAGGCAGCCGCCGGCAGTGTGCGGCAAGCCGCTCCTGCCGGGCGTTGCCCGGAGCGTGTTGTGTGGGCGCGTCGTCAAGGCCACGCCGCACTCCCCGCCGTCCGCTCACCGCGGGCGGCCACCGACGGACAGATCACGGAAGACGTCCGCCGACGCTCCGCTGCTGCGCCCCGGACAGCGGCGACCGCGTCGAACCTTGACGAAATATGGGTTTGAGCAGGCTGGTCGCGGGGTGCTGCGCGACCCCGCTGCGCCGGGATGGCAGCCTTATCGACAGACGATCGTCTATCGGAGGGGCAATGTCTGCGCGTTCGCATGGGGTTCCCCCGGTAATGAACGCATTCAACCTGGCGCATCCGTGACGGATCGCCGCAAATGAACCGAAAGGAGCTTCACCATGACGCAAATGACCCGCCGCTATGTCCTCGTCGCCGATCTGGTGTCCACGGAGGGTAATGCTGAGTTTATGAAGGATACGGAGCTCTCCGATCTCGCCCTGTTGGCTGAGACCGCGCTGCTCAAAAGCTGCAAAGACGCACAAGGCGTGACTGTCACGGCGTACGAGCATCTGACGCATGCCTTGATCGGGGAGCAGTTCAACCGTCCAGGGCAAGCGCCTGAACTCGACGGCCATCTGACGTTTCCCGATTGGCGGATTGTCGATGGGAGCGAATCGAGCTTGCCCGGTGGCCTGGACCAGCCGGGTACCGTTGAGCTGTCTCGTTGCGGCTATGGGGCTTGCATGACGGCCGTTTCGCCAACAGGGGACGTGACGATGCTGAGCATCGAGTTCGATGCCGGTGTTCTGAAAATGTATTTGTATGGCCCCGATGCTGAAGGCCTAGATGGCACCACCGAGGAGCCATTGTGCTCTCTGGCTTCAACGCGTGAAGGTGTGATCGTGCATTCCCAGTACGGGCCGTTCGCACGCATGTACACGACCGGGGGCGGTGAGCAGGACGAAGCCCCGTACGATGGCGACGCAGTCATCGCGGCGCTTCGCAAGCCCTCTGATCCGGACCAGGAAGGTACGAGAGCGGCCTCGGCCGACGTGCTTCTGGAGCCCGGGTTCTATGTTGGTGCCGCCCAATCGCATGGCGAGAGTAGCGATCCAGATCACGAGGTCGGCGATCTTCAGGACTTCTTGAGGGCCGCATTCAAGATCATGACGCCTGAGCAGCGAAAGGCGTTCGCCCTGGACGAGACTGTGCAACAGACCCTCGAAGGCGCCTTCGGAGACCTGGACCAGTTCGAAGAGATGCTGGCCCGCCTTCGCGAATGAAGGTTCGCGACTTCGCTGCGTACTTATCACTGAATCGTTCGAGACTTCGTTCTCACGTTCGGAGCCATTAGGCGCTGCCGATCCGTAATCAACCCCACAAGCCGCCCAAAACTTCCGTTTTGGCGGCTTTTTTTCTGGCGGGACGGGCATGCGAAGTGGAAATTCATGAATTTGGAGGTCGTAGCGTAAGATTCCATGCAAGCAAACAGGCTTTGTTCTTTTCGGATAAGTGGATCTGCAGATATGAGAATCACGGTTGAGTTGCAGCGCTCGCGCCGGGAGCGTGCGTTGTATTCGGCGTTGGCGTGGTGGCAGTCATTGCGCCCAGACGGGTGGGATCTGCATGACCATCTGGCGACGCCCGAGATCAACGCAAGCACAGCCCACGAGAAGCAGCTCGCCGTGGCCGTTGCCCGCGCAGTGGAAGTGGGGGCCTTATGAAGAAGTGGTGGTCGAGCCCGGACGCTCGGCTTTATGGCCAGGCTCGGCGCTACCATGAGCACAACGTGTTGCCGTGAGGGCAATGCGACCCATGCATTTGTTGCAGGTAACCCCTGCGCAGTTCTCGAAGGAGCCGATCATGCTTACCGTCGTGAGTGGCGGACGCAAAGTCCCGCCGGCCGCTGGCCATTTTTCGCATTTGATTGAAGACGCGCTCGAAATCGAAGCGCACCTGTCAGAACCTGAACGTATCGAACCGCTGGTTGCGACGCTCTCACCGATTGAGCGTGGCGTGATCGCGACGCGGCTCTTGCATGACGGGATTGACGAGGTAACGGTACTCGCGCTGCTGAGTACGGTGAAGGAGGGCGCATGAGCCATGTGTTCATCCTCGGAGCCTCGGACGCGGAGATGGATGCGATCGAGGGTTTGCTCAAGGCCAACGGGTATCCATTCGCGCATGCAACGCTCGAACGGCGCCGGGTGAGGGCAGGCAATGCGTACCGTGCGGATGCCACCCGTATCGACCTTGCGTCGGACTTTGAGCCCGTTTTCGTTGAATGTGCGGTCGCTGGCATCGAGCGTACGCACGTCATCGATCATCACCGTCCCGGTGACCCCGGTTACGACCGCGGTCCGGCCGACTACTGGACGGGGTCTAGCCTCGGTCAGGTCCATGCTTTCCTGGGGATCGATGCCACGGATGAAGCGCGCATCGTGGCGGCAGCGGATCATTGCCCGACAGCGGCCTACCGCGGACTCTGTCCCGGGGTCGATCCCGAAGCACTGAGGGCCTGGCGACTTCACTCGCGCGCCTGCCGTCGCGGTATCCCCGTGCATGTCGTCGCGGCTGCAATCGAAGACGGCATTGCCCAACTCAGGCGCCTCGATCGTGTCTGCGTCGAAGGCCACGAAATCGCAAACGCAGTCGGGGTCACGATTGCCGAGTTGCCTGAAGCGTCCGCAATCACCGGCATTCCCGTGATGCATACGCTCAAGGAATTCGAGACGCAGCGGCAGAAGGTCAGCCTCCTGGGTGCATCGCCTGAAGCGATCCGCGCCTGGATGGCTTGGGCTTCGACCTTTCTGGTCGACGTCTACGGTGCGCCTGAGCGTGGATACGCAGGCGCCTACGCGCCGTAACGACGCCTCAGCGTGCCGGGCACGCTACGCATCGCCGCGGCGGATCCACGCCGAACTGCCGGCACGTTGCATCAACTCGTCCAAAGGGATCTCAGTCCCTTCGGGACGACCTTTTGGGCAATACTTCCAAGGAATTCACCATGAAAGTCATTGCCGCAGATATTGGCACGAAACACTTCTGCACCATTCCGGGTTGGCCCTCGAATGACCTCGAGGGGCTCTTCGATGCGCTTGCGCGCTGGGATCTCGACCCGGGGCTGGACTACTCGAATGAGCCTGAATTCGCCGGCAAGCCCGGCGTTGCGCCGTTCAGGAGTCGCGCCTGGGGTCACTGCGTTCAGCAATACGACGAGACGCTTCAGAAGCGCGTGTGGGTCGGCACCCGGCCCATCCATCCAGAGCATCCGGACGCGGTTCGGTATTTCGGCAACTTCCTGGAACACAGCTTCGGGTTCTGGCTCGATACCGACGATCCTGAGTTGATCGCAAGGCTTGACGGTGCGATCGCTGAGAATCTTTGCCGCAGAAGAAAGCGTCTATGTGGCGCGTGACGTTCAGCGCTGTCAGCGCGCACAATTTAGGAGAGTTCAGATGAGCGAAACCTTTGAAATAGCTTCAGATGGCGAGGTCGAAGTTTGTGTGAATCTGGTGGAAAGAACTTCGCCGGTCGTCTGGCGACAGGCCGGCAGTGGTGAGGATCGCTGGAACTCTACCCCTTATCAAAGTGCGGACGTACGTGATGTGCATGATGCGCTCAGGAAGGTGACCCTCTGGCTAGATACGAGCTACGGCATCTGACGTTTTACCTCTAACCCCTCGAGCTTCGCTTGAGGGGTTTCTCCGTTAACGCGCCTCCACCAATGCTGAGAAGCATAGGGCAGCACAATGCGCCCTATGCAGAGCGCTCGGCGCCTGTCTGTTTATGTTTCGAGTGACCGCTCGGTAAGCTGAAGAGACTCACCAGGAGATCTTCATGTCCGCTGAACCCGAGATTCTCGAATCTGCACAAGCTCCGGCAGCCCCGGCGTGGAAAACGCTCGACCCCAGCAATCCGCCCTTGGCGCTCTCAGTCCTGCCTGGACAGATCGTAGCGCTGATCTTCGGCATCGCAGGCATGGCACGGAACATGAAGTTTGCCCGCCTGAGCGACGTCACCATGCCCGATACCTGGATGCAGGCGGTCGCCAAGGCGGAAGATCTTTCCGAAGAAGGGCTCGAGCACCTGGCTGCGGCGTTGGATCGCGCCGGCCGCATCTCGCTCGAGGATGCGCTCAACTGGATCGTGATCGAAGACCGTGCGATTCGGGCCGCCATTAACGCGGGCGCGAAGAAAAAGCCCAAAGCCGCGTCCAAGATCGCCGTGATGAAGATCATGGGCGGCATTAAATGGCCCGAGTTGAAGGAGGAACTCGCGCTCCTCACCCCGAGCTCCCAGATGCGGACCAAGATCGGGGCTGCTGCGCTGCTCGAGCGCAGTGGGCGCGTGGTCGATCCGATCGAGGCTTGAGCATGAAGGCGCCGCCCTCCGATGGTGTTCAAAGCCGCTGCTGGCGCGACGCATTCTCTCGGCGCCTGTCCGATGGACTCATCGTGGCCAGCGCGGTGTCGCTGACCGTGCTCGGTATCACCGTGCTCGGTGAATCGGTGTCGGCCCAAGCTGCGGTCGCGATCGTGCTCGCGCTCTACGGCCTGGCCGTTCTGTCCGCGGCGGCGACGGCTTTCTTCGGGCGCTTGGCAGCTCGAAGTGCGAAGGCCCCGAAAGCGGATATCGATGCGAAGAAGAGCAAGGCAGCCTAGGCCCGATTCGAAGTTTACGTGAGCACGAGATTCGCCGGTCGGCCGCTCATTGAGGCGGGAGGGTATGTCGAGGAGAAAGGGGTAGCGCCATGGAAGGTCATCCGGATTTCGAACCGCCGTTGTCACGCAAGCCAAAGAACCCGTTGTCCGCCTTCGGTCTTGTTACTTCCACACTATGGCTGGTCGCTATGGCGGCTGGTTTCGGCGGCTTCTTCCTTTGGTATTTCTACACCCTTGAGGAAGGAGTTCAACCTGATACTCCCTTTGTTCATGCTCCCGAACAGGCTCGGCAGCCCGTTCATGAGGCGCCCCCACCCACTGACATCCTGTTGCAGAACATGAATACACAGGCCCCGCGCACTTTCCGAGCGGTGCTCTTTGGTCACCCTTTGAAGCACTGCGCGGTGCGTGTGAACTCTTTTCAAAGCAGGGATTCCTTCCTGATCGCGTTTGTTCGAGCAGGGGAAAAGCTGCCTCTCAAATTGCCACGAGGCCACTATCAAGGGGTCCTGGCTTGTGGTCTGCATTGGGACGACCAGGATTTGAGCTTCGCTGGCGTTGCGCCGCTGGTTTATCGTGACCACGACTTCTTTGCGCAAGTGCAAGCACGCCGCGCGACTGGCGTCGATCTCGGAGGGCTCTGGGATGTGGGCGGTTACGGGCAGTGAGGGATAAACCTGTTAAACTGACGATGGGATCGTTTGTCATTTTTTCGAATCCCAAGTGCTTATCAAATGTTTTTCTTGCCAACTATCATTCAAGATCTAATGAAACCTCTTTATTTCGCTGCAGTGTCGCTCGTCGTCCTGACGGGCTGCGGGGTCCAGCAGTACAAGGTCGATAGCAGCCTCAATTACCTCGAGCTCATGGGGACACCCATGGCGCGGCTCGAATTGACTTCAACGGAAGATGAAGTGACCGTTGATTCTGTCGTGATCAATCGAGGTCAGTGCAAGGATATCGACAATGGCCGCAACTTCCCCTTCACGCTCAAGTACGGCGAGAAGATGAGCGTCATCTCTGAGCGATGCAAGGTGCGGGAAGTGACCTGGACAATCAACGGGATCGAGCACACATTCAACTGGGATCCGCACTAATGCAGGATCAATCAGCCCTGCAGCAGCTTCAGTACGCAGGATTCTGGATCCGAACAGGGGCTACGATCGTCGATACGATCCTTCTCCTGCTCGTTACGTATCCAATCCTTTTCGTCATCTATGGCCCGTCGTATTTCGATCTCAACTATGAAGGGGCTTTTGTCCGAGGGGGTGCAGATTTCATAATTTCCTATGTGCTACCGGCCGTCGTGGTGATCGCCTTCTGGGTGGCCAAGCAGGCGACGCCTGGGAAGATGGCAGTATCGTGCAAGATCCTGGATGCCCGTACAGGCAATCCTCCTTCTGGCGGGCAGTGCGTCATCCGCTATCTGGGCTATATCGTTGCAATGTTGCCCTTGGGGCTTGGGATTCTCTGGGTCGCTGTCGATCGCCGCAAGCAGGGCCTGCACGACAAGATCGCGGGCACCGTGGTCGTTCGCCAGAGACAGCCGGAAGAGGTGAGATTCGACCCTGCCTGACGCTCGGGCTGGTTTGAGAATGCGTTATGGCACCGAGGAAGAGGCGATCCGTCGACGAGCATCAACTGGATCTCTTCGCCGATAGCGAGGACGTCGGCCGGCGGAACACGGTGGTTGCTGCCTTGCTCAGGAGAGATGCGCTGCAGGCAGGCGCTGCGATCGAGGCGCTCCGGGCGGCGCTTCCGACCGACTCGATTCTTGGCCCAGCATCTGTCCTCCACGCGCACCTGATCGCACCATCCCAGACAATCGCGGACCATGCCTCGGCTGCATCCGAGTTGCAGCGTCTGCGGGAAACGATTCTTCCTGCCGCGGACTACCTCTTTGGTGCGTCGTCTGCAGCGGAGTGGATCCGAGCCGACTGGGTTGCCATGGCTGAGCGGATCGCCGGATTGGACTTCGATGGAAGGTGGCCAGACATCCATTCGTCTGCGTTGCTGTGCATGCTTTCGAGGTGGGAGGAGGCCCTGGCGCTCGCGCTTCGCGTCGCCAGTTGGCGCCGCATTGCGGCCCCGTTGTCGTGGGTTGCGAAGTGCCGGTGTCACCTGGAAGGGCTCGATGCCGCCTGGCCGCTCTTGGCTGAACTGGCTTGGCTTGCGCCCGTGAGGTTTGCTCAACTTGCCCGGGAACTTCCTGCGCCAGGCCTACACCGGCTGCAGGCCGTCTTCGAGCGAGAGTTTCACTCCACCGTGACCGACTATGCTTGGTTCCCCGCGTGGAGTTTGATCTCCTACCCCAATCTGCGCCTCGTCCTCTCGTCCTCGAAGGGCCTTGATTCGCCCCCAGAGCGCTGCTTTCGGACCGTGCTCGATCTGCTCATCCTTGAGCGGAAAGGCCTTCAGGGTGAGATGATCCAGAAGCGCAAGGACCTCCATGCGCAGCATCCCGATCTCTTTGAGTTCTTCATGAAAACGCGCCGCTGAGATCGAGTTTTGATTTGCATGCTGTCCGGTGTAGTGCCAGCGTTCAATGCCAGTTTGCTTTCCTGTTTCTTTGGCTTTGCATTGGTTCATCAATACAATGTTTCTCATCAGCAGGGCCATGGAAGCAAGTCGATTTTACCAAAGCCCGACCGAATTGAAACGTGCCGAGGGATGAATGCTCAAGATCGAAATTCAAACATCCAGCCCAGCGCTCGCAAATTTGGCGCAGGAATACTGGGCCTGTGACGATGAGGGCAGGTTTATCCATAGCGCAGAGAGCCTTGTACCATTCGGGGACGCAAAGACACTGCCTGCGGTTCTGGATCTCGTTCGAGCTTCATCGGTCGCGTGGAATCCGGAAAATACATGTTCCGGGTGTGGAGGCCGGATCGTGTTGCGCAGCAGATCCGATCCGGCAGCAAGGCGGTTAAGCAAGCAAGGGCTATGTCCTGGATGCGCTGAAAACGCCAAAGCTGCAGCACGGGAGATGGCAGCAAGGCAAGACGCTGATCTCCGCGCTGCGCTCGATGAACGAGCGGCAAAGGCTGAAGCGCTGGTAGTCGACTATCGTGCATTGCCTGCGTATCTGGCAATCGTCCTTCAGGCGCTTGCTCGAGCCTATCCAGGCAAGCTGGCAGCTCGAACGTTCACGCTCAACGAGATTGCGCATCTTGTCGGTGGCTCGCCGACCACATACCTTGTGACCAGGCTCCTTGAGGCCGGTGTCCTTTCCATAGATTACGGCAGATCTCCTTCAGGAGCATTTCAACTTAAAGGGGATACGCTGAGTTACTGGTACGAAAAGGTTCGTTACTTTCTCATCCCGGACCTCGGCGACGACGTCGATGCGGCGATCGCAGAACTGGAATGTCGGGAATGGAGAACCACTCGGGCGTTGTTCGATCTTTGGCTCGAGTACGCCAGCACGCAGTGCATGACCTATTTCTTCGAGTTGTGCGACGATCATTCGTTGAGAATGGAGGATGAAGAGACAAAGCTCATTCGCATGCAGCTTCGTAAGGCTTTGCACAAGCACAGCGTGCAGGAGTTGTGGTGTGCGTTATGGACAATCGTGCGGGATGCGGCTGCGTTGGCGAGCCGGGACTACTACACCCGACGCAAAGCAGCGGCAACCATGCCTGGAAAGCTCGAGCGGCTTCTTCGTGAGGTGGCTGCGGGCACCCGAAGACTCAAGGCCTGGAACCGTCCTCGTAACGTGGCCACCTCGCCCCTGGGAACGATCTTCGCAGAACGTTATGGCTGTGACGAGTCAGTGTCCGGGGAACATACTCGATTCATGCGCGATGCGCCCGTAAGTGCAAGCGAACCGCCTTTTGTTGAGAGTGATTACGTTACTTCTGGCACGTTCGATGTCATCGTGGAATGCATCCACCGCAAAACCTTTGGCCCAGAAGCATTTGCTGCCTTTGCGGACGAAATACGCAAGGGGCAAAGCGTGGAAGATGCGGTGACTGAGATGCTCTTCCGCGTCCCGGGGTTGATCCAGGAAGTGGCTCGAATGCTCGTCGAGGCATTCCCCGAGCGACGCGAGAGCATCGAGCGGCTCATGGTGTCCAGAGGGCTCGGCGCTCATTGGGACTGCTCGGCGCCTGAAGACTGTTGCTGAGGGCCGTCTGATGTTGGCGTGCAGCGCGCATCTTGCGGGCAAAGGCGATCTCTCCAAGGGTCGACACGACTGAAAGTGGCGCCATAGTGGCAAGCCAGAAGATCGGAGCGGGCGGCAGGCGCAACAGCAGGCCCGCGACGCTGAGAACGAGCCAGCCCCAGACAACCCATTTGGACAGCCCCTCGAACGGGAACCTCCTTATCGCACCAGAGCGGGGCTGTTTGAGTCGGCGAAGGAAATCGAGCCCCAGCCACACGCAGCTCAAGGCAGCGGCGGCATACAGAATGACGAGCATCACTGAGCGGGCATCCAAATCCGGAGGAAAAGGGAGAGCGTCCATTCAACGAGATTGCCTGATGCGGGCTCGCAATCAAAATGGGCGCTACCGCGACGAAGGCTATCAGGCATATCGGCCGACGTTTCTCCATGTCGACACAACGTCATCGTTTCGGGCAACCCCTGAACCACATGGAGAAACATCATGGCCATCCGCACCCACGCACAGTTCCGCATGTTCCACGGTCAGGTTCGCACCTATTTCCGCGACGCGGAAAGTGCTGGCTTTGATCGCTCTCTGAACAATGTTCGCGCAGCCGCCGAACGATTCGGTTTCGATCTGGAACAAAGCAAAGCCCTCTGGGCCAAGTGTTACAACCCGGCGATCGTCCCGAACGGTCGGCTCCTTGCGCTCAACGAGCACCTCGATTGCAGCCTCAACCTTTGTTGAGCTGCCTGGCACCGCAACGCGGCGCCTCTTGCCTCACCCCAAGCATCCTCGAGCCTCGCTCAGGATGCTTTTTCGTTCACGCGTCCTCGATCTTCTTCTTGGATCGCCGTTTGATGCGCGGAATCTCGTTGAACTGACCTTCATTCAAGTCACCCTTGAGTGCAAGCGCCATTCTGAAAAGCTGAAGTTGAGATGGGTGAATCGTATCGAGTTGGCGGCGGAACTCATTGAAGACTTCGAAGACTTCCTCGGGCGCATCCGCGCTCAAACTCATCTTCCGTTGTGAGTTGTCGACCGCCTCCTCGAGCGCCTTGATTGCGTTGGCGTCGAGATTAAGTGCCTTCTGGAGCCGAGCGACGAAGTCAGGGGTTGGCGGCCCTTTGATTCCTGTTTCGAGAGCCGACAAATAGGTCTGCTCGATTCCGACGAGTTCGGCGAGATCCTTCTGGAGTAGCCCGTGACGGCGTCGAAGTTCGGATAAGAGTCTGCTGAAGGGGCTCATTTTGATCTGGTGAGTGTACCGCTGCGGGAATGCGCTGTCGTATGTCTTGAGAAGGGGCGCATTTTCGCACAACGTTACAGGCCAGCACGTTCCGCACGGCTATAGCACGCGACGTGCCTTCGCCGCGAAGCGGCTTGCTGTGGCCGGATTGCTGGAGACCGTTCATGGGGCTTCTCGCACATTCTAACCTCACGTGTGTCGGCCAGAACTGTGGGAAGTTTGTTGCGATGGCAGAGAACGCCCTACACTGCATGAGTGTTTAAAATCCTTGCCGAAGACCTGGTGGTGCGCGACGCATCTGCGATCCGGAACGAAGCGGCAACGGTGTCAGAACACGTCGCACGGTTGTGGGGCGTGATGAGGACCGCTAAGAGGTCAGGGAAGAGCGCCACAACTAAGGCAATGACGTATTCATGGTGGTCAGTAAGGGCAACGGACTGACCATCTACCTTCAAGTCTGATCAAAGAGAAAGATATGAAGACAGACCCCTCGATGTCGCCGTATGCCCCTGTTCGCTATCGTGGCCATCCCTGGTGGGATTTCGCTCAAGAAGCGGGGCAGCATGGATATGTAACCGCTGCTGGCCAGATCGCCCGTAATCTCCCTGATATCATCATGGACTCGCTGTGTAAGCCAATAATGCAACTTGCAGCCCGAGAGTTTTCGGGGCATCCGGAAGCGGCGCAGCTCTCCATGCAGGTCATGGCGAAGGTCCTTGAGTACAGGCACTGGATTCCTCTGGCTGCACAGTACGAACTGTGTGGCCGCCAAATCTTTGACCTAACCGATGACCTCGCAGAGATGCTGTCGCAGACGGATATTGGCGATTGCACCCTGGAAGATTGGCACGCCCCCTACGATGCTTTCTATGTGCGCTTTGGCAAGCAAGAAGGGATGAAAGTGCCGTTTGAAGATGATTTCGAATATTTGGATGGAGCCTTTGTTGCCGTGACGCCATGGGGAGACGAGCCCGGCGACAGGCGCATCAAGTTTGGATTCGCAACCGTTCACAAGGACGGGAGTGGCGTACAGATGCCGGGGCAGTTCCTTGACCTGACGCCCAGCGAACAGAAGTTGCCCATCCTCGCTGGAATTGAGGCGTCCATCGCCCGTCGCGTCGCAAGTATGTCCTCACCTGGGGAAGATGTTGCTACGGCGGCCGTCACCGCATACCGCAAGGACATGCTCGAAGAGGGACTGGATCTTATGAAGCAAGCAGTATCACTGCTTGTAAACGCGCTCTTCTACATCGAGTCGATCAATAACAAGGGCAACGAAGTCGCCGTCGAACCTGGACGCGACACGCCTCCAGAGCAGGTTGTAGCGTGGCATGCACAACCGCAGAAACGCGCCAAATTGCGCAGCCGGCTTACGAGCGAGGGCTACGTGATCGTCCGAATGTTGGGGAAAGAGCTAGCGCCGCTTGGGGCTGCTCGAGTTGGCGGTACCGTCAAGACGCATTGGCGCCGTGGGCATTGGCGGCAGCAGCGGGTAGGAACGGGCCGCTCGCAGATCGAACGGCGTTGGATTCGCCCAACGATGGTCAATGCGGATAGACCTCATGACGACATGCCAGGGCATATCTACGCCGTTGGCGGTCCAGGCGATGGAACAACTCGCCACTAGGGACTTCGAAGCGAAGACCTGTCCTACTCAGCGTGCGTGCGATCCGCTCCCAAAAGCCGGGCCTGACTCGGCTTTTTTTTCGCCCATGCGTACGCTCACCTGAACCGTATGCCATGCGAGGTAAAGGTCAGTCCATATTCGGCAATGGAAATCCACCCAGAAGCAACGTCTGTGGGCGCAAGCCCGCTTTCCCACCTGTCGCGCCCACGTGCGCGCTCACTTCTGGAGAACACCATGGGTTCCACCGTAACCACCCGTCAAATGATTACCGCGTTCGAATCGAGCCAGGGGCCGCGCTACATCGCGTGGACGAAGGATTACGAAAAGAACGTGTTTCCTCACACCCCGACCTGGAGCTGTCGGACGATTGGCCGCTTCGAGGATGTGCTCGACCGGATCTTCCGGAGCCTGCCGTCCTGCGAGAACGGCATGCTGCAGGGGGCTTTGGGGTGGATCACCCCGGAGGAACATCTTGCGGACTGGTATGAAGCGTTCCGCCAGCCGCGGCTGCAGCCCGAATGCACTGTCTCGGTGACCGTCTCGCCCGCCAGCGAGAAATACGCCAAGGTCCGCAACGCTCTCCGAGCGATCCACCGTGAGGATCTGCTCTCCGCCGAAGGTGTGCCGCTTCGCATCGAGCTCTCGCTGTACATCGACATCGATGCGATCTGCGTGCTGTTCGGTATTGGGGGCATCTTCCCCGCCTGGCGTGCACTCGACGCGAACTGGGCCCGGATGGCTGAAGGCTACGAGATCGAGGAGACGCTCGCACGGAACATCGTGCTGCAGACGCCCGATCCTGTGACGCTTCCCGAACTCCAGGTTCGCAAGCTCGATGGCGAGATGGCGCTGTACAGCTTTGAGGGCGCTCCGTACATCAGCGCTCGAGGAGGTTGGGCATCGGACGTGATCCCCGAACTCTTGAGCGAGCATCTGATGAAGCCGGAGCTCCAGTCGCCGGGCTTTCTCAACGTGGCGTTGCCGGTCTATCGCGCCATCGTAAGGGATGCCGTTCCGGCCGATGTCGACACGACCATTCTCACTGTCACCCGTCCGCCCGCAGATCAGGTTTGGGCAACCGAGAACGCGCTCAAGCTCTATCGTGCAACGATCGACGAGCAGGCGCAAACACTCCCGGACCGCTTCGCGACCACGCTGATCGAAGTGTTTCGCCACGATGCGGTCAACGAGCTGCACTGGCTGGACCCGATCTACGTTTCCTGGGCTGTCGATCAACAGAAGCAGGCAGCCTGAGTTTTCAATCTGGGCCTCGTGATCGAGGCCCCACCTGAAGGAGCATCAAATGACTCAAAACCAACGTGAAGGCTTCGTGATCGTCTCTCGATCTGAAGGCGATGAAGACGAGCCCCTGTTCTGGTCGAACGAAGACGGCTGGGGGGATCTCGAGAGCGCAACGGTGTTTTCGCGCGAAGAGCTCGCCGACGGCTGCACCTTGCCGATGTCCGTGGGCAAGGACGCTGAGTGGATGACCTGGCTCAAGGCGCGTGCGTTGGCTTCGCCCAACGAGAACGTGCTCCAAGGCATGTGCTGCCCGCAATGCGGCGCATACGGACCGTTCAAGATCCTGGCCACGAAGACCGGCTGGGCACACGCCTACGACGACGGCACCTGCGATTTCAATGGAGACGTCGAATGGGAGGACAACAGCCCGTGCGAATGTCCCGCGTGCCAATTCAGCGGGACTGTGAGCGATTTCCGGGCAAGTGCGCTCGAGGTCGAAGAATGAACTACGAATATCGGTTCATCAACGAGAAGTACGTGCTCCATGACGAAGGCGAGCCGATCGGTCAGCCGCTCGATGAAGTCGCGATCGCACTCGACAAGGACAGCGGCACGCTGCACAAGCACGGATCGCCGGAATACGTCGAGAAGTGGTGCAAGGCCGCCCGCATGAAATTCCGGACCCATGGCTACCACGACATGGCAGCGCAGTTGGTGGTCATCTCCGGGCGTTTCCCGATCGAGGAGATCAACCGGTGCATCAGCATCAGCGGCTACGCCGGCAAGTTGTACAAGCGCCTCGCCAACGTGGCCCACCATGTGCGCAAAAGCAAATTGCTGAGCCA
>ERZ795061.297-NODE-297-length-51876-cov-6.213948_pt1 | contig 51876 bp, 53 predicted proteins | sample MGYA00375145_ERZ795061 | MGnify/ENA primary metagenome ERZ795061 (study PRJEB30190, sample SAMN05720144) | anaerobic digester metagenome | isolation source: active sludge of municipal wastewater-treating anaerobic digesters | place: USA | collected 2014-12-22 ... | reverse complement strand
AACCGCAATCGGAAACCGTGTGGCGGCAAGCGCGTCGTCATGATGTGCCGATGATCGCCTTCGTCAACAAGATGGATCGCGTCGGTGCCTCGTTCGACAACACACTCGAACAGATGCGCAGCAAGCTCGATGCCAATCCCTGGGCCATCGGTTTGCCGCTGGGTGCGGAAGACGCATTGAACGGCTGGGTCGATCTGGTCGGTCAAACCCTCATGCTGTGGAACGATGAAGGCAATGCCGAACGTCGCCCTTGGTCGGTGGAGGAAACCGAAGCCTATGCAAAGCATCGCAATGCACTCATCGCCGCCGTGGCAGAACACGACGACGAACTCGCTCGCGCCTACATCGAAGAACTGGCCATAGACGAACACGCGTTGAAGTCGGCTTTGCGTCGCGCCACCTTGAAAGGCGCCGGCGTGCCGGTGCTCGCGGGTTCGGCATTCAAGAACAAGGGAATCGAAACCTTGCTGGATGCCATCGTCGATTATCTGCCGTCGCCAGCTGACCGTCCTTTGGTGAAAGCCATGGGTGAGCAGGACGAAACGATGTTGTCAGCCGATGCAACGGGCCCGCTCGCGAGCCTCGTGTTCAAGATCGTGCATCAGGAACATGGGCCGCTTACGTTCGTGCGCGTATATTCGGGTACCTTGCGCGTCGGCGACAGCGTGTGGTCTTCGCATCAGCAACGCACGAAACGCATCAGTCGGCTGGCCGTTATCCAGGCCAATCGCACGCGAGATGTGGACCATGCCGTGGCCGGTGAAATCGTCGCGGTATTGGGTTGGAAAGATGCCGTCAGCGGTGAAACCTTAAGCCGTGCCGACACGCCTTTGCTGCTCGACACAATCCAGGCCCAGCCTGCGGTGTTGTCATGGCGCTTGAGTGTGGAAAAATCCGGCGACCTGATTCGTCTGGGTCAGGGTTTGGCCAGTCTTGCACAGGAAGATCCCTCGTTCCGCGTCGGTACCGATCCGGAAACCGGTGAAACCCTCGTGTGGGGCATGGGCGAGCTGCATCTGGAGGTCAGCATCGAACGTTTGCGTACCGAATGGCATGTGGATGTTCGCACCGGCTCGCCGCGCGTGGCTTACCAGGAAACGCCAAGCACCGATGTGCAAGGCGTGGAAGGCAAGTTGTCGAAACAGAACGGCGGCTCGGGCCAGTACGCCAAGGTGGTGATTGATGTCGCACGACGCAACGACCCCGATATCGTGTTCGTGGATGAAACCACCGGCGGCGTCATGCCGAAGCCATTCGTCAACGCCACCGAAAAAGGCATCCGCGCTGCACTGGCGGAAGGCCCGAAAGGCTATCCGGTGGTCGGCATTACCGTGACACTGGTGGACGGCGAAACCCATGCCGTCGATTCCAACGACATGGCCTTCCAACGCGCCGCCGCCGAGGCTATCCGCTCGGCGCTGGCACGCACCGGCACCACCGTGCTGGAACCGGTCATGCAACTGACCGTCGACACCCCCGCCGGCAACGTCGGCGATGTCGTCGGTGATTTGCAGAAACGGGCTGGGCGTGTGGTGTCCATCGAAGACAAGGGCACGCGGGCGGATGTGATTGCCCATGCGCCTTTGGCCAGGTTGGATGGTTACACCACGGCGTTGAGGTCGATGACGCAGGGGAGGGCGTCGGCTAGTGTGGCGTTTAGTACTTATGAAGAGTTGAGGGTTTAGTAGTACTTAGGAGCCGGGAAGCCGGCTCCCTTTTTGCCAACGAAGATGGAATATAAAGAAGGTTGAACTCAAGCAATGCCTAGAACGTAAGGGTTTAGAACTTTGAGCTCAGCCGACCGCCCGAAAATAAGGGGCGTGGTATGAATTTCAAGAGATATCAATATATGGCTTACCATGTCTAAGAATTCAAAATCTAATTCACTATCTGTGGTCATGAAGTCATGAAAGAAATACCTAAAAGATTGCCGCCACTAAGCTCTACAGTGCGCGAGCTATATCTAAAATCCGGGAATAATTGTGCGTTTCCTGGATGCAAGAGGCGGCTATTCAATATCAAGGGTGTGTTTATAGGACAGATTTGTCATATTGAAGCAGCGGAGCCAGGAGGAAAACGGTTTAATGCGAGTCAGTCGAACGAGCAACGTAGGTTGGCATCGAACTTAATGTTAATGTGCTATGACCATCATGTTGAAACGGACGATGTTGTCAGATTCCCAGTTGAGGCGTTGTGGAAGTTGAAGATGGTACATGAAAGTAAATTCTCTGATGTCGTCGAGACTATGCTTGATACTGTTAGAGATCTGACTGAATTAGTATCGGCTTCATTCCCAAAAAATCTCAATAAAATGAACCGCGTCTTGGGCTGGAATAATGACTCCGACGAATTGACGGAAATTATGGAAGAGCTCATGTTTGTTATCGAGAAGTATTCGGCGATTCCACTTCCTGCGAGAACTCTATTTGATGTTCTCGTGAAACGCGGTAAGCGCGGATATTATGGAACGGAACTTTCGAATCCTGTTTTGGAGATTAGACAAGCCACGAATTTAAGCTTTGATGAATTAAAAGCCCATATAGCTATCCTTGATAGGCATGGATTCATTAAGGATGACGGGCCAGATGAATATAATATGGAAGCTATTGCAGTTATGTCGCTTAAGTCTGGTTGGAATCTGTGGCTCGACATACGGCGGTTCTGCAAAATTGAAAAAATCGAATTGAAGACAATCACCCATGACATGAATTTTTCAGTTCTAGGTGAGGAGTGATTGTATTAACTTTAAATATTTTTCAGTGTAGATTAATCTTTCGCATACGCAGTACAAATGTATCAAAAGGATATTTGAATCATGAAGCATGGCATTTCGACTAAGCTTACAACTGAAACTTCTTACTTTAGTCAACTTATTGCTGACATCAAAAAGGGTGAGATTAAAATTCCACAGTTTCAAAGAAAGTTTGTATGGAAAGATAATCAAGCCCTTGAGCTTCTTGATTCCATCGCGAACGGCTATCCAATAGGAAGTGTTCTGCTCTGGAAAACGGTTGAGAAATTGAATGCGGCAAGAGATTTGGGAAGCTTTAGGCTGCCTAAAACTGACGAGATTACACCTACAAACTATGTTCTGGATGGACAGCAAAGGCTAACTGTTGTCTATTCATGTTTAGGTGCTGATGAAAATGAAGGTGGGTACACAGCTGGGTATGACCTTTCAAAAGAAGAGTTTTTGGAGTTAAAGCAGGAAAATTTTAGGCCGGAAATTTTCCCCCTTCGAAAAATGTTGCATACCACCAGTTTGCTCAACTATCGCACGTCATTATTATCCCTTCCTGATGCCTCTATTCTTCAGGAGCGCCTGGACGGACTTTTAACTGCTTTTACTCAATACAAACTTCCGGTCGTTACTCTTAAAGATCTTACTATTGAGGAGGTTTGCCCAATTTTTGAACGAATAAATAGTTCTGGAACTAGGTTGTCAACATACGATCTCATGGTTGCGGCGACTTGGGCTGAAGACTTCGATTTAAATGAGAAAGTAGCTAGCGTGCTTTCAGCTCTTGATTCTAAGGGCTACGGGAGTACGGAACGTGCAACAGTGCTGAAAGCGCTATCCGCAATGCATTTAGGTTCCATTCAAGATAAATCTTTGAGGGCGCTTCGAGAATTATCAACTATTGAGATTGAGGCTCTAGCAGAAAAAACTGAGCAGGCACTAAAATCCGCTGTTGATGCATTAAGTACACAATTCAGAATTCATAGTTGGGACTTTCTATCGTACGAAGCAATTCTGTTGATTGCTTCTTACATATTTCGTGATTGCAAAGAATTATCTGCTGCGCAGGCCAAGCGTTTAAGTCAATGGTTTTGGCGGGCATCCTTTGGCGAGAGATATAAAATCGGTGGAGAAAACTTTGTTTCTCGGGATCTAGAGATAGTTAAGAGTTATGTGCTTCAAGATGAAGGAAGTGGCGAGCAGTTTGGAGGTGTGCCAAATGAGCCTGAGTGGGGTAAAGCTCAGTTTAGGAATAATGTATCTCGTTCTAGAGCTTATATTCTGGCATTAGCGTCTGCGGGCCCCCGAAATCTCTCAAATGGAATGGCGGTTGATGTGCAATATGCACTGTCTGGATTCAATAAGAAGGAGTATCACCACTTCTATCCACGCGCCTACTTGAAAGCTATCGGATATGGTGACGCCTCGAATGTTTTGGGCAATATTGTCATGATTACTTCGAACACAAATAAAATCATTTCCGACAATCCCCCTGAAAAATATATTCCTGATATTGTTAAAAGTCTTGGTTCTGAAAGTGACGCAGTTTTCAAATCCAATTTATTGCCACTACCGTCAGAATTTAATTATTCGCGTGCAAGTTATGAAGATTTTTTGCAGGCGAGGGGCAAAATTCTAACTGCATACGTTTCTAATACTTTGTTAACAAGTTGAGGTGATGTAAGGTCATGGGTGCGTCGAATCTATAAGGCCATAAGGAGCATCGAACCTATAAGGCCGTAAGCCGCATTCAAAAATCACGTTGACGTAGGGTGGATCCCGCGCAGCGGTATCCACCAAAATCTCGCCGGATGATTGGTGGAATCGCCAAGAGCGGGCGGTTCCACCCTACGAATGTTGCATATCTGCCAATGTGTCTATTTAATTCGCTCCAAATTAACCTCGTCCTGTTTATTCCAATACTCACTCAAGGATCAAGACCGTAAGCCGCATTCAAAAACCACATTGACGTAGGGTGGATCCCGCGCAGCGGTATCCACCAAGTTTCCACCGGATGTTTGGTGGTGCAGTTCGGGCGACAAATGGACGGGCCGGCTTGTGTCCGGCCCACACCACATCAACGGCCAAATTCGTCGTAATGCTTGTCAGCGTATTTTTCGTAACGGTTGAGCAGCGCGATGTTGGCTTTTTCGATCTCGGTAAGTTGATCTTTCACGTCGTTGCTGACCGGCACGTACCAGTTATAGCCCTCGAACGTCAGCCGCAGATCCTTGCCTTTGAAAGAGTAGCCATGGCGGGCAAAAATCAGGTTGCGAATGATGCGGATATGCGGTTGGGTCAGGTTTTCGACATCTTTGCTTTTTAATTTATCGATGGATGGGTTCTTGCCGAAATCGGCAACACCCAGGTCGATGTAGTCTTCTTTCTCGCTGGCTCTTTGGGCGACTTTGGGGTCGTATTCGAACTTCGTTCTCACAAGCGTGAAAGCCTTTGGCGTGACGCTGGCCGTTTTTGGCGTCCATGTGCCATTGAGTCCCTGTGCAGTAAGCGTCATGTCGAAACTGCCGTCATTGGGTTCATCGCCAGGCTCGTTGCCGGTCATGTGCAAGCCTGTGTCGATCTGCTCCCAGGTGCCGGTGACTTCGCGCTGATTGCCGGCGGCGACACTGTGGGCAGTGAACGTCTTATCGTCGCGTATGTCGTCGATGACTATGCTCAGGCGATTGGGTGAAATGAAAAGGTAGTAGCCATAAATCGGTTCCCTGTAGAGAAAGCGTCGAAGGTGCTCGGGTACTGCCTTGATGTCGTAGTTTCCTTCCTCGCCGTGTGTTTCGGCCCACTTTTCGAATTCAGCCTTCGCGGTGTTGTACTCATCATTGGGTTCGAATTTACCGGAGAACAAGCCGAGCTTTTCGAATGTTTCAGCCGAGGCGGGCGGTGGAGTGCTGGCTGGCGTGGCACTGGGCGAAGCGGCAGTCGCAGGCACATTCGTAGCGGCCGGGGGTTCGGCGGCTTTTTCGCTGCAGCCCGCCAGCATCAAGCCTGAAATTACCGATAAACTGCAGGCCAGCGTTTTCAATTTCGATGAGCTCATGATCGTACCCCGTGGACAATATGTGCAGATACTAAAGTATTTAGGCATCGTGGTTTTGGCTTTTTTCAGCTATCTGATGCTCAACATCATCCTGCGCTACGTGACCTTCGATACCAATGCCAGTTTCCTGCAGATCAAGCAGGATTTCATCGGCAATAAAGTCTGGCTTACGGCATTTTACGTGCATGTATTTTCCAGCCTGTTTGCATTACTTGCCGGTTTCACGCAATTTTCCAAACGCATTCGCCAGCGCGCCCCGCAAATCCATCGTTTGGCGGGGCGCATCTACGTGATCGACATTCTGCTGATCACCGGGCCGGCCGGTTTGCTGATGTCGTTCTATGCCAACGGCGGCATGGGTTCGCAACTGGCGTTTTTTATCCTGTCGGTTTTATGGTGGTATTTCACTTGGCAAGCCTGGCGCGCCGCCGTCGATCGCGATTTTTCCAGACACCGTGCCCACATGCTGCGCAGTTTCGCACTGACGCTGTCGGCAATCACGCTTCGGGTCTGGAAATTGGGCTTGGCGCATTATTTTGAATTGCCGCCGATGGATATCTACCGGCTCGTGGCCTGGCTGGGTTTTGTACCCAATCTGCTGCTGGTGGAGTTTTACCTTTGTCGCTTGCGAAATAAATCAAGGCCGTAAGCCGCAATCAAGGCTGTAAGTTGCATTCTAAAATCACGTTTGCGTAGGGTGGATCCCGCGTAGCGGTATCCACCAAGTTTTGCCCGGATGTTTGGTGGAATCGCCAAGAGCGGGCGGTTCCACCCTACGTGAGTTAGGGATTTTCTGACGGTTGATTGTCGTATTCGCTGATATTGCCGAGTTCGAATTTTTATCATGCTTGCGGTATGTCAAATTATCATCGTATGTGGGTGCCGGGCGGTACTTACTTCTTCACTATCAATCTGCTTGAACGCAACAATAATGATTTGCTTGTTCGTCATATTCGTTTGTTGCGTGAATGTGTAGAGAAAGAGAAGCGGCGAAGACCGTTCAAGATAATTGCGTGGGTCATATTGCCCGAGCATATGCATTGGTTGTGGAAATTACCTGAAGATGATTGTGATTTTGCAATGCGATGGCGACGGATAAAAACGGATTTTTCTCTAGGGATTCCGAAAATCGAGAGGCTATCTGCTGTTCGTGCAAAACGAGGCGAACGCGGGGTGTGGCAACGGCGATATTGGGAGCACCAAATACGCGATGAGAACGACTTGCTTGCACATATCGCCTACATCCACTTGAACCCCGTTAAACATGGTTATGTTCAAGAGGCTTCGGATTGGCCGTATTCTTCCTTTCATCATTATGAAAATATGAGGTAGGGTAGATCCTGTGTAGGGTGGATCCCGCGTAGCGGTATCCACCAAGTTTTGCCCGGATGTTTGGTGGAATCGCCAAGAGCGTGCGGTTCCACCCTACGGGTTTTCGCTTGTGTCCGCATATCCCGTTTCACCCCGTATTCCTCAGAGTTAACAATGATTCGGGGGAATCAGATGCCAAAGCCTAAAGCCGTCAAGAAGGCAGCCAAAGCAGTCATCAAGAAAGAGACGGCCAAAGTCGTCAGGAAAGTTACCAAGAAAACGATCACCACCCCACCGCACATCACCCGTCCGAATACCTCATTGTGCGAAATACATCGGCCGCCGTTTCAAGAGGAAGTGCCTGGCACCGGACAGAGGAGCGGTAGCGGTACCGGCGGTATTACCTTTGGCCTTTTCGATAATTTCGGACGCAGCGACCGGGCCGTGGGCGGGATACGGATTCATAGCGAGCTTTATCATTTTTCCGATTCGGATGTCAGCAATAACGGCAACGGCTTTCACACGCATTTTCTTTCGTTGCGGGATAGCTACCGTTGCTTCAACTATCAGGCGACCGGTGCGCACCGCCTCAAATTCACCATTGTCTGCAGCATCAATAAATTGACGCATGATTTCACCCGTCGTTGGCGAAGTGCGGTCAGTCGCGGTTCGCGGTTCGATTACCTCTGCGAGTTTCATGTGCTGCTTCCGGGCGGTAACGAAATTCTCAAATTCGAACTCGCCAGGCGCAACCTGAGCGGTTCAACAAATTACAGCCGCACCGTCGATATGCTGGCCGCGGGATCGGAAATCACGCTGGTGGCAACCACCACAAGAACCTACCCGGTGCGCGACGGCATCAGCTACCACATGGGCCTGTACACCGACCACAAGGTGCACAGCCAGAACGTCTTTCTCAGAAGCGTTTGCGAGGCGGATATCAAGATCAAGAACGTGCAGATTTGCACGGTGGTGTAGCGCCGAAGCCCGGGTCACGATGTATAGACCCGGGTTTCGTTCAATGGTCGGGTATGTTGCGCGTGCTCTGGCAGCTTATGCCTTCAGACCAAAATAATACGGGCCGTAATCAAAGCGTGCGCCTCGACCTTCCCAGCCGTTGCGGTGCGCTTCGCCTGCCACTTTGTCATTCATCGTTACCTTGAAGCGTACATCTATGCTCCAGTTGCCGATGATCTCAATAATCTTTCCGGCGGTGTTGTACATGGCGACGTGGATTTCACCCCGTTGCTCTGCATTGGGGCCCTTGATTTCAACATTGCGTTGAATGTTCTTTCCCTCGCCGGGGCGAAACTGATAGGGCGTCTGGCCAACAAAGACGACGAGTGTGTCGTCCCATTCGGTTTGCATTTCAATGTTCATCGTCCACTTGGTTTCAAAGGTGACGAGCTCGAATTCCCCGGCCAATTCCTTGATTACCAGATCAGTGATAACAATGCGGCGCTGTTTTGCCTGTTCCAACGCCCATTTCAGAAGGGATTCCACAACCACATCCACTATGCGGCCAAGTAAATCCTGGTTTTCTTCACCCTCGGCAGCCATCACTTTGAATTTCATGGTGGGTTTTGCACCTTGCAAGCCGAATCCGCCGAATTGCCCTCTGGCTCTGAAGATGCGGCCGCCGCTCGCTTTCATTTCCGCTTCCGATTCGTGAAGCGCAGGTTTGAAATTGGCAATCGCGGAGGGAATTTCAAAGCCTGATGCAAGCAGTTGATCAAGTGTCGTGATGCTTTCATCCGCATTGGCCATTTGAATGTCACCGACCATCAGGCCGTCCAGTTCACTACCTGCGTTCGTATCGTTCGTCATGCGTTTCTCCCCTGTGAGTAATGTTTGATGTCTTGCAAAAATCAGACACGGGGTTTCGCACGCAATCCGGTCATGCGCATTGTGTTCAAGCAGAATTTATTTGCATGATTTTCGAAGGTCGTGCGTTATAAAAAATGGACAAGCAAATAATTGCTGTTCGGAAAAGCTTTAACTGTGCGGCTATGGTTTTTGCGTAAGAAATTCGTAAGAGAAAATCTAACGCCAGCGACGCAGCACGGGTTGCGCTTCAGCGATCCGGTTTGATAGATCGCAACCCGGGCAACGTTTGTGCAAGCACTTTGGTCAACGCATGTCCTGCATTTTTCTCGCAGCGCGTTTACGTGAATATCGGGGCCGCCCCGGTAAAAATTGACACAGTTTTTTTCCAGTACGGAGAAGCGCCATGAAAATGCAATCAGGAAAATGGCCCGCGGTTTGTTTGTTGTTCTGCACGATTTTGACGATATCGGGCTGCCCTTTGTTTCCGGATCCGCCTTATGTGCAGCCACCCTTTGTGGAAATAAAAGACGTATCGACTACGGAACCACAGCTTGGCGACACCGTCGTCATACGTTGGGATTATGCTCCGCAGAACGACGAGAGAAATCCGAAGCTCGCAAGGCAGGTGGTGCAAATGCACAGTCTTCTGCTTGAGGGCAGCATTTTCAGTGAAACCGAAGGCTGTCTACCAGCCAACCTGTTGCCGCCCGGGCAATCTCCGCTTCCATGCATGTCTTTGGACAGAAGAGAACTGAGCTTCCAGTTCAAAGGGCCTGTGATGTTCAACCTCATCGCTTTTGATCAAGGCGGAAAACGCTATGAGAAGCTGATCAAGTTCAAGGTGAGGGGCGCCGAATTCAAATTGAAAGCAGCCAACTTGACGAACGCTGGATATCCGCGCTGGGGCAATGCTCTCGGGAGTATCCAGAATATCGATTTTGAGCGGGCTTTCGGTATTGTGGAAGTGGGTGACGCCAATGGTGCTGAGGATGGTGTGATCGACCAGATTCGTTTTGATCCCGTTCTGCAACAGGTGTTCGCAGATGGCTCGCCGTTTTTTCTTTCCTCCAACGATGTCAATGAAAGGAACGCTTTCAGGGCGAGGAGAGGGAGTAGTTTTCCGATACTTGATCCGAGTTTTCTGAGTAGGCCGGAGGGTCTCCAGTTCAATGGCGGAAGAACCCATTCCGATATCCTCATATTCGCCGGAACCATTGCCGTTGACGGAACAGTGGAGCAGGTGAAAACAACCAATGGCATGGTCGAGGTGATCACGGCTTCCGAACTGAGAAATTACGAGCCGGTATTTATTCAGGTCATGCTGCGCTCGACGGATACCAGCCCCCAGACTTTGCTTGTCAGTGATGTTTATTTCGGCAATATCAATCAAGGCCTGGTGCTCGCGACCTATCGAAATCATCTGAGCGACAACCGTACAACCGGCGTGTACCAGCTTTCCGTTGTGCCGGTGGCCGATATGTTCAAGAGCAGTGGAAGTATTAAAGGTGCGATTTTAGGCGCCAACGTTACGACGCTAGGCAATGTTTTCCTGTTGCCGGCACAAGCGGACCTGACGGCAACTTGGACGAATATTCCAGTTTATCGGGACGACAATATTGACGGCTTGAAGGCCAGCTATGTGAAATTCAGCCGGTAGGCAAGAATCAAAACGACCTCAAGCCAGCGAAATAAAAACACCAGTCATGACATGAAAGAACAATCCTGGACGTCTTGGAGGGTGCGTCAGAAACGCACCCTATCAAGATCCTGAAGCCGATGGGTTTATGTTGCCGCTCGTTGTGCGACTGGCAAGGGTGAATCATCACCCTTCGTGAGGACCTGGGTATTTTTTTTATCCGATGCAATCAGGCCGTCCACCAATTCGATAATGCGGTCACAGCGCTGCGCAAGACGCGGATCATGCGTCACGATAAGAAACGTTGTTCCGCTGGTATCGCAGACTTCGCGCATCAAATCGAAGACACTGTCGGCCGATTTGGTATCCAGATTGCCGGTGGGTTCATCGGCCAGCACCAAAGCCGGTTGCATGATCAGGGAGCGGGCGATGGCAACACGTTGTTGCTGACCGCCCGACAGATTATTTGCCATATTGTTGGCCAATGCCCTCAGACCGACCTTGTCAATCAGTTCGGCAGCACGTTTACGCATCGCATCGTCGGGGCGACCCTGTTTCGCGAGCAAGGGCAGCATGACATTCTCGACGGCGGTGAATGCCGGCAGCAAATGATGGAATTGAAATACAAATCCAATCGCATCTGCACGGAGTTTGGTCAACGCTCGATCGTCGAGATTTTCGGTGGCAATGCCGGTGAGAAACATAAGGCCGCTGCTGGCCTTGTCCAGCAGCCCGATCAGGTTCAGCAAGGTGCTCTTGCCAGAGCCAGACGGCCCGATGAGTGCAACAAATTCGCCGCGACCCAGTACCAGGTCGATACCGTGCAGGACTTCCACTTCGCCTGACTTTCCGATCTTGTAGGATTTTTTTATGCCTTCCAGTCGCAGCGTTGCATCGGTTTCTGCGTCGCGGCTTTGGCTATCGATTGACGTTTTGGAATCAGCCACGAATGGCCACCGCAGGGTCGAGTCTTGCCGCCCGCTGGGCCGGGAAAACGGCGGCCAATGTGCCCACTAAAACAGCGCCAATGGCGGCATATAAAAAAAGCAGGGGATCGAAATCGATCGCGAAAAATAGCGTGCCATCCGGGTTTTTGGCAAAGCCGCGCCATGCGGCAAGAAATGCCCAGCCGAGGCCGGAGCCAAGCAAGGAGCCGAATAATCCAAACAAGGCACCTTGCGTCAAAAAAAGCCGAAGTATTTGCTGTCGCGTCGTGCCTGTCGCCCGCAAGATGCCAATCTCCTTGGATTTCTGCACCACCGATACGACCAATACGCTGGCTATGCCGAGTGCGGCCGTCAAACCGACAAACAGCCGTATCACCAGGAAAGTAAAACTTTGTCCGGACAAAGCGGTAAAAAAATCTTCGTTGGCCGTGATCCAGCTTTCCGCTTTGAGCCCGGTTTGCGCCTGGATGGATTGCGCCATTAATTCCGCCGCAAAGGGGTCGGCAACATTCACTTCCAGAGTGGTGGCGCCACCGGGCAAGTTCAACAAACTTTGCGCCGTGCGCAATGCGACATACACGGATCGGCTATTCGCGGCTTTGTTGCCAAAATCGTAAATGCCGAGAACCTTGAGTGTGGATGTTGCACCTGATGCAGTTTGCATGGTGATTTTGTCATTGATGGATACGCCCATGTCTTTCGCCAGCTCGGTTCCGATCACGATATCGTTGCTACCGACTTCCGCGTTACCCGCGACGATTTTGTCCTTCAGGGCAATCAGGTGCAGATAGGTTTCCGGTTCGATGCCCGTGAGTGTGACGGCGCGGTTTGCGTCGGCACGGATCACGAACCCGGCGCCGGAGACCACTGGTGTCACGACGACGACACCGGTTTTTTTTTCGATCTGGGCCCGCACCTTTTGCCATTGATCAACCGAGCGTAGGCGCTGTGCACGAGGTTGTATCAAGGTGGCCGACATTTCTCCCTTGCCTGGCACATACAAGGGGCGTGCAATTTCTTCTGGCGCGGTAATGATGATTTGTGCCTGGAAATCCAGCGTGCGACTGAAAAGACTGCTCTGCAAGCCGGTCAATAATGCCGACATGAATACGATGACGGAAACTCCCAATGCCACGCCTGCGATGATAAAAAGCGTCTGCAACAAACCTTCCCGCATGAAGCGGGTGGCGAGTATCCATTCAAACGGCGCGAGATCGTTCACGGTTTGGGAACGATGCGCGCACGGACATGTTGACCGGCAACAATGGTGCCGACGCTGGATAGAATGACCGGCTCCTTGCTAACGAGTCCGCTGATGATTTCGGTTTGATTGTCGCCGCGCAGGCCAATGACGACGGGTTGATGAATCGTGCGTTTGTCACGTACTACCAATACCCAGGGTGCATCGCTGTTTGCATCTCGCACCGCTTCGGAGGGAACCACCAGTGCCAGCGTCTTGTGTGCGGTTTCGATATCGACGGACACCGTCATGTCCTGACGCAAATAGGCAGGCGGATTGAGAATGCGAAGCTTGACCTCGACCGAGCCACGGATGGCATCGATGCCAGGGTTGATGTAATTCACGATAGCTTCAAACGTTTGGTCGGGAAAGGCATCGGCCGAGCCGAGTGCTTTTTGTCCAATCGCCAATTTGGCCAGATTTTTTTCATCCAGCTGGATTTCAATCTGGATTTCGCCGCTAACGGCCAGCGTCATCAAGGATGCGCCAGGCTGGACGATATCGCCGGGCTCGATATCGCGCTTGATCAAGACACCGTCGGATGGGGCACGAATGGAATCCTGATCGAGCCTGACCTGCAGTGATTTTAAATTCGCCCGTGCCTGGTCCAGGCCGGCGAGTATCAGTGCCGAGTCTCCGCCATTGGTTTGATTGGTCTCAACTTGCAGCAACGCGGTTTGCCTTTCGCTCATAGCTACATCCAGATTGCGGCGTGCTTCGTCGAGCTGCATTTGGGAAACGAAGTTGCGTTTTTTAAGATCCGCGACTCGCTCATACTGGTTTTTCAATTGCCTGACATCGGCATCGGCCTTTTTAAGGCCTTCCTTCGCCGCTGGTAAAGCAACCTCGCGTTGCTGCTGTAATTTTGCCTGTGCCTGATCAATGCTGGTTTGCGCCTGTGCAATGCTTGCCAGTTCGTCCTGACTGTCGAGCTGGATCAAAAGCTGGCCTCGGCTGACTTTTTCACCTTCGGCGACCGGAATGCTTTTGACGCGTCCAATCACTTTGGAAGCGACCGACACCCGCTGCGGCGTAATGACGCGTCCACTCGCCACGACGGTTTGTTGCAATTCGGTAGTTTGCGTTGCATAGGCTTCAACCGGCGTGCCAAGCAGAATGTTTTTCAAAAAAAACGCGGTGACTGATAAAATCAGCACACCCCCAATCAAGATGATCAGCCAGGTTTTACGGGTGATGCCTGTGGGCTTTTCACGACTATCCGGAGGGGCCTTGATTGGCGGAGAAACATTTCCGGCTTCTGCCGTTTTCTTGCCGGACAAATCATTTGTAGTATCCATTCTTCTGTATCGCCCAAAGGCGGTTTTTTGTCTGTTCGCCAGCGTACATTTAGCTGGCAAGCGGAAACTGCGCTGCATCCGCAGCTTTATCCCCGTGGACGTTTGATATTCGGAGAAATCGTCAAGCGCGGGCGGTTCCACCTGACGTGTGTTTGGAATGTAAGATAAGCGCATGCTGTCGATATTGACCCTGTTCCGAACTATCTTTTGCACCATCATCATTTCGATGGTGGCGTTGTGCGATGCGCATGCCACGGCACCGGCACAAAAAAAGCCGCCCTTGGTGATCGTGGATGTGACCGTTATCGATGTAGTGACAGCACGTCGAATCGGTCCACGTTCGGTATTGATCGAGGACGGCCGGATAAGGGCGATTGGCAAGACAGTTGATATTCCGGTGGGTGCTATCCGTATCAATGGTCGCGGTAAATTCCTGTTGCCGGGGCTTGATCGACATGCATGTGCATTTATTCAATAACGCTTCGCATCGTCCCGCGAATGAATGGGCCTTTCCCTTGTTTGTGGCGAACGGCGTGACCGGTGTGCGTGAAATGCTGAGCTTGCCGGAACAAATGCCGCAAATAGGGCATTGGAACAATGCGGTGCAAAATGGCAGCTTGGTGGCGCCGCGCATACTGGCTGCCGGTATTCGCGTGAACGGTGATTCCGAACAAGCTTTGCGCCAGCAAGTGCGCGATGCCAAACAGAGCGGTGCGGACTTCATCAAGGTGTTTTCGGAAGTACCATCGGCGCAATGGCGAACCATCATCGACGAAGCGAGCAAACAAGAGATTGCGGTGGATGGTCATGTGCCGGCACAAGTGGGATGGCTTGAGACGGCGAGTGCGGGTCAACGCACTGTTGAACACTTGATGCAGAGTTACGAAGCCTGTTCTTCGATCGAAGCACGAGTGCTGGCATCGCGCCGCGAACTTGGTGGCGAGGCTGCAGTCGCCTTGCGCGACGAACAAGAAAGGGAAGTGCTGACTCGTTTCGATCCGGCAGCCTGCCGGCGAGCAGCAAAGGCCGTGGCTGCAACGGGCCAGTACCAGACACCGACACTGGTACTGAGTCATTTCGAAAGCCGGTCAAGTAAAGATTTCGAGCTAGATATCCGTTGGCCGTTGTTGCGTGAAGACGAGCAAGCCAGATGGCAAAGAAACCTGGCACCTAGAACGCCGGATGACGCAAGCCTTGCAGCTCTCCGTTGGAAAACGAGTTGCAGCATCGTGCGAACATTGAATAATGCCGGCATGCCGATACTGGCGGGCACCGACACGCCAATGCCCTTGGTGTATCCGGGATACTCCATGCACGATGAACTCGAACTGTTGGTCGCCTGTGGTTTGAGCAATGCAAAGGCATTGCAGGCAGCCACTATCAATTCGGCGAAAGTGTTGAGGCTCGATAATACGCTGGGTTCCGTTGATATCGGCAAGCGTGCTGATTTGCTGCTGTTGGATTCCGACCCGTTACGAGACATCCATCATTTGCGTGATATTCGCGCCGTAGTCCTCGATGGAAAATTGTTGGGGCGCGAGGATTTGGATAAGTTGATTCTGGTGAACGGGGCGAATAAAAAATCAGGTTCGAAGTAGTGCATTGATCTGGCTTCTTTGATGTTTCTGGGTCCCGACTTCCGTCGGTCCTACGGTATTCGCATATCTGGCCTATCCAGAATCAGTGCAGGGGCCTTTGGCCGGGCGGGTAAACGCCTTGCATCGATAATCACAAGCTTGGCTTCCTTGCCGAGAGCCGGGTTTGCCGGACGTATTTGCAAATGGTAGCTATCAACACTGTCAGGATATTCGGGAAATTCCATTTGCACGATTTTGCTGTCGCCGATGTAAAGTTCTCCCCAAGGTTCCGGGCAAAGTTCGCTGGGTTCTGCCATAAAGTGTTCAGTGAAATGCTTTGGTGTGTATTGGTATTGCAAACGGATGCAGACCGGCGATACGGCGAAGCTGTAGATGTAAACTGGAACCGCATCACCGTTCAACCAATCGGCGCGGCTGATTTGCACATGGCCCTGCCTTAGAAAAGCGGCATCGGCGGCGGGATCGCGATGCAGGAAGCGCAGCCAATGCGTGCGCAAACCGTCGGGCAAATCAATCGAGGGGCTGTCACCCCAGCCAATCGAGTTCTGCACCACGGACTCTGCACCGATAATCAGGTTGTCTTCCCGATCTTTGCCGACGTATACATTTGGATATTCCGAGCCATCACGGGTCAGCATGCCATTGCGGCAGGAATAATCGTGGTTGCGAAGATAACGAATCTTGCGATATGCACCATCAATTACTCTACCGACATTTCCTGCTTGAAGTTGTTTAACCCCGTTTTCATTGATTGAAAATTCAAATTCTATCCACGAGCCGTCTTCCGGCTGTCTTACTTCTACACGCTGATCAACGAAACGTTCGCGCATGCGGATGCTGTCCATGCCGATCAATAATGCGATCAGGTTCTCGTTGGCACCGTCATATTGGCCGCGAAGGTCGGGGCAACCGTCGAGTCGGCCGAACCAACCTTTATCGGGCCTGGCCCATGCATCGGGATAACCGGCGGGTCTGCCGCATCCGGCAAGTACGCTCGTCATGAGGAAGGCAATGCCGGTGTAGAAGAGGATTTTAGTAAAGTGCATTACGGAATATCCGAATCCGGAGCAGGGTGCATGTTAACTTCAAAAAACAGGAAATACCGACCACTGCGGTTTCACTGCACGAAGTACATATTCTGTATTCATCTGGACTAGTGAAGCGATACCGGATTGGATATTTTGCAAACCAATAAACCTTACTTGGCTTTCGCGCAGGGCCTATCCTGGAAGACGGTTTTTCCGCCTACGCTACATTTGAAAACACTGGCAGGTTTAACGGCCGATTTGTCGCATAGATTTTCACCGCTCGAATTGCCGCCGGTAGTGGGGCATTGAACGTCCGCGATGATGTAAAAATGCATGACATTGTTTTTCTGTTCCAGGCTGACCAGTTCGATCTTGGAGTAGTTTGGCGAGTAGGTCAACGCACGCAAGAACTGGGATATCAAGGCATTGCTCGGCGAAACACCATTGATATTGGCCCGCTTGTCGTCCAGTGTCAGCGTGGTGATGCGCATGCCTGACAGCAATTTAGCTTCAAGTGATTGCTTGACGTTTGCCGTCACCGGTTTAGGGGTGTCGACGTTCGCGGCCCCTGTCAGAAAAAGAATGCCGCAAAATACGATTGCCAAGGTACGAAACTTGCTGTGTGCTGGATTCATGGGGCACCAATGCAGGGAGAGTTCCAGCATTATAGGCATTCAATGTAAGTATTGAACCTGAAACATACGATATGCTTCAAGCGCAATCTTCTTTGGGATAATCAACGCGCACCCTTCATGTTACGAGAATCAAAAACGACTGAAGCTTGAGGGGTCATTGACCAAATTTGATGTGGTTTTTCGGATTTATTGGTATCGTGGCAGCCTCGTAGCTTCCCGTCATTCGTCTCTTACAAGAATTCATTATGTCCTCATCTGCTCGCGTGTTTATCGGTTTATTGCTTGGTGTTGTCACCGGGTTGCTGCTAAGTCATTTCACGCCTGATTGGGTGCCGAAAATCACTGCGGTCGCGCAACCAATCGGCAAGCTTTGGTTGAATGCCTTGCAGATGACGATCGTGCCATTGGTGGCCTCTCTGTTGATTGTCGGTATCAACCAGGCGAGCGATATCGCCGAATCGGGCAGGGTGGCGCGGCGTGCAATGATCTGGATCATCACGCTTTTGTTTCTGGCAGGTCTGGGCACTGCAATTGCGGCGCCACTGTTTCTCGGCCTGATGCCGCATAGCCCGGAACTGATGCAAACCCTGCAATCTGCATCGGCGACAACATTGCCGGCTGCCAACGGCAGCGATTGGACCAGCACGATTATTCCGACCAATGTGATTTCGGCCGCTGCTGCCGGCGCCATTGTTCCGCTGGTGGCGTTTACACTTTTGTTCGCGTTTGCGCTGACGCAAATAAATGCGGAACGCAGGAAGCTGATCATCGATTTTTTCCGTGGTATTTCCGAAACCATCATCCAGATGGTGAACTGGGTATTGTGGGTCGGGCCACTGGGCGTGTTCGCGCTGATCATGCCGCTGAGTGCGCAGGCGGGTGGTGGCATCATCAAGGCGCTTGGCATTTATATCCTGATGTTATGCCTGCTGTATTTGAGTATCACGGCGATTTTGTATGCTGTGGCGAGTTTCGGAAAAGGCGAAGCCTTGATGCGATATGCGAAGGCAATTCTGCCGGCGCAGGTGATTGCGATGAGCACGCAATCGTCGGTTGCCACCTTGCCTGCGATGGTGAACAGCTCACAGGCACTGGGTTATCCGAATCAGGTGACGGGTCTGGTATTGCCCTTGGCCGTTTCACTCTTTCGCATTACCAGCCCGGTTCAGTATCTGGGCGTGGTGTCTTTCATTGCCTGGGCTTATGGCATCGATTTGCCGCTCGCAACCTTGGCAGTGTGCGTCGGTCTGTCGGTATTGATATCTATCGGTTCGGTCGGTTTACCAGGTTCTGCCATTTTCATGGGTACCAACTTGCCGGTAGTGCAATCGGCAGGATTGCCGGTGGATGCCCTGGGTTTGCTGGTAGCGGTGGATGTGATTCCGGACATTTTCGCCACGCTCGGAAACGTGACCGCCGACTTGACGGTGACCAGTCGCGTGGCACGGGCGGAAAGCCAATCTCAGGAAACAAGCTAGGTCGAGCAAAGGTCCGATACAGGCTTCACGTTCGCCACACAAAGCCCACATTCTGTTTTCACTTGCCTGTTGGAAGATGATCGCGCCATCACAAAGAGCGGGGCGAGATCATGCAGGCACTGACGCGAAACACGATGCAGGGTTCCGAAAGCGGAAATGGTCGGCGCGGCAACACGATGCGGAGCGTGGTGTGGGGCATTGCAGCATTTATGTTGCTAGTGCCTCTGGTCGCCATGCAGTTCAGCAGCGAAGTGAATTGGAACGCTTCAGATTTCGCCGTCATGGGTTTCATGCTGCTGACCGCTTGCTGTACCTATGAATTCGCGGTGTGGTTGAGTAGCAATATTGCCTATCGCGCTGCCTTTGGTATTGCTCTCGTGGCGTCGTTTATTCTTGTTTGGCTGAATCTTGCCATCGGCATCATCGGTGATGAAAACAATCCGCCGAATCTGATGTTTGCCGGCGTACTCGCTGTCGGTTTTATTGGTGCGATGATTGCGCGTTTCCGGCCACGGGGAATGTCGCGTGCGATGGTCGCAACAGCCTATTCGCAAGCTTTGGTCGGCGTGATTGCGGTTGCGGCAAACTGGGGTTATGAAGCAGCAGCGCTCGGGATATTCTTCTGCGCCATGTGGCTGACATCGGCAGTGCTGTTTCACAAAGCGGCTTCGCAACACGGCCAAACCCTGAGCAGTCCCCATTCGAGGTAACAAGACTTCCCGCTCCTTGGTACTGGAGTTTCGATTCCTTCAGGACTTCGTTTTCTTTCCGGGGTTTGTTTTTTTTGCGCTATTCAGAGCGATCGCTTCGTGGATTAAGGCCTTGAACGCGGACACGTCGACTGCTTCATCCTGATGGATATCGATTGCACGTCGCGCATTTCCATCAAGACTGGCATTGAAAAGACCTTTCGGATCTTTCAGGGACGCACCCTTGATGAAAGTCAGCTTGATCTTGTCCTTGTAGAATTCACCCGTGCAGATAATGCCGTCAAGCGACCAGACCGGCGTACCCATCCATTTCCATTCTTCGATTACCTCAGGATCTGCTTCATGGATAAGCTCGCGAATCCTGCCGAGGATTTTTCCGCGCCAATCCCCGAGATCGGCGATTCTTTTCGAGATGAGTTCCGATGCCGGAGGAGTCTGCAGATCTTCTATTTTTTTCATTGGCTTTCCATTTTACGGCAAGGCCGGAATAGCGAGACTGCGATCGGGATCTCCGCTTGCACCAGTCAGCAAATTGGGCGGCAAGTGGCCGACATCACCGACGGCGATGACCTTGAAGCGACCATCGGCCTCGATTCGAATTTTGGTGATGCTGGCGTGGCCTACCGACAGCGATAGCCAGCTATCGGGATCCACTCCAAGCGCATGAACTACAAGGGAACGGATGACATTGCCATGGCAAACAAACAAGTCGGTACGGGTTTGGTCTTGAGCAGGTTTGAAATAATCGGCAAACACGCGATTCAAGGCAGCGGTACATGCGGCTAAATCTTCGGGCTTCTCTCCGGCCATGATTTTTTTGTCATGCGTTGGTGGCGTGCATTCCGCAAGGTCTTCAATCACCTTGAATTGGCTTCCGGAAAGGTTCTGTCCAATCACTGCTGCCGTATCCCGTGCGCGTTGCATCGGACTTACATAATAGTTGTCGAACTTGACGGGCAGCCCTGCCAAGCGTGCACCGGCAAGATCGGCCTGCGCCGAACCGATCGGAGAAATACCGGGTCCGATTTTTTCATCAATCGCAGGATCTGACACGTAATGGCCGTGACGTACCAGATAGATGATGTGAGCTGCGGGTTTTGCCGCAGTAGCTGTTTCGGCGGCATCGGTCGGCGCCGCAAATGTAGCAAATGCAAGCAGGCAAAAATTCAGGAGTGATTTGTTCATGCGAAAAGCATCGTGCAAATTCAGATGTCATCACCATAAGCCAAATGGCCGATGTTTTTCCAGCATTACCAATGCCATTCGGGGAAAAAACGCGGCCCGCTAGTATCGCAGGCCGCGCTTGGATCCCGTTTTTCTAATATCCGGCAGACATGGGTTTAACGATAGACATGTTGCCCGTTATTGGTTTTCCATTCCTTCTCGAAATGGGCGGCGTCTTCGTCCGATTTCGGTTTGACACCCATCAGGATGCCGCCTTCGTCAATACCGGACTGGTAATGTTTGACGCGTTCTTCCGGAATACCCAGCCCGATAAGCGCGCCAACGACACCGCCGGTAAAGCCGCCTGCACCAAGACCGGCAATGGCTGCAACGGCTGGGCCTGCTATGACAATCCCGAGTCCGGGAATGGCAAGTGAGGTACCGACAACGGCCACGGCAGCCGCAACGGCACCGATGGCTCCACCAATGACGCCACCGATACCCGCACCGTCGGCAGCCTTGTTGCCGAGTTCGTTATAGGTAATCGGGTTTTCCTGAAAATGTTTTTGACGTGTCGCATCCGACATCACAACATTGACTTCGCTTCGATCATAGCCTCGTTCCGTTACCGAGTTGTAAGCGCGATCTGCGCTTTCACGGTCATTGAACAAAGCGGTGATCATATCCACGCGATCAGTACGGATCACCGGTGTGGCGGATGCCGGCGGATTAAGGGAGTTGTTCAACTCATCTTGGTACTGTGTGTTCATGACAAACCTCGTTAAAGAATGGATGGGATCACGAAGCAGGACCTGTGTCTTGCATGTGACGTGAACCCAAACTATCAATGTGATCGAATGCCCTCCGTGCGATGCCACACTTAGTTTTTCATGCAGTCAGCAAGTCGTCACATGAAGGTATTCGAGCTGAGAGGATCGATAGGTGTGTTGTCGCACGGTGAGCTGCTTGCATTTGAGACATAAGTGACCAGCAGTGTCAGGCAATCATGCCTGCCAGCAGAGGACAAATACCCATGAACATCGAAACCTTGATCGCCCATCCCGATACCAGTGCTACTGCCGCCATTTCCATCAATTCGAGCAAGCGGGAAGTGTGGGATGCGCTCGTCAATCCCGTCGCCATCAAACAATACATGATGGGTGCCGATGTTGAATCGGGCTGGCGCGAAGGCAGCGAGATAATCTGGAAAGGGGAGTTCGATGGCAAGAAGTACGAAGACAAAGGCGTTATTCTGAAGATAGAGCCTGAAAAGACTTTTCAGTACAGCCATTTCAGCCCGATGTCAGGCAAGCCGGATGTGCCGGAAAATTATCACACCGTCACGATCTATCTGGCCGATGGTGCCGACAGAACCGAGGTCACGCTGACGCAAGACAATAATACCGACGAAAAATCCCGCTTGGAGTCCGAGAAGAACTGGACCGTAATGCTAGAGGGACTTAAAAAGTACGTTGAAAAAACCTGATGTCATGAGTGTAGGAAAATTACTCAATGGCTAAATATGTCTGGCAATGCACTTCCTGCGGTGACCGGCCTTCGTGGTTGACCGTGTGTAATTCGCGCAGCATCGGTGCTTTTATATTCGACGAATTGGCGCCAAGCGGCTGGGATCAAAAACTGCTGCGGCGCCGATGCAAATGCGGGCGTCAGTCCCTTTACATAGGCTACAAGGCTCCTCGCGGTGATGCCGACAGGATCAGCATCCGGCATATTTCCGGATTGGTCCTGGAAAACGATTACATGCCGATGCTATGGGAAACTTTTCGACACGCGAGCCCGAAAGTGAAATGGATCGATTTCAAATACCAGCGTGGTCGTAGTCCCTGGGGCTTAACCAAGCATCTGGTTTTAAAACAAATGCATCTGGCAAAGTTGCTGGCAATGTATGAGAGCGCACGGAAACCTGCCATGCGTCGAGCTAATGTTTGAAAACCACGATACGCATATGCAATGGAAATATTTCATGCGAAGAAAAAACGGCTTTTCAATTAAAAACGCCAAAAAAAAATCCCGCAACCTGATAGTACAGGTGGCGGGAATTTCCATTGTTTTGCTTTCCTTGATCTGTGTTGGTTGTGGCAAGCGCGAAGATTCGGTTCCGGTATCGAACGATGACCAGACTGCAATGCCTGATGAAGTGAAACCCGGCGAAGCTGCCAGCAACGCTCAAACGAGAGGAATATCAGTGGTTGGCAATACCAATGGCGGAACCCTGCAAACCCTGAATGCAGTTCGCACTGGCGCACAGGCAGGTATGGACAGAATTGTTTTCGAATTCAGTGATACCGGATTACCCGAGTGGGAAGTGAAATACGTCGAGCCGAAACGGGTGACCGATTGTGGAAGTGGTGAACAAATCGCCGTCGCCGGCAATGCCTGGCTGCAAATCACGTTTCGCGGCGCCAGCGCGCATACCGATTCAGGCATCGCGACAAGCGGTCCCAATCGTCGTGTCAGCAACCAGATTGCCCTGCGTGAATTGGTGCGCACCTGCGACTTCGAGGGTGAAGTTACCTGGGTCGCCGGCATCATGCGCGAGAATGAATACATCCCGAGTGCACTGACTGGTCCCTCGCGACTGGTGATTGATATTGCGCATTAAGTTGCCGAACGTCGATGAGTGCTTCATGCCATCACTTCTCTCTCGATAAATGCCAAATCACCTGTTTACCCTTCACTTTGGCATCGTTGTGCGAGAGTGTCATGGTGTTGCCTTTGCATTGATACTGGAAATCAGTGGTTTCGGCCTGACCGGGAATCATGTGCTTTGTGGTGATATCAGCCGGGTAGAATATTCGGATGGTGGTATCCAGCATCACGGTATTGCTGACCGGGCAAGAGCGCATCGTTCCGGGGGTGCTCGACCAGGTTCCACTCTGGGTTCCATTGACGATGACGGTGGATTGCGAAACTTTATAGAAGACGACAATTTTCAACTTCTGGAAAGTCAGTTTCATCTGGCCATTGCCCAGGAATTCGAAGATCGCATCGCCGGTAATCAGCGGGCCGGTCTGATTGTCCCATGCCAGCTGCAGGAACGAGGCGAGCGATTCATCGTCCATGATCCAGCGGCCGATCACGCATTTGTCGCGTTGCCCCAGATCACTGCAGGCTTTGCATTCCTTGTCGGATTTCAGCAATTTCGTTTTCAGGTTTTCCGTCAGGTCCTTGCTGCCGGTCACGAAGGCAGCATATTGATAGACAGGTGGCGACGAACAGGCCGCCTCAACTTCTTTGTCCATCGCACCCCAGGCAAAAGCAGTGTGGCTGTAAGCGGTTTCGGGTTTTGCACTTGAGCTGGTGCTCACTTCGTAGTCGCCGTCCTTGATGGTGAATTGACCCCTCATGATCGTGAAAGGCTTGCCGGTGAATTTCTTCTCGGTGCTGCCACTGATCAATTGCATTTGGCCGAGATCGGGTTTGCCGATCACCTCCATCTTCGGTCCCTTGATTTTTCCGTCCACGTAATCGTAGGCAAACTTCTGCATTTCTTCCGGGGATAGATAGGCAAGCAATGCATTGCGTTGTGCCATTTCGCCATTGGCTTTCGGCATGGCGGCCATGAAATCGAACATGGCTTTGGCACCTCGCTTTTGCCCCAGCCAGGAAAAGAAAACATAGGTCTGGTAATCGAGTTGGGTCAGTGGTGTGGTGGCCGACAACTTGTCGAATTCCTTCACCACCCTCGCCTGACTCGGCGTTGCAAACGGATACAGGGTGCCGGCGAGGTACATCACTGTGCCTTCATCCCACCAGTGTGCCGAGCTCAATTTGCTCTGGGCAGGAAAATTCCAGTTCTGGAAACAATGGCCGACTTCATGGGCAATCGTGTTCTTGAAGGTTTCACCAAACAGGGCAGGGAAATCGACCGCCTTGCCGCCACCTTCCATGTTCAGGGAATTGATATCGCCATTGATCGTGATGATGCAGATATCGCTATTGGAAACGCCCACCACCTGCGGTACCGCGGCGACCCCGCCGATATCGGCCTTCGGAGAAATCACGAACTGCAAAGCATGGTATTGAATGCCGGGCTTCAGCTTGCTGAAAGAGGCCATCGACTTCACTCCGGCCTCTGCAATCGCCGCACGGAATACCTTGGCGGAAGCCTCCGGCATCAGCGAATCCTGATAGGTTTGAATCGCGACATTGCCGAATTGCTGGGTATCGACCAGCTTGCAGTCGGACTTGGCCAAAGCCGGGTATAACTTCGCTACATCAGGATTGGGCGTGCAGGTTGCTTGTGCCGTGCCGCCGAAAAGCATGAGTGCCGAAAAAATAAAACCGAGAAAAGGAGAAGGACGGGGCTGGATTCCGGAGGTCGTTTTCATAGGCGCCAGTATGATTCAGTGAGGTCGGATATCGGAAAAGCACGAATTTTTGTCAGGATAAAGGACATAAAAATAAATTATCACTTTCTCATTATCTCGCTGTCTGAACTATCTCTCGCAACAAGCGATTTACCCTTATAGCCGTAGCGTCTTCATCATATGCACCAGCCGTAGTCACCACAACAAGGTCCAGATCGGGAACGACGAAAAGGCGTTGGCCGCCATTCCCGAAACCTGCGTGCCAGGGAATTTCCCTTCCTTGCCATTCAACGCTGCCGGCCCACCATTGATGGCCATAGGTGAAGTTGCTGACGCCGGTGACAAACTTCGGCGTGAGTGATGTTTCGATCCATGCTTCAGGCACGATTTGTTTGTTGTTCCAGCGACCTTTATTGAGGACGAGTCGCCCTATCTTGGCAAGATCACGCGGCCGCATTCTAAGCCCGCTGAAGGATAGCGGTCGGCCGTGAATATCGTTTACCCATTCCCAATCAGTGATTCCCAGTGGCGCGAATAGATTGTCACGCGCATAGTCATCGAATTTTTGATGGGTAGTGCGGGTAATGATGTCTGCCAATAGAGCCGTGCCGCCACCGTTATAGTTGAACGCTGTGCCGGGAGTTTTTACAAGATCGTGTCCAAGTACATAACGCGGAATATCGCTTTTCCACATCAGCTTCAATTCATCATTGAATGTTCCTTCGCCTTCATGCCAGTCGAGACCGTTACTCATATTGAGAAGATCTTCCAGGGTGATGCGTTTCTTTTCGGGAATGGCGATATCTTTCAGTTCGGGATAAAAATCAAAAACCGGCGTAGAAGTTGGGCCGATGGCACCCTGTTGCTGTGCGATTCCGAAAAGCAGGCTGGTGACGCTTTTCCCGATTGAACGCACATCGTGTATTTCTGTGGGGCTGAAATTGTGTCGCGCGGAGACCAGTGCATAAACGGAGCGGTCAGAGCCGCCTTGATAGTATTCGGCAACCAGCCTGCCATGCCGTTCGACGATCACGCTGTGGATATTGAACGGGCCATCGAGCGAGGCTTCAATGGCTTTGTGTAGAGCGCCGGTGTCAAAATCCTTTTCGGCATCCTGATCTATGGACCAGCCATCATTGAGTGCTGCGGGCATTGGCCCGGTTCGGGGCGATACCGGGCGTAATACATAAACCCAAAGCAGGGTCATCGCGATCACAAGCCACAAGAAGCGGCGTATTTTCTTCCCTGTGCCTGCAGTCATTGCCTATCCTGCCTTAATGGATCGCCACGAATCTGTAAGTATTATAGTCTCGAATTTCAACGCCGGACATGGGATCCGCCATGACGCAGATACGCTTTCTCGCCTTCGCCGTATTGGTGCTGTGCATTTTTATCGATTATCTTTATCGAATTCATGAAGAAGATGCAGCGCTACTTCTTGCTTTTGGTGACAGCTATCGTTCGTACTGCCAGCACACCGAGCGCCTGGTTCCCTGGCTATATTGAAAGCGGGCGAGCTTTCATGACTGGTGATTATTTCCTTGCCCAATGGCATTGAAGAGTTCCCCGCCAAGTTTCTCCATGAATGATCGACCATCGGGTTTTTCCGCGTTCGGAGCAGGCGGTTCCGCTTTCATTTCGGCTAGATTGAATTCCCACATTTCACGGTCTTCTTCCGGAAGTATTGTTCCGTCGGGAAGAAAACACATACCTGTTTCATCATCGAAGGTCACCAATCCAATCTCTGCGGCGGCTTTACGGCATGTGATATTTGCCGGATTCCATCGTCATCCGGAATCGACAGACGCAGAATGGCCGACGTGCAAATGGCCGCATCCTGGGCTGGATCAGAACCCCAGAAAGCTTTTAAATCGGTAAAGTTCTCTTTCACGAAATTGTCTTCTTTGTAGCTCTGCACGAGCAATTCGGCAAACTCGATAAACCTGGTATTTGCGCTGTCAGTCATTGAGCCGAGTCGGTCCGCCATTTCGATTGCTTCTTCACGACTGGTCGGCAAAGAAGAATGTCTTGAGGGATCCCAAAGGCAGAGAACATGTCGCATTGTGCAATTCCGATTTCGCGTGAGAAAGGCATTGTTGCACGTCGATACGGAAAAAGTTGGGTGGCCGCTAAATGACGGTTACCGCGTACACCTGATCTTGCACCCAACTTTTAACTCATCGAGAGCGTCTATCCAATGCAATCATCGCCGAACCGCCGTCGCTTTCTGAAAAACATTGGCATCACCACCGCCGCATTAATGCTGCCAATGTATTGGACCAAGGCCAATGCGATGCAATTACCTGCTGGCACTCCGTGGCAGCAACCGGGCACATGGATTCCGCCGACCCAATTCCAATACGTACCTAAGCTGAGCGATTGGCTGAACCAACATCCCAATGTGCGCGATGCCATTACCTGGGAACGTACCGATCTGGTGATGTCGCCTTATGCAAGCTGGGGCCGTTCCCAATCTTCATTGAACGATGCCTACATCAAGGCCTTCCGTGGCTATGCGAGTGGCTTGCCGAAAGTGCCCGTCAACATTGCGCCAACACCCGATTCGGCCACGATGATTTCCACGGCAGATGCCTGGGATCTTTATCTGGCGCATGTGGCACATAGTCTGGCCATCGAAATTCGCGGTGATTTGCCGTGGTCAATCACGCAGATGAGCGCCAATGAGTTGAAGGTGCTGTTTGACAGTCGACAGTTCTTCTCGAGAAACGTGAATCTAGATACCTACCAATTTAACGGCGTATTTGGTGGCGGTTTCACCGCGCTTGCGCCGCCCGATTATGTGTACAGCTTTCTGCAACTCAACGATATTCCCAATCAACTCAAACTTGCTGCCGGACAAACCAATACCACCGTTCTCTATGACGCCAAGGCTCGCGCATATTCGCGTTTGCTTTCATGGTGCGGCGACAAGATGAGCCACTTCCTGGTGGGTTCGACCAGTTCTGCCAATATGCAGGCACATTGGCAATACAACGGATGCCCACCGGTGGCGAGAGTGATCGAAGGCACTATCAATGCCAGTTATTCGCCTACCTTGCGGCATTGGACGGCAGGCTGTTTCGGCACGACGGCATTCCTGCGAGCAGTGGCACGCACCATGAATATCGCCATCGAAATCAAGTATCTGCCGCCTCTGGGCCACACAACGCCTTACGTACCTGCACTCGACGCTTATTTAAGTCACGGTGATGACCCCTACAATTCATTTGCGGCATTTTCCGACAAGGTGGTCGGGACGAATTTGTCCTATCCGAAATCATTATTGTTTATCAGTTCCGCCACCCACGATGCCTGGTGGTTTAGCGCAGGGCTCAGCGACACGCAGAAAATCAATAATGTCGGACGACGTGTCAGTGAAATCGCCGTCGCCTATTTGCCGCTGGGATTGCTGATTTCCTATATCTTCGACATGAGCCAGGGATTCAGTCATGCCAACGGCACTGTGGCCCAATATTTGAGCAAGACCTATACCGTGGCACAGCTGGAGGCCATGAATCTTTGGCAGAAAATGGACGGTAAAATCGCGGTATTGGGTGGCGCCGAAGTGTTGAAGGCCATCAACGATGAGGCCCAGTTGGAAAAAGAGACATGATGGAAAAGGCCCGGAAAATCTGGAAATCTTTATTTCCGATTCAGATAAGTCGGATCAAGGTCTCGATTTCACAAAAAAAATCATAATTCATAACGCCGCAATAACTGACACGGGCTGGACGCGGGGCTATCTTAACCCTGCGCTCCGCATCACCGTCTAGACCGGTTATCGTTGTGTATATACCAGCCTCCGGATTCAGGGCCCGAGGCTGGTATTTTTTTTGGGCGAGCCAAAAATAAGCAAAAATACGAAAAACAAGAATTGAGCCGGAAGCGGTATTCGATCCTTCATAATGTGCGCTCCATCGGCGGCATTGTCGGGATGGCATCACGGTTCGCAATTGGCAGGTTATTTTCATGTCCACACGTCGGCGTTTGTCACAATTACTGCTCACCAGCCATATTGGACTGGTACTCCTGTTCGCGGTGTTGTTGCTCGCCACTGGGGTAGGGACCATACGTTCGGCCGTTGTTGCACAGGCGCGTACCGAGGCCGAACGTGTTACCTCCGACGCCCGCCGAAGGTTGCAGGAATGGGAACGTGAATTGAGCGTCGGCGCCGATCTGCTGGCCGAACAACCCACGCTGAGATTTTATCTGCAGCGCGGACAATTGACGAAGGCCCGCAAGCTGGTCCAGAGCTTTCACGATACGAGCGATATCGAATATATCCGTGTGCAAATGAACGGCCGCACGATTGCTGAAATCGGCCCTGCGCCGCCCAGTTTCAGTACTGGCCTGGTGTTTGACAAGAAACGCACAGCCTGGCGGGTGGTGCAACGCGAAATCCGTTCCTATCCGCAGGCTTCGATCGTGGTGGCGGAAAAGCTGGGCGACCGGCTGGCCGTACGCCCGGCAACCGATCTTATTACGGTCGAGCTTCAGCCACATTTACGTAACCTGATAGGCAGCAAAAATGCCTGGGTGATCGCGCTCAGCAAAGTTTCGGCTACGGGAGAAGCAGAGACTTTCGAGAGAGTCGGCTCGAGCGCGGCCGTTCGTATCATGAGTTTTCGTGATGAGGACGGTGGAACCGATGCCTTGCTCAGCACTCGGATTGCACAAGACTGGGTGGGGCGCCGGTTTTTTGAATGGCTGGCTTCCTTTGGTCTGTCGAGTTTGTTGACGGTTGGCATTGCGCTCGCATTGGCCATTCTGCTGTCGGCTCGTATTTCAAGACCCTTCGCGCAGTTGGCGCGTGATGCGGAGCGTCTGGGTAGCGGCGATCTCGAAACTCCTGTCCCTTCGCCAGTCACCTTTCTTGCAGAGCCGGTCGCGCTGGCGGCAAGCCTGGAACAAATGCGGCAGCAGGTCGGTACGCTCACCGCCACCGAGCGCAATCAGCGCGAGGAGCTTGATGCCGTGCTGGACGGTGTTGATGAAGGAATTGTCGGCGTAGATACCGATCAGAATATTCACTATGCCAATCGCCAGTTTCTCGCATTGGTTGGCAGCACCCGCGAGGAAGTTCTCGGTAAGCCGATTGAAGCGATATTGATTCCTGCCGGCAGTCATGGCGATTTAAATTCTGCCGTCGGAATGCCCGCACTGGAACGCTATACACCGGCAGGCAAGATGCGGCCTTTGACCTTGCGGCGATTGGCGGCAAGCGGCAATCGTCAGGTATTGGTGGTACGCGAGGAAAATGCGATCGAAGCGGCCCGTGCAATCCGCGACCGGATCCTGGCCAATCTTTCGCACGAATTTCAGACGCCATTGTCGGCGCAAATCGCCTCGAATGAATTACTGCGCGATCACTTACGCTCCAGTTCCGACGCCGTCGCGATTGGTCTTGCCGATGCCCAATATCGCGGCACCATGCGTCTGTCTCAATTAGTCGACAACCTGCTGGATAGCGTCCGGATTGAAAGCGGCGAAATGCGTCTGCGTAGCCAGCCGGTGGATATGGCTTCGGTTATCGCCGATGCCATCGAATTGATTCAACCGCTGATCGATCAGCGCGACCAGAAGATCGTGCATTCGCTTTTACCGGGTCCGATATTGACCGGAGACCCTCCGCGACTGTTTTCCGTGATGGTGAATTTGCTGGCGAATGCGAACAAATTTGCTCCCGATCAAACCACGATCTGGGTGGATATGGAATGGACTCAACAGCAAGTCACCGTGTGGGTCGAAGACGAAGGCGCCGGATTATTATCGCTTCGTTCAAGCAACGATCTGTTCGCGCCCTTCAAACGTTCGCCGCATGAAGAGCCAAGCCAGCGTGGCACCGGATTGGGTTTGGCAATTGTTCACGCGATCGTTGTCGGGCATGGCGGCGAGGTCAAGATTGAAGCGCCGATGCATCGAAACGGAGCACGAATTGGTATCGTATTGCCGATTGGAGAACCCACATGAATATCCTGATTGTTGACGATGACGTGGAACTGGTGGGTCTGCTTCGCTTTGCATTGCATGGTGCCGGTTACAAGGTGCTGACGGCGTTCGATGGCGAGCAGGCGCTGTTGCGACTGCGCGAGCACAAGCCGGATCTGGTGATTCTCGATGTCAATCTGCCCTTGCTTGATGGCTTCGGCGTACTTGGCCAATTACGCAAATTCAGCCAGGTACCGGTGATGATGCTGACCGTCCGTGCTACCGAAGAAGACGAAGTGCAAGGCCTGGATCTCGGCGCCGACGATTATCTGAGAAAGCCCTTCAGTCCGCGTGCGCTGCTGGCACGTGTGCGCTCATTATTGCGTCGTGGCAACGAGCCGCTGGAAGATTCGGTGCTTTCCTGGGGCCCCCTGGTGCTGGATATCGAACGCAGCGAAGCGCAGGTAAATGGAGGTCCCGCGATTCGTCTTTCGCCACTGGATCTTCGTTTGCTTCGCTTGTTACTGAGCCATCGGGGCCGACCGGTCGATGCGGATGAATTGATCGGCTTCGTCTGGTCGGATCGTGATGCGGCTGACCGTGAATCCTTGAAGCAGGTTGTGCATCGATTACGAAGAAAACTCGCCAATGCCGGCGGTGCTGCCGCCTGGATCGAATATGTTCCCAATGCCGGTTATGCTTTCATTGCCGCGAATACTTGAGTCATAAGCCGTCGAACAAAGTCCGCATCTGTGTTGAATCCGTGAGCCACAGATGCGTCTCGCCGACACCTTCCAGTTCTTCGCGATGTTTTTGCAAGGTCTCCATCGAGAGTAGGGCGCCTGCACGGGCGGCTTCCGTCATCAGCACATAATCGCGTGCAGCGACATGATTCTTGAGCAGACGATGGATCAGGATAACGTCTTCCCCGGCGAGCTCTTCGAATTGGCGTACCTGTTTCACTGCAATTTCTCCCGCATGCACGAATGCTTTCAGCGCCAGATTGTCGATGTTCGTACAGGCTTCGCAAGTGCAGTTCGCGCGGTTTTCGCGTTGCCTTGCCAGGCATGCGTAAAACGCAGGAAAGAAGGCGTTCACTTGCTCAAAAATACTTTTTGCCACATCCGCTTCACCCGGCACCCATTCGCGATAGAGCAAGGCGGCATCACCTTCGAGTTTGTTCACCTGAAGCGGATGCTCGGCCAGATCGATCACTGTTTCCATCAGTTCGGTGATGATCTGTTCGGCATGCAAAAGACTCACAGTGCGTTGGGTGATGAAATGGGTATAGCCGCTGATATCGAGTATGACGAGATAGGCATGGATCAGGCGCATGGCGGACCTTTTGATGAGGATTCCCAGTCAAGAGGCGACCGCAAGGATTTAAGGTTCATCGCTTTATTCTCGTCTTTATAGTTAGGTATTGACCTAAGTTTAATGGAGTCCTATGCTTAGGCATATGGCTAAGCAATTATCCCGACTGGACCGAGTCTTTTACGCTCTGGCAGACCCGACCCGCCGCGCGGTACTTCAGCGGCTGAGTCAGGGTCCGGCAGCAGTCAGTGAGCTGGCACAGCCATTCAAAATGGCCTTGCCGTCATTTACTCAGCACCTCAACGTGCTCGAAGAGTGCGGTCTAGTGCATTCCGAAAAGATTGGCCGGATACGCACCTATCAGGTTGCGCCAAAGCAGCTAAAGATGGCCGAGCAATGGTTGGTCGAACACCGCGATGTCTGGGAAAAACGTTTGAACCAGCTCGACAATTACCTCGAAACGATCAAGGAGAAAAAATGATGGCAAGCGACACAACGCAATTTGACCCGATGCTGGATCTGGTATTCGAACGCATCGTCGATATTCCGCCCTCGCTCGTCTGGGCAGCATGGACTACACCGGAACACTTGTTGAAATGGTTTACGCCTGCACCCTGGCAAACCATCGAGTGTGAACTGGATTTGCGCCCCGGTGGCATGTTCAGGACCGTGATGCAGTCACCGGAGGGCGAGAAATTTCCTAACTCGGGTTGCTATCTGGAAATCGTGCCGAATAAAAAACTGGTCTGGACCAATGCGCTCGAGCCGGGTTATCGCCCGGCTATGCCAAAAGGTGGCGAAACCTGCGAGTCATTTTTATTCACTGCCGTGATCACGCTCGAAGCGCATGGCGATGGCTGCAAGTACAGCGCCTGCGTGATTCATGGCAATCCGGAAGACTGCAAGAAACACAAAGAAATGGGCTTCGAGGAAGGTTGGGGCAAGGCACTGGATCAGCTGGTTGCTCACATGAAAGCGCGATGATTTTTTGTTGAGAGTGTTCGCCTGTCAACAGCAACGACCACCGGTACCTTTATAACGCGCGGTCTGTCGTTCGGCAAAAAATTCGGCATAGCTCATCGGGGTCTGCCCCGAATGGTGTTCGTGACAATGTCGCAGATAAGCGTCGTAATCCGGTACGCCGATGATGCTGCGCGCCGTTTGTCTGGCGCGCTTCCATATCGACGATAAAAAATCAGGCTGCCACATAAGGAGTTTCCTGTGCCGTCGCCGTTTGTGATTTATAGGCTTTAAGAGCAGCACGCAAACCCAATACCAGCAAGGAGATAACCAGCGCCATCAATATGACGGTGAGTGTCGCATCGACATAATCGTTTTGTACTACCCGATGCATCTCTTCAAGAGATTTTGCCGGTGCCAAGACGGTGCCGCTGTCGATGGCCTCCGAGAATTTTCGCGCATGTGCCAGGAAACCGATTCGAACATCCTCGCTGAACAATTTCATCCAGCCAGTCACCAATGTGCAGATCACCAGCCAGATCGTCGGGATCAAGGTGATCCAGATGAAGCGTTCGCGTTTCATCTTGACCAGGCAGACGGTAGCGAAGGTCAATGCAATCGCCGCCAGCATTTGGTTGGCCATGCCGAACAAGGGCCAGAGGGTATTGATGCCGCCCAGCGGATCAATGACGCCCTGATACAAAAAATAGCCCCAGGCCGATACGCATAAGCCAGTCGCGAAAATATTGGCCAGCCAGGAGTCGGTACGTTTCAATGGCGCCCAGACCATGCCTCCGAGATCCTGGATCAGGAAACGTCCGATGCGCGTACCGGCATCGACGGTCGTCAGGATAAATAATGCCTCGAACAAAATGGCGTAGTGGTACCAGAATGCCAGCATGCCGGTTCCGCTGAAAATCTGGTTGAGAATCTGCGCCATGCCCACGGCCAGAGTGGGGGCCCCGCCGGTGCGGGAAAGAATCGTGGTTTCACCAATTTGGTCCGCCGTTTGCGTCAGCATTTCCGGGGTGATGACGAAGCCCCATTGGCTGATGGTCGCTGCGGCCTGGTGTACATCACTGCCAATGATGGCGGCGGGCGAGTTCATTGCAAAATAGACGCCCGGTTGCAAGGCACATGCAGCGATCAGTGCCGTGACGGCTACGAAACATTCCATCAGCATCGCACCGTAGCCAACCATGCGGGCATCGGCTTCATTGGCTAGCAGTTTCGGCGTGGTGCCTGACGATACCAAGGCATGCCAGCCCGAAACCGCACCACATGCAATGGTGATAAACAGAAACGGAAACAGGCTGCCTGCGAATACCGGACCGCTGCCATCGATGAATTGCGTCACCGCCGGCATATGCAGTTGCGGCATGGCAATCACGACTGCGACCGCCAGCAACAAGACAGTACCCAGTTTCAAAAAAGTACTCAGATAATCTCGTGGTGCCAGCAATAACCAGACCGGCAATACCGAGGCGAGAAATCCGTAGGCGATCAGCATCCATGCGAGTGCCTTGCCATCGAAAGTGAATAATGGCGCCCAATCCGGATTCGCGGCGACAATGCCGCCAAAGTGGATTGAAAGCAGCAGCAGGACAAGGCCCAGTATAGAGACCTCCAATACACGACCGGGCCGGAGGTAACGGATGTAGATACCCATCAATAACGCGATCGGAATGGTCATCGCTACGGTGAAGGTTCCCCATGGGCTGATTGCCAATGCTTTCACGACCACAAGCGCCAGCACGGCAAGCAAAATCATCATGATCATCAGAATGCCGATCAGCGTTATCGTGCCTGCCGCTGGACCGATTTCGTGGCGGATCATTTCGCCCAGTGAACCACCGCCACGACGCAGCGAAAAGAACAGCATCATGAAGTCCTGCACGGCACCGGCAAGAACGACGCCAAACAACAGCCATAACAATCCGGGCAAGTAGCCCATCTGTGCGGCTAACACCGGCCCGACCAAGGGGCCTGCACCGGCAATGGCGGCGAAGTGATGGCCGAAGACGACCCAGCGATCGGTCGGTACGTAGTCCAGCCCGTCGTTGCGAAGTACTGCTGGCGTGGCACGGCTGCCATCGAGCCCGAGTACCTTGTCGGCAAGATAACGGCTGTAAAACCGATAGCCGATCATCTGTATGGCAACGGTTGCGCCAATCACCCACGCAGCATTGATGGTCTCGCCACGATGCAGGGCAAGAACGGCAAGGCAGGAAGCTGCCAATGCCGCGACCAGGAGCCAGAAAAATTTCTTCAGAAGCTTGCTCATGCTAAATCACTAGGGCATTCAGGAGCGGCTAGAGTACGACAGAATTATCGACAATGGCGATGCACGGTTCTGGTTTCTGCTCGAAAAGCGGGAAGGCTTGATCCAGACTCTCGAACGACAATTCACGTTTTGAAACTATTTGAAACTAATCGCGATGACGAATGGCTGCCGAAAAATCCGTATCATTCGCATGGCGTTTCGCCATATCGTTTATTTTGTGTGCGGCGCGGAAGGTATCGCGAGACAGCGCGGTATCAATCAGGCCAAGATCAAATGCCAGTTCATCGGAATAGGCCGGCAACAGTGTCTTGTAGCTGAGCGGAATGCGGCCGGGCACCAGACTATTGATATGTTCGACGATATTGGTGGTGCAAGTATTGCTCAGGGTATTGTAAAACTCGGGATTGGCGGCCACCTGGTTGGCGCGTTCCAGCATCGATACAAACAACTCGCGTATCTGTTCGGGTGTTGCACGCATTTTGTAAAGATAGACATCGTCATGCCGATAATTCGCACGCAGCCCGATCAGGTCGTGTTCGTCGCCGATCACATAGATCAATTCGTATTGCTGTAGCAACCCTCCGACCGGAGAAAAAGATTCGCCCTTTTCCTTGCGGATTTCGACTGAAATGGCGATGTACTCGCCATTGCCGAAACCGAAACTCAGGAAGGTATGGGCCGGTCCGCGCCAATCCGAAAAAGGCTCCACGACGAACCAGACCGACTCGAGCTTGCGCAGGTCATAGCGACGGTTTTCCCAGCGCACGTCGTAGTCGGTGGTCGAACGGTAATTTGCGTTGCGTACGTTGGCGATATCCACGAAATCATGGTTGATCACGGCGGTAGCAGTGCGCCCGGTATCCGGCGACCAATCACGACTGTTGGAAGGCCTTACCAACACCACGAGTGCCAGATAAGCCGCTACTGCGATGACGAAGATGCGAGCGGTAACTCGCAGAACACGCTTTGCTTTTGAGCCAGGAAATTTCATACGGCAATGATAGCGCGGCAGGCTCGTGATATTCGCATAGGCTGAGGGTCACGATGGCTTACGACCTATATAAATTATGCCTGCGGTTTACCATACTGGCGCAATAGGGATTGGCTCAAGATGATCAAGAAAATTTTATTCGACCCATTCGGCAAGCTCCGTAATGGATGGTGGTTTCTACTGTTCTTCCTGATTATGGCCGCCATTCTTGGTGCAACAATGCTGGCTGCGTGGAAGTTCCATTTTGAAGTCAGCATGCCGCTTCAGGCCCTGGTCGTACTGCTGGCTTCGTGGATTTGCCAACAATTGCGGAAACGCCCACTTTCGGAACTGCTTGGCAAATTCAATCGCCGCTGGTTGGGGCAATTCCTGCTCGGCAGCGCCGCAGGCGCGACTCTGATGCTGTTACCTGCCTTGCTTTTGGCAGCCATCGGCGAGGTACATTGGCAATGGAATCCGGAAGCGCAATCCACCATTTTGTCGGGACTTATTGGCTGCATCAGTGTTGCCTTTGCCGAAGAGTTGTTGTTCCGCGGGTTTATCTTCCAAAGATTCATCAACGGGCTCGGACAATGGCCGGCACAAATACTGCTTGCGGCCTGGTTCTTGTTGACGCATCTGAATAATCCGGGCATGACGGGTAACGTAAAGTTTTTGGCCGGACTGAATATTTTTCTTGCATCGATAATGTTTGGTCTCGCTTTCCTTCGCACCAAAAGTCTTGCCCTGCCGATTGGCCTGCATTTCATGGCCAACTGGATGCAAGGCAGTGTGCTGGGTTTTGGTGTGAGCGGTAACAGCGAGCAGGGTTTTCTGATTCCTTCGTTCACGGGCGGACCAGCATGGCTGAGTGGCGGACAGTTTGGTCTGGAGGCGAGTGTTCCCGGTTTGGTCTGCGTCATCCTCGCCATCATTATTTTGTATCGATGGAAACCTGCCAGACATTCGGTTTTCGATACCGCCGAAGTAAAAAATCGCTTTGCCTGATGTCTCGTATTGTCCAAACTGCAAGCAAGGCCTAGACTTCGGCGAATACTCAGGCTCGGGAAAACAAAAATGAAAAAACGGGTAGCAATTTTATTCCTGTTCTTTTTGACGACGGCTTTTGCAATGACGTCATTCGCCAAAACCGGTTCGGTTGAACCCGGGCTGGTCGGCGCCTGGCATGGCAAGGTGCAATTCAGCAGCGGTGTGCTGGCGTCCATACAAGACCTGGAGTTCATGTATGTTTTCAATGCCGGCGGTACGATGACCGAATCGTCGAATCATGATTCGGCACCTCCGGTTCCACCAGCCTATGGCGTGTGGCGAAAAACCGGCGCAAGGCAGTACGAAGCCAAGTACAAATTTTTCTGGAATAATCCGCCGAAAGCATTCGAGGAAATTGCCGGCGGCGGCGGCTGGCCACCGGGCGGTAGTGCCGTATTGCTGGAGAAAATTACATTGTCGGGCGACGGGAAATCCTTCATCTCGACGCTCAGCTTCGATGTGCTGGATAACAATGGTGCAGTCATCGAAAGCGGTAGCCAAGGCGAGGCTCAGGCAAGCCGATTCGATTTTTAGGTTACTCTGCCTGCTCTAGACCACATGCGGGGATGCCATGACAAGCAAGCATGATCAGGAACAGGCAGTGCAGCTCGATCATGCCACGCATATCGGCATGCAACGTTCGGGTAATCTTCTGAAGGTATTGGGTGTTGCGTTTGGCCTGGCGATATTGGTCGGCAACACTATCGGGATGGGTATCTTGCGCACGCCGGGTGAAGTGGCCGCCAACGTACCCTCGACGTTTATATTCATGGCGGTTTGGCTTGCGGGTGGCTTGTACGCACTGCTCGGTGCACTCACGGTATCAGAGTTGGCCGCCATGCATCCCCGTTCCGGCGGCTTGTATCCATTGGTGAAAAATGGTCTGGGCGATTATCCCGGCTTCGTCGTGGGCTGGACGGATTGGCTTTCGACTTGCGGCAGCATCGCAGCCGTCGCGATTGTCCTTGGCGAATATGTCGGCCCGCTGATTCCGGTGTTGGCAGGGCATGAAAAAATTACGGCCTGTGCTGTGACGGTTGCGTTTGGGCTTTTGCAGTGGCGAGGTATCCGCATCGGGGATGCTGCACAGCAGGCAAGCAGTCTTATCAAGGCGATTGCATTGATCGGTCTGGCTCTCGTTGCCTTGTACATGACGATCGGGTCGGTGCCTCAGGCTGAAGTTGAAACTGTTGTGGTCACAATGCCGTCCGGCATTGCACTCGCGGCGGCGGTGATTATTTCCCTGCAGTCGGCGATTTTTACCTACGATGGTTGGACCGGGCCGGTCTATTTCAGTGAAGAATTGAAGAACCCAGGGCGCGATATTCCGCGCACGATGATTGGGGGAGTATTACTCGTCATTGCGATTTATCTTTTGTTGAATACGGCATTTTTAAGCGTGATTCCTTTATCGAAAATGGCCGGTGACCCCTTCGTCGCTGCCAGTGCGGCCGTTCATCTTTTCGGACCCATGGGCGATACGGTACTTCGTGTCGTGATGGTCATTTCCCTAATCGCTTCGGTGAACGCTCTGACATTGATGGCATCGCGCGTGCCCTTCGCGATGAGTCGGGACGGCCTGTTGCCTAATATTCTGAATCGCGTGAATTCGGGCGGCACTCCGGCCTCCGCCTTGTTTATCAGCATCACGCTGGCGCTGCTGCTGATCGTGACTAACACTTTCAATACGGTCATCGCGATGTTGGCTTTCCTGTTTGTCAGCAACTATGCGCTGACGTTCAGTACGCTTTTCATTTTGCGAAAAAGTCAGCCCGATGCGATACGTCCGTTTCGCGTACCGGCCTATCCGTTTGTGCCAGGCCTGGCACTGCTTGGTTCACTGGCTTTCATCGCTGCCGCATTATTCAGTGATTTCCGGAATAGCCTGATTGCACTTGGCTTGGTGGCAATCTCCTGGCCGGTATATAGATTGTTTCATCGCTAGAGTCGGAAAGCTCCGGCATTCTTGGCTTGAAAGCGGCAAAAAGGGCGCCATTATTTTGCACAGGTTCGTAATTTACGTTGAAGGAGTGTGAGATGGCGACAGGCTGGGCGGGCGATGGTGCCGTGCAAGACCAGATTGATGCCACCGTCAAAGATGGTATCAACCGGGTCCGCAGTAAATTGCCAAAAGGCGAGAGTCTGAAACGCTGCGAAGAATGCGATGCCAAAATACCGGAAGCTCGGCGCAAAGCCGTTCCCGGCGTGCGTTTGTGCGTGCCGTGCCAGGAAGCGAAAGATCACGAAGATGAAAATGCCGGTGGATATAACCGGCGCGGCAGCAAGGACAGCCAGCTCCGCTGATATTTCAGTTTGCCAGTTTTTCGATAACCAAGTCGAGTAATGCTCGAAGGCGAGCGAGCCTTCTCAAATCACGATGATAGCCGACCCAGGTGTCGCGACCCGGCGGTTCTTCGCCAAGATCAAGTCGTTCAACCCCGACCAGTTTGTCGCCCAGCGGGATAGGCAATACCGAAATTCCGATGCCTTGCTCGCATATTTTGGCTTGCACATCGCGGCTATTGCTACGAAACACGATTTTTGCTTTCGGTAACATTTTTTGTAGCCAGCTATCATCGGGCATTCCTGTAAATCCTGTTTCCAGTGTGATTAGCGACGCGCCGTCGCCATTTCCGGGAACCGGCGGCTTCATGCCCGAGCGTGCATACACGCCGTACTGCATATGAAGTAGTTTTCGCGAGACGACATCCGGTTCATTGAACGGTCTGATGCGAAATGCCAAGTCAGCCTCGCGCCGCGAGAGGCTCAGGAAACGAGCATCGGTAACAAGTTCGACGGTAATTCTGGGTTGTTGAATAGCAAACTCAGCCAGCACCGGTGACAGCACATGGGTGCCGAACCAATCGGAGGAGGTAAGCTTCAATCCACCTTCGAGTTGATGGGCGTTTCCGGCAAGTTGACGCTGAATCGCGAGCGCTTCCTCTTCCATTCGCTCTGCGTGGGCGAGCATCGAAGAGCCTTCATCGGTCAACACGAAGCCATCGGCTGTGCGTTGGAAGAGTTTGTGCCCCACCGCGGTTTCGAGCGTATTCAAGCGCCGGCCCATGGTGGGTTGCGCCAGGGCTAGCTTCCTTGCCGCAGCCCCAAGCGTGCCTCCGCGGGCAATGGCCAGAAAAATACGTACATCACTCCATTCCATCGGTTGCCCACTGGCTAGTATTCAATGTCATGCAATTATGCATGACTAGAATGCAAAAAAATCTATTTCAATACATATTTGGTGTGGCTAATCTGACTCACATTCCCGTATCAGATCAGGAGCCATCAATTGTCCCGCATCGCTGTCGTCAAAAAATTCTTCTTGAAGCTGTTTCTTGCGCTAGCCGCGATCTTTGTTTCAGTCCAGTTTTTTAGATTGCTGCTTTTGCCCGGCATTCAGGCATTTTTCGATCTTGATGATGCTGTCACAAGCATGTTCAGGCGAACAGGAATTTTTCTGTGCGTGCTGACGGCCTACTGGGCCTATGTGAAGTTTTACGAGAAACGGGCCGCGACTGAATTACGCATTGCTCCACTCGGTATTGCAACAGGGGCTCTGTCGGGTGCTCTACTGATCGCGATGGCGACGCTGCCCTTGTTCGCCTTCGGTGTCTATGAAGTGACGTTTTATCGTGGGCCGCAAAATGAATTATTCGGCGTGGCCGCAGTCATTCTGATTGCCGCATTTCTGGAAGAAGTGGTCTATCGAGGTGTGTTGTTCACGATTCTGGAAGAAGCCATTGGCACTGATCGGGCTGTGTGGCTGCAATCATTGATATTTTCCGCCATGCATATCGGCAATAATTCCGATGCCGATATCTATGCGACCCTGTTGAATGTTGTTTCAGGCACTTTGATTGGCGCATTCTGGACCTATCTCTTTGTCTTGAGCCGTAACTTGTGGATTGTCGCCGCAAACCATGCAGCCTGGAATTTCGCCATCATTCTTACCGGAACTCCGCTTTCGGGAATTGATGCCTGGCGAAGTGTTGCTCCGTTCGATAGCTCCTATCATGGCCCGTTCTGGTTGTCAGGCGGCGTTTTTGGCCCCGAAGACTCCATCGTCACCATTTGTATTGTGATCGTATGCCTTGCAGTCCAGATACGCATTCAGCGTAATTCAAAAAGGGAAAAGCTTCTCGGTGATTTCAATAGCAGGGTTTAGGAATCACTATGTCATGCACAATCTCGCCGGAAAAAATCGCATCCTCGCTTTCCGAGCTTTGGTCGCCACGGGTGATTGCCGAGGTCGATAATGTCTACGTCAAAGTTGCCAGGATTCATGGCATATTCGGATGGCATGGCCACGAGAATGAAGACGAATTATTTCTCGTGCTGAACGGGCATTTGCGTATCGAAATGGAAACCCAATCGGTAGAGCTCGGTCAAGGCGAACTCTATATAGTGTCGAAAGGTGTGCGGCATAATCCGGTTGCGGAAAACGAATGCCTGGTAATGCTCGTCGAGCAAAAATCGACTTTACACACTGGTAATGAAATTAGTGAAAAAACACGTTCTCTGGCAGAGCAATTGCGACCACTGCAATGTAATTGACTGCATCATAGCCCGGGTCGCGATCCATCGGCCCGGGAAACCCATCATCAAATATTTGTGTTATCCAGTGTGGTCAGCAATACGCGCACCCTATGAGAAATCTGCGTCAAGCACGATTCTGTAACGCGCTTTGCCTGCACGTAGATGTTCCATGGCCTCGTTGACCTTGCTCATCGGGAAATGCTCGGTTTGTGGCGTCACCTGATGGCGTGCCGCAAAATTCAGCATGGAATCGATGGCGCCGCGTGAACCGGTAGGCGATCCGGAAACCGATTTCTGGCCCATCAACAAGGTAAATACTGGAACCGGAATCGGTTCCGGTACGGCACCAACCACATGCAGTCTGCCGTTCGGTGCCAGTGCATTGAGCAGGCCGTTCCAGTCAAGTGTCGCGTTTACGGTATCGATAATTAAATCGAATGTGCCGGCGAGTTTTTCGATGGCTTTCGAATCACCGGTCGAAACTACATGGTGAGCCCCGAATGCGCGCGCTTCCTCCGCTTTCGAATCACTCGAGGTAAACGCGGTCACTTCACAACCCCAGGCTTTGCAGAATTTCAGCGCCATATGACCCAGCCCGCCGATACCCACGACGCCAACACGGGCGGTCGGCGAAATATTCAACTCGCGCAGCGGTGCAAACACGGTAATGCCGCCGCAGAGCAGGGGTCCGCTTTCGCGTGAATCGAGTCCTTCCGGCAAGGGCATGGTCCATACCCAGTGCGCGCGGACTTTATTGGCAAACGCGCCATGGCGGCCAATCAAGGTGGGTTGCAGACTTTCGCAAAGATTCTGGTGACCCATCAGGCATTGCTTGCAATGCATGCAGCTATGCGAATTCCAACCGAGTCCGACGCGCTGGCCGATGCTCACGCCCTTGGCTTTATTTCCCATCGCAACAACACGACCAGTGGCTTCGTGTCCCGGCACAAAGGGATAACGGGTCATGCCCCAGTCATTGTTCAACAAAGACAAATCGGAATGGCAAATGCCGCAGTATTCGACCGCAATTTCGACTTCTTCGTCACCGAGCGGGCCCGGATCATATTCGAAGGGTTCCAGTTTGCCGCCGGCAGTATGTGCGGCCCAGGCTTTGATCGTTGACATCGAAAGACTCCAATTTCGGGACAGTCCTGAAGTGTACTACTGCGATGTAAAAATAAGGTGACAGGGCCGGGATGGATTCGGTAATGACCGCTTATCCTGCAAGGCCAAACATGTTCATTGGCAGAACGCAGGAGCGATCGGCCAATGAATTTATTTCAGTCTTGCACATAAAGCCCAAGCGTGAGTGATGCAATCGTCAGCTCGAATAACTTCAAGGGTTTCAATAATGCGTTCTTGACCGAGACTGCACTGGCGATTTTTCCATCCTTGTGCTGGTGATCGTAACTGATCGAAGTTTTCAGTTGCCACTTGCCATTGCGTATCAACCAGACGTGGGTAAATTTTGCGATGGTATAGCCTGCAACCGCGACATCGGCGCCTTTCGTATCGAATCGATGCACTCCCATCTGCACGGCACCGTAAAGTACGCCGTTGTTTTCCAGCGGAAATACTTGCGAGCTTCCCGGCACCAAGGTGCGAATAGGCTTGCCATAGGGGTTGGAGCAAATATTTTTCTTTACGGCCTGCAGGAATTCGGTACGGTTTTGGGTGCCGCCGGTATCGTGGAAAAACTCGAGATCATTGGCCGTGTATTGCTCGAATATGCCGGGTTTGCATTGATTGAAACCCTGTTCGAAAATCTGGCTATCAAGGTTCATGATGTCCCTGAACAATGTCGAGTTTTCGGATACCTGGGCATGGGCCGTTTGCAGCCCGCAAACTATCAGAGCGAAGGCGAGTGCGATGGACTTTTTCATGATACTTCTCCTTGTAGTTGTGAAGCGTTTGTCCAAAAAAAGGCAAGCGTCTGCCTATACCGGCGACCAAAGCGGGCCGGCTTTGTACTTGTTTATGCGGATCGGTTTACATGTTCTTGAATAAAGACATGTAAGTGAGGCTGACTGCCAGCGTTTCCGGTCGTCCTTTCAATTTGATCGTGCCACGACCGGATTCATCGCGAGCTATGGCGGCAACTGCCTTCATGTTCACGATGGTGGCACGATGGATTTGCTTGAACTGGTTTGAATCGAGCTTGTTGATCAAATCGCGCAAGGGGGTTCGCAACAAGGCTTCACCTTCGGCGGTAATCACAGTGGTGTATTTGCTGTCGGACTGGAAATACAAAACATCCTCGATCATTATCAGCCGCGATTCCTTGCCGGTACTTGCAGTAAGCCACACCATGGGTTCCGCGACCGCACGTGGCGGCAATACCTTCGTCAGCTGCATAAGCAATGCTTCCAGTGCGGCGGGGTCCGAACTGCCGGTGTTCATGCGTGTTTGCAGGCGCTGGATCGTGCTGGCCAAACGTTTGGGTTCGATCGGCTTGAGCAGATAATCAATCGCCCCTTTTTCGAATGCGTCGATGGCGTACTGGTTGTAGGCAGTGACGAAAACAATTTGCGTTGCCGGACTGATCGATGCCGTCGCAGCCGCCACATCCATGCCACTCAGGCCCGGCATGCGGATGTCCAGGAATGCCACGGCAGGCTGGTGCTCGGCGATGGCTTCCAGTGCTTCGGCGCCATCTTCGCAGGCCGCCGATATTTCAAGTTCCGGCCATTGAATGGCGAGCAGCTTGACAAGCGCATCACGGAAAATTTGTTCGTCTTCGGCGATCACGCAATGGATTGGCATGTTCATGCAGTAGTCCTCGGACCATTCGCAGGCACGGTGATACTAGCTGCGACGCCATTTGGAAAATTGGTCACGATCGAAAATGTCGCAGCACCGTCATAGGCAAGCTTCAATCGTTCCCGCACGTTTTTCAAACCGATACCCGTACCCGATGTGCCGCTGCCGAAACCATTGCCATCGTCGGCGACGGTGACCGTTACCAAATTGGCCGAGGATGGATCTGTGCGTGCGGTGATCCAGATGGTACCGCCCCCGGATTTGGGTTCAAGACCATGGTTGATCGAGTTCTCGACCAGGGTTTGCAGCATCATGGTCGGGAACGGAATGGCTTCCAGTGCCTGCGGTACTTCGATGCTGATTTGCAATCGATCACCCATCCTGATTTTCAGAATATCCAGATAGGCGCGGGTGCGTTCCACTTCTTCGCCCAGGGTAGAAGGAGAATCTTCGCCGCGCGGTAATGAATGACGCAGATACAGGATCAGATTGTCGAGCATCGCTTCGGCACGCACCGGATCGCTGCCGATCAGGTATTTTGCGCTGCCCAGAGTGTTGTATAGGAAATGTGGCTCGACCTGTGCATGCAATAAATTGAGTTTTGCGACAGCAAGTTCTTTCTCGGTAACCGTCTCCCTCGTCGAGGCCTGTTCGCCACGACGATATTCGGCAATGTGACGAGATATCGCGCGGGTCACCGTTTCGGCATTCTGCAAATTGGTTCCTTCATCCAGGAAAAACGAATCCGCCCATGCAGCACCGACCGGACCACAAAACAGGTTTACACTGACGCCGCCATTGACCGAGGTCGCGTTGGCAATGATGTTATTGCTCCTTTCAAAGCCGAGCTTTTGATAGGCTTTTTTCCAGAGGGAATCATCTCTCTTGTCGCTTTCCGACGCTTTGACCAGTGCCTGCAGGCGCTTGCCGTCCTGCGTGATCTTGATGTTCTCGATGCCCGGCAGTTCGCGCATGCAGGCTTCGAGCATCGGCATGGCGATCTCTTCTTCAAACGGGATTTCGATCTGGCGGCGATGACGGTTTTTCAGTCTTTCGAGATCAACATTTCCATCAATCAGTTGCACATGATGGAAATGCGAGGCAGCCGCCAGAAGTAGCAGGATCAAAGCTACCCAGAACAGGAATACAACAATCTCCATCAAACGGTCGAGACCCGTGACATTGAAAAAAATGCTGGTGGCGATGAACATCAGAAGCCAGGAAACGATGATGCGACCAAAAAAGAAGATAGTTGTTTTCATGCTGGTCGCGTGATGCCCCGTGTTCGATGCGAGCAGATTATCAGCCTTGGCCAAAATGTCAGCCCAAATGCGACCAAACCGGAAATACGCGGATGAAATGATGGAAAAGCGGGTTTAGGCGTCCGGCCGGACGTCCGTATTCCTTGATATGCGACTCTGCTGAGATTATTTCAGCCTGAAATCAGTGGTTTGGCGATGGCACAAGTCTTGCTGATGACTTCAATATCAGGAACGCACAAACATTAAATACCGGGAGACATATGAACAGAGCACTGCTTGGTCACATCGTGGGAACGGCAATGGCGATTGCAGTCAATGCCGCCATGGACGCCACCGGCTTGTCGGGTTTGAGTTTCGCCTCGCTGTTTCCCCTTGTGCTCATCTTCTGGGCCATGCAGCGCTTGCCTCGCAAAAGCATGGGACTGGCAATGGGTAGCTGGCGGCATTATGGTCTCGCGCTTTTGCATCCACTTTTGATTATTGGCGTGATCGCGGTGGTCTGTCTTGTCGCTGGAGTTGCCGATGTTTCCAGGGTGAATTGGCTTTCGGCCAGAAATGATTTCCTGACAACCGTGGCCATCAGTATTCCCTTGGCCATCCTGACCGAAGAAGGCTTTTTTCGTGGCTGGCTGTACGGTTCTCTTCAGCGGGCCGGCATCGGCGAATTGAGAATCATGATCTGGACCGGCGTCGCATTTTCACTCTGGCATATACCGGCGGTGTCAATGAATACCGAAGACGCACCGCCTTTGGCGCAAATCCCGGTCTTGTTGGTGAATGCCGTTGTCATTGGTGCGATCTGGGGTATGTTACGGTCGATTTCCGGTTCCATCATCGTGACCAGCGTTTGCCATGCGGTCTGGAATGCCTGTGTTTATGTGTTCTTTGGCTTTGGTACCACGGTTGGCGTACTGGGCGTGAAGCAAACCGCCATCTACGGTCCCGAGTCTGGATTTCTGGGCTTGGGCTTGAATCTGGTTCTTGCCTTGGTTCTTTGGCAATGGTGGAAAAAGCGGGAAACCCGGCAAATGACACTGTCATGACCTTGGAGCTATTCAAGCCCTAATCCCCTAGGCGTAATATCAATAACGACCTTTCGACCGCGTTTTGCGGCGCGCCTTTTACAAGTCTGGAAAATGAATCGAGCCGTCAATCGCCAGCAAGTAATTCCAGCACCTGAATTCACGCGAACTCCGCTGTTTTCATCCGATACCGCTTGCATCGCCGATGTCCGTTGCCGCGGCGAGTGCCGTCATCGCAGCGCCGAAGAACATACTGCCGAAGCACAATTGATATTTCCGTATCACGGTATGTTTATCCGCCATCTTGGTAGCGCGGCATCGGTAGCCGATGCGAACCAGGTGTTATTTTTCGGCGCCGACGAAATGCATCAAGTCAGCCATCCCGTCAGCGGCGGGGATTCCTGCATCGTGATGACCTTGCCGGAAAGTGTTTTGTCGGAATTGGCCGGTACCGATTTTTATGATGAAACAACTCGGCGTTTCCGCACACGCGAACGCAATCTGGAACCTTCTGCCCAGGCCTTGCGGTCCGTCCTGCTGAGGCGTCTGATGACGGACACATCAAGCACACTCGAAGCGGAATCCATCAGTCTTGCGCTGGCAACGATGGCTTTCGCATCCTTGCCAAGGACACAGCATCGTCCAACACTTTCCAAACGACATTTGATTAATCGCGTAAAGTTATTCCTGGCCGAATCCATGTCGAAAAAAATCAGCCTGTCTGAAATCGGAAGGAAGGTAGGAGCATCGCCGGTTTACCTGACGCAGATATTCAGTGAACTCGAAGGTGTACCACTGTATCGATATCACCTGCGGCTGCGTCTTGCACAGTCGTTGCTGCGATTGCCTGAACAGAAAGACTTGTCCGCCCTGGCGCAGGATCTTGGCTTTTCGAGTCATAGCCAGTTTACGACCATGTTCGGGCAGACATTCGGATTGGCTCCCCGTGCCTTCATGCAGCAAGCGGGCAGGGAAGACATTCGCGAGTTACTAAAGATTCTGAAAGCGGTACCGACTTCAACATGATTTCATTGGCTCACTTAACAAGGAGCACGGGAAATCAATATGAAAAATGCATTCATCAATACCGCTTTCATTGGTGCGGTTCTGGCCAGCCATGGCGCAGAGGCAAAAAATGTCGAAGAGGAACTCACCAGGCTTGATCGCGCCATGCAGCAGGCCGTCGTGGATCGCGATCCGGTCGCCTTTGGCAGCTTCCTGACAGACGACTATGTACTGGTCGTTTCGAGCTCGAAAATATACGGCAAGTCCGAGGTTGTCGCCGACATAACCAATCCCGATACGCTTTTCAGCAAGAACGAATCGAGCAACCTGCACATACGCGTGCACAAGGATACGGCGATGGTGATTGCCGATTTGCATCAGGTCTTTGTGCGTGGCGGAAAACCCTTCGATTATTGGGTTCGCTTCACCGACACCTGGATCAAGGTAAACGGCAAATGGTTATGCCTGTCAGGCCATGCAACATTGCTGAAGAAGGATTGAGGCGAAAGCCGGTGCCGTCATCTCAGTGCTTGCTTCCGAAGTTCAGAATCGCAGCGAAAGACAACTCAAGCCACCATCCATCTTCTGATATTCGGACATGTCGAGTGGAATGACGGAATAACCCAGTTTTTCCAGTGTGTTCTGCAGAGCCGGGAAGCCGCTTGCCATCAATACATGATCGTTCACACGTACGCAGTTGGCAGCATAGTCTTCATCTGCCCGCACGCGGATCAATTCAAAATTCTTGAAAGCAGGGTGATCGGCAAGAGCGTCAATCACGACCATTCTGTTATCGCCGATATAGGAAATGCCACTTTTCAAATGCAGAATGCCCGGCACGGAACGTATATCCACGAAATCGGATGTAAATCCGAGTGGTGCGAGCCAGTCAGCCAATTGCCGGGCGCCGGCTTCGTTCGTGCGTAGGGAAATGCCGATGATGAAATGTTTCCCGGCTTCGCAAATATCGCCGCCATCCAGCGTGCCGGGCGCGTTGATGGCAGCAAGCTCGGAATAAAATTGCATGAGTGTCGATTTAATATTGGCTACTTCCCCGGCACGGCTTTCGGCACCGGGTAAAGTTGCAATGGCGCCGTGTTCGACAAGAATGGCAACGTCCTCCACGAAGGTGGAATCGGGATGGTCAGGATCAGCATCCAGCTCGATCAAGCTCAAACCGCAATGCTTCAAGGCTTCGCAATAGGCACGATGCTGCTCAAGTGTTTTCGTGAAATCCGGTGTGCCCATGTCAACGGTAGTCAAGCCATCGGCAAAGTTTTGAGCGGGTTTACGGACGATGGCGTTACTGAACATTGGCATTCCTGGCTTCTTGTATTGTTTTCCGGTGAGCGATTTTAGCGGTTTATCCGAACGATATTCATCTGTCCGCATCGGTTGTTTTACGGACCCGGCATCAAGTTGGGCTATATTGATATTTCCATAAGCATGCAAATATCGAATTGACGATGAATCACGGCAAAAAAAAGAAATCCCTGGCTCGCCGTGCTCGCGAACACCTGGGGGCGCCTTTGCATGCCGTGGCGCACCACAGGCGCGGTATTGCACTGAAGTTTTACCAGTTTCGCGTTGCCGGACTTGGTGCGCTTGCCTCGTTTTTTGCCGTACTGGGCCCCGGCCTGCTTGCCGGACTTTCCGATGATGACCCTGCGGGAATCACCACGTATTCGGTTTTGGGAACGGATCACGGCTATCAATTGCTCTGGATTATTCCTGCTTCAACGGTCTTGTTGATTCAATTTCATCTGATGGCGGTACGCATCGGTGCGGCGACCGGAAAAGGATTTGTCGGGGTAATTCGCGAGCACTGGGGAAAGAGCTGGGGTTATTTCGCCGTCATCGGTTTGCTGTTCGCAAATTTCGGAACCATTTGCGCCGAATATGCAGGCATCTCTGCAGCAGGTTCGCTGATAGGAATTCCTTCCTGGTTAAGTGCGCCGATCGCCGGGGTGCTGATTTCATTGATTGTCGTGTTCGGATCTTTTCACAAGGTCGAGCGTGTCTTGCTGATCGTTTCTTCCACTCTCGCGCTCTACATCATTGATGGCATATTGGCCAAACCTGACTGGTCACAAGTCTGGCATTACTCGATCATTCCGCATATGCCGACCAACCAGTTGGGTTGGGTCGCGATTGCCGCAGCGCTGGGCACAACGCTGGCTCCGTGGGGCTTGGCATTTATCCAATCCTATGCGGTGGATAAAAAAATCACGGTGGCGAATCTGAAATGGGAAAGAGTCGATGTTTTTATTGGCTCTGTGCTGACCGGTGCCATCGGGCTTGCGATTGCGGTAGCCTGCGCCGCGACGCTTAATCGAAGCGGCGTCCACATCGAGGATGCCAGTGATGCCGCACTGGCATTGCAGCCATTGGCCGGATCATTCGCTACCGTATTGTTTGGTGCCGGCTTGCTGGGGGCCTCCTTGCTGGCGGCGGCCATTGTTCCGTTGGCGACTGCCTATTCGATTGCGGAGGGCATAGGCGAGCCTGCATCGCTGGACCTGGATTCGCATCATTTTCAATATTTTTATGCCGCCTTCATTGGCTTGACGGTGGCGTCGGTGAGTGTAGTTTCGCTGCCGGGGTTGCCACTGATTCCTCTGATTTACCTGAGTCAGGTAGTCAACGCGATCATGCTTCCCTTGCATGTGATTGCCTTGGTATTGCTTGTCCGGAATACCGACCTGATGGGTGATGCCCGGGCCGGGAAGACATCGCAAATAGTGGGATGGATCAGTATTGTTTTGATATTTGCCTGCATCGGCGCACTGATATCGAGTTGGGTAGCTTCGTTTATTTGAGATAAAATACCCACTGAATCGGCATAATCGGGCTATGCAAAAAATGACGGATATCAAGCAAGAAGTGGAATCGATTCAATCCTGGTTGAAAGGATTCTCGAAGGCAGTGCGTGCAGTGGATTACGAAACCGGCAGGACATTTTTTGCCGATGAAGTTGTCGGCTTTGGCTCAGTCGCGCAGCGTTGCGATGGTCTTGCAAACCTTGAAAAGAACCAATGGCGGCATGTCTGGGGTGTGACTACCGGTTTTGAATTCGATTTCGATTCGCTTGCCGTCAATGTGGATGGCAATATGGCATGGGCAGCCTGCTCCTGGCAGTCGTTCGGAAAAGCGGCGACAGATGAACCTTTTCTCAGGCGTGGCCGCAGTACTTTCGTATTTCGCAGACAAGGTAATCAGTGGCTTGCGGTACACAGCCATTTCTCGTTGGTGCCTGCCCAGTGATTGTTTATCTGGTCACGGCCGATCATGCCTACACCTTGAATCGGTATTTGCAGGATTGGGCACCTTCGCTTGTCGACAAAGTCCAGCCTGTTTTTTATGAGGAAGACCCTTGGCAGTGGCTTGAGCTGGAAGCCACCTATATTTTTTCGGATATAGAACGATTGACCCCAACCGAAATGAAGAAAGCCACGGCATACGCGGAATATCTGGCCTCTAAAGGATTTCGTGTGTTGAATGATCCACGTTCGGCACCGACACGACTTGCGCTGCAATCATTATTGAACAATGCCGGAATCAATCCATTCCGCATGCTTACGGTAAATGCTGCCAATGCACTGGTTTTTCCGGTCTTTCTGAGATTGGCGAATTCGCATCAGGGCAGCATCGGTGACTTGATTCATTCCCGGGCCGAACTCGAACAACGACTCGCGGCCCTCGACAGCAGAACCGCCATGGCAGAAGACCTGGTCGTTGTGGAATATTGTGATACACGCAATGCTGATGGGCTCTACGTCAAATATTC
>ERZ795061.289-NODE-289-length-52763-cov-32.223837_pt1 | contig 52763 bp, 44 predicted proteins | sample MGYA00375145_ERZ795061 | MGnify/ENA primary metagenome ERZ795061 (study PRJEB30190, sample SAMN05720144) | anaerobic digester metagenome | isolation source: active sludge of municipal wastewater-treating anaerobic digesters | place: USA | collected 2014-12-22 ... | reverse complement strand
CTACCCGCATTCCCGGCCATCCTGCCGGGACTGCGCTCGCCCGCGCGTTGCGCTGTCGCAAGGCTGTTCCCCTCCCCGCGCAGCACCGAGGCGTAATCCAGGTGCAGATGGTAGTCGGTGATGCCGCCATCCCAGTAGGCACCCGGCGGGGCGCCGGGAATGTCGTGCACCGCCTGCAGCCAGAACGGGATCGAGCAGCTCGCCACCAAGGCCTCGAAGGCGTTGTGCGGACCGAGCGCGCAGACGCGCCCGGCGTAGTCGTCCAGGGCGAAGGGCAGCGCGTCGCGCGGATCCGAGAACACCACGCGCTCGAGCCATTCGCCCATGCGGGCGCGGCTGTGCAGGTTGGCAGCGTAGGCGCCCGCATAGCCGGCGAGCGTGCGCAGCCGGCCCTCGCGCCGCAGCAGGGGATGCACGCCGCGGCTGGTGAAGAGGTGCAGCCTGTATCGGGGGTGGTGCAGCAGCTCGTCGCTGCGCCCGCCCAGATGGCTGGCGAGGCGCGCGCGGAAGGCGCGGCTGACCGCCGCCGCGCCGGGTTGGCGCACCGGGCGGCCGCTGGCGCGCGCCTTCTGCACCTCTTCGGCGTCGAGATAGCTCTCCTCGATGTAATGACGCGCCATCTCGGCGAGCTCGGCGTCCGCATCGGGCAGGCATGCGCTGGCCATGCGCCAGGCGCCGATCGAGGCGCCGAGCAGGTGCACCGGCGCACCCGCGCCCGCCAGCCAATGGCCGAAGACGAAGCGATCGAGCGGATTGAGGATGAGGCCCTTGGGGCCGCCGGCCGCGCCGGGGATCGCAAGGACGTCGGCGGGCGCCAAACCGCGCTCGCGCAACTGCGCACGCGCCGCCGGACCAGCCAGGATGCGCAGCGCCGGCTTCATCGCGCCGTCGCCTCCGCGCGGCCCCTCACGGCCTGATCGGCTCCCACCCCGGGTGGTCGTACTCGCGACCGTAGAAGTTCAGCGTCTCGGCGACCCGCAGCAGGCCGAGCCGCTTGGCTTGCAGGCGCGGCGCATCGCGCATGAGCCCGGCGCCATCGCTGATGTCGCCGAGCAGCCATTGCAGGTGGCGGCCGGGACGGCTGTGGAAGTCGCGCCCCTCGCTGATCATGGCGACCTGGCGCAGGATCTCGCCGGCGAGCGCGACCTGCGCAGCCTCGTCCATGGCCGGGTCGGACACGCGTGCGGCGACGGTCTCGCGCAGTTGCAGCATGCCGGCGCGCAGCTTCTCGTCGGCGGGGCGCGGCAGCTCGTCGGCCGATGCCTGCAGCCTGGGTTGCGGGCGTGTGTCGTCGGCGGCGAGAACGGGAACAGGGGCGGCACACAGCGCCGCGATGGCGGCGCTCAGGAAGGCGAGGCGCATGCACGATCTCCGGTTGGATGCGAACGGTCGCCATCCTACCCGGGCGGCCCCTGAAAGCGCTTGAACTGAATCAAGCCGCCACCGTGTCCTGCACCACGACGACACGTTGCCCGGGCGCATCGGCGTACAGCGTGGGTGCCTGCGCGGGCTCGGCCACGTGCACCACCGTGCTCCAGTCCGCGTCGTCCGGCAGCAGCGTGCCGAGCCGGTTGGGCCAACGCAGGATCGCCGCCTCGTCGAGTACGTTGCCCGCCATCCGGGGGAACAGCGCGAAGTACAGCAGGTCGGCCTCGATCAGCTCGTTGAGGAAGTGGGTGCCGAGCGAGACGTCGGGCACCAGGTGCTCGTGCATGGCGACGATCTCGCACAGCGCGGCGACGTGATTGATCTCGGAGAACAGCACCGGGATGCCGAGAAAGGGGTCCTTCGAGCCCCAGCGCCCGGGGCCGAGCATCAGCACGCAACGTTCGTCGGCAAGCGCGTTGAGGCGGCCGAGCACGCGGGTCACCGCCAGGCGGCGGGCCTGGTCGAGCGCGGCGAAGGCGGCCGGGCGCACCAGCACGATGCGCTCGGGGCGAATCACCCGGCTCGGTCCGATCACTGCACCGCACGCTTCCACCAGGCGCGGCGCGTCGGCCGGCGGCTCCACGCCCTGCACGCCCTCGACGCTGCGCACCTGCATCGGCCGGCACTGCAGCAGGTTGATGCGGTAGCCGCCGTCGGGAACGAAATTGAGCGCGAACTCGATCTCCACCGGATGCGCGTAGGCCGCGTGCAGCGCGCGCAGCAGCGTGCGCAGGTCGGCGACGAAATCGGTGTGGGCGATCAGCCCGTCGAAGGTCAGAAAGGCCGGACGGTCCTCGGCCTCGCGCGTCGTGAACAGCGCGTGCGGAAAATCCGCATGGCCGCGCACCAGCTCGGCGAAGGGGCCCGAGACCACCTCGCCGCGCTCCAGGTCGAGGCTGTCCATGCGGCGCTGGGCATGGCGCGCGATCGCACCGAAGCTGGTCTCCGGGCGCAGCTCGGGCGCATCGAGCGCGATCAGGCGGGTGTAGTCGTCGTCGGCGCGATCCACCGCACGCGTGCCGAGACCGGCGACCAGGCGCACCACGCCCGCCTTCATGTCGATGCGCGGGTTCCACGGGTAGGGATTGACCGACAGCCCGACGCCGGCCGCGTGCGGGTTGAACCAGCGCCCGCCGGCGGTGCCCGAGACGCGCATGATCAGCAGCGCCATCTGCTCGTGCTCGTCGAGCAGGCCGCGGCGCTGGCGGTAGCGCAGCGCCGACTCCGACAGCGTGCTCGCATACACCTGGCGAACGGCGTCGAGCAGCGCGGCGAGGCGCTCCTCGCGCGTGCCGCGGTTGGCGCAGAACACGCTGTCGTACTGGCCGGCGAAGGCGTTGCCGTAGCGGTCCTCCAGGCGCGAACTGGAGCGCACGATGAAAGGCCACTCGCCAAAATAATCCAGCATGCCCTCGAACTGGCGCAGGGTGGATTCGGGGAAGCGGCCGTGCAGGATGCGCGCACGCGCGCCGTCCTCGCCGTCGAGCCCGCGCAGGAAGCCCGCGGCGTCGCGTTGGCCGCGGCGCACCCACCACAGCCCGTTGAGCACGAAGAAGGTGTCGAAGACCTCGCTGCCGACATGGAAGGAGTCGTGCGCCTCGAGGCGGGCGTGCAGCGCAGGCGCGTCGCGGCGCACGATCGCGCGCGCGATCAGCATGCCCGCGGCCTTGCCGCCGATGGTGCCGATGCCGATCATGCGCGCGCGCACCGCGAGCAGGTCGTCGAGGTTCAGGTAGCGCGCGATCAGCTCCTGCAGGCCAGCCTCGTCGGGAAACAGCAGGCCCGCCAGGCGGGCGAAGGCGGCGGCCTCGCCGGCCAGCTCGGGCGCCCCGGCCGCGCGCAGGGCGGCGAAGGTTCGCGCCTGATCGAAGAGGCGCTGCCAGTGGCTGCGGATCTGTTCGTCCTCCAGCCCCTGCCAGCCCGAGCCGGCGAGGATCTCGGCCACCGTGCCGCTGTCGGCGACCGCGCGGAAGCGATCGCCCGGCTCCCAGGCGTGGATCAGGTTCATCGCCGCGGCCGAGCGGTGCTGCACCTTGATCGGCCGGATGTAGAGCCGATCGCGGCAGCGGAACACGTCGAGCAGGTACTGCGTCGTCTCGGTGATCATGTCCATGCCCGCGCGCGCATGTCGATGGCGCAGCACGCCGAAGTAGGTCACCGTGTCGAGGTCGAAGAGCCGCGGGCAGGTGAGGCGAAAGAAGTTGCCGAGCATGCGGTCGGACAGCCAGGCGTCGGCGAGGTCCGAAAGGCAGTCGAAGACATACATGGTCTCGCGACCGGCGGCCTCGATCACCGAATGCACCTGATCGACGAAGGCGTCGAAGCCGTCCTCGGGACGCGGGGTGAACAGCTCGGCGCCGCTGTCCCCGGCGAGCAGCGGAGGATGCGCGGCGAAACGGAAATAGATCAGCCGCCGTCCCTGCGCCTGCGCCGCGGCCGCATAGGGCAGCACCAGCGCGCGGTAGTCGTCCAGCGCCTGCACCTGCCAGACGATGTTGTCGCCGCGCGCCACGCCGCGCAGCATCGCATCCAGGCCGGGCAGGCCGGTGGTCGGGGCGAAGGTGGCGGGGAGCGTGGGAGCGGACTTGGCGGGAGACGTGGGAAGATCGGACGGGATGGGTCCGGCCGACGTCGGAACGGCAGAATTCATCAGGAGCTCCTCGGACAAGGCCTGCGAGCGCGATTATGCGCGCAAGCCCCGCGGGAACTTTCCCGCCGCTTGGCATTCTTCTTGCCTTGCCAACCGTCGAACGATTGCGCTGCTGCACCATCGGCCGGCGGCCGCGCGCCCTCGTGCCGGGAATCCGACCCTTCCCGCCTCGCCTTCGAGTTCCGCAAGAGCCTAGACCGGCACCCGACGCATCACTCCCGACTCCTCACGCCCGAAATGTCCCGACAGCCCCTCGCCCGCATCCTGCTCCTCGCCCTGCCCGCCGTCCTGCTGCTCGCCTGTTCGTCGGAGCCGCCCGATACCCACCCGGACAAGCCGGTCACCCAGCGCCGCGACGCCTTCAAGGCCATGCTGCGCAGCACCGAGCCCATGAACACCATGCTCAAGGACCGGCGTTTCGACGCCGACCAGTTCGCCAGCCTCGCCGAGCAGCTCGCCGCGAAGCGCGACGCGCCGTGGAAGCACTTCGGCCCCGGCAGCAATTACCCCCCCACCAAGGCCCGCCCGGCCGTCTGGGAAAAGCCCGCCGAGTTCGAGCGCCGTCGCAGCGAGTTCATCACCGCCACCGACCGCCTCCTCGCCGCCGCTGCGGCGCGCTCGGAGGAACAGGCGCGCACCGCCCTCGCAGCCGTTCAGGACAGCTGCAAGGCCTGCCACAACGACTTCAGGCGCTGAGGCGGCAAGACTGCAGGCGCGATTGCGGAACCCGCGGTCCCACCGGGCGTCGTCGCATCTCCTGCGCCCGATCGCGACTCGCGTCGCTCCCACGGTACGCTTCCGGAGACGCCGCGGTCTCGCGCAAGTGCGATTCCAGCGTACGAGATCCCGCCGGGCGTTCCCGAACCTCATGCGCTCCGATCGCGACTCGCGTCGCTTCCGTCCTTGGCCCTGCCGCCGACACTCAGCAAGCGGGTTGGTAGCGGCGGCCTTGCCAGCTTTCCCTCCGCGCCAGCTCTGCACTCAGCCGGGGGGCGAGCTCGGAGAGGCGGATGTTCCACTGCGGCGCCAGCTTCAACGCCGGGGGAACCTCGCTGCCCAGGCGCTGGAGCAGGATCGTGGGCGCAAGCCGCTCGACGAAGTCGGCCAGCAGCGCGATGTACTCGTCCTCGGCGAGCAAGGGTACGCTCGCGGGATCGCGCTCCCAGTCGCGTGCCATCGCGGTGCCCCTTACCAGCTGCAGCTGATGCAGCTTGAGCGCCGCCACCGGGAGCGCGGACAGGCGGCGCGCGGCTTCCAGCATGCCGGCGCGCGTCTCGCCGGGCAGGCCGAGGATCAGGTGGGCGGTCACCCCCAGGCCGCGCGCCGCGGCACGCCGGATCGCCTCCTCGCTGCAGGCGAAATCGTGGCCGCGGTTGATCCGGCGCAGGACTTCGTCGTCGCAGGACTCCACGCCGATCTCGAGCTCCACGATGTGCTCGCGCGCGAGCTCGGCCAGGTAGTCGAGTACTACGTCGGGCAGGCAGTCCGGCCGCGTGCCGATCGCGAGCCCGCAGATGCGCGGGTGCGCGAGCGCGGCCTCGTAGCTCTCGCGCAGGCGCGCGAACTCGCCGTAGGTGTTGCTGTAGGTCTGGAAGTAGGCGATGAAGCGCGCGGTGCCGGGATAGCGCCGGTCGAGGAAGCGCAGCCCGGCGTCGATCTGCTCGCCGATCGGGTCGCGGCGATCCAGGTAGCCGGGGGTGAAGCCGGCGTTGTTGCAGAAGGTGCAGCCGCCGCTGCCCAGGGTGCCGTCGCGGTTCGGGCAGGTGAAGCCGGCCGCCACCGAGACCTTCTGCACCCGCCCACCCCAGCGCCGCTTCACGTGGTCGTTCCAGGCGTTGTAGCGGCGCTCGCCGAAGGGCGAAACCGCGTGCGGCTCATCGACCGGATCCAGCACCGGAGAGTGAACGCAGGGAGAGACGAGTGCGGGAACCGGGTTCATGCGGGGAGCGAAAGTGGATGGACGGTGAAAGCGGCGCAGCCGGATGCCGCTGGCGAAGTTGCCGAGGCGCGAGTGTGCCGCCGATCGCCCGCGCAGCCCTTGACCGTGCGCAAACGCAGGCCGCTGGAGAAATCGCCCCGCGGAGCAGAATGGCTTGCGCGGAAGTGCCGCGCTTCGGAAGCCCTGCAGGAGCGGCAGCCCCGTTCATGCCATGCCGTGGTCGTCCTCGCCGATCAGCACGAGGCCGTCGGAGAGCCACTTGTGCGGCGGGATCTCGAGGTTGGTGGGGGCCGGCTGGCTGAGATAGACGCGGCCGGCGAGGTCGAAGATCGAGCCGTGGCAGGGGCACAGGAAGCCGCCGGGCCAGTCGGCGGTCATGCCCTCGGTGGTGCCGATGGCGAACTTCTCGGACGGCGAGCAGCCCAGGTGCGTGCAGATGCCGATCACAACGAGGTATTCCGGCTTGATCGAGCGCTGCCGGTTGGTGGCGTACTCGGGCTGCTGCGGTTCGCCCGAGACAGGGTCAGCGAGGCGGGCCTTGTTGTGCTCGAGCGTGGCGAGCATCTCGGGCGTGCGGCGCAGGATCCACACCGGCTTGCCACGCCACTCCACGGTCACCATGTCGCCGACTGCAAGTTTGGAGACGTCGGCCTCGACCGGCGCGCCGGCGGCCCGGGCGGGCGGCGGAAAAAAGGGCGAAGCGGCCGGGGGGCACTCCATCGGAACTGCGCTGCCAGGGGCAAGACCGTCGAGGGGGGACGATCATGCAGCGATCACGACGCGGCCTGCTTCGCTCTGGGCTCTACAAAGCAATCGGCGTACCAGCTCCAGAAAAGGCCGGTCTGTCGGGCATAGTTGTCGTATTTGGGCGCCTTGATACTGCCAAAGGCTGCCGCCCCCTCGATGGTACTGCCACAGCTGACAGCAACCCGGCACCTCCGCGACCAAGTGCCGCGATCCGGTGCTGCTTCCCGCGCCCCCCCACTCAGCGCGCCGCCCCCCCACCCTCCTCATCCCCGCCGCGCATCGCCTGGCCCTCGAGCAGGCCGAGTGACTTCAGCCGCCGATACAGCGTGCGCTCGCTGATCCCCAGCCGGCGAGCCAGCTCGCGCCGACTGCCACGATGCGCGCGCACGGCGCGCAACATGGCCTGGCGCTGCACCTCCTCGAGATCCAGCGGATCGCGCACCGGGATCGCTGCGGCCAACGGACCTCCACTGGCAAATCGTGACTCGGCGCTCTCGCTCTCGGGATGCAGCACCTCCTCGGGCAGATGCTCGGGCCCGATCAGCTCGCCGTCGCACATCAGACTGGCACGCTCGAGCACGTTGCGCAGCTCGCGCACGTTCCCCGGGAAGGCGTAGTTGCTCAGCACGCGCAGCGCGGCCGGACTCGGCGACAGCTTGCGCTTCGGCGCGACACGTTCGAGCAGGGAGTCGATCAGCAGCGGCAGGTCGCCCTCACGCTCGCGCAGCGGCGGTACGGTGATGGGGAAAGTGTTGATGCGGAAGTACAGGTCCTGACGGAAGCCGCCCTCCGCGATCATGCGCTTGAGCGGACGGTGGGTGGCCGAGACCAGGCGGATGTCGGCACGACGCAGCTCGGTGGAGCCGACGCGGCGGTAGGTGCCGGTCTCGAGCAGGCGCAGCAGCTTGACCTGCATGGCGAGCGGAATGTCGCCGACCTCGTCGAGAAAAAGGGTGCCGCCGCTGGCCGCCTCGACCAGGCCGGGCTTGCGCGCCGTGGCGCCGGTGAAGGCGCCGCGCTCGTGACCGAAGACCTCGCTCTCGAACAGGGTCTCGGGCAGGCCGGAACAATCCACCACCACGAAGGGCCCCTCGGCGCGCCGGCTCGCCTCGTGCACCGCGCTCGCGAGCAGCTCCTTGCCGGTGCCGGACTCGCCCTGCAGCAGCACGCTCGCGTCCGAGGGCGCGACCCGCGCGATGAGTTCGAGCATGTGCTGGAAGGCCGGCGAACGTCCGATCAGGCCGCGGCGGTCGGACACCCCGCGGGCGACGTGCAGCGGCTCCATCTTCTCGATGAACCAGGCGATCTCGCCAGCGGCGTCGCGCACGGGCGAGAGTTCGATGTCGACGTACTCCTCGCCGCGCGGCGTGTGGTGAAGGTGCAGCACGCGCTCGCGCTGTCCCGACTGCAGGCTGCGCGCGAGCGGGCAGGATTCTCCGGCGCGATCGCAGGGCACGCTGTAGTGGTGCGACACGTCGTAGCAGGTGCGCCCGATCACGCTGCGCGCCTCGGGCCACGAGCGTCGGTAGGCGGCGTTGGCGGCGAGGATGCGGTAGTCGCGATCGCACAGGATGTGCGGTTCGGGGAAGGTCTCGAGGAAGGAGACCAGCTCGGGCAGCGGGCGGGGGTCGGGCGGCATGTCCTGTCAGATCTGGCGGAAGGTCTGCCAGCAGTCTGCGTCCCCGGGAGCGGCGCCGTCAATCGCCTCCCCTGGAGCCGGGCCTGGGCAGCGCGAGCGGGCGGCGCGACTGCGGCAGGCGTGCTTCGGCAACGTGCGCCGCGTCAGCGGGAACCGCAGGCTGCGAGGCGCGATCCGGGCGCTGTGGCGGTACGGGCTGCGGTAGACTCGGCCCCCGACCGGCGTCCTGCACGCCGCTCCGTGACCGGAGGCCTGCGTCGCACGCCTCCCCCGCTCGATTCCACCGGAGACCCCGATGAGCCTGCTGGCCCAACTCAAGAAAGACTCCCTGCTCGCGCGCAAGGCTGCCGACAGCGTGCGCGCCACCCTGCTGTCCACCCTGATCGCCGAGGCCGAGATGGTCGGCAAGAACGCCGGCAACCGCGAGAGCACCGACGACGAGGTGCAGCAGACGATCCGCAAGTTCCTCAAGAACAACCAGGAAGCCGCGGCCGTGATCAGGGACGCCGGCCGCCTGGCCGTGCTCGAGCGCGAGTGCGCGGTGCTGACGGCCTACCTGCCGCCGATGGCCACCGAGGCCGAGGTGAAGGCCTTCATCGCCGACGCGGTCGCCAGCCTGGCCGAGCGCTCGCCCAAGCAGATGGGCGCGGTGATGGCTGCGCTGAAGGCCAAATACGGCAGCGGCTTCGACGCCAAGCAGGCGAACGCCTGGGTCAAGGAAGCCCTGGCCGCTTGAGGCCCGTCGGCAGGCCCGGCCGGCCGCTGCGGCTTCCATGCGGCGAGCCGGGCACCATGTAAGAAAGGCCGCCCGGCAATGCCGGGCGGCCTTTTCTGTTGCGTGGAGAAGCGACCGCCTCTCCGCGCGCTGCGATCACTTCTTGGTCGCGGCGCTCACGGCCTTGACGGTGGCTTCGGTCGCGGCGGCCATGTTGGCTTCGGCGACTTCGGCGGCTTGGCGGGCGGCCTTGCTGGCGTTGTCGTACAGGCTGTTGGCGGTGTTCATCGCCGAGCGGACGGCCTCGAACACGCCTTCCGAACCGGCGGGCGCCTGCTTGGCGGCCTGCTCGAGCATGTCGTGGAAGCGCTTGTTGAGGTCGGCGATCTGCTTCTCGAACAGGTTCGACACTTCCTGCTGACCCTCGGTGGCGATCTCCTGAACGCTACGGGCGTAGGCGACGGCCTTGTCGAGCATCGGCTTGGTCAGTTCGCCCTGGAGCTTGGCGAGCTGCTGCGGGTCCTTGGCTTCGGCCAGCTTGCGGGTGGTGGCGACGCTGTCCTCGAGCACCGAACGCACGGTGTTGAGGTTGAGCTCGGCCAGGCGCTCGGCACGGGCGATGGCGCTGTTGGCGAGCGACATCATGGCTTCGAGGTTGGCTTGGCCGACGGCGGCGAACTGCTCGGGGGTCTGGATCTTGGTCATGGCTGGCTTCCTTGGTGAGTTGCAGTGGAGTCGATGATGCGAAAGAAACTCGCGGTCCATGCGGCCTTGTTGCCCGAAACCATTCCGGCTTCGTTTTGCTGCACCGCACAATGGAGCCGATTATAGCGTTGGGAATTCCACCGTCAACACTTTTTTGTTGCACCGCAACATCCCGCTGTGCCACCCGTTAGCCATGTGGTGGAAATCCCGCTCGCAATCGCATTCGCCGCGATCCTCCTGATGCTCTTCCATCGAGGTTTCAGGCGCATGAAAGAGGCAGCGCAGCGCCCTCGCCCGCCTGCTCACGCCGCCTTCTTCTTGCCCGGCGTCGCGGGATCCTCCGGGTCGATGCCCCAGTCGCCATAGGTGTACCAGTCGTCGCCGAGCAGCTCGATCGGGTGCTGGGTGCGTCCCGAGCCGTTGCCGCAGCCGAGCGCATCGACCGGACAATATTTGTCGCAACCCCAACAGATGCGCTCCGGGTTCTTCGGATGAAGGGGAAATTTCTTCGCCATGACCACACTCTCCAATACGCTGCCCGGGTTCCGGGCGCGCTCGACTGCCCGCGCGGGCACCCGGCAGGCGGCCGGGTGCGGCACCTCCCCGCTCAGGCCTTGCGCTCGCCCTTGAGCATCACCAGCAACATCTTGAACTGCGAGCGCGGCGCCACCGCATGCGGCGCGCCGGCGGGGATCAGCAACGTTTCGCCCTCGCCGAGCCGATGGATGTCGGCGTCGACGCGCACTTCCGCTTCGCCCTCCACACCGATCAGCAGCGCATCGAAGGGCGCGGTGTGCTCGCTGAGGCCCTCTCCCTTGTCGAAGGCGAACAGCGTGGCGCTGCCGGCGGCATTCTTCACCAGCATGCGGCTCACGATCGCCTGGTGCTGGAAGTCGAGCATCGACTTGAGCTTCTCGACGCGGGTTTCGCCGCTCGCGGCATTCGTGCGATCCGTCATTTCGGGTTCCTCCCTTCTGTCAGGCATTCCATTGCAATCCTACTCCTGCGCGCGCGGGTCGATCCGCCGGCGTCCGCTAAGCCTCGCGCTCGCCGGCGAAGAGCGCCGCCACCACGTCCGACTGGGTGATCATGCCGACCAGCCTGCCGTCCTCGTCGGCCACCGGCAGGTGATGCAGGCCGCCGTCCGAGAAGGCCCCCACCAGGTCGGCGAGCGATTGCCCGGGGCGGGCGCTGTGCACGCGCCCGCTCATGATCTCGGCGACCACGCGGGCGGTGCGCATGCGCGGCACCGGCTGCGGCTCGGGGTTGTGGCGATCGATGAAGAAGTCCGGCACCGATACGATGCCGACCAGCCGGCCGCCCTCCTCCACCACCGGCAAGGCCTTGATGCGGTGGTGCGCGAGCAGCGCCCAGGCCTCGCCCACCGGGGCCTGCGGACCCACGCTCACCACGTCGCGCGACATGATGTCGGCGCAGCGCAGCGCGCCCCAGGTGCGCCGGCGCGCGTTCATCTGCGCGCGCACCATGATCTCCTCGAGGTCGTCGCGATCGACGTCGAGCACCTCGCCGAAAGAGGCCAGCGCCGCGTCGAGGTCCTCCGCACGAAAGCCGACGCGCTTGCTCGGCAGCGGATCGGCCGTGCCGTGCGCCTGCGCACGCGCGGGCGCAAGGTGCGGATAGCGCCGTCCCACGAGGTTGTTGAACAGGAAGGCGACCACCAGCATCGCCAGCGTATTGACGAGCACGGGCATCAGCGCGAAGGCGTAGCCGAGTTCATGCACCATCGGACCACCCAGCACCGCCGTCAGCGCCACCGCTCCGCCCGGCGGATGCAGGCAGCGCAGCAGGAACATCGCCCCCACCGCCAGGCAGCCGGCGAGCGCGACGGCCGTCCCGGTCTCGCCCAGCCAGCGATAGCAGCCTACCCCGATCAGCGCCGACACCAGGTTGCCGACGAGGCTCGGCCAGGGCTGCGCGAGCGGACTCGCCGGGACACAGAACAGCAGCACCGCCGACGCCCCCATCGGGAGGATGAACCATGGTTCCTGCCCGCCCAGCGCGAGGAAGCCGATCCACTCGGTGCAACCCAACCCTACCGCCACCCCCAGCGTCCCCAGTGCCATCTCGCGCCGCCCCGCAGACAAGGCGGCAGGCAGGGAGAACAGTCGGGCGAGGGACATCGGCAGGCTCCAGCGGCGAGGCGCAACGAGGGGTGCCCACCGGTCGGTCAGGCAGGCGGCAGACTCCCGTCTGCACTGTCCGGCAAGCACGGCACCGTGCGGGTGGGCGCTCGCCCTTGCGGCATCGACACGCATCCGCACGAGCCGGTCATTACATCAAAAAATGATATTTTAAACCGTATCCCGGATTCGGCGAGGACTCGCGGCATTACAAAATGTATGGGTGCGAGGGTGCGGGAGTCAGCGGGAACGGATGGGGGATGGGCGGCGGGTGCGCAACGGAGGGCGCGCGACCATTCGATCATCCACGACAAAAAGGCCCGGTACGCGGTCCGGGCCTTTCGTTTCGCCGAGAAATCGGCGCATTCGGTGGTGGGTGCTGACGGGGTCGAACCGCCGACATTCGCCTTGTAAGGGCGACGCTCTACCGACTGAGCTAAGCACCCGCGCTTTCCCCGGCGCGGATGCCGGAGCAGCAAAGTCCGCTAGTTTACAGAATCCTTGAGCCCTTTGCCAGCGCGGAATTTCGGCACCTTGGCCGCCTTGATCTTGATGTTCTTGCCGGTGCGCGGGTTGCGCCCGGTGCGCGCGGCGCGCTCGCCCACGTAGAAGGAGCCGAAGCCCACCAGGGTGACCGTTTCGTCCTGACGGAGGGCCTCGGTCACCGCGGCAACGGTCGCGTCCAGCGCGCGCGCCGCATCCGCCTTGGTCATGCCAGCCTTCTCCGCAATGCTTGCAACCAGTTCCTGTTTATTCACTTGACCCCCTCCGGTTTTGTACTGCAATGGGTGGAACCGTGGCTTTGGAATGATCGGAGCGCACCACGGGTTGCGACATGACCTGCGGAACTCGCGATTTTATAGCGCGCGCGATTCAGCACTGTCAACGCGGCAGGAAGTGCCGCCGTGGGACATTCGACGAGACTTCCGGCGCGTGCGGTGCAGCATGGCCGGAGCCTGCATCTCCACCAGACCACCTACTGCGGCTCAGCCGCAGCGGGCAGGCGCTCTTGGATGAAGCGGTCGTACCCCTCCAACACCAGCTCGCGCGTCTTCATCACGTCGGCCTCGACCGCGCCCTTGAAGACGCCCAAGCCTTCGAGGATCTCGCGCGCCTCGCCGAAGCCGCTCTCGAAACCGCCACGGATCACGTCAATGAAGTCGCGCAGCACGGTCTCGGGGGCATCGTCCTGGCGCCGCGCGGCATAGGCCTCGAAGAACGCGGTCGACATCGACACGATGCGCCCGGCGGTGGCTTCGGCCGAACGATCCTGGTCCATGGAGTTCTGGATGGCCTGCGGACCCAGCGTGGGTGCAAGCGCCTCGTTGATGCCCTCGATTGCCGAGCGCAACAACAGCGCTTGTGATTGATCTCCCGAGCGGATCGACACCTGTATCGAAGCCTGCAGGATGCCGATATGGAGATCCTTGCGCAGCTCGGACTCGGTGGTTGGCGCCTGACGCTGCAGGCGCGACGCCGCCGCACTGTTCTGGCGCGCGGCATCCGCCGCCTGGACGGACGCACCCGCGGGGACGGAAGCACTCATCAGGACGGTATTCATGGCGGACTCCTTTGGCGTTGTTCTCTCACTTCCAGTCTAGACAGCGGCCCGGCATCGCGCTGCGCCAAGACCGCTCAAACGTCGCGAGTCCGCAGCCGCCCGGGATGATCATCGCCCCGACGGCGAGCGTGAGCGCGCGCGGACTCATGCCGGCACCCCCCGTCCGCACGGGCGCCGCAGCACCCGCAGGACCAGGATCGCCGCCAGCGCGACGACGAGGAAGAACAGCCATTTCGGCATGATGTCCCACCACCTGTCGAAGAGCTTGGTGTATCGGAAGAGCATTAAGAACACGATTCCGGTGTTGACCATGTCGTTCCACGCGCGGCGCGCGCCGAACCAGATCGCCAGGGCGCTGGTGACGAAGCCCGTGAGGCGCCGGTGCGGGGCTTGCACCGATCAGGATCGCCACCTGCACCGTCTCGGGAAAGAAGCCCCGGAACAGGCGGGAGAGGAAGAACACGCTCGCCAACATCGCGAGCGCACCGAGAAAGGACGCCACCCGCATGCCGAGCGAGACATGGCGAACGCACTGCCTCGTCGGCCGGTCTCGATGACGTGGGCGAATTCGGCGCCACGCTGCCCGGCAAGGCGTGTGCGGACGACTCCGGTACCGGACTGCCTGCCGCGCTGCGCGACCGCGCCGCTTCAGGCGTGCAGCCGAGCAGCCCAGCGCGCGACGATCTCCGCCAGCGCCGGCAGCCCCTCGCGGATCGCCACCGGCCCCGGCGCCAGGATCAGCGCGGATTTCACCTCGTGCAGCTCGTCGTCGCGCACGGCCGGAACGTCCTCCCACCCCGCACGTGCAGCCACACGCTCGGGGCGGAAGCGCTTGCCGCACCACGAGCCCACCACGATATCCGGCGCCGCCCGCGCCGCCTCCAGCGGATCGGCGAGGATGCGCTGCGCCGCGCCCGGATGGCGCGCGCGCTCGGCAAAGATGTCCTCACCGCCGGCGATCCCGATCAGCTCCGACACCCAGCCCACCGCGCTGATCGGCGGCTCGTCCCACTCCTCGAAATACACCCGCGGCCGCCGCGGCAGCGCCGCCGCCCGCGCGCGCACCGCGTCCATCGTCGCCTCGAGCTCGGCCACCAGGGCCAGCGCACGCGCCTCCGCCCCAACCAGCCGGCCCACCGTCTCGACCATCGCCAGGATGCCGTCGACGCTGCGCTGGTTGAACACATGCACCGCCACCCCGGCCTTGATCAGGTCACGCGCCACGTCCGCCTGCATGTCGGAGAACCCCAGCACCAGGTCCGGCGCGACCGCGAGGATCTTCTCCAGGTCGCCGCTGGAGAAGGCGAACACCTTCGGCTTCTCCTTGCGCGCACGCGGCGGGATGACTGTGTAGCCGCTGATGCCGGCGATACGGTCCTCCTCGCCCAGGGCGTAGAGGACTTCGACGGTCTCGGTGGTCAGACAGACGATGCGGGAGGGGAGGCGGCGTGGGTTCATGGCGGGATTATCGCGCATCCCCTCGGGCACGCGTGCTCAGCCCCGGTCTGCTCCTCGCCCATCCGCCGCGCGTGCGGCCTGCATGCTGGGAGCGACCCGCTTCGCGATCCCCACGTGCAGAAACCGGTGCGATCCGGAATCGTCGGCTTTGGCGACCGATTGCGAACGGCCTTTCGGCTACCTGGAGGATGCTCGACTTGAAACGGCGGCCTAGCTTCAGGCGTTATCTTTAACACTCCTCTTGTTTTCTTTAAAACAGAAAACTATCCTCGAAGTACCGATCACCACCAAGCGAGGAGCCCGCCATGAGCGCCATCGCCGAGCGCGAAGTGAACGCATCGGAAGACCGCGGTGCGCTGGCCAGGATGGTCATGACCCTGCTCGATCACTGGAACCTGAGCACCGAGGACCAGGCCGCGCTGCTCGGCATCGCCGCCAGCAACCGGGCGGCGCTGTCGAACTACCGCAGCGGCAAGCCGATCGGCACCAGCCGCGACCAGTACGACCGGGTGGGGCACCTGCTCGGCATCCACAAGAATCTGCGCCTGCTGTTTCCGCACAACCGCGACCTGGCCTATCGCTGGATGAGCACCCGCAACAAGGCCTTCGACAACCTGAGCCCGGTCGAGGTGGTGAAGGAATGGGGCTTTGCCGGGCTGCTGATGGTGCGGGGCTACCTCGACCACGCTCGTGGCGTGTGAGCCGGGCGCACGATGAATTCGCCGTTCGCGCAGGTCTCGCTGGCCGACGTCCATCAGGACGTGGCGCGCAATATCGTGTCGCTGCGCCAGTCGCAGGATCTGTTCGACGACCTGACGGACGATCCGGCCGCGTGGCTGCTGGCGCAGAAGGTGGAGGCGGAGGTCAGGCCGCCGTCGTATCGGTCGCACACGCCGATCATCGACCGGCCCTTCGAGGATGCGGCCTGGTTCAACGCCATCCTGTGGCCGTTCAAGCACTGGCAGGCGAGCCGGTTCTCCGACGGATCCTTCGGCGTGTGGTACGGCTCGGACTCGGTCGAGACCACGGTCTTCGAGTCGGCTTACCACTGGTACCGGGGCCTGCTGTGCGATGCCGGGTTCGAGCGCGAGACCGTGATCGCCGAGCGCAAGGTCTATCGGGTGGCCTGCAGCGCCGCCTTGCTGGACTTTCGCGAGGCCGCTGTCGACTACGCCGACCTGCTGCACCCGTCCGATTACAGCTTGCCGCAGTCGGTGGGCGCGCGGATTCACCGCGAGGGCCACCCGGGCCTGCTCATCCAGTCGGTCCGCCGACGCGGGGGCGAGAACGTGGCGATCTTCAACCCGGGCGTGCTTTCCAACCCGAGGCACCACTGCCAGCTCACCTACCGCCTCGAGGGCGCGCGGATCGTGGTGGAAAAGCACCCGGGGGAGACCTGGATCAGCGCGGCGGTCGCCGAATTGGGCTGATCGCGCAGCAGCCTCCGCTGCCCGGGGCACCGGCGCCCCCAAAAGCAAAACCCCCCGCCATCGCTGACGAGGGGTTTCTCCACCAGGACGGCCTCTCAGCCGTCCCGGCGCTCGAGCCGCTTACCGAATCAGACTTCCACCGTATCCGCGACCGAGCGGAATTCCTCGATCTGGTCGAAGTTCATGTAGCGGTAGATGTCGGCGGCCTTCTTGTTCACCACCTCCACCTGCGCCATGTACTCGGCAACGCTCGGGATCTTGCCCATCAGCGCGCACACCGCGGCCAGCTCGGCCGAACCCAGATAGACGCGGGTGTCGATGCCGAGGCGGTTGGGGAAGTTGCGCGTCGAGGTCGACATCGCGGTGCTGCCCTTGCGGATCTGCGCCTGGTTGCCCATGCACAGCGAGCAGCCCGGCATTTCCATGCGGGCGCCGGACTTGCCGAGCACGCCGTAGTAGCCTTCCTCGTTGAGGATCATCGCGTCCATCTTGGTGGGCGGGGCGATCCACAGGCGGGTCGGGATGTCGGACTTGCCGTCGAGCACCTTGCCGGCGGCGCGGAAGTGGCCGATGTTGGTCATGCACGAGCCGATGAAGACCTCGTCGATCTTGTCGCCGGCGACTTCGGACAGCAGCTTGACGTCGTCCGGGTCGTTCGGGCAGGCGACGATCGGCTCCTTGATGTCGGCGAGGTCGATCTCGATCACGGCGGCGTAGTCGGCGTCGGCGTCGCCCGACAGCAGCGTGCCGTTGGCGATCCAGTCCTCCATGGCCTTGATGCGGCGCTTGAGGGTGCGGGCGTCCTGGTAGCCGTTGGCGATCATCCACTTCATCAGCGTGATGTTCGAGTTCATGTACTCGACGATCGGCGCCTTGTTGAGGTGGACCGTGCAGCCGGCGGCGGAGCGCTCGGCCGAGGCGTCGGTGAGCTCGAAGGCCTGTTCGACCTTGAGATCCGGCAGGCCTTCGATCTCGAGGATGCGGCCGGAGAAGATGTTCTTCTTGCCCTTCTTCTCGACGGTCAGCAGGCCCTGGCGGATGGCGTACAGCGGGATGGCGTTGACCAGGTCGCGCAGGGTGACGCCCGGCTGCATCTTGCCCTTGAAGCGCACCAGCACCGATTCCGGCATGTCGAGCGGCATCACGCCGGTGGCCGCGGCGAAGGCGACCAGGCCCGAGCCGGCCGGGAAGGAGATGCCGATCGGGAAGCGGGTGTGGCTGTCGCCGCCGGTGCCGACGGTGTCGGGCAGCAGCAGGCGGTTGAGCCAGGAGTGGATCACGCCGTCGCCCGGGCGCAGCGCGACGCCGCCGCGGGTGCTGATGAAGCTCGGCAGCTCGCGGTGCATCTTGACGTCGACCAGCTTCGGATAGGCGGCGGTGTGGCAGAAGGACTGCATCACCAGGTCGGCGGAGAAGCCGAGGCAGGCGAGGTCCTTGAGCTCGTCGCGGGTCATCGGGCCGGTGGTGTCCTGGCTGCCGACGGTGGTCATCTTGGGTTCGCAGTAGGTACCCGGGCGGATGCCCTGGCCTTCCGGCATGCCGCAGGCGCGGCCGACCATCTTCTGCGCCAGGCTGAAGCCCTTGCCGGTATCGGCGGGGGCCTGCGGCAGGCGGAACAGCGTCGAGGGCGGCAGGCCGAGGGCCTCGCGCGCCTTGGTGGTGAGGCCGCGGCCGATGATCAGCGGAATGCGGCCACCGGCGCGCACTTCGTCGAGGATGACCAGGGTCTTGAGCTGCGATTCGGAGATCACGGCGCCGTTCTTGAGCGCGGTGACCTTGCCGGAAGCGTGGTCGACCTTGAGCTCGATCTCGTCGCCCATGTCCATCTGGCCGGCGTCGATCTCGATCGGCAGCGCGCCGGCGTCTTCCATGGTGTTGAAGAAGATCGGGGCGATCTTGGAGCCGAGGCACACGCCGCCGAAACGCTTGTTCGGGACGAAGGGGATGTCCTCGCCGGTGAACCACAGCACCGAGTTGGTGGCGGACTTGCGCGAGGAACCGGTGCCGACCACGTCACCGACGTAGGCGACCAGGTTGCCCTTGGCACGCAGCTCTTCGAGGAACTTGACCGGGCCGCGCACGCCCGCTTCTTCCGGGGTGATGCCCGGACGCGGGTTCTTGAGCATGGCCAGCGCGTGCAGCGGGATGTCGGGGCGCGACCAGGCGTCGGGTGCGGGCGACAGGTCGTCGGTGTTGGTCTCGCCGGTGACCTTGAAGACGGTGAGCTTTTGCGAGGCGGGGACTTCCGGGCGGCTGGTGAACCACTCGGCGTCGGCCCACGACTGCATCACGGCTTTGGCGTTGGCGTTGCCCTTCTCGGCCAGCTCCTTGACGTCGTGGAAGTAGTCGAACATCAGCAGGGTCTTCTTGAGACCCTCGGCGGCGACCGCGCCCACTTCGGCGTCGGCCAGCAGATCGATCATCGGCTTGATGTTGAAGCCGCCCAGCATGGTGCCGAGCAGCTCGGTGGCCTTGGCGCGCGACACCAGGGCACAGGCTTCCTCGCCCTTGGCGACCCTGGCCAGGAACTCGGCCTTGACCTTGGCGGCGTCATCCACGCCGGCGGGGACGCGGTAGGTGAGCAGCTCGACGAGGAAGGCCTCCTCGCCGGCGGGGGGGTTCTTGAGCAACTCGACGAGTTCGGTGGCCTGCTGCTTGGAGAGCGGCAGCGGCGGGATGCCGAGGGCGGCACGTTCGGCGACATGGGCACGGTAGGCTTCAAGCACGGCGACTTCCTCACTATGTGACGGTGATCGGGACTCCGGACGGGTCGGCCCCACCGGAACGGGCGAGATTATATGTCTTTTATAAGACTTGCGGTGCAGTGCAACACCATGGCTCGTCGCCCGACATTCGAGCCGGAAGATTCTACGCCTTCGTCACGCTGCGGGGGATATCCCCGCGCGCGGCATGCGTTCGCTGACCGGCAGGGTCTTGCGGACGATCCCGCAGAGGGTGTGCCGTAGAGCGATGCAAGTCGCGATTGCAGCGTCTGCACCCCGCCGTCGCCCGTCGCCACCACGCCATCGCGACTCGCGTCGCTCCCACGGGAACGCACGACTTGCGCCTGCAGGAACTTCCCCGCCGCGCAGCGATCGTTTGTATTGGTCCCAACAGGAAAAGGAGACCCACGATGTCTGCCACCCCGTTCGATACGCTCCGCCCCCTGCCCGCGTCCGCCGCCCGCCTCTCCTATCACTCGCTGCCGGCGCTCGAAGAGGCCGGCGTGGGCCGCATCTCGCGGCTGCCGGTGTCGATCCGCATCGTGCTCGAGGCCGTGCTGCGCCACTGCGACGGCCACAAGGTGACCGCCGAGCACGTGCGCGAACTCGCCAACTGGGAGGCCGACGCGCCACGCACCGCCGAGATCCCCTTCGTGGTCGCGCGCGTGGTGCTGCAGGACTTCACCGGCGTGCCGCTGCTCGCCGACCTCGCCGCGATGCGCAGCGTGGCCGTGGCGCAGGGCCGCGAGGCCAAGCTCATCGAGCCGCTCGTGCCGGTCGACCTGGTGGTCGACCACTCGGTGCAGATCGACCACTACGGCACGCCCGACGCGCTGCGCCGCAACATGGAGATCGAGTTCGAGCGCAACCACGAGCGCTACCAGTTCATGAAGTGGGGCATGCAGGCCTTCGACAGCTTCCGCGTGGTGCCGCCGGGCATCGGCATCGTGCACCAGGTCAACCTCGAACACCTTTTCCGCGGCGTGCGCACGCGCGATGGCCTGTGCTTCCCCGACACCCTGGTGGGCACCGACTCGCACACCACCATGATCAACGGCATCGGCGTGGTGGGCTGGGGCGTGGGCGGCATCGAGGCCGAAGCGGCGATGCTCGGCCAGCCGGTGTACTTCCTCACCCCCGACGTGATCGGCGTGGAGCTGCGCGGCAGCCTGCCCGGCGGCACCACCGCCACCGACCTGGTCCTCGCCGTCACCGAGATGCTGCGGCGCGAGAAGGTGGTGGGCAAGTTCGTCGAGTTCTTCGGCGAGGGCACCGCCAGCCTGTCGGTCACCGATCGCGCCACCCTCGCCAACATGGCGCCGGAGTATGGCGCCACCATGGGCTTCTTCCCGGTGGACGCGAAGACCATCGACTACATGCGCGCCACCGGCCGCGAAGAGGCCGAATGCGCGCTGATGGAAGGCTACTTCCGCGCGCAAGGCCTGTTCGGCGTGCCGCGCGCGGGCGAGATCGACTACACGCGCAGCCTGATGCTGGACCTCGCCACGATCGAGCCCGCGCTCGCCGGCCCCAAGCGCCCGCAGGACCGCATCGCCCTGCCCGCCATGCGCCACGAGTTCGAGCGCCTGTTCTCCGCGCCAGTGTCCGAGAACGGCTTCGGCCGCGAGGCCGCCCGGCTCGACGACCGCTTCGCCACCGGACGAGAGGATGTGGACCTCGGCCACGGCGACGTGCTGATCGCCGCCATCACCTCGTGCACCAACACCAGCAACCCGGCGGTGATGATCGCCGCCGGCCTGCTCGCGCAGAAGGCGGCCGCGCGCGGGCTGCGCGTGAAGCCACACATCAAGACCTCGCTCGCGCCGGGCTCGCGGGTGGTCACCGACTACCTCGGCAAGGCCGGCCTGCTCGAGCCGCTCGCCACGCTCGGCTTCGCGCTCGCCGGCTACGGTTGCACCACCTGCATCGGCAACGCCGGCGATCTCGCCCCCGACTTCAACGCGGCGATCGTCGAGCACGACCTCGTGGTGGCCGCCGTGCTGTCGGGCAACCGCAATTTCGAGGCCCGCATCCACCCCAACATCCGCGCCAACTACCTCGCCTCGCCGCCGCTGGTGGTGGCCTTCGCGCTCTCCGGGCGGGTCAACATCGACCTCGACACCGAGCCGCTCGGCACCGGCAGCGACGGTCGGCCGGTGTATCTGCGCGAGCTCTGGCCGAGCTCGGACGAGATCGCCGCCGCACTACCCTTCGCCACCGATCCGGCCAGCTACCGCCGGCTCTACGCCGACTTCACGCGCGACCACGACCTGTGGAACGCGATCCCCGCGCCCACCGGCCAGACCTACGACTGGCCGCCCTCCACCTACATCGCCTGCCCGCCCTTCTTCGCGGGCTTCGGCATGACGCCCCCGCCGGCGAGCGACATTCACGACGCACGCGCACTGCTGCTGCTCGGCGACTCGGTGACCACCGACCACATCTCGCCCGCAGGTTCCTTCCGCGAGACCAGCCCGGCCGGGCGCTGGCTGCGTGGGCAGGGTGTGGAGAAGACGGACTTCAACTCCTACGGCTCGCGTCGCGGCAACCACGACGTGATGGTGCGCGGCACCTTCGCCAACGTGCGCGTGAAGAACCTGATGCTGCCGCCCAACCCCGACGGCAGCCGCGTCGAAGGCGGCTACACCCTGCTCGACGGCGAGCAGACCACGGTGTTCGAGGCGGCGAGCGCATGGATCGCGCGCGGCGTGCCGACCATCGTGTTCGCGGGCGAGGAATACGGCACCGGCTCGTCGCGCGACTGGGCTGCCAAGGGCACCGCGCTGCTCGGGGTGAAGGCGGTGGTGGCGAGGAGCTTCGAGCGCATCCACCGCTCCAACCTGGTCGGCATGGGCGTGCTGCCGCTGCAGTTCATCGGCGAGGACAGCTGGCAGGCGCTGGGGCTGGATGGGAGCGAGAAGTTCACGCTGGAAGGCATTGCCGCCGGTCTGGCGCCGCAGCGGACGCTCACGCTGCAGATCGAGCGCGCCGACGGCTCGAGGCAGTCCGTGCCCCTGCTGTGCCGTATCGACACCCCGATCGAGGTCGAGTACTACCGCCACGGCGGCATCCTGCCCTACGTGCTGCGCGCGATCCTCGGCGGAAGCTGAGCCGCGCGGCCGGATCGCAACCTGCGTCGTCGCAGCCCCCCCCGCAGCACGCTCCGGCCCCGCGTCCGCATCTCCCCTCGGCCCGCTATACTCGCCCCCCATGATCCCCTCCACCCCTTGCCCCTGCGGCTCCGGTCGCGCATTCGGGGCGTGCTGCGGGCCGGTGCTCGCGGGCGAACGCCCGGCGCCCACCGCCGAGGCGCTGATGCGCTCGCGCTACACGGCCTTCACCTTGCGCGACACCGCCTACCTGCTCGCGAGCTGGCATCCCTCCACCCGCCCGCAGGACTTGGCGCTCGACGAGCAGCCGCCGCCGAAATGGCTCGGCCTCGACGTGCGTGCCCACCGCCCGCTCGCCGACACCCGCGCGGAGGTCGAATTCCTCGCCCGTTGCCGCATCGGCGGCCGCGCCCGGCGCCTGCATGAGACCAGCCGCTTCGTGAAGGAGGACGGGCGCTGGTATTACGTCGACGGCGACCTCCACGACTGAGGCTCGCCCTCGTGCCAGCCGGCCTCGGCCCGGGATCACCGCCGGCGCCTGAGCGAACCGCCCGATCGCGACTTGCGTCGCTCCCACAAAGACCAAAACGCCCCGCAATCCGCGCGGCCACCCGGCCTGCTGTCGGCGCTGCGCGACATCGCAGGTCCGGCGCGCGCATAATTGCCCCATCGTCATCGCGCGCACCCAACGGAAGATCATGAACCTCGAAAAAGTCATCTTCGGTTTCTTCATCGTGCTGGCGGCCACGCTCAACTTCGGCTTCTTCGTCGGCGACATCGACAATCCGGTCCACCACGACGTCTACGAGCTCTTCGCCGCGCTGGTGGTCAGCCTGATCGCCACCGTGCTCAAGTTCGGCGACCGCACCCAGATCGGCGCGGTGCATCTGTCCACCAGCCTGGTGGCCGACCTGCAGCTGGTCGCCGCCGCGATGGTGTGGGGCTACTCGGCGCACGTCGCGGGCGCGGGGATGACGCCGGAGATGACCGCGCGCGTGGTCTCGCTCTCGGGCGGCGCGCTCTTCGCCAACGTGGTGTCGGTGATCATCCTGATCGCCGAGACCATCATGCAGCGCCGCTGAACGCCACCTCGCCGAGACCCGCGCCGTGCAGCAGGCCCTCGCCCGCCACCACAGCATCTTCCTGCTGATCCTGCGTCGCCTGCGCGCACCGCTGATCCTGCTGATCGTGCTGTTCGCGATCGCGGTGCTCGGCCTCACCCTGGTGCCCGGCCCGGTCGTCGACGGCGAGACGAGCTACCTCAGCTTCTTCCACGCCTTCTACTTCATCAGCTACACCGCGACCACGATCGGTTTCGGCGAGATTCCCTACACCTTCTCCGACCAGCAGCGGCTGTGGGTGATCGTCAGCATCTACCTGTCGGTGATCGGCTGGGCCTATACGCTGGGCTCGGTGTTCAGCCTGCTCGCCGACCGCAGCCTGCGCCAGGCGATCGCGATGCAGGGTTTCGTGCGCGCGGTGCGGCGGCTGCGCGAGCCCTTCTACCTGGTGTGCGGCTACGGCGAGACCGGCCGCCTGATCTGCGACGCGCTCGACCGCATGGGCCTGCGCGTCGTGGTGATCGAGGTCGACGAGACCAAGCTCGGCGAGCTCGATCTGCACAGCTATTCGGCCGACGTGCCCGCGCTGTGCGCGGACGCCGCAAACCCCGAGACGCTCCAGTTCGGCGGCCTCACCCACGCGAGCTGCATCGGCGTCATCGCGCTCACCAACGACGACGCCACCAACCTGGCGATCGCGATCGCCGCGCGCCTGCTGGCGCCGAAGGTGCCCGCACTGTGCCGCGCCGAGCACACCGCGACCTCGGCCAACATGACCTCCTTCGGCACCCGCCACATCCTCAACCCCTTCGAGCGCTTCAGCGAAACGCTCGCACTCTCGCTGCACGCGCCCAAGGCCTCGCAGCTCTTCGACTGGCTCACCGGCCTGCCCGGCAGCCACGTCGAGCAGCGCCGCGATCCGCCGCGCGGCAACTGGATCGTCTGCGGCCACGGGCGCTTCGGTCGCCTGCTGGTCGATGCGATGGACTCCGAGGCAGTGCCGGTGACCATCATCGACATCGACCCCAAGCCCGACGGCATCCACCGCTGGGTGCAGGGCGACGGCACCGGTGCCGCATCCCTGCTCGAGGCCGGCGTGCGCGAGGCGACCGGGATCGTGTGCGGCACCAGCTCGGACGTGGACAACCTTTCGATCGCGGTGACGGCGCGCGAGCTCAACCAGGAGCTCTTCGTGATCCTGCGCCAGAACCACGAATCCAACCGCGCGCTCTTCGAGGCCTTCGAATCCGACATCACCGTGGTCCCGAGCCGGGTGATCGCGCACGAATGCATCGCGATCCTGAGCACACCGCTGCTCGCGCCCTTCCTGGCCGAAATCCGCCGCCGTGACGAGGAGTGGTGCGGCGCACTGCTGCATCGCCTGACCCGCCACCTCGGCTGGAGGGTTCCGCGGATCCGCAGCCAGCGCGTCAACCTGTCGAGCGCGCCGGCGCTGTATCGCCGCCTGATGCGCGGCGAGACGATCACGCTCGAACGCCTGCTGCGCTCGCCCGCCGACCGCTCGATGGCGCTCGACTGCGCGGTGCTCTACCTCGAGCGCGACGACGACGACCACCGGATGACGCCCGCCGCCGACGAGAAGCTCCGCCCCGGCGACGAATTGCTCTTCGCCGGCACCCGCCGCGCGCTCGAGGATGTCGCCCTGATCTTCGCCAACGAGCACACCCTCGAATACATCCTCACCGGCCGCGACCTGCCCGGCGGACGGGTCTGGGAAATGCTCGCGCAGCGCAAGCACGGGAAACGCTCGCCGCAGCTGCCCTGAGCCGCTCCCCACGTTGCCGGGCACGGCCCCGCCGCTCGAGCGCCGATCGCGACGTGCGCCGCGTCTGCGAGACCTGCTAGCCCGCACCTTCCTCCACGAGTTCCACCGCCTCGCCGGCGAACGACACCCGCTGTCCCGGCCGCAGCTTGGCGCGCTTGCGCGACTCGGGCTTGCCGTCGACCTTCACCAGGCCGTTTTCCACCGCGGCATGCGCCGCACCGCCCGACTCGACCAGACCGGCGGCCTTGAGCAACTGGTCGAGCTGAATGTATTCACCGCGCACTTCGAACCGTATCGCCATCGCGATCCCTCCTGCCCGCCACGGCTGCGCGCGCGGGCCTCGTGTCAAAATGGCGGCATTGTCTCCCGCACGCCCGCCCATGACCAGCACGCCCACCGCCCGCGATCCGGCAAGCGACGCCGCCCCGGCCAGCGCCTCGGCGCCCGCCCACCGTTCTCCGTCCGACGCCGCAGCGCTCACCGCCCATCCGCCGTCGAGCGCCCGCTCGCGCGCGGACGACCTCCTCGAGCGCACCGACCACGTGATCGCCGCGGCGCTCGCCAGCGGCGCACTGCAGCCGATCCGTACCGAGCTCGACTGGCTGGAGCAGGACGGCCTGCGCTTCTCGGTGCGTTGGGTATCGTCCCTCGCGCTCAAGGATCGGGCGCGGGTCGACACGGTCACCGCCCGACGGCCCGACTTCAACCCCTTCCTGCCGCCCGAGCCTGCGCTCACGGTGGCGGCCCTCGGCGCGGATCACCTCGTGGTGCTGAACAAGTTCCCGGTGATCGATCGTCACCTGCTCATCGTGACCCGCCGTTTCGAAGACCAGAGCACGCCGCTCGGCGGCGCGGACTTCGCCGCGCTCGCCGCGGTAGTGGGCGCGCACGGCGGGCTGGGCTTCTACAACGGCGGCCGCATCGCGGGGGCGAGCCAGGCGCACAAGCACCTGCAGTGGGTGCCCGCGCAGGCCTCGGCGCTGGAAGACTTCCTGCCTCCGCTGCATCCCGGGGCGGCAGCGGAGAACCTCGCCCTGCCCTGGGCGCACGCGGCGGTGGGGGTGGACGAATCCGCCTGGTCGCACCCGGACGACGCCGGATCGGTCCTTCTGGCCGCCTACCGCCTGGCCTGCGAGCGGCTGGAGCTTCCCTGCGACGCCGATCCGATGCCGCCCTACAACCTGCTGGTCAGCCGTGGCGCGCTGCTGCTGGTGCCCCGCACACGCGAGAAATGGGACGACGTGTCGCTGAATTCGCTCGCCTGGGCCGGCTCGCTGTTCGTGCGCGACCGCGCCCAGATCGACGGCTTGCGCCGACATGGCCCGCTCGAGGTGCTCGCCGCGGTGGGCCGGCCGCGCGGCGGATAGGCTGGCGAGACGTATCCGGCGATCAGGCCGCGCGCGGCAGCGGACTCTGCGGCAGCGGCGGCAGGCCGATGGTGGCGCGGAGCTCGTCGCACTTCGGGTTGGGCGTACCGTCCTCGAAATAGACGGGAAATTCACGACAGGGGGTGGGCCGGTTCTCGTAGATCGAACACGCGACCTGCCGGCCCACCTCGCCGGAGAGCGCGCTGCAGCGTCGCGGCACCTGGTTGCTGCCCTTCATGCAGCGCAAGGTGTGGTTGAGTTTCTCGGTCATCTCCGCCGGCACGAAACCGCCCGGCGCGTCGTCCGCCTCGGCCCAGTAGAAGGAGATCCGAAAGTGCGTGCAGCAGATGCCGCAGTCGAGGCAGGGGTTGAACTCGTCCATGAACGGAGCGCCGAGAGGACCGGCCGAGGGCCGTGGGGCGCGCATTCTAGCGCCGCCGGGAGGCGCCGGAAAGTGGTGCAAAGCGCTTTGTTTTCAGTGACCTGAAATCATTTTGAGAAATATTTTCCGGAGCGGGAAACCCGCTCGCATCGGATCGCGCCCGCAGCGCGTCCCCGGGCGCGGCGGTTCCTTGTGGGAGCGACGCAAGTCGCGACTACGGCTTGTCCACGCTCGCCAACGCTCGTCCGCTGTTCCGGCGCCCGCTCGCGACTCGCGCCGCTCCGGCAGCGGGTCCCCGGGCGCGACGGTCCTGCGCGCGCCGGCACGCCCGGGATGCTCAGGTTTCGGCTTCGCCGGATTCGGGCTCGGGCTCGGCGCCGTTGGCGCCGCAGCATTTCTTGTATTTCTTGCCGCTGCCGCACGGGCACGGATCGTTGCGGCCGGGGCCGGCGCTGGCGGGCTTGCGCGGAGCCTCGGTGGACAGCGGCTCGGCGGCCGGCAGACCCAGATCGCGCCAGTGGGCGAAGATGTCGTTGACCGCCTCGCCCACGTCGGCGAGCCAGCCCAGGCGGGTCTCGTCGTCGGCCTTCGCGGCGTCCTCCTCGCCCCAGGGCGCGAGCACCTCGTCGAGGGTCTCGCGCACGGCCTCGACCGCCTCGGCGTCCAGCCCCTCCTCCCAGCCCTCGGGCCACAGGTCCAGGCCCTGAGCGAAACCGTCGATCCAGGCTTCGCCGAGCTTGAGCCCATCGCCCTCGGCGACCGCGAAGCAGAACGGCTCCCAGCACGCCTCGTCCTCGTCGTCCAGGCCGAGCGTGGCGAGCAGCTCGTTGTGATACGCCTTCACCAGCCGGATCGCGCGCTGCAGGCCGCTGCCCGAGCCGAAGCCGACCTCGTCGCCGTGCGCCGACCACACGCCGGGCATCCAGCGCTCGGCCGGGATCGGCCGCGGCGAGATCATCACGCCGGCGAGGTAGCCGTCGAGCATCTCGAGGTCCATGCAGTCCTCGGGCACGATGTCCGAGGTGAGGATCTCTTCCAGCGCCTCGAAATCCTCGTCGCTCATCGTGCGCAGCGCGGACGCGTCCGCGCCCCTTTGTTCCATACCGTTCATGGCAATCTCCTTTGACCGGCGCCAAGGGTGGCCCAAGGCGGCGCGGCGGGCAAGCACGATCTTGCGGAATCAGCCCGCGGCCGCGAGATCCAGCCCGATGCGGTACAACGGCTGCCCCGAGTCGCGGTACTTGCGCTCGAAGGGGGTCAGCGGCGTGGCGGCCTCGAAGCCTTCCCAGGCGACCTCGCGCCCGAGCACGAGGCCGAGCGCGAAGGCGAACTCCTCGATGTAGACCTTCCAGTTGCTGCGGCATTCCAGCACGCCACCGAGGCGGGGAATCCACGGGAACACCGGGTGCGCGTGCCAGCGCCGGCCGAGGTGGCCGATCTTGGGCCAGGGGTTGGGATAGAGGAGGTAGTGGCGCGCGAGGCGCAGCCCGGCCTCGTCGAGCAGGCGCCAGAAGTCCACCAGGTCGGCGCGCACGAAGACCATGTTCTTCGGCAACAGCGCCTCGGGATAGGGCTTGCGACGCGCGAGGCGGTCGGCGGACTGGTCGACGCCGATCACCCAGTGGTCGGGAAACTGGCGCGCGATCTGGATGGTGCTGTGGCCGACGCCGCAGCCGGCATCGAGGATCAGCGGCGCACTGCGGCCCCAGCCGGCGAGCGCCTCGGCGAGCGCGGCACGGTTGTAGTCGGTGCAGGGCTTGCGGAAGGGATGCTCGAGGTGCTTGCGCACGCGCTCGGCGAGCGCCTCGTGGACGCCCTGCTGGGCGCTCTGCGGGATGCGGGAGTTGGCGTAGCTCATCGGGCCGCTCTCATCGGTCGGGACTCGTCGGCCGGGGCCCGTCGGCCCGGGCAGATGGCGGGTGGTCGCACGCGGGAATGCCGTGGCGGCGGAGTTCCTCGTTCATGCGCGAGGGGTGGACGACGCGGCGCACCGCCTCGTGCAGCCGGCCCGCCGCGGGGTAGTTGCGCCGCAGCATGCCCAGCCACAGCTTGAGCCGGCCACAGGCATGCACCGGGGCGGCGCGCCCCTGCACGCCCTCCCAGTAGCGCAGGAGGTGCGGGTGCAGTTCGACCCAGTCGCGCTCGTCCGGCTCGGTGCCGCGTTCGCCGCGGATGCGGCGCGCGAGCCAGGGGTCGGAGACCGCGCCGCGACCGATCATCACATCCTCGGCTGCGGAGACCTCGCGGCAGCGTGCCCAGTCGCGCACGCTCCACACCTCGCCGTTGGCGGTCACCGGCACGCGCACCGCGTCGCCGATGCGCGCCACCCACTCCCAGTGCGCGGGCGCGCGGTAGCCCTGCTCGCGGGTGCGCGCATGGACGACGATGGCCTGCGCGCCACCGTCCGCGAGCGCCTGCGCACAGTCGAGCGCGCGCGAGGGGTCGGCGATGCCCAGGCGCATCTTGGCGCTCACCGGGATCGCTGCGGGCACGGCGGCACGCACTGCGGCGGCGATGTCGTGCAGCAGGCGCGGGCGGTCGAGCAGCATCGCACCGCCACCATGGCGATTGACCACCTTGGCCGGGCAGCCGAAGTTGAGGTCGATGCCGTGCGGGCTCAGCGCGGCCAGGCGCGCCGCGTTCTCCGCGAGCAGGACGGGATCGCTGCCGAGCAGTTGCACCGCCACCGGCGTGCCCGCGGCGGTGCGGCTGCCGGCGAGGATCTCCGGGCAGATGCGCTCGAACATGCGCCGCGGCAGCAGGGTGCCGGAGACGCGGACGAATTCCGACACCGCGAGGTCGTAGCCGCCGATCGCGGTCAGCACGTCGCGAAGCACGAAATCGGCCACGCCCTCCATGGGCGCGAGCAGCAGGCGCACGCAGGAACCTCGTCGGTGATTGATCAGGCGCGCGATTGTACCGGTCGCCGCCCGAAAAACCGTCCCGGCGCACGACAGCAGACGTGTTTTTCCTTGTCAGGACGGGGCGGCTGGCGGATAATCTCGCGCTTTACGACACAGGGCGGTCACAACCTCCGCCCGCAAGATTCAGGAAATCACCATGAAAGCGGACATCCATCCCAAGTACGCCGACGTCAACGTCACCTGCTCGTGCGGCAACACCTTCGTGACCCGTTCGACCCTGGGCAAGCCCCAGTACCACGTCGAGGTGTGCTCGGCCTGCCATCCGTTCTACACCGGCAAGCAAAAGATCGTCGACACCGCCGGCCGCGTCGAGCGCTTCCGCCAGAAGTACGGCAACGTCCAGCGCGCGAGCTGAGCCGTCGCAAAGCCGGGATCCGCACCGCCCCGGGCGGTCGTGGCAGGATTCCGCAGGCACCGAGGAAGGCAGCGCAAGCTGCCTTTTTTATTGCCCCGCCGCCGGCAGGCACCCGCGCCCTCTCCGTCCTGCCCACTCCGCCGCGCTTGGTCCGCGCAGCCACTCCGAAGCACAATGCCCGCATGATCCGCGATCCCGCCACGCCCACCCTGTTCCAGCGCCGCGTCTACGGCACGGTCGGCCTGACCCTGCTGGTCGGCCTGTACCTGCTCGTCGGCCTGACCGCGCACGACCCCTGGCGCGGCGACGACGCGCGCCATTTCGGGCCCGTGCTGGCGATGCTGCGCGGCGAGTCCTGGCTGTTTCCCCTGCTCGCCGGCGAACCCCTGGTGGAGCATCCCCCGCTGTATTACTGGGTCGCCTCGGCCTTCTCCGCGCTCACCGCGGCCTTTCTTCCGGCGCACGCCGGGGCCCGCCTGGCGAGCGCCGTCTTCGTGGCGCTGGCGATCTGGTGGCTGGCGCGCGCGGCCGAATCCCTGCATGGTCGCGCCGCCCGCACGCCCGCCGCGCTGCTCGCGCTCGGCACGCTAGGCCTGGTCCTGCATGCGCACGAGACGCAGCCCCTGCTCGCCCTCTTCGCCATGCTCGCACTGACCCTGTCCGGCCTCGCGGAGTTGCCGACACGCCCGCTCGCCGGGGGCCTGAAGGCGGGCATGGGTAGCGGCCTGGCCTTCCTCTCCGCAGGCTTCGGCGGCCTGTGGATGAGCGCTCCCCTGTTGCCGCTGGCGATGCTGCTGAGCGCCGACTGCCGCAGCCCGCGCGCGAGCGGCGCCGTGCTGCTGGGACTGTGCCTCGCGCTGACCACCGCCGCGCTGTGGCCGCTCGTGCTCCACCTGCAACACCCCGAACTCCTGAGCCTGTGGCTGCGCAACGAGTGGCAGTGGATCGTCGGCCCGATGCTGCGCCCGGCCGAGCTGCCGCGACTGCTCGAGCTCGGCGCCTGGTTCATGTGGCCGCTGTGGCCGCTGGCCTTGTGGGCGCTCTGGCGCGCGCGCCGCCAGCCCGGCGTGCTCGCGATCCTGCTGCCGCTGGCGAGCGCCGGACTGGTGCTGGCCTGGCTGGTGGCGATCGACGATCTCTCGCAGGCCCGGCTGATCCCGCTGGTGCCCGCGCTCGCCCTGCTCGCCGCCGGCGGCGTGGCCAGCCTGCGCCGCGGCGCCGCGAGCGCGCTCGACTGGTTCTCGCTGATGAGCCTGGCCGTCTTCGGCATCCTCGTCTGGCTGGCATGGAGCGCCCAGGTCGCCGGCTGGCCGAGCGGTCTCGCACGCCACGTCGCGCGCAACGCCCCCGGCTTCGTGCCGCCGGACGCCAACCTGCGCCTGCTTGCCGGCGGCGCCATCAGCGTGGTGTGGATCCTCCTCGTCGCCCGCCTGCCCCGGTCGCCCGCACGTGCGCCGGCGAACTGGGCGATCGGCCTGGTGATGCTGTGGAGCCTGGCGGTGGTGTTGCTGATGCCCTGGTTCGACCAGGGACGCAGCTACCGCACGGTGGTGGAATCGCTCGATATCGCGGTGCGCGGCGAGCGCGGCGCACAGGCGAGGGAATGCATCGCCACCACCGGGCTGCCCGACGCGATGAAGCTGTCGATGGACTATTTCGCCGGCCTGCGCGCACGCCCGATCGACGCCGACGCCACACCGTGTGCTCTGCTGCTGGTCCATGTCGAGCGCCGCGGCCGCTCCGCCGCGCTCGCACCCGAATGGGAAACCGTGTGGGAATACCGCCGTGGTGCCGGCAAGCGCGCCGAAACCTTCCGGCTGCTGCGCCGCGCCGGACGCTGAATCGACGCATCCGTGCCGTTGCGGCGAGGTCCTTGCATTCTCGCCTGCCCGAATCGCGACTTGCGTCGCTCCTACCCGACGTCGAAGCCGCTTCACGCGCCGGTCCCCCCGTCACCTTCCGGAACCCGTAACGCCTTGGCGCCGCGTCACCCCGGGGGCACCCTGTCGGTTTTCGTGGGAGCGACGCAAGTCGCGATCGGACGGTTCGGCTGCGACGGACGTCGAGGGCCAGCGCCTGCGCACGGCCCTCAGCCGTAGATCCTGCACATCCCCGGCAGCGATACCGGGTTGGTGAAATAGCCCAGCACGCTGAAGAACACCGACAGCAGCGCGAGCACGATCAACCAGCGCCGGTGACGGCTCGCCCAGGCGACGAGGCCGCGGACCCGCCCGGCGGGACCGATCCTCATGTCGCGCTCCTCGCGCTCAGTCCAGGCGCAGGAAGTGGTCGCGATAGTGGCGCAGCTCGGCGATCGACTCGTGGATGTCGGCGAGCGCGGTGTGGCTGCCCGCCTTCTTGACACCCGCGTAGATCTCCGGACGCCAGCGCCGCGCGAGCTCCTTGAGCGTGGACACGTCGAGGTTGCGGTAGTGGAACCACGCCTCGAGTTCCGGCATCCAGCGCGCGAGGAACCTGCGGTCCTGGCACACCGAATTGCCGCACATCGGCGAGGTGCGCGCAGGCACGTGCGCGCGCAGGAAGGCCAGCACCTGCGCCTCGGCATCGGCCTCCGACATCGTGGAGGCGCGTACCCGAGCGGTGAGCCCGGACTTGCCATGGGTATTGCGGTTCCACTCGTCCATGCCGTCGAGCACGCTGTCGGGCTGATGCACGGCGATCACCGGCGCCTCGGCGATCACTTCGAGCGCCTCGTCGGTGAGCACGATCGCGATCTCGATGATGCGGTCACGATCGGGTTCGAGGCCGGTCATCTCCATGTCCAGCCATATCAGCGTCTTCGGGTCCTGTGCCATAATCCGTCCGCCCTTTTCCGGGGCCTTCCTGCGAAACAATGAGGGCGCGATTGTGTCATAGATCGCGTACGTTGCCGGCCTCGGCCAGCAGCGATCGCGCCAGCCTGTCACGGACAGCAGCGCATGGCCGGTCGGGTCGCACACCTGCCCGCAGCCCTACCTCCATCCACCGCCCGCGCTTCGCAATGACCGATCCCGCCCCATTCATGCTGTCGCCCTTCGGCCTGCCGCCTCTTTCCGTCCTGTTCCTGGCCTTCCTGGTCGCCGGTACCGTGCTCGGCCTCGGTCTGCTGCATCGCCACGCCCACCACGTGCGCCGCCATCGCGACGCGGTGCCGCAGCCCTTCGCCGGCTCGATCCCCCTGCATTCGCACCAGCGTGCCGCCGACTACACCGTCGCGCGCGCGCGCCTGTCCGCCTTCCACGCCGCGGCCAACGCCGGCTTCGTGCTCGCGCTCACGCTCGGCGGCGGGCTGCAGGCGATGCACGACGCCTGGGCGGACGTGCTGCCCGCCGGCGGGCTCGCCCACGGCGTCGCGCTGCTCGCCAGCCTGGGCGTGCTCGGCTGGCTGTTCGAACTACCCTTCGCGCTGCTGCGCACCTTCGGCATCGAGAGGACCTTCGGCTTCAACCGCATGACGCCGCGCCTCTACCTCGCCGACACCGTGCGCGAGGCCGCGCTCGCCGCGCTGATCGGGCTGCCGCTGCTCGCCGCGGTGCTGTGGCTGACGCTGGCGACGGGCGCGCTGTGGTGGGCCTGGGTGTGGGCGTTCTGGCTCGGCTTCAACCTGCTCGCGATGGTGATCTGGCCGACCTTCATCGCGCCGCTGTTCAACAAGTTCACCCCGCTCGCCGACGCCACGCTGAAGGCGCGCGTCGAGGCCCTGCTCGCGCGCTGCGGCTTTCGCGCCAAGGGCCTGTTCGTGATGGACGGCTCGCGCCGCTCGGCACACGGCAACGCCTACTTCACCGGGCTGGGCGCGGCCAAGCGCATCGTGTTCTTCGACACCCTGCTCGACAAGCTCGATGCCGACGAGGTCGAGGCGGTGCTCGCGCACGAGCTCGGCCACTTCCACCACCGCCACCTGCTGCGCCGGCTGGCGGTGCTCGCCCCGGCCAGCCTGGGCGTGCTCGCCTTGCTCGGCTGGCTCGCCCAGCAGCCCTGGTTCTTCTCCGGGCTGGGCATGCACAGCGCCGACCTGGCGAGCGCGCTCGCCCTGTTCACGCTGGTACTGCCGGTGTTCAGCTTCCCGCTCGCGCCGCTCGCGAGCCACTGGTCGCGCAAGCACGAGTTCGAGGCCGACGCCTACGCCGCCCGCCAGGCCGACGCCGGCAAGCTGGTGAGCGCGCTGGTCAAGCTCTACCGCGACAACGCCTCCACGCTGACGCCCGACCCGCTGTACTCGCGCTTCCACGACTCGCATCCGCCCGCCGCGCTGCGCATCGCGCGCCTGCAGGCGCTGCAACGGTGAGCGGCATGCGCAAGCGCACCCACGCCGGCGCGATCGCCGAAGCCCGCATCGACGGCGTGGTCGTGGCCGCCTTCGGCCGCCACTACGAGGTCGACACCGCGCGCGGGCGCCTGCAGTGCTATCCGCGCGGCAAGAAGAGCAGCTACGCCTGCGGCGACGAGGTCGAGCTCGTGCCCGGCGGCGACGGCCAGGGCGTGATCGAGACCCTGCATCCGCGCCGCAACCTGCTGTGGCGCTCGGATGCCTTCCGCGAGAAGCTGATCGCCTCCAACCTCAGCCATCTGGTGATCGTGGTCGCCACCGAGCCCGGTTTCTCCGACCTGCTGGTGTCGCGCTGCATCGCCGCGGCCGAGAGCCAGGGCATCGTGCCGCTGATCGTGCTCAACAAGGCCGACCTCGCCGCGCGCCTCGAGGCCGCCCGCCATCAGCTCGAGCCCTTCCGCAAGCTCGGCTACGAGGTCGTCGAGGTGTCCGCGCTGCAGGGCGCGGATGCGCTGCGCGCTCGCCTGGCCGGCCTGCAGGCGATCTTCGTGGGCCAGTCGGGCATGGGCAAATCGACCCTGACCAACGCCATCGTGCCGGAGGCCCAGGCCGCCACCCGCGAGATCTCGGACGCGCTCGACTCGGGCAAGCACACCACGACCTTCGCACGGCTGTACCACCTGCCGGTGACCGCCGACGAAGCCCGCGGCGGCTGGCTGATCGACAGCCCCGGCCTGCAGGTGTTCGGGCTCGCCCACCTGGCGGCGGAGGACCTCGCCGAGACCTTCGTCGAGCTGCGCCCGCACCTGGGGCGCTGCCGCTTCCGTGACTGCCGCCACGACAGCGAGCCGGGTTGCGCGCTGCTCGGAGCACTCGAAGCCGGCGCCATCCACCCGCGGCGCTGGGAGCATTTCCGCGCCATCCGCAGCGAGATCGCCGAGGCGCGACGGCTCAATCCGGGCTGGTAGGCGACGCCCGCCCGACGCGCCTGCACGCGCAACTCAGGCGCCGGCGAGCAGAAATTCCCGCACCGTGGCGATCTGCGCCGCATCCATCAGCATCGGCGCGTGCCCCACGCCGGGGAACTCCACCGTCTGCGCCCTCGGCCCGCGCGCGCCCATCGCCGCGAAGGTGGCCGGCTCCAGCAGGTCGGACTCTGCGCCGCGCAGCGCCAGGGTCGGGCAACGGATCGCTTCATATACCGGCCACAGGTCGATATCGACCGGCACCGGATTGAGCCGGAAGACTTCGCCCAGGCCGGGGTCGTACACCATCGCGTAGCCCCCTTCGGCGTCATCCATGCGACGCACCGAATATTCCGTGAGGTGGCGCCACTGCGCGTCGGTGAGCGCGCCGAAGGGCGCGCCGACCTCGCGGATGTAGGCCTCGGCCGCCGCGGGGTCGGCAAAGCGCGGCGCGCGTCCGACGTACTGGCCGATGCGACGCAGGGATGCTGCGGTGATCACCGGACCGACGTCGTTCAAGACCAGCCGGGTGATCGGCGTGCCGGCCAGGCTCGCGAGCAGCATGCCGATGATGCCGCCCATCGAGGTGCCGACCCAGTGCACCTCCTCGACGTCGAGGCGGGCGATCAGGGTGACCATATCGGCGACGTAGACCGGGAAGCCGTAGTCCGCCTTGTCCGTCAGCCAGTCGCTGCGCCCGCGCCCGACCACGTCCGGGCAGACGACGCGGTACTCGCCGGCGAGCGCGCGCGCGAGATCGTCGAAGTCGCGGCCGTTGCGGGTGAGACCGTGGACACAGACCAGCACGCGCCGATTCGTCGGCTCGCCCCATTCGGTGTAGGCCACGCGGTGCAGGCCGTGCGGCCCGCTGCACAGCACATGCCGGGCGCGCGGCTGGAGCAGCGGTTGCGCGGCGCGCACACGCTCCGGCTCCACCGCGGCACGCTCGGCCGGGGTCGTCGGTGCGGACGGGCTGAAGAACTTCTTGAGCGAATCGAGCAGGGACATGAGGGGCGGGCACTCGGAACGGGTTTCGGGTCGCTGCAAGTCTAGCCCGAAGCGGCGGATCCGGGACACAAGCCCGCCGCCCTCAGCGACCGTGCCAGTAGCGCGGCTGCATCTCGCGCTCGGCGTTCACCTGGACGCCCTCCTCCGGCGCCGCCGCGAAGTCGATCCGGATCGCACCCTGCGCATCGGTGCGCCAATTGCGTGCCCCTGCCTCCGCCCAGCGCGCCCACACCTCGGGGTGGGGATGGCCGAAGCTGTTGCGGCTGCCGGCGGAGTGGACCGCGTGTTCCGGGAGGGTCGCGTCGACGAAGGCGGCCGAGGACGACGAGCGGCTGCCATGGTGGGCGCTGACCACGACCGCGGCGGAAAGGCTTGCCGGTGGCTGGCGGGCGATCAGCTTGGCCTCGGCGGCGGTGCCGATGTCGCCGGTCAGCAGCAGCGCGCCGGCGGCGCCAACGACGCGCAGCACGCAGGAGGCGTCGTTGTCGTGCGGACTTGCGCCCGCGCCTGCCGGCTCCTCGCTCGGCGCGCGCACGGGCGCCGGATGCAGAATCTCGAAGCGCACGCCATCGCGCTCCCATGCGGGCACGCGTGCGCAGTCCGCCGGCTCGCGCCCGTGCGCCAGGCGGGCCGCCCAGGCTGCGCGTTCGCGCGCATGGACGGCCTGTCCGGCCAGCACCGTGCCCACCGGCAGGCCGGCGAGCAGCGAGGCCGCGCCACCCACATGATCGGAATCCGGATGCGACAGCACCACCCGATCCAGCCAGCGCACGCCGGCCGCGCGCAGCCAGGGCAGGACCACCCGCTCGCCGGCATCGGACTCGCTGCCGAAGGGTGGCCCGCTGTCGTAGAGGAGGTCATGCGCACGCGTCTGCACATGCACCGCGAGACCCTGGCCGACGTCCAGCACCCAGGCGCGGAAACCGCCCTCCTGCGGGCGCGCCGGCTGCCAGGACAGCAGCGCCGCGAGCAATGCCGGTGCCGCCAACCGCCCCGGGCTTGCGCGCGGCAGCAGCAGGATCGCCACGGCGGCGAGCGCACCGCCGAAAAGCCACGGCGGCGGCGCCGCGCGCTCGATCATCGCCCTCTCGAGCGCTGCAAGCGGCGCAAGGAAATCCATCATCCACCCCGCGGCGAAGTCGGCCGGCACGAGCAGCAAGGGGATCGGCCAGGGGATCGCGAGCAGCACCAGCGGCGTGACGACGAAGCTCACCAGCGGAATCGCCACCAGGTTGGCGAGCGGCGACAGCAACGGAACCGCCTGGAACTGCGCAAGCAGCAGCGGCACCAGCGCGAAGCTGATCGCGAGCTGCACGCGCAGCGCGGCGCGCCAGCCGGCCGACGGTGCGACACGGCCGCCGAGCACGGCGAGGATCACCGCCACCGCACCAAAGGACAGCCAGAAGCCGGCCGACAGCACCGCCCAGGGATCGACCACCAGCACCACGAGCAATGCGATCGCGAGTACGCGCGAGGGCGGTATGCGCCGCCCGCCGATCAGCGCCAGCGCGCCCACCAGCAGCATCAGCCAGGCGCGCAGCACCGGAACGCCCATGCCGGCCAGCAAGGCATAGGCGGTGGCCCCGGCCAGCCCGCCGAGCGCGTGCACCTGCTGCACCGGAACACGCAGCACCAGCGCCGGCTGCCGGCGCCACGCCGCGCCGGCGAGACCGCCGCAGAACATCGCCACCAGCGCCACGTGCAGGCCCGAGATGGACACCAGGTGGGCGACGCCGGTGCGGCGGAAGATCTCCCACTGCCCGGCATCGATGCCTTGTTGATCGCCGACCGCGAGCGCCACCAACAGGCCGGCGTGCGCCCCGTCGGGCAGGGCGGCGAGGATGCGCTCGCGCACCGTCGCGCGCACGCGATGGACGTGCTGCATCCAGGTGGCGGGAAGCTCGTCTAGGAGCCGCCCCGTCCCCCGCACGCTGCCCGTGGCGCGGACCCCGCGCTCGAGCAACCAGGCCTCGTAGTCGAAGCCGGAGGGATTGGCGAAACCGTGGGGCCGCCACAGACGCACGGTCAGCGCCCAGCGCTCGCCCGGACGGGGCATCGCCAGCGGCAGGGGGCTCGCGGAATCGGCCTCGGCGTCGAGCTTGGCCTCGACAACGGTGCGTTCGGGACGCCAGGCCAGCTGCACGAGTCCCGGCACGCCGGGCGTGTCGGGCTCGACCTCGAAGTCGAAGCGCCAGCCGGACCCGCTCGCGCGTGGCAGCCCGGCCACCCTGCCCCGCAGCTGCAACTCGACACCGTCGAGGGTGCCGGCGAGCTCGTCGCTCAGCCGGACCTCGGCCCGCCACGCCGCCCAGCCCGCGCCGGCGGCGAGCGCACCGAGTGCGGCCAGGGCGATGGGGATCCAGCGCCCAGCCCGAGCCGCCGACCCGCGGCCCCACGCCAACACCAACGCCAGCCGCAAGCCGAGCGCAGCGACGAGGCCGAGCGCCGCCGCGGCCACGACGCCATCGAGCGCAGCCGACCGCTGGACGAGGACGGTGCCGGCGAGGAAGGCGAGAGCGATGATGCGCATGGCATCGAGTATGCCTCAGGCATTCCCGGAAGGGCGGGCGCCGTGATCGCCGGCCGCCCTTCCGCCCTCGACGGACGATCGCGGCCCGGGCCGCCGCGTCGAGGATGGCCGCGCGTGCCACGACGCGATGGGCCGGGCTCCTGCTAGACTCGCCCACGCGGACCTGAACCATGCGCAAGCTCTTCAAACGCTTCCTCCCCGACCACCGCAGCGTCAGCGAGAACCGCTGGCTGCGGCCGTTCGCGTCCACCTTGCTGCATCCGCGCCTGTGGCACCTGAACCGCCATTCGGCGGCCGGGGCGGTGGCGGTGGGAATGTTCTGCGGCCTCATTCCCGGCCCCTTCCAGATGCCGAGCGCGGCGCTGTTTTGCGTGCTCTTCAGGGTCAACCTGCCGCTGGCGCTGATCACCACGCTCTACAGCAACCCGCTCACCATCGTCCCCCTCTACGTCGCGGCATTCGCGATCGGGAGCCTGATGTCGGGAAATGGTGCAGTTGCGTTCATCCCGCCGCCGGACTTCGCCGGCTTCGATCCACTGCAGTGGGCGGCCGACCTCGCAGCCTGGGCGGGCGAGCTGGGCCGCCCGCTGGTGGTCGGCCTGATCGTGCTCGCGGCAAGCCTGTCGATGGTGTCGTATCTGGCGGTGCGCTGGGGCTGGCGGCTGTGGCTGATCCGCCAGTGGCGGCAGCGACGGCAACGGCGATAAGCGGGCGCAGCGTCCGGTCCGCAAGATTCGAGCCCTGCGCGCGGCACGGCCTTCGCATCGCCGCAGGGCTCATGGAGAATCGATCGCGGCACCGCTGCGATCGCAGCGGGCACCGCGAACACTTCAGACGCGGAAGCGGCTGGCCTGCTCGCGCAGGGTGCCGGCGAGCTGCTCGAGCGTCTCGGCGGTGGCCGCGGTCTCGCGCACGGTCACGCTGTTGTGCTCGGTCATGTCGGCGATGCGCTCGATGTTGCGCGCGATGTCGTTGCTCGCCAGGCTCTGCTCGTGCAGGGCGGTGGAGATCTCGCGCACCGCGGTGAGCACCTGGTCGGCGCCCGCGCTGATCTGCGCCATCGAGGAGCCGGCGCGGTTGCTCATCTCCACGCCGTCGCGCACGCGCTGCACGCCCTGCTGCATGGTGTCGACCGCGCGCTCGGTGCCCTGCTGGATCGCCGCCACCATGCCGCCGATCTCGCGCGTGGCGAGCGAGGTGCGCTCGGCGAGCTTGCGCACCTCGTCGGCCACCACCGCGAAGCCGCGCCCGGTCTCGCCCGCACGGGCGGCCTCGATCGCGGCGTTGAGCGCGAGCAGGTTGGTCTGGTCGGCGATGTCGCGGATCGAGTCGACGATCGCGTTGATCTGGCGCGACTTCTCGCCGAGCTCGCGGATGGCCTCGCTCGACAGATCCACCGCCTCGGCGATGCGCTCCATCTCGGCCACCGACTGCTCCATGACCGAGCGCCCCTCCTGCGAGAGCCGGCCCGAATCCTCGGCAAGCTGCTGCGCGGTCGAGGCGTGGTGGGCGATGCCGTCGACCCCGCGCGTCATCTCCTCGACCGCTGCGGCCACGCTGGAGGCAGCGTCGCTCTGCGTCTCGGAGCCCTCCAGCACGCGACGCGCGGAGGCCGACATCTCGGTGGCGGCGCCGCCGACGTGGGCGGCACCGGTCTGGATGTCGCGGATGAGGCCGGCGACGTGATCGGCCATCGAGTTGAACTGGCGCGCCACCTCGGCGAGCTCGTCGCGCGCCGAGAACTGCACGCGGCTGCGATAGTCGCCCGCGGCGAAGCCCTGCGCGCCGGCCGAGAGCTCGCGCACCGAGCGCACGATGGCGAGATAGATGCCGATGAAGAGATAGCCTGCGAGCAGCATGCCGACCGCCGAAATCGCCACCTGGGTCTGCAGGCGCTGGTTCAGGCGGTCGCGGCGCGCCTCGAGCAGGCGGCCGACCTCCGGACGCAGCACCTGGTCGAAGTTGCGCACCGCGGTGTCGATCGCGCCGGTGACCAGTTCGAAGAAGGCCGCCGAGCTCAGGCCGAAGCGCTGGTCGAGAAGCTCCTTCCCCGTAGCCTCACGCACCCGCGCGACACCCTCGGAGATTTCGCGGCCCATGCCGTCGACGCTAGCGGCGAGGCTGGCGTTGGCCGCCGCGGTGCGGCGCAGGCGCTCCAGCACCGCAGACTCGGCGCGGCCGATCTCGGCGAGCAGCGCGACCAGGGCGTGCTCGTCGCTGCGCGCAAGCTCGCGGCGGGCGCTCAGCGCCGTGCCACGGGCACGCAGTTGACCGAGCCGCTCGCTGAGTTCAGGCAGCGCGCCAAGCAGCGGCGCGAGCAGGTTGGAACTCGCCGGCTCGGGGTCGAGCGACAGCCCGGAGGCGTCGCCGAGCTCGCCGAGCCAGCGCATGAGTCCGGCGATCGTCTCGGTGTGCAGGCGGAAATTCTCCGCGCCTGCCATGGAGAGCCCGCTGTCGGCGAGGCGTACCAGCGCCGCCCGCTGCATCTGCCAGCCCGCGCGCAAGCCCGACCAGCCGGCATCGCCGTCGATTGCCGCGTCGAGTGCGCCGAGCGCGGCACGCAACTCCGCCGCCTTCGCCTCGCGCTTGGGCGCCAGCTCGCTGCTGCCCCCCAGCACACCGGCGGACAGGCCGCGGTGCTGCTGCGTCTTGAGGATCACGCCGAAGCCCGCGTCGAACAGCTGCAGGCCGGCGATCTCGCGTTCGGTCACGCGGATCTCTTCGCGCAGGCTGGTGAAGATCTGCGCGAGCAGGATCACCGAGGCGACGGCACAGACGAGGATGATGAGCCCGAACTTGAGCGGATAGCTCAGGCGGTCGAGCAGGCGGACGGCAGGCTGGAAGAGGATTTTCATGGCTCGATTCCCGGCGCGGGGCCGGACAGGATGGTCTTCGAGCCTGTATACGGTCGTTTCCGGTAGAACTTGACCCATCCCGGGGCGTTGCCGCGGGATTTTTTCCTCAAGCGCCGAGCCGGCCGTCCACCAGGCGGAGCGTGCGTTGCGCGCGCGCGGCCAGGGTCTCGTCGTGGGTGACGATGACGAAGCTGGTCGCCAGGCGCTCGTTGAGCGAAAGCATGAGATCGAACACCGCACCGGCTGTGCGGCGGTCGAGGTTGCCGGTGGGCTCGTCGGCGAGCACGCAGGCGGGCTGCGTGACGAGCGCGCGCGCGATCGCGGCGCGCTGGCGTTCGCCGCCGGAGAGCTCGCCCGGAGCGTGGTCGAGGCGATGGCCGAGGCCGACCTCGCGCAGCATCTGCGCGGCACGCTCGTCCGCCTCGGCACGCGCGACGCGGCGGATGTAGAGCGGCATCGCGACGTTCTCGAGCGCAGAGAACTCCGGCAGCAGGTGATGGAACTGATACACGAAGCCGAGCGAGGCGTTGCGCAGGCGTCCGCGCGCGGCCTCCGACATGGTCGAGAAGTCCTGCCCCATCAGCCGCACCCTGCCCGCGCTGGGCACGTCGAGTCCGCCGAGCAGGTGCATCAGGGTGCTCTTGCCCGAGCCGGACGAGCCCACGATCGCGACGCGCTCGCCACGCCGCACCTCGAGCTCGACGCCGTCGAGCACGCGCACCGCCTCCGCGCCCTCGCGAAACTGTTTGGACAGCCCGGTGCAGGCGACGACCACGGGTTGCGCGCCGGTATCCAGGGTTTCATTCATAGCGCAGCGCCTCCGCAGGATTCACCTTCGAGGCGCGCCAGCTCGGGTAGAGCGCGGCCACCAGGGTCAGCACGAAGGAAACGGTGACGATGGTGCTCACGTCCGAGCCCAGGACCTTCGAAGGCAGCTCGTTGATGTAATAGATTTCCTTGTTCCACAGCGTCGCCCCGGTGAGCGTCTCGAGCGCGGGGATCACCACGTCGAGGTTGTGCGCGATCGCCAGCCCGCCGGCCACGCCCGCGGCCAGGCCCACCAGGCCGATCACCGAGCCCTGCAGCACGAAGATCGCCATGATCGAGGCCGGGCTCGCGCCCAGCGTGCGCAGGATGGCGATGTCGGCGTACTTCTCCTGCACCGCCATCACCAGCGTGGACACGATGTTGAAGGCCGCGACCGCCACGATCAGGAAGAGGATCAGCGTCATCATGGTCTTCTCGAGCGCGACCGCGCGGAAGAAGTTGGCGTGGCTGCGCGTCCAGTCGGCGACGACCAAACCCGGCTCGCTGATCGTCATCGCCAGCTCGCGCGCCACCCGCGGCGCTGCGAAGAGGTCGTCGAGCTTCAGGCGCACGCCGCTCACCGCGTCGCCCAGCCGGTACAGCGCCTGGGCGTCGGCGATGTGCACGAGCGCGAGGCTGGAGTCGTACTCGTACATGCCGGCCTCGAAGATGCCCACCACCTCGAACTGCTTGACGCGCGGCAGCACCGCCGCCGGCGTCACCAGGCCCTGCGGCGCGATCAGCGTGACCTTCTCGCCCAGGCGCACGCGCAGCGCGGCGGCGAGGTCGCGTCCGAGCACGATGCCGAAGCGGCCCGCCTGCAGTGCATCGAAGCTGCCGGCCTGCATGTAGCGGCCGAAATCGGCGACCTTTTCCTCCGCGGACGGGATCACCCCGCGCACCAGCGTTCCGCGCACGCCCTCGTCGAAGGAGAGCATGCCCTGCTCCTGCACGTAGGGCGCCGCGGCGCGCACCGAGGGGTTGCGCAGCGACTCGTCGGCGACCTGCTGCCAGGCCATGAGCCCGCCCTCCGGGCTCTGCACCTGCACGTGCGAGGCGACACCGAGGATGCGGGTGCGCAACTCCTCCTGGAAGCCGTTCATCACCGAAAGCACCACGATCAGCGCCGCGACGCCCAGCGCGATGCCGAACATCGATACCAGGGAGATGAAGGAGATGAAGCGGTTGCGCCCCTGGGCGCGCTTGCGCGAGCGGGTGTAGCGCAGGCCGACGAGGATTTCGTATGGCATTGCTTGCTGTCGACGATGGCCGGGAAGGACAAGGGCGGCATTGTGCCCGCTGGCGGTCGCGCGCGCGACCTCGAAACGCATGCGGATGTAAGCCCGGCCGCGGCGGCGGTCCCACCTGCGGGCTGGCCGCTCCGCACGATTCGTGGAACACTCGCGAACAGGCCACCCCCTCACCCCTCCCGCCCATGACGCAGGACGCAGGATCCGCGCAAGTTCGCGCCGCCGCCATGCTCGACCGCAGCACGGCCGCCTGGCTCGCGCTCATCCTGGGCCTGCTCCTGACGGCGGTGCTGTGGAGATACGTCGACGCCCATCTCGAGGAGCGGACGCGCGACCGCTTCGCCACGCACGCCACGCTGGCCCGCGACAACCTGCTCTCGCGCGTGCAGGCCTACGAGCAGGTGCTGCATGGCGGCGCCGCGCTGTTCGCCGCGAGCGACCACGTCGGCCGGTCCGAGTGGGCGGCCTATGTCGCAGCCCTCCACCTCGAGCGCTCGCTGCCCGGTATCCAGGGCACCGGCTTCACCCTCATGCTGCTCCCGGCGCAGCTGGAGGCCCACGTCGCGGCGGTGCGCGCCGAAGGCTTCCCCGACTACACGGTACATCCGCCCGGGTATCGCGACCGCTACAGCAGCATCGTCTACCTGGAGCCCTTCGACGGGCGCAACCGGCGCGCCTTCGGCTACGACATGTATTCCGAGCCGGTGCGCCGCGAGGCCATGGAACGCGCGCGCGACACGGGAACGGCCGCGCTCAGCGGCAGGGTCACCCTGGTTCAGGAGTTCGGCACCGAGGTGCAGCCCGGCTTCCTGATCTACCTGCCCGTGTACGCGAAGGCCATGCCGGTCGCGAGCGTGGAGCAGCGCCGCGCCGCCTTGCTGGGCTACGTCTACGCGCCGTTCCGCGCGTACGACATGATGCAGGCCATCTTCCGCGACGACCTGCGCGACGCCGACATCGAACTGCACGACCTGCACGAATCGCCGCAGACCCTGCTCTACGCCTCGGCCGAGCGCAATGCCGCCGCGCACTACGTCGTCACCCACGCGGTCGAGGTCGCAGGGCGCGAATGGGTGGTCCGCTTCAGCAGCACGCCGGCCTTCGAGGCCGACCACGCGAGCGCGGAACCCGCCCTGATCCTCTACGGTGGCAGCGCTCTCAGCCTGATGCTGTTCGCGGTGATGCACAGCAACGCCCGCCACCGCCGCCGCATGCGTGCCGCCGCGTCGCACCTGGCGCACAGCCGCGACGAGTTCCGCACCCTGGTCGAGAACGTGCCCGGCGTCGTCTTCCGCTGCCAGATCGAACCGCCCTGGAGGGTGATGCACATCAGCCGCGGGATCACCGCGCTCACCGGGGCGACACCCGAGGATTTCATGTCCGGTCGATTGTCGTTCGGAGACTTCATCCTGCATGAGGACGTCCCCACGATCGTCGCCGCGATCGAGAGCGCACGCATCAGTCACACCAACTACGAGGTGGAATACCGCATGCGCGGGCGCGACCGGCGCGTCCATTGGGTCAGCGAGCGCGGCCGCGTGGCGGTCGACGCCGATGATGAACCGCTCCGGCTCGACGGGGTGATCATCGACATCACCGAACGCAAGGCCGCCGAGGAAGCGATCCGCAATCTCGCCTTCGTCGACACGCTGACCCAGCTCCCCAACCGCCGTTTCCTGCTCGACCGCCTGCGCCAGGGCCTGGCCAACGCGCGCCGCCACGGCCGCCACGGGGCGCTGCTGTTCATCGATATCGACCACTTCAAGCGCGTAAACGACACCTACGGCCACGAGGCCGGCGACCAGCTGCTGTGCGAGATCGCGGCGCGCCTGCGCCAGGTGGTGCGCGAGGGCGACACCGTGGCGCGCCTCGGTGGAGACGAGTTCGTGGTGATGCTGGAGGATCTGGGCGACGCCACAGCCGAGGCGGGCGAAAAGGCAGCCCTGATCGCCGGCAACATCCTCGCCGCACTCAACGAGCCATACGCAATCGGGACAGTGCGTCATCACAGCACGCCCAGCATCGGCATCGCCTGCTTCGACGGCGGCGAGCAGCGCGCCGAAGAACTGCTGCGGCGGGCCGACGAGGCGATGTACCGCGCCAAGGCCGGCGGACGCAACCGGCTCGAGACGCTGAACGCCTCCTAGGCCCCGCGCCTCGCCCGCGATTTCGCGCAACCACCCGGCTTGCGCCCGCCCCCGGCCTTCGCCGCCACCAGCCGTGCCGGCTGCTGGCGCGGCACCAGGCAGTGCGGACCGTTGCCGATCAGCTCGGCGCGCCCCATCTCGATCAGCGCCTCGCGCAGCAGCGGCCAGTTCTCCGGGTCGTGCCAGCGCAGGAAGGCCTTGTGCAGCTTGCGGATGCGGCCGGCGCGCGCGGTCTCCACCACCTCGGAATCGGCCGCGACCTTCTTCAGCGGGTTCTTGCGCGAGTGGTACATCGTGGTCGCCAGCGCCATCGGCGTGGGCAGGAAGGTCTGCACCTGGTCGAGGCGGAAGTCGTGCGCCTTGAGCCACAGCGCCAGGTTGAGCATGTCCTCGTCGGTGGTGCCCGGATGGGCGGCGATGAAGTACGGCACCAGGTGCTGCTTCTTGCCCGCGAGCTTCGAGTACTTCTCGAACATGCGCGCGAACTCCTCGTAGGCGCCGATGCCCGGCTTCATCATCTTGGAGAGCGTGTTCTCCTCGGTGTGCTCGGGCGCGATCTTGAGCAGGCCGCTGACGTGGTGGGTGACGAGCTCCTTCACGTATTCCGGCGAGCGCACCGCGAGGTCGTAGCGCAGGCCCGAGCCGATGGTGATGCGCTTGATCCCTGGCACCGCGCGCGCCTTGCGGTAGAGCTCGACGAGCGAGGAATGGTCGGTGTCGAGGTTCTCGCAGATGCCCGGATACACGCACGAGAGTCGCCGGCAGTTCTCCTCGATCGCCTTGCTCTTGCACGCCATGCGGTACATGTTGGCGGTGGGCCCGCCGAGGTCGGTGATGTGGCCCTTGAAGTCGGGCGACTTGTCGCGGATCTCCTCGATCTCGTGAATGATGGATTCGTGCGAACGGCTCTGGATGATGCGGCCCTCGTGCTCGGTGATCGAGCAGAAGGTGCAGCCGCCGAAGCAACCACGCATGATGTTGATCGAGAACTTGATCATGTCCCACGCCGGGATGCGCGCGCCGCCGTAGCTCGGGTGCGGCGCACGCGCGAACGGCCGGTCATAGACGAAGTCCATCTCGGGCGTGGTGAGCGGCACCGGCGGCGGGTTGATCCACACGTCGCGCGCGCCCGGGCCCTCGCCATGGCACTGCACCAGCGCGCGCGCATTGCCCGGATTGGACTCGAGGTGGAACACGCGCGAGGCGTGGGCGTACAGCACCGGATCGTCCTTGACCTCCTCGTACGCGGGCAGGCGGATCACCGTGCGCGCGCGGTCGGCGCGGCGTGCCGCGACGCGCTCGGCCGCCGGCACGATGCGCACCGGCTGGGCGCCGTCGGCGGCGGGCCTGGGCGCGGCGGCGGCCGGCTCCATCGCGTAGGGGTCGGGGTGGGCGTCGATGCGGCCGGGCTTGTCGAGCGCGCGCGAATCGAGCTCGTGCCATTCGTCCGACGGCCGCCAGCCCGGCTTGACCATGAACGCGGTGCCGCGCAGGTCGCGGATCGATTCGATCGGCTCGCCCGCGGCCAGCCGATGCGTCAGCGCCACCAGCGCACGCTCGGCGTTGCCGAACAGCAGGATGTCGGCCTTGGAGTCGGGCAGCACCGAGCGCCGCACCTTGTCCGACCAGTAGTCGTAGTGCGCGATGCGGCGCAGCGAGGCCTCGATGCTGCCGATCACGATCGGCGTGCCGGGGTACGCCTCGCGCGCGCGCTGGGCATACACGGTCACCGCGCGGTCCGGGCGCTTGCCGGCCTCGGCGCCGGGCGTGTAGGCGTCGTCGGAGCGGATCTTGCGGTCCGAGGTGTAGCGATTGACCAGCGAGTCCATGTTGCCCGCGGTGATGCCGAAATACAGCCGTGGCCGGCCCAGCGCGCGGAAAGGCTCGGCCGAGTGCCAGTCGGGCTGGCTGAGGATGCCGACGCGGAAACCGTGCGCCTCGAGCAGCCGTCCGACCAAGGCCATGCCGAAGCTCGGGTGGTCGATGTAGGCGTCGCCGGTGACGAGGATGACGTCGCATTCGTCCCAGCCCAGCGCGTCCATCTCGGCGCGCGACATGGGCAGGAAGGGGGCGGCGCGGCAGCCGGGAACGGCGCCGGCAAAGAGGCTGGTCGCGACCGGGTCGGCAACGGCCCGGGCGGTATCGGAGTCGGGATGTGAAGGCATGATGGGCGCCATTGTATCGGGCAGGAGGATCGACGACGTCTCCTTCGACTCCGATCGCGCGCCCGCATTCCCCGCGCCGAGATCCCCTGGCTTCACGCCGGGAACTGCTCCAGCGCAACGCTCAGCTCCGCGCGCCCGATCTCCTCGAACGCGCCCGCCCCCTTGCCGCCTTGCGCCGGCCCGACACCGCTGTAGCCCGACCCGGCGACGACGAGGACACGGTTGGAGCACGCCGGCACCAAGGATGCGAGCAACTCGTCGAGCAGGGCCTCGCTTCCGCGCCCGGGCGTGCCGGCCCCCGGTCCGCACGCGACGCGCGGCGACACCGCGGTGCCGGCGAGGACGAGCCAGTGGAAGCGATCCATTGGGAGTCCCGTCTGCAGGATCTCGTCGTCGTGGATGGCGAGCACGAGGGCATCCACGCGCGGGTGGGTGAGCAACATCTGCCCCGAGGCGAACATGCCACCTCCCCGCACGAGCCATTCATCGTCGATCCCGGCTCCGCGCCGGTCGCACCAGCCCACTGCCCAACCCCGCTGGCGCAGTTGCATCACGAGGACCTCGCTCAACGGCGGCGATCCCGCGTCGCCCAGCACGACTACGATCGGGATGCGTCCATCGCCACCGAGCCGCCTGCGCAGGATTTCACCGTAAAGATGTGGCGCCGTGGTCGCACCGAGCTGGGGTTGCGCATTGATCTCGCAGATCGCCGCCCCGGTCTCGAGCCAGGAGCGCGCGATGTCCGGCATCAGCACATCCACCCCGGCGAGGTCGAGCCTCAAGGCCTCCACCGCACGCACCGCCAGCGCGGCATTGTCGGGATGCACCCGCTCGTTCACCGCCACCGGCCTGCCGCCGCCGTTCACGTTGGCGATGCGGCGCAGCCGGACCTCCCGGCCGCGCGCAGGAACTGCGTCGGCGGCGAGGGTCTGCGCGGCAAGGAGGCGCCTTGCCTCGTCATCGAGGCTCAGCCTTTTCAGTGCGGCGTGAGGGCCTTCCCCGCGGCGCGGATCCCGATTCTCGCGCGCGACGAGTTCCTCGACGGTGGAGACGCCGTCACCGGTCACCCCTGCGGGAATCCGTTCGATGGCCCACAGCAATCTCCCATCGAGCACCGTCAGCCGGTAGTCCCTTCCGAAGACGTGCTTCTCGATCAGCACCCGAGGGGAGACCGCGCTCGCACCGGCATAGGCGGCGCGAACCTCTTCCTCGGTCTCGAGACCGGTCGACACGCCCACGCCACCATCCCGGTCCACCGGCTTGACGACCACGGGGAAGCCGAGCCGCCGTGCGACACGCACGGCTTCGTCCGCGTCGAACACCGCCTGATGGACGGGCACCGGCAGGCCCGCCTGCCGCAGCCGTGCAGCGGCGGCAAGCTTGTCGCGCGCCAGGGCGACGGCAAGACCTGGCGTCTGCAGGGTCAAGGTACTCTCCAGCCACTGGGCACGCCTGCCGTGGCCGTATTGAAAGCCTTCGAAGGCGAGCGCCATCACCGGTATGCCGAGCTCGTGCGCGGCACGCAGGAAGCGTGGCGTGTTGCCGCCGCGCGGGGCCTGCCGCCCCAGCGACGCCAGGCCCGCGCGCAGGCGTTCCTCCATGCGCTCCAGCCGCATCGGGTCTGCGACCTCGAACGCGCCTTCGAAGAGCTCCAGCACCAGCGACCATGCCTGCCGGGTCGCATCCGCGCGTCCGGGCATCACGGGGAGCAACAGCGTGGTCCGCGCCGCCGGCCCCGTCTCCCGCCTCGGGAGCTGCAACACCTCCGCGGCTTCGAATACCGCCAGCCCTGCGCGCTGCAGCAGCGCGACCGCGCACGCACCCAGCAACGCCGCCCACACGCGCCAGGCCGCCGGTGTGGGCGGCTCGGTCCGCCACGGCAGATCCTCCCCCAGAGCCTTGCGCCAGGCCTGTCCGACGACCTGCCAGACAGGTCCCGGGTCGGCGCTATCCAGCGCCCCCATCGCATCGGCATCCGCCAGCACGCTGACCAGCATGCAGGGCTGGCGCCTGCCGCGAACATGACCGGGGACCAGGCGGCAAGGCCCGCTCCCGAACAGGCGGCCCTGCCGCTCCTGCCCGGTCATGTCCGCCGCGCCGAGATGGTCATCAAGGACCAGTGCATGGCTGCACCACCGTTGGCGAGCGTGCTCACCCCGAGCTGGTCCTCGATCGCAGCCTGCGTATCGGCCGGGGTGGATGAGCGCAGATCGAAGAGTTCGTGACAGAACATCGCCATTGCGGCTCGATCCGGAAAGACCCAATGAAAATCGCGGATCGCGGCGTTCTCCACGGTCCAGCCCGCCTCGGCCAGTTCGCGGAGCGTGCGCTCGTCGAGGAAGACCCCCTCGTGCCCCGTGCTGTTGTGTCCTCCGACGTAGCCGTCGAGAAAGCGCGCCACGGCCGAGGCCGCCGCGACATCCGACACCACGAGCCGCCCCCCGGGCCGGACGACCCGATGCAGCTCGGAGAACAGCGGTCGCTTGTCGTCGAGGTGATGCACCCCCGCGAGGCTGATCGCCCCATCCACGGTCGCACGAGCCCAGGGCAAGGGCAGCAGCTGCGTGGGCTGCCCCGCCACGGCACCATGGTTCGTGAAGCTCGCGCAGGGTTCGTGGCCCAGACAGGTGCAGCCGGACGGCAGATACGCCTGAAGATAGCCCCCGCCCGCCGGCACGTCGGCCACCACCATGCCCGGCGCCGGGGCTGCGGCCTCGATCGCCTGCTCGAACTCCTGCCTGCGGGCCTCCGGGTAACGCCTCATCGCGCGGTCGTAGGCCGAGCCGCGCTGGTCGAAAAGTTCCTGGTAGGTCTTGCTCAAGATTTCGCCATCATCACTTGCAGCGGCGCCCCGTGTGCGGCGCATGGGATCCGTCACCCGCACGGCCCGCCGCCGATCGAAAAAAAAGCCACGGGCGTTGAACCCGTGGCTCGAGCTTAGGACAGCGCTTGTCGAATCAGAAGGCCTTGCGCGCCCTCAGCCACGCGGTGTGGTTGAGGAAGTCGCTGCGGCCCTCGACCTCGTAGCGGGCCGAGAACTCCCAGGACTCGATCGGCGTATTGACCAGCCCCAGGCCCGCGCGCACCAGCCACGGGCTCGGATCGACACCGCGGGTCACGAAGGAAGCCCCCGGCGCGCCGGCGAGCGTGGAGGTGATCGAGGACTGCTCGTTCTCGAAGTCGTAACCCACCCCCGCATGACCGACGAAGGTCAGCGTGTCCGACAGCTCGTGCGTGATCTTGCCGTCGAGCGACAGGATCAGCTCGCTGACGGTGTTCTTGCCCACGCTGAGGTCGAGCGCGCCCGCGCCCTGCTCCTGATAGGCGTCATCCTTGATCCGGGCGTAGTCGAGGCGGACCGACGGCGTGAGCGTGGTCTTCTCGCTCATCGGGTAGGTACGCGCGATCCCGACCCCAGCCACGATGCTGCTGCTGTCGTAGCTGGAGGCGGCCACGCCGCCCGTCGTATGGCGCGTGCCGTCGGTGCTGTGACGACCGAAGCCGATCATGCCGTTGATGTCGGTGCGTTCATCCAGCGTGTGGCTGCCGTACAGCCCGAGCTGGTAGGTGTCGACATCGGCGGACTGCTTGGCCGCGCCGGTGCTGTCGACGTCGGTCTCGGAATATGCGAACAGCACGCCGACCCGGTTGGTATCGGTCACGATCGCATCCACACCGACTGCGAGGCCGGCGGTGTCCGCATCGTAGCCGGAAGCGCCGCTGCGCGCGTCCTGCTCCGCCCAGCTGCCGAAGCCCTTCAGCCACATGCGCTTGTCGCCGAGGAAGCCGTCGCCGGACGAACGCCCGAGGTTGCTGTCGACCCGCGCCTGCACCACGCGATTCGCCCCGTGCAGCGCACCGAGCGTCGCCGTGGTGACGCCACCGCTGGCGAGCGGAAGCAGCGTGGCGACCTTGTCCGCGACCTCGCGGGCATTGCCCGAACCGGCCACATCGAAGAGGAAGTCACCCAAGGCTCCCGGCTGCGAGTCGGCCGATCCGAGCAGGCCGTCGAGCACACCGGCGACTCCCGTGGCCGAACTCAAGCCGGCCGTATTCACCGCGTTGGAGATCGTGGTGAGGCCGGTGCCCACGACGGAGAGATCGAGGTCGTTGGGCGATGCGTCCGAAGTCGCCATGAAATTCAGCGGCAGGACGTTGTCCGTCACCTTCACCGCACCCCGAGTGATGCCACCCTCGGCATACACCACGTCCTGCAGCACATCCCCGTTGGCGAGCGTGCTGGCCGGGTCGACCATGACGCGGACGCCGGTGCCATCGGCGAGTTGGGCCGTGCCACCGACATGCAGCGTGCCATAGCCGTTATCGACGACGGCATCCGCCTCGCCGCGGATCGGCACGACGTCGATCTTCAGCACGCCCGTCGCGCTCTGGGTGAAGTTGCCACCCACGTGGCTCCCGCCACGTTCCAGGGGCGATGCGGCCATCGCCACCATTTCGACTTCTTCCTCGGCGGGCGCCTCGGACTGATCGCTCAGCAGCCCACCGCTGTCGCGGATGTCGAGCATTCCCGCGTTGTTCATGGCGACCTCGCCACCGAGGAACAAGCGGCCCGACATCAAGCCACCCTGAAGGTTATTGACCGTGCCGGTGCCACCCGAGGCGATGACGGAAAACACCCCCGCCG